>OBLU010001353.1_pt1 | contig 22866 bp, 18 predicted proteins | sample 1518681 | NCBI WGS metagenome assembly OBLU01 (sample SAMEA3539304, study PRJEB22396) | soil metagenome | biome: tundra; feature: field; material: soil | place: USA | collected 2010-05 | depth 0.15 m
TTACATGCGCCGGTTGCGGAACTGAGGCATCCGTTCCATTCAAACCCACACAGGGGACACCGGTTCTGTGCCGGTCATGTTTTCAGAAGGCGCGGGTCGAACACTAGCAGCGCCCAGTCCGGTTCTGATAAACCACGAGTTGGTCAAGTCGTCCGAGGAAGACCTCAGATGGAAGGTACCGGCGCAACTCGCCGCACAAGGGACACTCAACGGTGATGGATTGAAAGAGGAACTCCCCGACGCCGGATGGAACGTCGCGGCGGCATCGCTTGCAGGTCACCGTCCCGGCCATACTTTGGGAAAGCGTCGTCGCCGACGACACATCCGTGACTGAACAGGATTCGCCGTGCCGGAGCCATCGGCAACGTAACACCGTAACCTTTGCAACTGAATTCGGGTGTCTTCGCGTCGGAGTGGTGGAAGCTCAGACTCCCCACACAATCGAGTTGATTTTCATTTGCGTGTCTGGAAGCTCAGCAGGGGACAGATACCGCATCACGGTCTCTAAATCTGCATGACCGGTGTACATCATTACGGTGCGAACGTCCATCCCAGCCCTCAGCAGGTTCGTCGTGTACGTAGCTCGGAACTTGTGCAAGTACCAGCGTTCGCACTCCTCACGCTCTCTGCACGACTGGCAGTGACCACAGTTTAGTCCGGCTTTGTGTGCGAGTCGCTTGAGCAGTGAAAGCCATTTCCAATTCGGCGTGTCCTTCGATGTGCCGAGTGCCAGTCTGCCGCCGTGTGTGTCTTTCCATGCCTTCAAGTGTTCGACTAAATCTGCCGGGATTGGCAGCGTCCGCTCCTGCCTATCTTTTACGTCAAAGCCAAGGTCATTCTTAACTGTGACTGTGAGCGTGCCATGCTGCCAGTTGATGTTGTGCCACTCCAGAAACATGGCCTCTTGCATCCGGAGTCCGGTTTTGAGCAGGACTTCGAAGACAATCCGGTGATAGCGGTCGGTGAGCGATGCGAAGAACTTCTTGAGTTGTTCAGGTTCGTAGATTTCGACCTTCTTTTCGGTGTAGCTGGGGGCTTTCATCGCAAGGTGCTTGACACCGCACCATGTCAAGAATCCGAATATGAGGATGTGCTTGTTGTACAGCGTACGGTTAGAGTTCCCCCTCTTGCGAAGGGCAGCATACCAGCGGAGGATAATCTCCTCCGTCAATTGGTCTGCGTATGTGGGCACCATACGTAGGAACTCATCGGATGCCAACTGGAACCGGACGGAGTGAGCAACCTTACCCCTTGCAACTTGGCGGTCGTAGTATGCCTTGGCTCTTTCCGCGAGATTGAGGCGGCTCGTACCATCCACGACTTGAATCCCGGCCTCGTCCGCTGCTGCTCTCACTGCGAATCTCTTGACGGCGTGAATCTGGTCCGCCTGTGCCACGGCTGCATCCTCGCCAACATTTCGCCAGATCGTCTTTCGGTTTTCCGTGTGTCTTAGGTCATAGTGGCCTTTTGGGTAGAGCTTTTGGGCGTTGCCGACTTGAGCATATCGTGGTCGAATCTTGCCGTTCCTTCCCATCGCGGCGGGATAGCGTTTCCACCCCTCCGGGGTCTTGCAGGTGTAGTACAAGGCTACCTTCTGGGTTGTCATCGACTGCCCCTTTTGTTGTACGAATGTTGTACTATGGGGCATTTCCCTCTGTCAATTATATGATAATAGATAGTTTATTTTTTATAGTATGAGAGTCCCCCCTTTCGCACCAAGGATTTGCAGCCCTTCTTCGAAATGATGATTCTTGACTGTGCCTGATTCTGGCCTGCCTGAGCCTCCTCTTGGAAGGCCTAGCGCCGAGAAAACCGGATTACAGGATTGTGTCCATTCGTTTCGTAACCGATATTTTCCAGATTGTTCTCAAAAGTTGGACTGGTGCCTGGTGAGGTGGTAGCTCAGGCCGCCGTTGTAGGACATTTCGTCAATTCCGGGGTTGTTGGGCACCACAAATCCGTTGGAGAAATGGAAGTCGCTCAGCCCGGCACGAAAATCCCACCTCGTGTTGAGCTTGAATTGGATCCCGACATTTTGTTGAAGCGAGAAATTCTCATAGGAGCCCTGTTCCGAAAGCGCCTTGTGGGCAAAACCGATCATTCCGCCTTTGATCTCGTAAAAGGGCTTCCAGTTCTTACCGTCCCTCCAGATCATTCGCAAGCCAATGGGCGAGATACCGAGCCCTTCGATCGTCGTTTTGGACTGGGTCAAGGGATCTCCGAACACATCTGTCTTGCTGGGCTGTCTTAGAAAGGCCAACGGCAGAATCTCTGCGACATAGTCCATTCGGGCTCCGATGACTTTGCCCCATGAGTGCCGGTCATATTCCACGCCACCGACGAGCAGATAGCTCCACCAGGTATATGCAAATACGTGGTAATGCCCAAATGAGTTAAGCCCTTCAAAAATCAGTTCGCTGTCGACGTGGTTGGGTGAGGAGCCGCTGCTTCGACTTACGAGGCTCTCGGTGGCTGGTTTGAGGCGCGGGGTCCAGATCAGTCCGGTGGAGATTCGGCCAAAGTAGTTCGGGAGACCGGGGATGCGATAAGGAATTGGGTCTCTTGCGCTCTGAATGAGGGCGAAGTTGGTGTGTTGGAAACCTCCCTCGACGCGGATTGCGAATCGGCGCGAGATAGGGGTATCGACACCGCCGCCAACGAATGTCGAAAAGGAGGCAGTTCCCCCAAGCGCAGCGTTTGCGCCCCAGTTGCGGTTGATTCCCCCATCCCCGACCAGCGCTTTCACGAACAGGCCTTCCTTATGGAGATAGCGCTCGTACTCGGCACCGCCCATGATGAAGTAAGCATGCTGCGGGGCGCCGAGATTTCTTCCCGAATAGTCGGAGACGTCGATTATGAACCGCAGATGGCGGTAGGGAGGGAAGGATACGCCGGCATCCCAACCGGTCAACGGCTGACGCGCGCCTGGTGTCCCGTTGAATGAATTCGAAAGATAAGTAAAACCGCCAAAGATCTGGTACGGAGCGGATGACCCGGATTGGGCGTCCGCGGTCAGCGTCAGGAGCAACGCCAAAGGGAGCAGAAAAAGACGATTGAGCATCCGGGACCAAGTCAGAGTTTGCTTCATACCATATTAAAAAGGGCGCTGCTTGATGATCGGTTCCACTAGCGTCATCTGGCAAAGGCGAGGAACCAGAGTGAACAATGGTCCTTCGCATGAGGGATAAAGCGGACCGGTCGCGAAGGAGAGTTTTGATTCTGACCTGTAGCCGTTTGACCTGCCGAAAGTTGGCCCAAGCAGAGTAATCTGGTGGAACCATGAGTCCGACTGCGCCACAGCCCCAATTGAATCTTGCCCAAACCGCCGACTACCGGGAATCCTATGCCAACAGCGTGCAGGTGCGCGTAAGCGTGTGGGATTTCCAACTGGTATTTGGCCTGGCATCGAGCGAAAGTCCCGAACAGGTAACAATTCGCAACCACCAGGCGATCTTTTTGAGCCCGCAGCAAGCGAAAGCCCTTTGGAACGTGCTGGGACAGAACATTTCACAGTATGAGCAGGCCTTTGGCACGCTGAATCTGGAACCGCAGAGCCACAATTTTCCGCAGGGACCGGTGAACTAGGGCGTGCGTCCGTCCCCGTCCATGAACAAGCGCCCGCGTCTGCTGCCGTTCTTTAAGCCGCGGATGGACAGGCCTTTCCCGGCTTGGATGATTTATCCGGTGATCTTTGTGGCGCTGTATGTGAGCCACTTCACGCTGTTGGGGTTACCGTATTTTTGGGACGAGGCGGGCTATTACATTCCAGCGGCATGGGATTTTTTCCGCACCGGCAGTTTGATTCCCCTGACCACATTGAGCAATGCGCATCCACCGCTGCCGAGCTTTTACCTGGCGCTGTGGTGGAAGTTCTCGGGCTATTCTCCCGAAGTCACGCGTGAGGCAGTGCTGCTGGTGGCGGCCCTGGGGTTGCTCGCAGTGTGGCGACTAGCACAGCGCGTGTCTGGCTCGGCGATGGTCGCTTTCTGGACTGTGGTTCTGACAGGGCTCTACCCAATCTGGTTTGTGCAGAGCACGCTGGCGCAGGCCGACATTTTCGCCGCGGCTTGCACGCTGTGGGGGTTGGTGTATGCGGTGCCCGATCGGGACCGCCAGCCGTGGGCGGCAATGTTGTGGTTTATGGCCGCGGCGCTCTGCAAGGAGACGGCGGTCGCGGTCCCGTTGACCCTGGCGGTGATTTGGTTTGTGGAGGGACTCCGCACTCGGGCGTCGGCGCGGTATCGCCTTTGGCGAGAGAGCGCTTGGCTGACGGGCTCGGCGGTGCCGCTGGCCGGTTGGTTCTTGTGGCATTACTCGAAGACCGGCTATTTTTTCGGTAATCCAGAGTACTTTCGCTACAACGCAGAAAGCACGATGACGCCGTTGCGGATCCTGGTGGCATTCGGCTATCGGGTCTTGCATCTGACAGCACACATGAATCTTTTTGTGCCGGTGCTGATGACGTTTGCGGCGCTGATGTTAAATCCCCGACCCGACGCGGATGGGCATGAGCGACCGTCGATCAGTTCGGCAACCCTGTGGCGAATCCTCATTATTTTGCTGGTCAACGCGATTCTGTTCAGTGTGCTGGGCGGGGCGCTGCTGACGCGCTACTTGCTGGCGATGTATCCATTGGTGCTGCTGGTCGCGGTTTCAACGTTTTACCAGCGAGTGCGGTTTTGGCACGGGGTTGCTGCATTCTCAGCGGGTGCTTTTGTCGTAGGCCTGTTCATCAATCCGCCTTATCGATTTGCCCCCGAAGATAACCTGGAGTACGCGCGCGTGATCCGGATGCACGTGGCTGGTATTACGCAACTAAACAAGCACTATCGTGGCGCCATAGTGCTTACTGCGTGGCCCATGACGGACGAACTGACAAAGCCGGAATTGGGGTATGTAAAAGAGCCGTACGAAGTCTACAGATTGGAGGATTTTACGGCGCCCCAGATTGACCGCGCGGCAGGGGAACCGGGGAAGTATTCGACTGCACTGGTCTTCTCGACCAAGTACGATCCGCCTTCGTTGCCAATGAGTCTCGGACCAAAAAGCGAGGCGTTAGACGAGCGCTACTTTGGACTTCATCATGACCTTCCTCCTGAGGTCATAGCCAACAAACTGGGTGGCAAGGTGATTTGGGAAGGCGAGGATCATGAGATGTGGATTGCGCTGCTGCGGTTTAACCGGCAGTTCGAGGCATCTCTGGAGCGTCCAGACGCTTTGCGGTAGGGTGGGCCGGAATAACCTAGGTTTCAGACCGCGTGATTTCGTGCTTTGAGTTCATGCTTTCCCAGGTCCCAAAATCGGGACCCAGGGGCACCCATAGTTGGTACAACAACAAGAGGTCAGAAACCTAGTAAGCACCCCTGCACGCGGTGCACAACCTATAATCAGGGTGTCGTGATTTTACTGTTCTTAGTTCGCGGGCGCAGAGTCTTGGCAGCCGTTTTGGCATTGGTTCTTGGCGTGGTCTCTTCGTCATCCGCGCATAGCCAGTCTGTGGGTGCCGAGGGATCGGCCGAGGGGCGTGGGCGGATTCTGCTGGTGCTTCCTTTCGACAACCATAGCGGACAACCGAGCCTGGAGTGGATTCGCGAAGCGGCGCCGGAGATTCTGAGCAGCCGTTTCGCTTCGGCGGGATTTGCGCCGATGAGCCGCGAAGACCGCCTGTATGCACTGGACCATCTCGGACTGCCGGAGGGTTTTCAGCCGTCGCGGGCCAGTTCGCTGAAGCTGGCGCAGACGCTGGATGCCGATTCGATTGTGGTGGGAAGTTTTCAGACGGACGGAAGCCAGATCGTGGCCGAGGCTCGAGTAGTCGACGTGCCGCATCTGCACATGAGCGAGCCGGTGACGGCCCGGGGCGAGATGCGGAACATGATTGATGTTCTCGACTCTCTGGCCTGGATGCTGACGCGTGAGATGGATCCCGGCTTCAATGTAGCCCAGGAGACGTTTGTGGCAGCGGGCAAGGGGCTGCGCCTAGATGCGTTTGAGCAGTATATTCGCGGCATCACAGAGCCTGACCAAGGCGAGCGATTGCGTCATTTACAGCAGGCTGTAAAACTGAGCCCTGATTTTGGACAGGCATGGATGGCGCTAGGCCGCGAGGACTACAGTGGGCAGCAGTATGAGGAGGCGGCGGCCGCCTTTGCCAAGGTGGGCCGCAACGATCCGAATGCGCTCGAGGCTGGTTTTTATCGCGGTTTGTCTTTGCTGTTCTCAGGGAGCTATCTGCAGGCTGAGGAGGCCTTCAGCGGAGTTGCGCGCGAATTGCCATTGGCGGAGGTTGTGAACAACGAAGGGGTGGCGATCAGCCGCCAGGGGCATGATGGCAGTGAACTGTTTCGCAAGGCGGTATCGGCCGACCCGAATGCTGCGGACTATCACTTTAATCTGGCCGTGAGTCTCAAGCGCCAGGGGCAGACGGGTGAAGCAATCGCTGAATTGGCCCAGTGCTTGAAGTTGCGGCCGAATGACAGCGAGGCGCAGGATCTGGAGAAGGCATGGCGGCCGGCAAGCGCTGCTGCGGCAGGAACAGACAAAGACCCTGACGACGCCAAGGCTGATCCGCTGGAGCGAATTGTACGTACCTTCGATGCGGTGGCTTTCCGCCAGGCTGCCGTGATGATGGACCAGATGGAAGCCGCACGGCTCGCGGCTCTTTCTCCGCGTGATCGAGCGCTCAAGCTAGCCGACCAGGCCAAGGAATACCTGGATCGCGGATTATTGCTCGAATCGGAGCGGCTTTATCAATCAGCGGTGGTGGCGGATGGCACGATGGCGAAGGCGCACGCCGGGCTGGCCCAGGTGCGTGAACAGACTGGGGACGTGGCTGGAGCACGCAGGGAAGCCCAGGCGGCCCTGGCACTGCAACCTTCGGCTGACGCAAACCTGGTGCTGGGTCGGATTGATTTGACGACCAATCACCTGGACGAAGCGGGGAAAGAAGCCGGTGAGGCGCTTCGACTCGATCCCGGTAGCCGGGCAGCCCAGGAGCTGCGGCAGAAGATTGAGGCGAAGACGGGTCAGGGGAAAGAAAATTGAGGTTTGCCGACTTTGCGTCGAAAAGAGAAGCGCGGGGATGGACGCTCGGCTTAAGTGGCGCGGGAATGATTGCAAGATTGTGAAAGGCGCGTAGGAGCAAGCCATGCTTCAGCAAGTGAGCAGGTTCAGGTTCCGAATGGTGATTAGCCTGGTTGCAGCAATCGGGCTGGTCTTTGCATGGACCGCCCGCGCGGCGACCCAGCAACCGCGGGTGGATAAGCTCGTGCTGAATGACACCATTCAGCCAGTAAGCGCGGGTGAAATGGATAGGGCCATCACGCAGGCGAACTCAGATGGGGCGGTTGCGTTGCTGGTGGAGATGGATACGCCGGGCGGATTGATGGATTCAATGCGCGCGATGACGGGCGAAATTCTTCGGTCGCGCGTTCCGGTGATTGTGTACGTTGCACCCTCGGGGTCCCGAGCCGGGTCAGCCGGTTTCTTCATGCTGGAGGCGGCGGACGTTGCGGCGATGGCACCGGGGACCGAAGCGGGAGCGGCGCACCCCGTGTTCGAGTTCGGCAAACCTGACGAGACGATGAACGAAAAGATCGTCAACGATGCGCAGGCGTTTCTGCGGTCCTATGTAACCCAGCGCGGTCGCAATGCAGAGGCCGCTGCGGCTGCGGTTCAATCGTCACACTCTTATACCGCCGAAGAGGCGCTGACGCAGCACCTGATCGACCTGGTTGCCACAAGCGATGCTGACTTGCTGGCGAAGTTGGACGGGCGCGAGATCACGCGGATGGACGGATCGAAGGCGACGTTACACCTTGCAGGCGCCCGGATCGAAGTGGTGAAGCCCACACTTCGCGAAAACATGCTGGGCTGGCTTGTGAATCCGAACATTGCGCTGCTGCTGCTCGTGGCGGGGGCATTGCTCATTTACCTCGAATTCAATGCGCCTGGGACGATTGTTCCCGGCACGCTTGGCACGTTGATGGTGTTGCTCGGCATTTTTGGATTGGACCTGCTGCCTATCCGCTACACGGCGGTCCTGCTGCTGGTGGCGGCGATGGTGCTTCTGGCACTGGAGGCCAAGTTCGGCGGGCATGGCGCGCTGGCTATCGCAGGAATCATCTGTTTGACCTTTGGGACGTTGACGCTAGTGGATGCACCGGTACCACAGATGAACGTGAGCCCGTGGGTCGCGATTGCGGTGAGCGCAGGATTTGGAGGAATCACGGTATTCCTGGTTCGGCTCGCGGTACGGGCGCGCCGCAGGAAGTCTCTGCTGGGGGTCGACGCGATGGTAGGTAACACCGCTTCGGCGATGGAGGCATTGAATCCGGAGGGCCATGTGCTGGTGGAGGGCGAGATTTGGCGCGCGGTGGCCAGCCAACCGGTGCCAGCGGGAGCGCGGTTGCGCGTGGTGGGGCATGAACAGTACCTATTGCGCGTGGAGCCGGCAGAGCCGTCGCAAACCCGCGCATAAACTGCACAGGAGTACAATCCGTCCTGAGAGCCTGCTAGTCACTCAAGTTCGGCGGTAACGCGAACCGATTTCTTCGTAACCGGGTTCGCATGAATACTGTCCAGCCGACCGTGAACAGCAGAATCCAAGTGAGGAAAGTCCAATGTCTGTATCCGATTTGCCGTTGCCTGCGCTGGTTCTTATTGCGATCATTGTGCTCTACCTGCTGAACTCCATCAAGATTTTGCGCGAGTATGAGCGGGGTGTCATTTTCCGGTTGGGTCGCGCACTGCCCGTGCCCAAGGGCCCTGGCATCATTCTCGTGTTCAGGCCGCTGGATCAGATCATCCGTATTACGCTGCGCCAGCAAGTGCTGGAGGTTCCGCCACAGGACGTGATTACGCGCGATAACGTGACGCTGAAGGTGAATGCGGTGGTCACGCTGTACGTGGTGAACCCGAATGACGCGGCAATCAAAGTGGAGAATTACGTTTACCAGACCTCGCAGTTTGCGCAAACCACACTGCGCTCGGTGCTCGGCGAGGTGGAACTTGACACAGTGCTGAGCCATCGCGATCAGCTTAACCTGCGCATCCAATCCATCATCGACCAGAGGACGGAACCGTTCGGTGTGAAGGTGATTTCAGTCGAAGTAAAGCAGGTGGACCTGCCGGAACAGATGCTGCGTGCGATGGCCAAGCAGGCCGAGGCTGAGCGCGAGAAACGGTCGAAGATCATTCATGCCGAGGGCGAGTTCAATGCCGCGCAGAAATTGGTGGATGCCGCCCATTTGATGGCAACGGAACCGATGACGCTGCAGTTGCGCTATCTGCAGACTCTGGCCGACATTGGAGTGGAGAAAAACACAACGATCGTGTTCCCGTTGCCGATGGAGTTGCTGACGATTCTGAACAAACTGGGGCTGTCCGGAGAGAAGCCAAAGGAACTGCAGTAAGGCGGGACAGGTGTTGCGTCGCGGCGCGGTCTGGCAAGGGCTGCCGGGCAGCAGTCATAGCAAATGGGTGGCTCCCGTGTTGAGAGTCGCTTGAATCCAAGGGCGGTGTATGCAACGAGGCGTAGGCAGAGGCGAGTTTCAGGAGGCTGAAGAGCAGAGCGTCAAGGAGTTCACGCTGGGTCCTGCGATGTTGCTTGCGATGGCTCTGGGCCTGATTCTGTTGTGCGGAATATCCTTTGGATTGGGATATCGGGCGGGCCGGCGCAGCCCGGCACAGGCCATTGCAACGAGCGCGCAGCCCACTGCAGGACAACCGATGATCGCGCAAACAGGGACGTCATTGTCCAAGCCGCCGGCGGCGGGGCTGATTCCCGCGACTGCACCGTCTCAAGAGGTTGGCGTTGCGCCTCAGGCTTCTTCGGCGGAAGGAATTCCAGGGGGAAACCCACTCACCTCTTATGCGCCTCTCGGCGGTAATCCGACTGCGGCTTCGGGCGAGCCGCAAGTACGGCCAGCCATCCCGCAGCAAGGGAATGGAGCCGAAACGGCTGGAGCACCGCAAGGAAATCCGCAGGTGCGATCCGCATTGCCGCAGGGGCCCGCTTTAATGGTGCAGGTCGCCGCAGTTTCTCACCAAGAGGATGCGAATGTACTGGTGGCGGCTCTGCGGCGTCATGGCTATGCAGTGACTATGCGCCGGGAGCCCGGGGATGGCTTAATTCATGTGCAGATTGGCCCGTTCTTCAATCGCAACGAAGCGAATGCGATGAGCCAGAGGTTGTTAGGGGACGGTTACAACGCCAATGTGGTGCCGTAATCTGGCGAGCCTTTAACCACGCATCCATTCGGGCAGGCCTGAGGCGATCGCTTTGCGCACTGCGCTGATCAATTCTTCGCGAGTTGCGTAACTGCGCGGATAGACAGGCGCGTGGAAGACGATATGAGCCGTGCCGGGATGGATACGCACGCTCCCTTTTGCCATCATAGTTTCAGTGCCATAGATCGAGACGGGGATGCAGGGTGCACCTGTTTCCATGGCGAGATAAAACGGACCTTTCTTGAAGGGCAACAGGCGGCCGTCACGCGAGCGCGTGCCTTCGACAAACGTAGTGATGTGAATTCCCTTTGCCAGCACGCGACGGGCAGCAGCAATGCTTTCCTGCGCACTTTCCACGCGGCGGTCCCGGTCCACCGGGATGAAATCTGCCAGTTTCATTCCGTAGCCCAGACCGGGGATCTTCATGATGGCGCGCTTGCTGAAGGCTGCGGTGCGTCCGGGAATACTCGGAATCAGCGCAGGAGGATCGAGATTGGAGAGATGATTGGCCATGAAGATGCAGGCTGTATTCTCCGGCACGCGGTCGCGGCCTTCGATTTCAATCCGAATGCCCGCGATCCGGTAACTGAAGCGCACGATGAAGTTGGCGACGTCGTAGAGCGGCACCACGTTGCCGGTAATCATGGTCAAGGGAATGAAGATGAGCGCCGAGGGGATGCTGAGAACGAGAATCGTGAAGAGCAGAACGAGAGACGCGATCATGCGGGTCTCTCGTTGCAATGCAGTTCCTTGAGGCGCTCGGGTAACTTTTCATAGATGCCGTCGAAGCCGCCGTTGGAGAGAAGGGCGACCACATCGCCCGACTGAAGCTGAGGTGCAATGGCTTGAATGATGGCTTCCACATCCGGGTGGAGTTCGGCAGGGGTTCCGGTAGAGGCGAGGGTCCGGACTACGTCCTCGGGGTGGAGGCGTTCTGCGTCGGGAATCCGCTGCTGCTGATAGACGCCGGCGAGAATGACGCGGTCGGCAAGGCGCAGACTTTCGACGAGGTCGGTTTCGAGGACCTTGCGCCGCAAAGTGTTGGATCGCGGCTCGAGCACCGCCCACAGGCGTGACCGAGGATAGACGGAGCGGAGGGCGCGCAGGGTCTCTCGAATGGCCGTGGGATGATGGGCGAAATCTTCGATGATGGTGATGCCGCCAATTTCCGCCCGCACCTCAAGGCGGCGCTTGACGCTCATGAATGTAGCGAGGGCGGCCTGGATTGCTTGTTGGTCGATGCCCCGACCGAAAGCGAGCGCGGCTGCAGCGGTGGCGTTGAGTGCATTGTGCTCGCCGGCGAGACGCATCTCGAGATTGGACCAGAACGTGCCGATGTGCCAGACTTCCCAGCGGGTCAAGCCTTCTTCGTGGCGGAGGTTGCGGAGTTGCCAATCGGCTTCCGGAGTGAAGCCATAGCGCTCCACTGAACAAAACGCTCCAGCGACACATTCGGTCACGTTGATGCTGGCGTCGTAGGCCATGATGCGGCCTCGCCTCGGCACGAGGTTCACGAGGCGTTTGAAAGCGACCTTCACGGCTGCGAGATCCGCGTAGATATCAGCATGATCGAATTCGACGTGGGTAAGGATGAGCGCGTCGGGAAAATAGTGGAGAAACTTTGGACCTTTGTCGAAGAAGGCCGTATCGTACTCGTCGCCTTCGACGATGAAGGTGCGCGTGGGGCGGAGTTGAAAGCTGGTGCCAAAATTCTCTGCCACGCCGCCGATGAGAAATGAAGGCTCGAGGGCTGGATTTTTGCGGGCGGCCACCTGGTAGATCCAAGACAACATGCTGGTGGTGGTGGTCTTGCCGTGCGTACCGGCTACGACGAGTGACTCGCGTCCAGTGAGGAACTCTTCGCGCAAGAGTGCGGCCATGGAAGTGAAAGGAATGCGCTCGTCGAGAATGTGCTCGATTTCGGGGTTGCCACGAGAGAGCGCGTTGCCGATGACAACCAGGTCGGGTGCGGGATCGAGATTGGCTTCGGCGTAGGGTTCCAAGACCGGAATGCCGAGCGAATGGAGCAGGTTGCTCATGGGCGGATAGGCTGCTTTATCGGAACCCGTGATCCGATGACCCTGCAACTGCAACAGGCCGGCCAGCGAAGCCATCGCGGTGCCGCAGATGCCGCTTAAATGAATGTGACGCGGTGTCGGAGTCATGACGCAACCGCCGGTTGCAGAAATTGCAATTGCGCGTCATCGGTTGCGCGCAGCTCGGCTTCCACTCCAAAGATCAGTGTCACATTCTGACGTGATACATGGCCGCTGCGCAGGCCAATGGCGATGGGGATGTCGATGTCACTGAAAAAGTAGAGTATTACTTCTTCAAGCAACTGCGGCGATGCGCCGGGTGAGGCGCAGTCGAGCATTTCGCCGAAGATGACGCCGCGGATGCCCTCGAGTTTGCCTGCCTGGCGGAGTTGCCAGAGCATTCGGTCGACCTGGTAGGGCTTGACGCCGATGTCCTCGAGGAAAAGCAATTTGCCCTCGATGGCCGGTTCCCAGGGCGTGCCCAGCAGCGAAACAAGAATGCTGAGGCAGCCGCCGTAGAATATACCGTTTGCCTTGCCTGGTTTCAATGTTCGAAGGCCCTCGGACATGCCAAGGCTATAGGGCACGCCAGCCAGTGCCGACTGAAAGCTCGGCAAGTGCACGCCGTCGGAGAGAGCAAAATCAGCGGCCACCATGGGGCCGTGAAATGCCGGCAAGCCAAGATGGTCAAGCAGGCGCAGTTGAACGCCGGTCAGGTCGCTGTATGCGAAGAAGGGCTTGGGGTGCTTGCGAATCGAGTCAAGTTCGAGCACGGGAAGCAGGTAGTTGGAGCCGTAGCCTCCACGCACGCAGGCGACAATGCTCGTGTCCGGGTCGGCAAATGCGGCGTACAGATCGGTGAGGCGCTGCTCGGGGGTTCCGGCGAAGAAGAGCGGGCCGCGCGCTTGCGCGAGCGCGCTGAGACGTGGAGCGAAGCCGAGCGCACTGAGTTTTTTCAGGCCGTTCTGAATCGGGTCCGCGTTGGCGAAGGAGGCGGGCGAGATCACGCTGATCCCTGCGTTTCCAGGCACGGATGGGAGCGCGACTAATTGGTTTTGCAACGGCGACTCAGTCATGTTCCCATGCCTCGCCGCGAGCGATGAGAGTTGCCGGGCCGGTGAGGAGAAGCTCAGCTCCAGGGCCATCCCACGTGATTGTTTGCGCGCCGCCGGGAGCGACAACATTGAGTGGGGATTGCACGAGCCTGAGGGCGATGGCCGCGGTGGCCGATGCAGAGCTGCCGGTGCCGGAAGAGGTGGTCGGTCCCACGCCGCGCTCGAAGATCCGAATCTCGATTTCGTGATCGTTGATGACCCGCAAGAATTCGACATTGGTCTGGTGGGGAAAATCAGGATGGACGCAGATTTCTGCGCCGACTGTTTGCCAGGATTGCCCGGCAACGGAGAAGTCGGGGTTATCCACGACGATGACGAAGTGCGGGTTACCGCTAGACACTGACATTCCGGAAATCTCTTTGCCGTTAGCGAGCATTACTGCTGTTGACGCGAACGTGGGCACGCCCATGCCGGTAGTGACTTCGACCGAATAGCCGGTGGTGTGGTACACAGCGTTGACGCGGCAGATGCGCATGCCGGCGTCCGTCTCGATTTTCAATTGGTCACCCGGCCGCGAATTGAGGGACGCGGCCATCCATGCGGCGACGCAACGGGTGCCGTTGCCGCTGATTTCGGCGATGGAGCCGTCGGCGTTGTGCAAGCGGATTCGGCCTGAAGCGGGGGTGGGCTTTGTCTCGTTTGCCTCGTTCTTGTTTGTTTCTTTCCTACTTGTCCAGGCAAAGAACTCGATGCCATCGGCGCCAATGCCGGTGTTGCGCGCACAGAGGCGGCGGGTCAGATTTGCCCAATCATGATCGCCAGCGGCTTCTTCGGTGACGATGAGAAAATCGTTGCCGCAGGCGTGGGCCTTGGTAAAGGGAATCAATCTTCCTCCGGATCGCGGAAGTTGAGCAGTGCGTCGATGGCGGGTTCAGCAAGCAACTGCGTGCGCAGGCGTTGATGCTGTTTTTTTGTGGCGATGAGCGTAAAGCAAACGCGCTGGAGTTCTCCGATGGTGTCTCGATCTGTGTTTGCAAGCCGTTCGCCCGCTTTGTCCATTGCTTCCAGGATGGACTTGAGCATCGCTGTCTGGTCGCGTCCCCGGGCTTCGTAGATCAGAGCGAATATTTTGATGTTCGCGCGTTGCTCGAGGATGCCGACGGCGAGGAGGGCGAGAAGAACGATCGCCGTCGCGGCCGTTGCTGCGGCAAAACTTCCCGCGCCGCACGCCATGCCGATGGATGCAACGACAAAGACAGTAGCAGCGCTGGTGAGGCCACTGATGCGGTCACGGTTGTGCAAAATAAGGCCGGCGCCCAGGAAACCGATGCCCTGCACAATGTTCGAGGCTATGCGGGTCTTTTCGCCGGAATCGCCTGCAAGCGCTGCGGAAAGGAGGGTGAAAAAGGCACAGCCCATGCAAATCAGCATGTTGGTACGAACGCCTGAAGCCTTGTGCTTGGATTCGCGTTCCACCCCAATCACGCCTCCCAAAAGGCAGGCAACCAGCAAGCGCCCGATGGGGCCCTGCAGGACAGGTTGCAGCCCACCGAAATCGAGAGACTGCACGAACTGTGCGAGGGTCGTGCTCATTCCAATTCCTTGCCCGATGCTATCACTGCTCGCGGTTATTATTGCGGGCCGGTATCGGAGACGTAAACTGTGGCGGAGGATTGGCCGGGGGCTTTGAAGCGCTGTACGACGACGAGGGCGGCAGGATGCGCCTTGACTGCGCTGTCGATCGCATCGCCGTCGAAGGCCAGCACAATGGCCACATGCGTGGCAGGCGCGGCCAACGCCGCGTCGTAGAACTCCTTGTCACTCTCGTTGATGGTTTGACGTAGAGGAATTCCGGTGAGGGCGACAAGTTGAGGGTAGACGGAAGTGTCCATCAGGACGATGCCGCCGGGGCGTGTGACGAGCAGAGAACGAAGAACCGGGGGAATCTGGAGTTCGAAGGGACGGCGGGAATCGATGTTTTTGGTGCCCTCGAGGTAGGTGAGCGGGCGCTGGCGCACCACTTGGCAGGCGTTGAAGGCGACGAGGCCGAACAGGAGAGCCGCCGCATACTTTTTCCAGGCCGGCTTGAACTCGTGCACGGCACCGAGGCAGAAATATGCGACGAACCCCAGGCCAAGCGCAAAGGCGGGGAGCAGTTCGAGACCGTAGCGCGTGTTGTACCAGGAGTGAGGCCACCATACGGGAATGAAGATTGGCACAGATCCGTAAGCGATGGCATACGCGTAGAAGGGAACCGGCAGCCAGAGCAGCAGCGTCCACTGGAAAGCGCGCCATCGCGCGATGAGCCATGCCCAAGCCGTGCCAAGAGCAGCGAGCACGAGCAGGGTTTTTCCGCAACCCACGGCGGCTGCGTCCATTTTCGCTGTCTTGATAAAGAACAAGAGAGAGACCCAGGGATTGTGCCAGCCTGGATGGGGCGGCCATCCTGGTGCGGCGGTGCGCAATTCAATGGCTTTGGCGGAGTAGGGCCCGCGGGCAAACTCGAGCCAGTCGCCAAAGACTCCGGCGTTATAGACGAACCACGTGAGGGGAGCGGCAACAACAAGGGCGCCGGCGAGCCAGTAGGTGCGCGAACGAAGTTCGTGGCGGCGGAGAAGTGTGAAGCCGATGCCAGACCAGACAAGCAGCGCGAGGACCCAGCCGTCATAACGAGTAAAGACGGCGGCCACGAGCACTGATGCGATAGACCAAAGCAGGCGGGAAGCGCGTTTTGGATCGGATTCGACGCCGCTACGCCATTCGACCAGCCACACGACGGTCCAGACCATTTCGCACAGGAACAGCGGCTCGGTCATGGCCGTGGTTTGCAGGTAAAGCAAGTTGGGATTAGTGGCGAAGAAAGCGAGGGCGAGGGCGGCGGCGGCGGGCGGGAGCCAATGGCGGGCCAAGCGGTAGATGCCCGCACAGGCGACCAGATATGCAAGCGCCGAGGGAATCATACCCGCGATTCCATTGGCCCACCAGCTATAGACAGCGACGAAGGGCATCAGCAACAGGTGGGGAAGCGGCAGCCAAACGGAGCCGAGTTGGCTGAGTCCGGGGCGATGCGAATCGAAGACGCGGCGGGCGATGTGGAGATGGGCCACGGCGTCGCCATAGTTGAGCATCGCGCCGTGCTGCCAACTCCAAATCACCGCTCCGGTTGAAAGTGCCAGGCAGGAGGCCAGCACCAACAGCAATTCCTTGCTGGAAATTGGTCCGCGAATGGGCTGCTCAGTCAAGGTGGGTGAGCTCGCGGAAGAGGGTGAAGCGGCGATCGATTTCCTCGCGCGAGAGTTGCTGGAGGCGCTCGGTGCCGAAGCGCTCCACCGCGAACGAGCCCATGACGCTGCCAAGGAACATGGCGCGATGATAGACGGCGGGGGTGAGTTCGGGTTGCGAGGCGAGGTAGCCGAAGAAGCCGCCGGCAAAGCTGTCGCCCGCGCCAGTGGGGTCGACTACTTCTTCGAGCGGAAGTGCGGGGACGTGAAACGCACGATGGGCGAGCTGTTCGGCACTCTTGGAATCGGCAGAAGCGAAGAACGCGGTTGCGCCGTATTCGCCATGTTTCACGACGAGTATCTTTGGGCCCATTTCGAAGATCTTGCCGGCCGAGAGGACAAGGCTTCGACTGCCGGTCAACATCTTTGTCTCTGTGTCGTTGATCAGGAGCGCGTCGAGACCCTTCAACACATCCATGAGGGCCGGACGATGGTCCTTAATCCAATAGTTCATCGTGTCGCCGCCAACGAGGCGCGCTTGTGGCATGGCTTCACGAACGCGGCGCTGCAGAACGGGATCGATGTTGGCGAGGAAGAGAAATTGAGAGTCGCGGTAAGACTCGGGGATCTTCGGCTCGAAGGCGCCGAAAACGTTCAGTTCGGTGTTGTGAGTCTTCGCTTCGTTGAGATTATCGAGGTAGGAACCCTCCCAGAAGAAGCTCTTGCCTGCGGCTCGTTCGATGCCTTGGGTGTCGATGTGGCGCGCGTTGAAGACGGCTTCTTCGCGAGGGCCGAAGTCCTCACCGACGACGGCGATGACGCGAACTTCAGTGAAAAAACTTGCGGCTAAAGAAAAGTAGGTGGCTGCACCACCGAGGCAACGCTCGCGGCGGCCCGCAGGGGTTTCAATGGAGTCGAAGGCAACGCTGCCCACTACGGTAATTGACATGCATGTTCCTCTCTATTTTCTCTCGGTAGAATTTTGTAACGCATTCTCAGGGGCTAAAGCCCGTGTTCTTTTGGGCGCTTTCAGCACCATTCGTCGCGGCGAATCGTGCCTGACACAAAACGCTGGATTCAAGTCTTTACCAGCCGAGATATTTGCCGAAGAGCAGCTTGAGCCGTTCTTTTGCTGCTGCGGGAATTGCATCGGGTTGGGTGAGCACGGCGAACTTTGCGGCAGAGGTGCAGGCGCAATTGCGTTCCGTGGGCATGGCTGCTACGGCGGCCTTCACGACTTTGGCGGCGTTTTCGGCGTTCTGGTGCAACACGGCGACGATTTCTTCAATGGTGACGGAGTCGTGGCCTTCGCGCCAGCAGTCGTAGTCGGTGACCATGGCGATGGTGGCGTAGCAGATTTCGGCCTCGCGGGCGAGCTTGGCCTCCTGCAGGTTGGTCATGCCGATTACGTCCGCACCCCAACTGCGGTAAAGATTTGACTCAGCCCTGGTGGAAAACTGCGGGCCTTCCATGCAGATATAGGTGCCGCCCAGCTTGCCCACTACTCCGGCTGAAGCGCAGGCGTGGGCGGCGGCATTGGCCACCGTAGCGCAAACCGGATCGCCGAATGCGACGTGGCCCACGATGCCGTCGCCAAAGAAGGTGGAGATTCGGTTGAAGGTGCGGTCGATGAATTGATCTGGGATCACGAAGTCGGTGGGCTTGTGCTCCTCCTTGAGAGAGCCGACGGCCGAAACGGAAAGGATGCGCTCGGCGCCAAGTTTTTTGAAGGCATAGATGTTGGCGCGGAAGTTCAGCTCGGAAGGCAGGATGCGGTGGCCGCGACCGTGGCGCGCGAGAAAGGCGACCTTGCGGCCTTCGAGTTCGCCGAGCACGAATGGATCGGATGGTTCGCCGAAGGGCGTTTCGACGCGCACTTCATGCTGGTTGGTGAATCCGGGCATGGAATAGAGTCCACTGCCGCCGATGATGCCGATTTCCGCCTGAGCCAATGAACGCTCCTCGTGCACGCGCCGTTTCCCGGCAGGTGTGCTTGTGGTTGGCAAACATCTCAGTATAAAGGGAGGAGCTTATTGACTATTTCGGATGGGAGATGGAGGCTTCTGAGGCCCGTTTCACAGGCGTCGTTATTTTATGTGCAACCCTTCGCTGGAATACTGCAAAATCCGGAGAGGATTTTTGCACGGCAGGCGGCGTATGGAGGTTCGTGGTTTCCCCTCTTGCCGCAAAGTGCGCGTCAAGGATGGGGCACCCGGCAGGCTAAACGGCGACTGAAGTGCGGTCTTCTGCGGAAGAGAATGCGGTTGAGGATTCGCGCACGGCCCAACCGGCGATGAGAAGGCCGGGGGCTTGAGTGGGCGCCGCGTCGCCAAGTGCGGCGAGGGTGGTGTAGCGAATCTCCTGGTCGGGCTGTGCGGCGCGAGAGACGACGGCGCAGGGGAAGTCAGGCGGCAGACCTTCCTGGAGCCACTGAAGAGCCAGCAAGCCGAGATCGCGGCCAGGCATGTAGACGACGCGGGTGGCGTCTTCGAGTTGGGGCAGCGCGGCGTCGTTGTGCGACTGAGCGTGATGGCCGGTGGAGAAGATGACGTTGGACGCGGTGTGGCGGCTGGTGAGGGAGCAGCCGACGGCGGCGGCAGCGGCGAATGCGGCGGTGATGCCGGGGACTACCTCGAATGGGATGTCGGCGGCAGTGAGGGCGGTGATCTCCTCGGCGGCGCGGCCGAAGATGAGGGGATCGCCGCTCTTGAGACGGACGACGCTGCGATTGTCGCGGGCGTGCTCGACCATGAGCGCGTTGATTTCACCCTGGGTGATGGTCTTGATGCCGCAGCGCTTGCCCACGTTGACGACCACTGCGTCGAGCGGCGCTAAGTCGAGGATTGCGGGCGCAACCAGGTCGTCGTGGAGGATGACGTCGGCGGATTGAATGAGGCGCAGCGCTTTTACGGTGAGGAGATCGGGATCACCGGGGCCCGCTCCAACGAGGTAGACGTGGCCTTGAGGCGCGTGCGTCCCGAATGCAACTGCAGGTCCTTCGACTCCCTGCGCTGCACTTCGGTCGCTCAGGATGACAGTGTTGTTTTTTGTTTCATCAGGGGCGGATTCGGCGAGAGGTAGACGGGCGAGTTGACGCGTGGAGCAGGTGGGGGAGTCGCAGATCTGGCGCTGGGCAAGCTCGTGAAGCAGGAGTTTGCGCGCTTCGCCGCGGGGGTGTGTGGCGAGGACTTCGCGGCGGAGCTCGCCGAGGTTTTGGAGCCATGGGCCAAGGTCGCCGGGTAGTTGCTCATCGATTTCGCGGCGGAGACGTTGGGCAAAGGCGGGGCTTTCTCCAGCGGTGGAGATGGCAATTTGCAGGTCGCCGCGGCTAACTACGGAACCGAAGAAGAAGTCGCAATTGGGAATGTCGTCGACGCTGTTGCAGAGGATGCCGCGCTCAATCGATCCGCGATAAACGGCCGAGTTCACGGCGGGGTTGTCGGTTGCGGCGATGACGATGAGGTTGCCATCGAGGTCGGAGGGTTCGAAGGAGCGCTGGAGCCATTCGAGCTTGCCTTCGGCGGCCAACTGGCGGATTTCCTGGCGTGCATTGGGGGCGACGACGCGAAGGCGGAGGTTGGTCTTCAGGAGGCTGCCGATTTTGTCGAGGGCGACCGTGCCTGCGCCGACCAGCAGGGCGGGGCGACCTTCGAGTTTGAGGAAGATGGGTAACAGGCTCATGGGAGCTATCCCTCAGGGGCTAAAGCCCCAATTCATTTGGTGCGCCTTTGCGGCACGGCTAAAGCCGTGCCCTTTCACAAAACAATCAAAGTGCTAACCATCTAAAGCGGCGGCTTGCAAAGCATTCAATCTTTGCGGCACGGCTAAAGGCGTGCCCTTTCAAAACATCAACTTAATCCGAGGCTCACTCGGTTAAATCCGCGCACCTTAAAAACGACCGAAAGTGCTTACCGAAAGCAGCGGCCTTGCAAAGTGTTTCAGTCGGCCACGCCGTGGGGTACTCGGGCGGTGGGCAGGTCGCGTTCCACAGGGGCAAGAACTTCACCGGCCAGGTGGGCGCGAAGTTCGTCATTGGTGTGGCGGCCAAACCATGCACGAAGATTCTCTTCGGGCTCGCGATCTGCCATGTATTGGCGCAGCAGGCGCTCGACGGCCTCGGGAACCAGCGGCGCGGGGCAGCGATAGCCGACGGGGCGCGAGATGGCTGCGTGCTGGCCGACCGCTCCGCCGAGGCAGAAGTAGAAGGCGTCGGTCAGTTTGCCGTCGTACTTGATCTTTTTGCCTTCCATGCCAATGTCGGCGATCCAATGTTGGCCGCATCCGTTGGGACAGCCGGTTACGTGAAGGCGGAGCTGCTGGTCGAATTGCGGTAGGCGCTCTTCGAGCTCGTCCACAAGCCAGCGGGTGAAGCCCTTGGTCTCAGTGATGGCCAGCTTGCAGAACTCGGTGCCGGTGCAGGCGACGGCGCCGCGCCAGAAGTTGGTGGCCTCGACGCGGAGGCCGATCTGGCCCAATTCGCGCGCCAGTTCGGCGGTCTTGGCGTTGGGAACATCGATGAAGAGCAGGTTCTGCGAGACGGTGGCGCGGAGTGCCCCGCTGCCGAAGCGCTCGGAGAGTTCAGCGGCGGTTTCAAGTTGCTCGCCAGTGAGGCGGCCGCGGAGAACGGCGGCGCCGACATAACTCAGGCCGGACTGGCGCTGCGGATGAATACCGACATGATCACGGAAGAGATCGTTGGGGACCTGCTCCGGTACTCCCGGCAGGAGGGTGAAGTCTAGGCGCGACTGGAGTTCGGTGAGGAAGCTTGCGGGGGTCCAGCCCTCTTTCATGAAGAGGTATTTGAGTCGGGCGCGCTCGCGGCTTTCGCGGAGGCCTTGCTGGTCGCGGAAGATTTCAGTGACGGCGCGGACGGTGCGGAGGGCCTGATCAGGCAAAACGAAAGCGTCGAGGCGAACGGCTAAATGCGGCTCGTTGGAGAGGCCGCCGCCGACGCGCAGGGAGTAGCCTACCTGGCCGTCGCGTACGGCCGGGGTGAGGCCAATGTCGTTAATCTCGGGATAGGAGCACCAGGACGGGCACCCGGTGGCGGAGATTTTGAACTTACGCGGCAGGTTGTAGAACTCGGGATTGGCCGTGAGCAGGTGGGCAATTTCGACTGCGAGGGGAGAAGAGTCGATGGTCTCATCGGCAGCCACTCCGGCGAGGGGGCAGCCGGTGACGTTGCGGACTACGTCACCGCAGGCGCCTTTGGGCGAGAGGCCGATGGCGTGGAGTGCGTCGACTATTTCAGGAAGCGACTCGATGGTAAGCCAGTGGAGCTGGATATTCTGGCGGACAGTTATGTCGGCAAGATTGCGGGCGTATTTGCGCGTGATTTCACCGATGACGCGGAGCTGGCTGGCGGACATGATTCCGTTGGGAATGCCGATGCGCATCATGAAGTAGTCGGAGACGAGGCCTTCGCCGCCTTTGCCGCCGGTGGCGCCCACACCATCGCCCTGGGTGTAGATGCCCCACCACTTGAAGTAGGTTCCGGCCCACTCGGGCACGACACTGGAACGGCCTTCGCGGGCGAACTGGCGCACTTCGTCAAAGGCTTCCCAGGGGTTCTTCTCGCGCTTGAGGCGTTCAGCACGCTGGGCCTTGGTTTCCTTTACTTGAACAGCTTCAGTCATCTTTTCCCTTCGCCGAAAACAAAAAACCCGCGGCAGCAATGGCTGCATCGCGGGCAATGAAGAAACCTTAGGAGAACGATCCGACTCTTAAACCCAGGTCACCTCTGCGCGCGAAGCGGCGTACAACGGCGACAACATGGGCGATCTTGCATGGGTTAGATTCTCGCAGGAGGTCGAAGAAAATGCAAATACGAAATGGGGTCCAGGGCGGAGCCGGTGCGGCTACGGGTTTGGGCGTCTGGCTGTGGGTCGCCTTGGAATTTTGGTCAATTTTGAGTGCGTTTTGGCCGCGTTTAAGCGCTTTTTGCTCGCATTTGGTCGTTGAATTTTCTGTATTCCTGTAAAGATGTTACGGGTAAGTTGATTAAATTTAGTGGGTTAGTCATGGGTCCACAGTCGCACAGCTTTTTAAGCCTCGTTTTTGGTTTTTGAGCCACGATTCTTGGAGCGTGAGGCTGCTAACGGCGCGGCGACAGGTTGAATTGTGAGCTGGCTTCGGAGTTGGTCGTTTTCATTCGATTGTGCGCCGACGGGGGAAATAATCTGCAAAATTCCGGAGAAGATCTTTGCACGGAAGGGGGCGGATGGAGGTTCGTGGTTTCCCACCCTGGCGGCAAAAAGCGCCGCCAGGATTGATGGGATAAGGAAGAAGGCTTCAGCGAAGATCGAGTAGCGAGTGGGTTGAGGA
>OBLU010001355.1_pt1 | contig 22851 bp, 18 predicted proteins | sample 1518681 | NCBI WGS metagenome assembly OBLU01 (sample SAMEA3539304, study PRJEB22396) | soil metagenome | biome: tundra; feature: field; material: soil | place: USA | collected 2010-05 | depth 0.15 m
GTTACTGCCTGAGGGCGCTGACCTGACCCATCTCAGCCAGGTCGAGCTACAGGAGTTCCTCTGGTACCAGCTGCCGTTGAAGTGGCTGGCCGAGACCAGCGAGCTGCACGAGATCGCGTGGTCACTGGCGGATCTGTTAGCTGCTGCGGGCCTCGAACGATATGCCGCCCTGTGCAGGGCGCGTCAGACCCATTGGCTCCTGGATGCGTGGCAGGACGCCAAACCTGCGCCGGCGCGCAAGATGATGAGGGAGGCGATCATCTTCTCGGGCGTGGGCCCGCCGGACACCTCCGTGCTGATGTGGGGGCCGGTGTTGGGTGTGGCCGAGCAGTCGGCCAGGCGGCGGGTCAGCCAGGCGCTGGAGCAGGCAGTCGATGCCAGCGAGCTGGTGCCCGGTGAGCGAGGCTGGAAACGGCTCGCCGCGGGCATCACCGAGGTCGCTGACGATGCCAATTCTGGACCTGCGCGGGGGCACGCTGCTTCAGGCGGTGGGCCGGGAGCGCGCGGAAGCCTGGGCCGCGGGATACCCCGCGGTGCGTCAGGACCTCCTGACTCAGATGCTTGCGCTGCTGGCCGGTGCGGTTGGGGTCCCAGTGCGGGCCAGCGAGTGCCTGACACCTCTGCGTTGGCTGCTCGAACACATCGCTGACGGCGTCACAGCAAACCAGGGGGGACGGTTGCCGAAGGCTTTGGTGCGCGAGGCGAACGACAGGTTCGGCTGGTCCGACGGTATCGGCGGCACGCTCAACACTGATACCGACCTGCCAGAACTGGCCAGCCTGAACGAGCTGGCCCGGTGAGTCAGGTTGATCACCAGGAAGAGCCGGAAGGCGTCGCTGACCGCCAGGGGGCGACGAGCTCGGGGCGACACCAGCCTGCTGTGGTGCAGTGTCGTGGCCGAGGTCTTCTCGGGCGGCACCTGCCAGGGGGAGGGCGCGGCCGTGGGCTGCGGCGACTCTGGTCCAAGCCAGAGGGCCGGTGCCACGTTCGACTGTGCAGGCCATGGTTCGGGCCGCTCTGGTGGGTCGATGGCCCACAGGTGAAGCTGAGATGCACGAGCAGTGGCCGAGCTCTGATGCCTCGGGCAACTTCGGTTTGCTCGCTGACATCTTCGGCTGGGTTGAACATGACGATGACGGGCAGAACCGGACGTGGACGCTGACCTCATCCGGACGCCAAGCGGCGCTGATGGGTCTGCAGCTTCAGGCGCGAACACCGCGCAACTGCGTCTGACCCCTGCTGCCGAACCATTGGCGGTGTGGCGACGGTGCCGGTTCGGCTGGCTGGCCGTAGCCCGACCCTCGAGGGTGGTTGCCGCTAGCTACTCGATGCCGACGTCGATCCCCCCGCGCCACCGGCCTGAGCCCGGGCAAGGCGGGATGGGTGAGCGCTCGACGCGGTTCAGGCCCGCGCAGCGACGTCACGGTGAGCCGTACATCAGTGATCCAGGGGTGGTGAGCAGCCTACCGGTCTCGAGCCACGTCTTCAGGCCTGACAGGATCATCGGCCAGCCGCCATAGAGCTGGGCGTTGGCCCCTTCGCGCAGCTGGTCGTGGGTCACCGTCAGGTGACAGGAGTCGCCGACCGGCTCGATCTGCCAGGTGATTCTCGAGGTGCCCTCGCTCTTCACGTCCTGGTCCCAGAGCGCAACCATGCTCTGGACCAGCTTCCTTGGGCGGTCGACCTCGAGGTTCTCGCCTTCCCCCAGGAGGCCGGGGGCGCCCTCGTGCGTCATCTCGAAGTGCGAGCCGGGCGCAAAGTCGGAGCTGACCCGGTTGCCGAACTGGTACTTGCTCCTGATATCAGGGTCTGTGATGGCCTGCCAGAGGCGCTCTGGGGTGGTGCGGATGTAGATCTCAAAGACCTTCTCCATTGCGGCTTCTCCCACTCTGTGCGGCGGTGGCACAACTACGTCTCGGACAGCACTGCCTCGACGCATCGACAATAGGTGTTCAAGGTCATCAAGGAGGCCATCGGCTCAGGCAGGCGCAGCCAGACTTCCCGCGTAGGTGTAGCCGGCGGATCGCGCGTGAGTTGGCAGGGGCATGCTCGTGTTCATGAACACGACATGGGACATCGAGGGCATTCGTTCGCAGTACCCGGCACTCAAGGATGGCACGGCATATCTCGACGGTGCCGGCGGAACGCAGGTGCCCGAGTGCGTGATCGAGGCGATCTCTGATGCCTACCGCTGCGGTCTGAGCAATGTGCACGGCCCCTTCGCATCCAGCCGGCGCTCGGTGCGGCTGATCGGCGACGCCCGTGAGGCGGTCGCTGACCTCACCGGCGGGCCGGCCGGTGGGGTGATCCTCGGACCCAACATGACCACCCTGACCTATCGGCTGGCCGGAGCGCTTGCCAAGACCTGGTCTCCAGGAGACGAGATCGTGCTCTCAGAGCTCGACCACGACTCCAACATCCGCCCATGGGTTCAGGCAGCGGCCGCGGCTGGCGTGACGGTGCGCTGGGCCCGGGTAGATCCGCTGACCACCGATCTGCCCGCCGAACAGTATGGGGAGCTGGTCACCTCACGCACCAGACTCGTTGCGGTGGCCGCCGCGTCCAACCTGATCGGGACGATGACCGATGTCGCGGCCATCAGCGCGATCGCCCATGCCGCCGGAGCCTTGGTCTATGTCGACGCTGTCGCGGCAGCCCCGCACTTCCGACTGGACATCGCATCGGTGGGAGCCGACTTCATCGCCGTCTCCGCGTACAAGTGGTGCGGTCCGCACGCCGGAGCCGTCGTCGCATCCGTTGGCCTGTTGGAGACGCTTCACCCCGACAAGCTCGAGCCGTCGACCAACGAGGTGCCAGAACGGTTCGAGCTCGGCACTGCGGGCCTGGCCAACATGGCGGGTATCACGGCGGCCGTTGACCACCTGGCTGACCTGGTGTCTGGGGACGGAGATCGGCGGCAGCGACTTGATCGCTCCTTCGCGGTGTTGAGGGCTCGGGAGAACACGACGGTGCGGGGCACGATCAGCCGGCTCACCGCTATCCCTGGTGTTCGCATGGTCGGGGCGCCGACCCTTCGCACGGGCACCATCTGCTTCACTGTCGACTCACTCTCACCCGGTGAGGTCGCGGCGCGGCTGGGGGAGCGGGACATCTGCGTGTGGAGTGGTCACGCTTACGCGTGGGAGCTCACCAGGGCGCTGGGAATCCGCGATACCGGTGGTGCGATCCGGGTCAGCCTCTCGCCGTACACCGATGAGACGGACCTCGAACGGCTGGCCACGGCCATGACCTCGATCGTGTCCGAGCCAGTGCCCGACTGAGTGCGGCGACGGCCTGTTTACGGCACCTGGAGCACCGAGGCTCAGGTGAGGATCGGTCGATCGGCTACTAGCCGGTGTCAGCTTCGTGGATGATGCCGGGTGCCACCCTCGGCGCTCACGTCCGCCAAAGCCATCAGTAAAGTCCAGTCAGTGTTTGATCACTGAGGTCCATGCTCTGTGATCGCTGCTGAACCTCCTTGGACGAAGGGTGTTGCACCCATGATGCAGAGATGGGGCCGCTTCGTGGCCCGACGATCCTGGACCGTCCTTGTCGCCGGACTGCTTCTGGTCGCCGCTGCGGCGGTGTTCGGCCTCGGGGTCTTCGGCAACCTCAGCAATGGCGGCTACGACGACCCGGCCAGCGAATCTGCCCGGTCTCTGGTCAAGGAGCATGCGACCTTCATCAGTCACGACGCCGACATCGTCGTCATCTACTCCAGTGCGTCGATGAAGGTCAGCGACCCCGCTTTCCGGGCGGCCGTCTCGAACGTCATCAACGGACTCCCGGTGGGGTCGATCCAGCGTGTCACCAGCTGGTACCAGACCCCGTCGCCCACGTTGATCAGCAAGGACCAGCACGCCACACGCGTCATCTTCGCCTTGAGCGGCACCACCCAGGATCAGAAGGCCGCACTGTTCGACCGTCTCAGCACCCACCTTGACGCCAGGGGGCTGTCCACGTCGGTGGGGGGGCAGTGGGCTGTTTTCCGTGACGTGAATCATGCCGTGTCCAGGGACATCGCCAAGGCCGAGTTGATCTCCATGCCGATAGTGATCCTCTTGTGTCTGGTCATCTTCGGCAGCGTCGCGGCCGCCCTGATGCCAGCATTTGTCGGTGGCGTGGCCATCTTCGGTGCCTTTGCTTTCGTGCGGGTCATCACCTCGGTCACGGACGTCTCAGTGTTCTCCATCAACATCATCACCCTGATCGGGATGGGCCTGGCAATCGACTACGCGCTGTTTGTCGTGAGCAGGTTTCGCGAGGAGCTCGCCAAGCAGCGCGGCACCGAGCGTGAGCACGTCAACGCAGCTATCGCCGCCACCATGGCGACCGCCGGCCGGACCGTGCTGTTCTCCGGCTTGATCGTGGCAGCCTCACTGTCTTCCCTGCTGATCTTCCAGCAGAGCTTCCTGCGCTCGATGGGCTATGGCGGAGTCGCCGCGGTGCTCGCCGCGATGCTGGCAGCACTGACCCTGCTGCCCGCATTGCTTGCCGTCCTTGGGCCGCGTCTTGAAGCAGGTCGTATGCCGTGGCGCCGCGGCTGGCGAGCGCGGGCCGGTGGTCGCGCCGCGGCCCCTTCCGGTGACCTCAATGTGGATGGTGCCTGGGCAACCCTTGCGCACAGTGTGATGCGGAGACCGGTCACATACCTGCTGGTCATCACCGTGGGCCTGCTGGCCCTGGGCGCACCTTTTCTGTCAGCCAGGTGGGGCAGTACCGACGAGCGGGTCCTGCCGGTCAGCGCACCCAGTCGGGTCGCTGCAGACCTGGGTGCTCGCTTGTTCGGCGGCGGAACCGCAAGTGCCAACATCGTGGTCGAGGGCGCCAGTGGCCCTCAGCTCGTGACCTACGTCGCCCGGCTCGGCGCAGTCCGTGGGGTGCAGTCGGTCCAGGTGATCGACCAGGTCGCTACCCCCCCGACGAGCCTGGTCCAGGTGAGCTGGCTCGGGAACAGCCAGAGCGAGGCGTCACAACAGCTGGTCAGGGACCTGCGCGCGGTTGAGCCCGGCGCCGGAGCTGACTCCCTGGTCGGGGGCGCATCGGCTAGTGCCGTTGACCTCATTGACTCTATCGGCGCACGCCTCCCGTGGATGGGCCTGTTCGTGGTCGCTGTCATGTTGGTTCTGCTCTTCATCGCCTTTGGTTCTGTCGTCCTTCCGCTCAAGGCCGTCGTCATGAGCGCCCTGTCCCTTACCGCCTCCTTCGGAGTGGTCACCCTGATCTTTCAGGACGGCCACCTGTCGGGGCTTCTCGGTTTCACCTCAACGGGCTACCTGGACGCCACCCAGCCGATCCTCATGCTCGCCATCATCTTCGGCCTGTCCATGGACTATGAGGTCTTCCTGATATCCCGGATCCGTGAGGAGTGGGACCGCACCGGTGACAACACGACTTCAGTGGCCAACGGGCTCCAGCGCAGTGGGCGCATCATCACGAGCGCGGCGCTCTTGCTCGCCGTGGTCATTGGCGGGTTTGCCACCTCTGGCATCGTGATCATGAAGATGATCGGGATAGGCATGCTCGTCGCCGTCCTGATCGACGCCACCATAGTGCGTGCCCTGCTGGTCCCGGCCACGATGCGGTTGCTGGGCACCGTGAACTGGTGGGCCCCCGGTCCCTTGTCGCGTTGGTGGAAGCGTCACGGAATTGCCGAGCCGCAGGGCGTCGGCCCAGCTAGCTCTCGCTCCACGTGTTCTGGACCAGGCGTGCTGCCTCCTGCGAGTTGAGGCCGAGCCGTCTGACCGTGTGAACGTAGTCAGCGGCGGCTGCTCTTGCGAGGTCAGCGGCGCTGGAGTGGGCCGTGGGCTCGTCCAGGACATCGCTGCGCACGAACGTGCCGCCCCGGCCGTGTGTCGCGATCACGGCATCGGCCTCCAGCTCGCGATAGGCCCGTGCCACCGTATTGGTCGCCAACCCGAGATCGGTTGCGAGTTGGCGAACCGTCGGGAGCTTGGTCCCTGCGCTCAGCTGCCCCGCCGCGACGGCCGAGGCGATCTGGGTTCGCACCTGTTCGAACGGCGCGGTGGCCGAGTCGGCGTCGATGGTCAGGTCGAGTTTGCTCACGGCTCACACCGTATGCCGTTTCGGTTCGGCGCAGTTGGCACCGTTCTTGCCGTCAGTCGGCTCCTGGTGGGTTCGGGCCTGGGATGTCCAGATTGAGAGACAGACTTTCCGAGACGTGGTCATCGGTTCTACGGTTCTGTCTAGGTCATGAGTGTCAGCGACAAGCCCCGGCTCGCTGGCCGGCAACCCTCCACCGCGGTGGGGTGCCCCGGGTGAAGACCTGGCAACGCGTCTTCGGGCGCTGCGCAAGCGCGGGTTCGCTCTTCGGTGTACCCGCACCTCACGTCAATGACTGAAAGGTAAGGGAATCCGATGAGTGACAATCACGCAAACTGGTCCTTCGAGACCCGCCAGCTTCATGCCGGCCAGGTCCCGGATCCGACGACCGGAGCCAGAGCGCTGCCGATCTATCAGACCACGTCGTTTGTGTTCAAGGACACCGCGCATGCGGAGAGCCTGTTCGCGCTCAAGGAGTTCGGCAACATCTACACCCGCATCATGAACCCGACGCAGGATGCGGTCGAGCAGAGGATCGCATCGCTGGAGGGCGGCGTCGGTGCCCTGCTGGTTGCTTCGGGCCAGGCCGCGTCGACGATCGCGCTCCTGAACGTGGCCGAGGCCGGGGATCACATCGTGGCGAGCCCCACGCTCTACGGCGGCACGTACAGCCTACTGAAGTACACGTTCAAGAAGCTTGGCGTCGAGACGACGTTTGTCGAAGACCCTGACGACCTCGACTCGTGGCGCGCCGCCGTCAGGCCGAATACCAAGGCCTTCTACGCTGAGTCCATCAGCAATCCCGCCTCGAATGTCCTTGATATTGAAAATGTTTCGGCCGTCGCGCACGAGGCGGGCGTTCCACTGATCGTGGACAACACGATCGCCACTCCCTACCTGATCCGGCCGCTCGAATGGGGCGCCGACGTGGTGGTTCACTCAGCGACCAAGTACCTCGGCGGCCACGGCACGACCATCGCAGGTGTCATCGTCGACGGCGGTGCCTTCGACTATGCCAGGGACCCTGCCCGCTTCCCGAACTACAACGAGCCGGACCCCAGCTACAACGGACTGGTCTTCGCCCGAGACCTCGGAGTGGGCAGCCCGCTCGGCGCCAACCTGGCCTTCATCCTCAAGGCCCGCGTACAGCTGCTGCGCGATCTGGGTCCGGCGGTCTCACCCTTCAACGCGTTCCTCATCGCCCAGGGTGTCGAGACGTTGTCGCTGCGGATCGAGCGTCACGTCGAGAACGCGCTCAAGGTGGCGCGATGGCTCCAGGCACATGCTCAGGTCGAGTCCGTCGCGTACGCCTCACTGCCCTCCAGTCCGTGGAAGGCGTTGGCGGACAAGTACGCCCCACGCGGTGCTGGCGCCGTGGTTGCCTTCGAGATCACGGGCGGGATAGAGGCTGGCAAGAAGTTCGTCGAGGCCTTGACCTTGCACAGCCACGTAGCCAATATCGGTGACGTGCGCTCGTTGGTCATCCACCCGGCTTCCACCACGCACTCCCAGCTCTCGCCGCAGGAGCAGTTAACCTCTGGCGTGACGCCGGGTCTGGTGCGACTGGCCGTGGGCATCGAGTTCATCGATGACATCCTGGCGGACCTCGAGCAGGGGTTCGCTGCAGCCAAGGACTGAGCCCCAGGAGGCGGTCTGCTCGCACAGCGAAGGATCCTTAGTGCTCCGGCACCGAGGATCCTTCGCTGTGTCCAGTCTGAGGGCCGGATATCCTGGATGTCATGTCATCCGAGCGCGTGTCGCAACCTTCGCGCGCACGAACCCCTCGACGGCGTCCTTCTCGCCGCAGGGCCGGTGAGTCGCCGGCGGCAAGAGCAGCACGTATCGCGCGTCGTCTCGCGGCGGTGCCCAAGGTCACTTATCCCGACGACCTGCCGGTGGCCGCGCGCAGGGGCGACATCGCCGCCGCCATCCGGGACAACCAGGTCGTCATCGTGGCTGGGGAGACCGGCTCCGGCAAGACCACCCAGCTGCCCAAGATCTGCCTTGAGCTCGGCCGTGGCATCGAAGGCCTCATCGGCCACACCCAACCGCGCCGCATTGCTGCCCGGTCAGTGGCCGAACGCATCGCTGAGGAGCTGAACACTGAGCTCGGGACCGCAGTCGGCTACCAGGTGCGATTCACCGATCACTCCAGTGCCAGCACCCTGATCAAGGTGATGACCGATGGCATCCTGCTTGCCGAGATGCAGCGGGACCGCGACCTGCGCCGCTACGACACGATCATCATCGACGAGGCTCACGAGCGCAGTCTAAACATCGACTTCATCCTGGGATATCTCAAGCAGCTGCTGCCGCGCCGCCCCGATCTCAAGGTCATCATCACCTCGGCGACCATTGACCCGCAGAGATTCTCCAAGCATTTCAACAACGCTCCCATCATCGAGGTGTCCGGGCGCACGTATCCCGTTGAGGTTCGCTACCGGCCGCTCGTCGGTGAGACGCCCGATGACGACAGAGACCAGGTCACCGGCATCTGTGAAGCTGTCGAGGAGCTGTGGACCGAGCGGTACAGCCCCGCTGCGGATGTACTTGTCTTCCTCTCCGGAGAACGTGAGATCCGTGATGCCGCCGAGGCGCTCGCCGGCATGGCAATGCCGCACACCGAGATCCTCCCGCTCTATGCGCGGCTGTCGGCTGCCGAGCAGCATCGTGTCTTCGGTCAGCACACGGGCCGCAGAGTGGTCCTGGCCACCAACGTCGCCGAGACCTCCCTGACGGTGCCGGGCATCAGGTATGTCGTGGACGCCGGGACAGCACGAATATCGCGGTACAGCATGCGCACCAAGGTTCAACGCCTGCCGATTGAGCCGATCTCCCGGGCCAGTGCCGCCCAGCGCGCTGGGCGCTGCGGCCGGGTCGCGGACGGGATCTGCATCCGGCTGTACTCCGAGGAGGATTTGAAGGCTCGGCCTCAGTTCACGGACCCTGAGATCCTGCGCACCAACCTGGCCTCGGTCATCCTGCAGATGACTTCCCTCGGGCTGGGTGACATAGCCCGGTTCCCCTTCCTCGAGCCGCCCGACGTACGCCAGATCACCGACGGTGTCAGGCTGTTGGAGGAGCTCCAGGCCATCAACACTGTCTCTGATCCAGGGGGCGACCCGCGCCAACGGCTTACCGCCTACGGCCGCAAGATCGCCGCGCTGCCGGTGGACCCGCGTCTGGCTCGGATGGTGCTGGAGGCCGAGGGTAACGGTGCGCTGCGTGAGGTGCTCATCATCGTTGCGGCCCTGTCCATCCAGGACCCGCGCGAGCGCCCGATGGACAAGCGCCAGCAGGCCGACGACAGACATCGCCGGTTCGCCGATGAGAACAGCGATTTTGTCGCCTTGCTGAACCTGTGGAACTACCTCAAGGAGCGCCAGCGGGAGCTCTCAGGCAGTGCCTTCCGGCGGATGTGCAAGAGCGAGTACCTCCACTACCTGCGGGTTCGTGAGTGGCAGGACCTGCATAGCCAGCTGAAGAAGGCCTGCAAGACCCTTGACCTACAGCAGAACGCCTCCGCGGCAGATCATGACGCGATCCACCGCGCGGTGCTGTCTGGGCTCCTGTCCCATATCGGTCTGCGCGACGTTGAGAAGCGTGAGTACATCGGAGCCCGGGGGGCGCGCTTTGGTATCTCACCGGGTTCCTCGCTGTTCAAGAAGCAGCCGCAGTGGGTCATGTCGGCTGAGCTCGTCGAGACCACGCGGCTGTGGGCACGCGTCAACGCGCGAACAGACCCTGCGGAGATCGAACGCCTCGCACAGCACCTGGTCAAGCGCAGCTACAGCGAACCGCACTGGGAGAAGAAGCGGGGCTCGGCTGTGGCTCTGGAGAAGGTCACCCTCTACGGCGTGCCGCTGGTTGCCGGGCGCAAGGTGGGCTACGCGCGCATCAACCCCCAGGAGTCGCGAGATCTGTTCATCCGCCATGCCTTGGTCGAAGGCGATTGGGACACGCATCATCGGTTCTTCCACGACAACAGGGCGTTGGTCACGCGCCTGACCGAGCTTGAAGCCCGAGCCAGGCGCCGTGACATCCTTGTCGACGACCAGACACTGGTCGACTTCTACGACGCGCTGCTGCCGACCGAGATCGTCTCGGCGCAGCACTTCGACTCCTGGTGGAAGCAGGCGCGCCATACTGCGCCGGATCTGCTCACCCTCACCGAGGACTTCCTGGTCAAGGACGACGCGGATGCGGTCAGCGCTCAGGACTACCCGCAGGTTTGGGAACAGAACGGCATCACACTTCGGGTGACTTATCAGTTCGAGCCGGGAGGAGCCGCCGATGGTGTCACGGTTCACATCCCTCTGGACGTTCTCAACCAGGTCAAGGACGACGGATTCGACTGGCAGGTGCCGGGGCTGCGTCAGGATCTGGCCGTCGCGCTGCTGAAGTCGCTGCCCAAGGTGACCCGTCGCAACTTCGTCCCCACGCCGGACAGTGCCCACACCGCACTGGCATCCGCCGATCCCGTTGGTGGCCACCTGACCGATGAGCTGGGGCGCGCCCTCTTCGAGATGACCGGTGTCCGCGTCCCGTCCGACGAATGGGACTGGTCCAGGGTGCCCGACCACCTGCGCATCACGTTCTGCGTCGAAGAACGCGGCGGAGAAGTCGTGGGGGAGGGTAACGTGCTGGCTGCGCTCCAGCAGCAGCTGGCGCCCCAGCTCCGCCAGACGATGCGGCGAGCAGCGCAGTCAGTGGAGCGAAAAGGCCTGCAGCAGTGGAGCTTTGGCGCCTTGCCTGCGATCTTCGAGCACCGGGTCGGTGAGCGGGTCATTCAGGGGTTTCCTGCAGTGGTGGACCACGGTGACAGCGTCGCCCTCGAGGTGCTCGCCTCAGAGGTGGAGCGCGACGCAGCGACCAAGAATGGTGTTCGACGCCTGCTCCTGCTGAACACCACGGCACCCTGGAAGCGGGTACTGGCACTGCTGACCAACGCTCAACGCCTTGCCCTGGGTCACAACCCGCACGGCAATGTGCCCGACCTGTTGCAAGACTGCCTTGCTGCAGCGGTCGATTCGATAGTGGCGGAGCGACCAGGTGGCCAGGTGCTCGGGCCGGCGGAGTTCGAGGCGACCTTGCTCGTCGTCCGTTCTCAGGTCGTGGCGCGAGTCATGGAAGTTGTCGATATGGTCGAGCCGCTGATGGTCCGGTCGCGGCAGGTCGAGCTCGCACTAGCGTCGATGACCAGCCCGGTGATGGTTGCAGCAAAGACCGACATGCAGGCTCAGCTGCATTCCTTGTTGTATGCAGGATTCGTTGCCGAGACAGGGTTCGTGAGGTTGCGCGACCTGGAGCGCTACCTGCGCGGCATACTCGCACGCTGTGATCATGCGCCATCGCAGGTCAGCCGCGACCGGGCGCTGATGGAAACTATCGCCCGCGTCCAGGCTGAGTACGACTCTCTTGTGGCAGCCCTGCCCGCGGCACGACGGGCAGGTGCCGACGTGCAGGTGCTTCGCTGGATGATCCAGGAGCTGCGGGTCAGTCTCTTCGCCCAGACGTTGGGAACAGCGCACCCGGTGTCCGAGAAGCGGATCTACAAGGCGATGGACCAGCTGGAGTACCGGGCCTGAGCCGAGACCTGAGCAGCAGCTCGGTGTCGCCCGGTCAGTAGACCAGGACGGACGTGCCCACCTGCATCCCTCCCACATCCCAGAGGTGGTCCATCGCCGGCAGGCTCACCCTGCAGCAGCCGTGCGAGGCCGGCGTGGACGGGACCGAGGTGTACCCGTGGACGGCTATGGCGCCGTTGAAGTACTGCGGGCGGTACAAGCTGCCAAGGGGGCCGCTGTCCCAGGCGTTCACCCGACGGAATACCTGGAAGGTGCCGGAGGGGGTGACTACGGCCTGCCACGCCCCGTCTTGGTCGTACCTTTGGTTGGACCCGGTGCTGGTGTTGTAGATCCCTCTGACGGCCCCAGAGTCCACGATGAGCAGCGTCTGGGTTGTCTTTCTGACCTCGACGACGTGACCCCTGGCCGATCGGGGGCGGGGCCGAATCCCGGCATCCACCCGTGACCACGTCAGAGGCCCGCAGGTGCCGTCGCGGGACAGACCCGCGACCTTCTGAATGGCAACCACCGCCTGCCGGGTCAGGTCACCAAACTGTCCGTCCACCTCACCGAGCCAATAGCCCAGCGAGGTGAGCGTTGCCTGCAGGGCGAGCACCTGTGACCCGTGTGAGCCCACCAGCAGCGTCGGGTGGGTGGTCGCCGAAGCACTCCCGGCCCCCGTGAGTACCGTCAGTGATCCGGCCGTGGCGACAGCTGCTCCCTTGAGCACGTCCCGACAGTTGAGCTCCATCTCGGTCTCCCCAGGCGCCATCGAGTCCTCAGCCTGAGCATCCTGTCCGGCCGGACTCCTACGGAGTGCATCGTAGGTGCCTGCGACTGTCTTGGCCTGTTGAGTTTGCCGTCTGGTCGATGCCGTGAAGGCCACCGTGGTGGCTGCCAACACGGTCCCCAGCCCGCAGGGGTCGGTGTTCCTCAGCCGCACTGCCATCGGCGGCGCGCGGCTGGATTTGGACTGTTGTACCAGCAGCGCACGCGCGGGCGGCCGTGCCCGAAGCGGTAGCGCTGGGGCCAGTGACGGTGTCCTGCGACGAATCCCCTCCAGTGCCGGCAGCTCGAGCTGTCGAGCAAGAACGACCCGATCTCATCGGTCGTCTCCTCGGTGGTGCGGACCAGCCTGGGGCGGGCACGGGAGGCCGGCCCTGACCTGCCACCGATAGCACCGGCGAGCGTGCGGCTTGGACTGGGCCGTCCGGGGCCGGGGGCTGTCGCAGTAGGTGTCGATATGAGCGAGCAGCTCATCAAGGGTGGCATTCGGGGTGCCTGCCGCCAAGAACCCAGACTTCTTTACCATGACCTTCACGTGGTGGAACCTGGTGTCCTGACAGTCCGTGCCACAGCGATCTGGGCGGCGAGCGCTGCGTTGTTGAGGACGAGGTCGATGTTGGCTTGCAGGCTCGCGCCATGAGTGTGTTCGTGGAAGTACCCGAGAAGGAATGGTGTGACGCCTTTGCCGGTGATCTTGTTGTCACGCAAGGCCCTCAGTGCGGCAGCAAGGGTCGCGTCGTGCAGTTCGCGCGCCATCTCCTTGCCGTCCGGGATCGGGTTAGCCACCACTAGCGCCTGCTCGAGCCCTAACGCGTCGCGTGCCGCCAGTGTGTCTGCGATCTCGGCCGCGGACTGGGCAACCCACGGAACGAGATACCCGCTGTCCTGGATGTAGAAGCCGGGGAACTTTTCGCTGCGGTAGCCCACGAGACTCACCGAGAGTGTCTCGAGCCGCTCGAGCGTGGCATGGACGTCCAGGATGGACTTCACGCCGGCACAGACCAGAGCCACCGGTGTCCGGGCGAGGGCAGGCAGGTCGGCTGACTCGTCGAAGCTCTTGTCCGCTCCACGATGGACCCCCCCGAGGCCGCCGGTGGCGAACACTCGGATGCCGCCGCGATGAGCGAGGTATGCCGTGGATGCCACGGTCGTGGCACCCAGTGCCCCACTGGCCAACACACTGCCGAGGTCGCGAATGCTCGACTTGATCACGTTTCCATCGGTCGCGATCCGGTCAAGGGCGTCGTCGTCCAGGCCGATGCGGACGTGGCCCTCGACGATGGCGATCGTTGCCGGTATGGCGCCGGAGTCGCGCACCGCAGCCTCGATCTGCCGAGCCACCCTGGCGCTGGAGTCGTGCGGCAGCCCATGGCTGATGATGGTGGACTCGAGCGCGACAACCCCACGGCCCTCGCGCAAGGCGGTGCTGATCTCTTCGGCAATGATCACGATGAGCACTCTACGGATGCCCGAGGAGGTAGTGCAGATGTCGGTGATGGTCTGTGCGGTCGGTGACGTGATGCTCGATGTCCTCGTGGTGACCAAAGAACCTTTGAGTCCTGACGACGACACGCCTGCCGCCATCACGTTCAGCGCGGGCGGACAGGCTGCCAATGTCGCCGCCTGGGTGTGCGCCCTGGGCGGGCGGGCCGGACTGTACGGGCCGCGCACCGCTGACCCGGCCGGGCAGGTGATTGACGGACAGCTGAAGGCCCGTGGAATCCACCTGTACGCCGAACCTCGCGACACGCACTGCGGCGCGGCCGTCTCGTTGGTCACCTCTGGGAGGCGCACCCTTGCCTCCGATCCGGGCGACCTCTCATGGGTTGATGAACGACTGGGCGACACCTCCTGGCTGGCCGGAGCCGATTGGCTGCACTTTTCGGGCTATCTGCTTCTGCGCGCCCCGGATCCGTCGGTCGTGATCCGCGCCGCACGGGCGGCGCGAAAGTTGGGCGTTCAGGTGGCCGTCGACATGGCTTCTGCCGCCATGATCGAAACCTATGGCGCGCAGGCATTCCGGGCCCTCGTAGACGAGCTCGACCCGACGGTCGTCTTTGGCAACGAGGGCGAGTGGGAAGTCGTCGGGGGCCTGCCCAGCGAGGGTTCTATCGGTGCCGTCGTCAAGCGTGGGCCACAGGGGTCTACCTTCGTGGTTGATGGCGTGCAGAGGTCACTTGCGGTGGTCCCCGGCTCGGTGGTTGACGTCACCGGTGCCGGTGACGCGTTGGCGGCGGGATACTTTGTGGGCGGCCCGCAGATGGCGATGGCAGCCGCGGCGCGGTGCGTCTCGCAGACAGGTGCCCAGCCGCCATGCTGACTGCGCAGTAGTGCTGGCCGGACGGCCAGGATTGGGAGCCAGACACGGCGCAGTGGAATCCTTGAGGTCTTTTCGGCGTTGAGATCGTTTATAGGAGGTCGGGCTCGATTGTTTATTGCCGGTTGGGCTCGCTGATGGATGACATGAGGGATGCTTGACGTAAAGGACCATCTCACTGAAAGAGGCGAATAGCAGTGCAGGATCCATCCGAGCTCTACTCGTTCGAGACGGACACCCCGCTGGGCGACCTGCGCGCATCGGTGTTGCTGGTCTCGCTGGGCGGGTTCGTGGATGCCGGTCAGACACAGCGCCTGTTGACCGACCACGTTCTTGCCACTCTTCCACACACAGTCGTGGCCTCGTTCGACGTCGACCAGTTGATGGACTACCGCGGACGGCGTCCGGCGATGACCTTCGATCGCGACCGCTGGTCCAGCTACGCCGACCCGACCCTGCTGCTGTATCGCGTCACCGATGCCGACGGCGAGCCTTTCCTGGTCCTGTACGGTCCCGAGCCGGACTACCAGTGGGAGCGTGTGGTCCAGGCGGTCCAGAAGCTCGAGCGGATGCTCGGGGTAACGCTGACCGTGAGCATCCACGGCATACCGATGGCCGTGCCGCACACCCGGCCCATGGGCTGCACGGCCCACGCGACCTCTCCTAAGCTGATCGGTGAGCACGAGTCCCTCTTCGGGACCGTGCAGGTGCCGGGCAGTATCACCGCGCTCCTGGAGTTGCGTATCGGCGAGTCCGGCCATGACTCGCTCGGATTCGCGATCCACGTGCCCCACTACCTGGCCCAGGCGCAGTTCGGTGATGCTGCTGTGCTCGGTCTCGAGTCATTTGCGGGCGCGACGGGGCTCAATATCCCTGCTGAGGATCTGGTCGCCACCGCGGGTCTCAACCGGGCCGAGATCGTCCAGGAGATCGCCGGTTCCGAGGAGGTCTCCCAGGTTGTCGAGGCACTGGAGCGACAGTACGACGCCTACATCCAGGGTCGCGAGAAGCCAGGCCTGCTGGCCACGGACGTCCGGGACCTGCCGACGGCTGACGAGATCGGCGCCGAGTTCGAGGAGTTCCTGCGCACACAGACCGACGAGGGGTAGCGGCCGCGGCGCTGCCTAACCCTTGGCCTGGGACCAGCGCCTGATGACGCTGGTGTCGGAGACGAACCTCACGGTGCTCGATCCGGTCCAGCGCCGGGCGCTGGCTGTCAGCGCGGCATCAACTGCGGCTGCCGCGTCGTCGGCGGCATCAGCGGGGACATGGATCAACAGCTCGTCGTGCAGGCACAGGACAATCCGGGCACCAAGGTGTCGGGTGGTGAGCCGCACGGTGGCCGCCCAAGCCTTGAAGAGCTCTGCAGCCGCACCCTGGATCACAGCGTTGCGGGCGAATCGCCCCCGGCCCGCGATCATCGAAGGTAAGGACCAGGCGGGGGCGTCAACCGGGTTCTGCCACATTGGAATCCGCCGTCCACCGTAGGTCCGGATCGCTCGTGAGGCCACACCCGAGTCATAGGCACGGCTCAAATAGGCCATGGCCGTGGGGTAGGCCCGCTCGAGCGCTCTGAGGGCCTCGCCGGCGGGACCGCTGGTCTGTCCGTACATCGCGGCGAGCACAGCGATCTTGGCCACCGGACGCTCAACCTTGAGGGCGGCGCCGACCGGTGCGTACAGGTCGTCGGCCTGGGTGGCTCGCGCGAAATCCATGTCCCCGGAGACGGCGGCCAGGACCCTGGGCTCGATCTGTCCCAGGTCTGAGCGCACGAACACGTACCCCGGGTGAGCCGCGATAGCAGGCCGCAACGGTGTCGGCAGATTGTGCAGGCCGTTCTGAGCGGTCATCCGGCCAGCGGCGCCGTCACACGCGGTCCATGCGCCACGCAGGCGGTTGTCGGGCCCGATGTTGGTGTCCAGCCAGTGCCAGCCGTAGGTCGTGGCGATCCGCTCGGCCTTGCGCCAGGTCAGCAACGCCTCCACCAGCGGATGGGTGTCGCGGAAAGGTTCCAGCCGCCAGGCCCGGGTGTCCGCGACGACGACACCGACGGACGCAAGAAGCTCTCGAACCTGCAAAGGGTTCCGCAGATCAGTGGACTGATGGCCGGGCGCGCAAGATAGCACCGCGGCATCACGGTTCCCCCGCGTCTGCCGCGCCGCAGCCTCGTCGGCGGGTCGCGGCCCAGCCGAGTCCTGGATCAGCTGTTCGATGATCGGGCGGTCCACCGGGAGCCCGGTAGCGGCTAGCTCGACGCACAACAGAGCCGCGGCCGACTCGGAGTGGCCAGTGCTGACCGCCCGCGGTGAGATCTCCGCGAGTGTGGCGATCTGGCGCACTGCAGTGTCCACGGCAGTGGAGGCCCACGCCAGGGCCCGCGTCGATGAGCTCTGCCATGTACCGGCGACAGCCTCAGGACGTAGGTACCCGTCGGAGCGAACGGGACTCTCGGGGTCACCGCCGTCGCTGGTGTCATGCTCGCAGGCGAAGTCGAACAGGTCATCACCAGCCGCCCTGGGCAGGTTCGAGGTGGCCAGCCTGCGTACGGTGGCCCACGCAAGCCCGGGGTCGGTGTCGCGACCGCCGACCAGGAGCCGATGCGCCTCGGCGATATCCCAGCACCGGTTCAGGTGAATACCCTTGAGTACCAATGGGTTTGCGCCAGCTTGCGCAGACCAGAAGACCCAGCGGGGGTGTCGGTCGGCCTCCATCCGCATCACTTCGTCCGCGATCTGCTCATGGTTCCCGGCCAGGCGCACGCCGTCGCACCATATCGCGGCGATTTCGCCCACAAAACAGACTGCGACAAGGTCGCGGGGCGATTGTTGCGGGGCCATGTGACCATCCAACAGCAGAACGGATCTGTGCAGACCGCTCATGTCGGCTGGCAGGACCCCGCGACCGGTGGCGGCCCTGTGGGGGCCCAGGGCAGCAGTCACGCTGCCCAGGACGAGGCGGACCAGCGAAGGCCCCTGCTCCGCTGCATCAACCGTGTAGATGGCCGCGCGGCGTCAAGGCGTCTCTGGCACGAGGCGGGCGTCCTTGTTGGGTGCTTCTGGAGCCGGTGCCCGATCCTGCGCGCTCTGTGCCGTCACGGACTCCGTTCACGCCACGGCGCCCTCTCCCGGGGTGGAGCCCGCCCTTGGTCAACGGGACGAGCCGCCAGCGATCTCGTAGGACCACAACTCGCTGCTCATGCCAACCTTCGGGGCCGCGGGCTTGTCCGCGGGCGTGGCGTCACTGCGGTGCCCATGTCCAAAGGCAGGCGAATTCACCCAAGCCTGGAATGACTCGTCGTCGGCCCAGCGGGTAATGACCAGCCAGGTGTCGCGGTCGTCGATCGGCTTGAGTAGCTCAAAGCCTTCGAAGCCCGCCTGGTCGTCGACCGCGCCTGCACGTGCGGCGAACCGGTGAGCTAGCTCGTCGCCGCCACCAGCGGGCACTGTTATCGCATTGATCTTGATGATGGTCATGAGTAAGCCTTTCTCGAGGGACGCCAGTAACGAACCGCTGTCGGCAGAGTCTAGGCAAGGCAGGCGAGGTCCCAGCAGCGACCAGCTAGCTCGCTGGGTTTCGAGAACTCTGGGATGCCCAAGTGAAAGCATCACCGAGGTTCGCACCGGCAGCGAATTCAGCGCCACCCCAGCCAGGTCGGCTCTGGCGTCAAGATTCGGCTGGCGAGAAACACGCAAGGAGCCGCGACTGACTGTGTCGGCTCACTTCGGTGAGGTCGAACTGAGCCGGCTCAACTCTCATCATGGTTTTCACTCTTCGGACTGGGGTTTCGGACACGAGTTGCGACACTTCGGCTCGGGGATGGTTGTCCAGGTGTCACACAGCGTCCGGTACCCCTTGTCAGAGGCCATCAGCGACAAGCACGGTCTCGCGCCGCATCCGGGCGGGGTCTTCGTCCATCTCGTCGAGCGTGTTGCGGACGGCCGAACATGACCTCCGTGCTTGGATGAAGACGGACCAACTTCAGTGCGGTGGTGGTCCTTTTCGGGCTCTTCTTGTGGTGGTGCGCACCCAGGAGGGCGCAGTCCTCAGGCCAGGCATCTGACCGGTCCCAGCTCCCGGTTCCGCAGTCTCTGGGGTGTAGCCTGCTGAGTTCTGCGTCCCCCCAGACCTCGGTGGCGTCGGCTTACCCGTGCTGCTCCTGAACCTCGGTGGCCCGTGACCTCACATTCCGGGACCATCCGAATCGAGCTTCGCCATCGTTCAGCAGCCGAACACTCCGCAGGACCCTGCCACCAATTTCGACCACCACGTCATCGTGTTCCCGACCCGGTACGCGGACTACGTCCCGACAGAGCTGCCGGCAAAGTCAGCCGGCCATCCCGCCTTCGGGGTACTGCCCACCGCTGACCGTGGCAAGGTCGTGTGGGCTGTGCGCTAAGGCCCAGCCGCGGGTGGTGCTGACACCTCGGCAGGCCAAGGGTGGCAGACTCCGCTGTACCGACGGGGAAGGAGCCAATCATGAGAATCGCCGTCACAGGCGGGTCGGGCAAACTCGGGACCACGGTTGTTGCTGTCCTGAGCCAGGCTGGACATGAGGTTGTCACCCTTGACGCGAATGGTCCACGCGGTCCCGGCCTCGTGCGAGTCGACCTGACGAACTACGGCGAGGCGGTCGACGCGTTCTTTGGCGAGAACGACCCCTCGGCCGGTCCGGAGCAGGCCTCAAAGCCGGCGTCGACGCGCTCGTGCACCTGGCCGCGATTCCTGCTCCTGGCATCCTGAGCGATGTCGCCACGTTCCACAACAACATCCTGAGCACGTTCAACGTGTTCCAAGCTGCTCGCCGGGCAGGGATCCGGAACATTGTGTACGCATCGAGTGAGACGGTCCTGGGGTTGCCCTTCGACGTGCCGCCGCCATATATCCCGCTGGACGAGGAGTATTCCGCTCGCCCGGAAAGCATCTACTCACTCGTGAAGCACCTCGAGGAACAGATGGCCATCGAGCTCGTGCGCTGGGATCCGACCCTCAAGATCATCGCGCTGCGCTTCTCCAATGTGATGGACCCGGAGGATTACGCGGAGTTTCCCTTGTTCGACGCGGATGCGACGCTGCGCAAATGGAATCTTTGGGGCTACATCGACGGGCGCGACGGTGCGCAGGCCGTACTCAAGGCTCTCGAGCTCGACATCACGGGCTTCGACCGGTTCATCATCGCCGCCGCAGACACCGTCATGTCACAACCCAATGGAGATCTGGTGGCTGAGGTCTTCCCCGGCGTCCCGGTAACCCGCGAACTCGGTGAACACGACACGCTGCTGTCGATCGAGAAGGCTCGCCGCGTGCTCGGATACAACCCACACCACTCCTGGCGTTGACCTCGCAGCACTCCTGGCCCGCAGGGCCCCTGGAGGTTGGCGTCAACGACCCAGCGTGAAGGCTTGTTTGAGTGCGTTCTCGAGGTCATCGCAGAGATCTTCGACGGCCTCGAGTCCGATCGAGATCCGCAGCAGGCCCGGATTGGGACGGGCCTGCGCTGCAACGGGCCGGTGGGTCAGCGAAGCTGGATGCTCGATCAGGGTTTCGGTGCCACCCAGCGAAACCGCATGGGTGACGAGTTCGCAGGCATTGGCCATGGCAGCCGCAGCCGGGTAACCCCCGACTACTTCGAATGCCATCACCGATCCTGGGCCTGCCATTTGGCGACCCACGATCCCGTCGGGGTCGCAGCCGGGCAGTCCAGGGAAGTGCACCGCGTCCACCGACGGGTGGGTCGCTAGCCACTCGGCGACCAACTGGGCACTGGCTTGCTGAGCACGAACTCGCACAGGCAGTGTCTGCAGCCCGCGATGCAGCAGGTAGCCAGCGAGCGGATGGAGAATGCCGCCCGTGACGGCTCGCACCTGTCGCAGTCTCGACGCCCATTCCGGACCTGCTGCGACGACGCCGGCCAGCACATCTCCGTGGCCGCCGATGAACTTGGTGGCACTGTGCAGAACGAGGGTCGCACCGTGACGCATCGGTTGCTGCAGGACAGGGGTGGCAAAGGTGTTGTCGACCAGTACAGGGACATCACCGGCCTGCGCGCAAACATCGTCCAGGTCCAACAGCGCAAGAGTCGGATTTGCCGGGGTCTCGACCACCACCAGACCGGTGTCGGGTCGCAAGGCATGTTCGATCTCCTTTGGACCAACCCAGGTGACCTCAACGCCGAGCAGGCCGTTGTCCAGCAGGTGGTCGGTGCCTCCGTAGACCGGGCGCACCGCCACGACGTGCCGTTTGCCTGAAGCGCTCACGGCGAGCAGGCAGGCGGTCAAGGCCGCCATCCCCGAGGCGAAGGCGACCGACTCTTCGCTGCCCTCCAGCTCGGCGAGCGCGTCCTCGAAGCGGGCGACGGTCGGGTTCCACAGACGGCCGTAGACATGGCTTCCGCCGGGGATCGGTCGCCTGCCGGTCGCCAGAGCCTCGTAGGCGTCACCACCGGACTCGACGTCGGCCAGTGGGTTGGTGGTGGACAAGTCGATCGAGGGCACATGGACCCCGAGGCCGGCGAGGTCACGTCGGCCGGCATGCACTGCACGAGTCTCGAGGGCGTTCATGAAGCCTCCTGAAAGTTCACTGTGTTCTATCAGTTTCGAGACTTCAAGAGACAAGCCGCAAGCAACTCGCATTAGATTCACTCATGGCACCATCTGCTGTCATCTATTCGGCACATGCAGGTCTGGAGGCGACACCGATGAACAACGTTCGACATCCCGTACTCGATCAGATTGACCACGCGATCCTGAGACTGCTCGCGGCCGATGGCCGGTTACCCAACCTCGCCCTTGCCTCCGCGGTGGGGATCGCTCCGTCAACGTGCCTCGGGCGGGTTCGTGCCCTGCGCGAAAGCGGGGTCATCCGGGGCTATCACGCGGACATAGATCTGACCCGTGTGGGCCTGCCCATCCAAGCCATCATTGCCGTCCGCATGCAGGCACACCACCGCGAACAGATCCAAGCTTTCGTGACCGTGGCCCCTCACCTGCCGGGAGTGGTCGAGGTCTTTCACGTCGCCGGAGGCACGGACTACCTCTTGCACGTCGCGGCCACCGATACGACTGCGCTGCACGACTTCATCCTCGAGTACTTCGCAGCGAGCCCCGCCATCCAGCATGCGGAGACGAGCCTGGTCTTCCGGCATCTGCGCGGCACCAACGTGCTACCGGAAGACTGACCCTTCGCAGAGGGTGCGGGGTCCGCGGCGATGGACTTGCGGGTTGATGGGACTGACGCTCAGCCCGTGCCGCCCCAAGGGCTGACGCGGTGTCGGCGCGACATGTTCACCACATCATGGTCAGGCTTCTCGTCCGGGCTGGCTTCGCCATTCGTGCTCCAGACGGCAGCCGATCCCGAGCCCACCTTGAGCGCGGCGGTCCCAATCGCGGGCTTTCGGAGAACCCGCCCTGGCCTCAGCTGCCGCCGGCTCGCGCTCGGACTCTCGTGCTCACGCAGGGCCAGCCTTTGCCCAGTGACCAAGAAGCCCCACGCCGCTGTCGACTGGCCCTTCATCTTGCACCCGTCCGATCTGCAGACCTGACCCTTGACAGGGGGTCTGCGCGAGGCGCTGAGGCGCTGAGGTTGGTCGGGATGCAGGCCCTCGCCCATACCGCCCACCACCGGTGGGCGCCAGCTCGCAGAGGGAGCTGTCACCACTGACGAAGGTCTTCCACCATCTCGATCGTGTCGGCTTCCGTGGCCGTCTTGTCCGGCCGGTGCCGGACGACCCGGGCAAAGCGCAGCGCCATGCCGGCTGGATAGCGAGGCGAGGTCTGCACACCGTCGAAGGCAATCTCCACCACCACCTCCGGGCGGAGGTGAAGGACGTAACCATCGGTGGGTCCAATCGCGTACCGGGGCAGCTCGGCGCTCTGCCAACGCAGCATCTCGTCGGTGAGTCCCTTGAACGTCTTGCCGAGCATGACGAATCCACCGCTGGGGCCGAATCGTCCTGCCGGGTCCCGTGCCCCCAGATGGAGGTTGCTCAACCATCCCCTGCGACGACCGTTGCCGCGTTCGACTGCCAGGATGACCAGGTCGAGGGTATGAACGGGCTTGACCTTGATCCAGCCCGCCCCGCGGCGCCCCATCTGGTACGTGGCGTTGTTTGCCTTGACCACC
>OBLU010001356.1_pt1 | contig 22847 bp, 24 predicted proteins | sample 1518681 | NCBI WGS metagenome assembly OBLU01 (sample SAMEA3539304, study PRJEB22396) | soil metagenome | biome: tundra; feature: field; material: soil | place: USA | collected 2010-05 | depth 0.15 m
ACAGTAAGGTTTGCCCAGACTGGCCCGTTTCCGTGCATGGCTAACGCGCCGTGACTAGGAACGGGCTCCTTAGCTTTGCATCACGATATTAGCAATCTTACTTCTTGGTCCTCGGCGGCGTTCCTTCAAACGTGCCCTGCACGGAGGAAGTGGACGCGGGCCACCGCGGTTACATTTGTTCTGCCAGGCGGGTCAGGCCTGCTGTGCCTTTCTCCGGGTGATCAAACGCATCCATGATTACCAGTAGGACCTGCTTCTTGTGCTCGGGCAGGTTCGTCGCTGCGGGCAGCTTGTTTTCATTTAAGATATGCCTGGCTCCCAGGAAGGACCACTTGTCAACGGACCCCGAAGAGGCGGCTGTGACGACGTGGTGGTATTCATTCAAGGATGTCAGCAGATGCTGGAAGTCCTGCTTGCTTGAGGAGCTGTTCTCGGCGTACGAAATCCAGAATCGGTAGAAACCCGCGATGGCCTTGGTCATACTGTCGGCCTCCGCATGCTGCTCGACGATGGTCAGCCATTCCAATGCCTTTTTGTTCTGGTTGAAGAGGACCGCAGCTTCCACTCCGTCCAACTGCAAGTCAATGTCATCGCTGGGGTTTTTCAGCGCCTGATCTGCCGCCTTGTAAGCACAGTCGGCGTCGAGCAAATACTCCTCGCAGACGAACAAGACGCCGCGAGCGGCATAATGGTCGTCAACGTTCTTGTTCAGCAAGTTGAAAAAAACCTGTTTCGATTCGGCGTCCCGGTGCAACAAGTGGTTGACTTCCATGAAGCTTTGGTAACCCTGGTCATCGCCAGCCAAAGCTAGCGGTTTAACCCGATCGTAAGCCTGATTCAGCATTCGTGCTCTCTCGGGGTCGTCCTTTTTCAGGGACTGTGCCCAGGCGACCTGGATTGTCGAGAGAAGCGCGGTGCTCATCTTCTGGTCATCGAACTTCTCATCATCAACAATGCTCTGAGCATGCAGGGCATAGGCATAGGCAGTTTTGTAATTCTTTTCCTGGAGAGCGCCAACTGCCCGAAGGCGCGCGATCCAGTTCCGCGTTGTAGGACTTAAGTCTGCCGAGCGGAGGCCATCCGTTCGCGACAAGTACTGTTCCGCACGCGCAAGGTCGGTGTACAGCAGTTGCGAGGCGGCGTAGGCGCAAGCCTGCGCATATTCGTCGCTTACGGGCAAGCTGCCCATTGCGGAGCGCAGTAGATCAGTAGCGGCTGCGAAGTCAGCCGGCTTCAACTTAAGGACGTCGCTCTGCAGGACGGGATGAATGGACTTCGACTGCGGATCGTGGCGCAGACCGTCCAGCAGCACGTTGATGGCGCCGAGTGGATCTGTCGCCAACAAAGTGTCGGACTGGCGAATGTAGATGGCGGACTGGCTGGGGTCTCGTTGCAACGACTTGGCATAAGACGTCGCGGCTTTTGGGGTATCTCCTGCCTGGTTGTAGACAGAAGCCATCGCATTGAGAGCTTGGATAGCCAGCTTAGCTGAGTCAGGAGTACCGGCCGAGTCGCTGATCTCCACGACGCGCGTGAGCGTGGCGATCGCTTCCGGAAATCCGAGGGCGGCAGACTGTGCCAGTCCCAGAAGGTAGAGTGTCTTGGGATCCGCAGGGGATGATCTCCCCGCAGCGGCGGTCAGCAATCTCAAAGCTGCCTGAGGGTCCTGTTTGCAGGTGGGGGCTTGGTCGCGGCACAGCAGCCGCTTGCCATCTTCCACCAGCTTCTCCGGCAGCGCTGTCTCCAAATAGTCTGTCGAGCCGAAGCGTTCGCCAATGACTTCTGACGACAGCATATCGAAAACGAACTTGCCTGTGTCACGGAGAAAGGCGGGAACGTTGTCGGCGCGTCCGCTTGTGGTCGGCAGCGGTTTTACATCCTCTCCCCAGCGGATTCGCACATTGGCGTCAAGAAAACCCCCCGTTCTTCTTGATAGATCCCCCTCGATCACGACCGTGGTCTCGGGCGCATCGGAAACCTGAAAGCCAGGATGCTGGGTCATCTCCAGCTTTATTTGCTCCGTGAGCTGAGCCGCAACGGTGTCCAGCTTCTTATTGGGGGAGCGGATGGCTGCAATCCGGACCTGGGTCGCCGGAAGCATCGCTTCGAGTTTGTAAACCAGAAACTGCGTCAGGATCGTAATCTGCTCCAGGGCCCTCCCCGGCACAAACAGCGCCTGATCTGAGGTGACGGGTACGAGCTTCTTGTCCTTGCACCTATCGAGTGAGCCATTGATTTGTATGTCCGCGGAACGGAACGCAATCGAACCCGTAATCAGAAAGAAATCGTTCGGTACATGCGCGCCGGTATTGGGAGCGACCTGGGTCTGGCCGGAGGAGCGATTCGCCTCGCCGCAAGGCGGCGCCGATGCGGTGCGCACCACCTCTAGCACCGGCATTTCCAGCAACTGTAAACGAATCAAATCCGGAGTAAACGAGCTCAGGTTCGCAAAGTGCGGATCGGAGCCTGTGGTCGCGAAGTCAACCACATAAACCCGCGGTGGCTCGGAGAGTTGGGGAGGTGACTGCGCCAGGGCCGCGGCGGAACCCTGAACGATCAGAGCCAACACCCAACTCAGACCTTTAATTCGACTTGCGGTGCAGCTTGTCATGGTTCATCAGTGAATAGCTGGCGACGTTGGACAAGCAAGAACGCGTTTCCAGCCAGGTGCCCTTCTTGACCGTCTGGGTCCTGAGCGGGTTGTGCGGGATGATGCTCGCCGAGTTCACGACCGGCTTCTGTAGAATCTCGGTCACAAGGATGACTTCGTTTCCAGATGTCTCTTCCCGAAGGTTAAGCTCCTCACAAGGATTCGCTTGTTCACAGTTACCCGGATCAGATTTGAGAATCCTGTCCGGTATCCACTTCTGCAGCTTCTGCAAGTAGTCGTCTATCTGTACTTGGTCCGTAAATGACCGAGCGTCGCCCTTCTCGTCCACGGTGACGTAAGCGTGGAAGTAGTACCGTGGCAAGCTTTTCTGAACGGGGACTACGGCGTCGGGCGCTGCGCCAGTGACGGGCGGCGCCTTTCCTTCAGCGGAGGCAGGTGACGCGAGCGGATTTCCAAATCTCGCCTCGGCCGCGAAGCTTATCGTCAGCCCATTGAGTATGGCGACCAGCAGAAGCATACTGCAAGCCGAAGCTGAGAAAATCCGTTTCATATCGCTGTCACTAAGTATTACAAGCTGTGAGGAAATCTACCTGCTCTTCTTCCTTCATGGGTACTTCCCCCGAAAGAAACTGATGGCAACCGTCGACCGTAAGTACGAAAACATACTTGCCCGCCGGAAGGCGAATGGAAGGACTATTATCACCCGAAAAGGCCTCGCTCCAGAAATAAATCGGCGGGACGGCTTCCCCAGAACCGCCGGAGGGCGCGTTCAGGATCGTGCCAATGTTCCAATAGGCTCCGTCATACACCATCAGAACAGGAGTGTTGGCTGGGAGGTCGCCGGCTGCTAGGGCCTGAAACGCCGCGTCGCGCCATTTGCGCACATGGGCAGTACTCGAGGAATTGACATTGATCGTCAGACCGTCGGTGTTTGGGGTCGTGGTCTTGTAGAGAATCGCCTTCCCCGCAGATGGGGTAAACCTCGGGGTAGTGGAACAGGACTGTGCTGTTCCAGATCCGGAACTGTCCGCGCAGCCGGGAACCGGGGCGGGGCTACGCGTCAACTTCGATAAGTGCAATGCCAGGGTGTCGGGTGCGAGCACCTCCAGCCGCCCGGATGGCTGGGGTGAAGACACATTTACCTCGTGCAGTACCTCCAGCCGCAGTGGCGAAACTCCCAGCCATCGCCAGCGTGCCAGCGTGCCCTTCAACACCTGCAACGCCGTAATCGGATATTCGGAAGCCTCGTTGTCAATGCGAACTCTATACGCCAGTGGCTTCTTCAGCCTTAGGAAATGACGTTCGGTGTCATTGAACTCCGCGTCGTTGAACTTGTCCTTCTCCATGATCTGCACGTGAGCCGTTGCCGGATGCAAGTCAACAAACAGAGTGTAAAAGCGCATCTGAAATGCCAGCAGTAACGGCAGCACAAGAATGCAGCCGAGTCCAAACGATTTCTTGGCGGTGAGACCTAAAACCCACGCTCGGATTTGATCAAGATAAGAGACTAGGAGCGTGCCGCCAACGATAGGGAGAAGCTGAGCAAGACGGGGTATAACCGTGTTCTGCTCCACTCCCGGAAACAGATCCAGCACGTAGACGTAAATCAAAGAGAGATCGAGCGCCAGAGCAATGATGAAGACGAACTGCAAGAAACTAAATGGGGCTTTGCCTTCGGCCTTGGTCTCGGGCTTAGTCTTCTCAGGAACTTCACCACTACCGCCGGGCCGCTCTCCAATTACATTCCGTAAGGACGCGAGGAGCTCCTGCTCTCCTGGGGTTGGAATGATGGGCGCGGCTCGTTTTGTTGCATCCAACGCCATTTCTGTACGTGCTCCCCATACGAAAGAACGTCCTGCAACTCCTCGGGCGAACCCCGAAGATCTTGTTCTTTAGAGAACACCCAGCCTCGGTGAGAGTCCGCGCTGGCGCAAGGAGAACTCCGTTCGAATCCGCGATTTTTACGACCAAAGTATACACCCAGGTAGAGTCCACGGTGTAACAGTTTTGGTACTGGTGCAGTTGAACCACAGCCGTAGAGGGTTTTCGCAATCTCTGGCCAACCGGAGGTCACCTGTTTAGCGGCGTTTAATTTTGATGAACTACAACGCTTTCTGCTGCAATCTCTGAAGGTCGTAGTTGTCGATCTGTAAGGATTTCACTGTTACAAATTTGCCTACAGCGCGATTTTTCGTGATTTCAGAAGAGCCGTATCTTATTTAAAATATTGGTCGGGGAGAGAGGATTTGAACCTCCGACCCCCTGGTCCCGAACCAGATTCCAACACTTGGTGAAACTTGCGGAGACTTGTTGACCGTAAGTGATTGATATTGAACCTGTTGCAAGCCGCTCGGTGAAAGTTATTGAAGCATGCGTTTCTTGAGGGTTTGACAGTTACAATTTTGCCTACAGCCTGTTAATGCATCAGTAAACAGCAGGCATTTCCCGTCAGAGGGAGATTAAGCCTGGATCTTGGCAGTCCGGCTTTCCCTCTCGTTTCTGCGACGATCATAAGGGTCGAAGACCACCACACCATGCCAAACCGCTGCTATCGAAGAAAGAGGCCTCTTGCATCAAAACTGGACGGCATTTAGTTTTGATGAACCACAGGTACGGCCGACAAGAACCTGTACATCGCGACGAACGATGGCGAGATCTGGAAAACCACCGATGGCGGCTCGACTTGGATTCCGACCATGGATTCGATCGCAGTGTTGAGAAACCACTCTGCTTTTCCGTAAACGCCGCCGTGGTTTGTGCCGAAGGAACGACCCTGCTGAAGAAACCCATCGAGAGTGTCGGTGATGATAGACGGCGATCCAACCTGCCAACTTCTGTTATATGTACCACTAGCTGCGACCTTCGCGTGTTGACATTAAACAGCCAGCCGGGGCTTTTCTTAACTTGCTTGACGGGTAGTTCTTGTCCGGTCACAGGATTACCTTAGTTCCTTAATTGCAGCGGAAGATATGTATCTGCGAAGCATTCTATAGGCCGGATAGGAAGGCAAGCAGAGCGTCGCTGTCCTGGGGTGACAGACGAAGGAATCGCTGTTTGGCCGGAGCAGCCTCGCCACCGTGAGCCAGAATGGCGTCGATGATTGTGCGGGCGCGTCCGTCGTGCAGGAATCGCCTTCGCGCGCCCAGGCCCCACAGCGGTGCAGTTCGCCAGTCACGGCCACCGGCCTGTCCCTGCACTACCTTGTCATCGAGGTCGGGTCCTAGGTCATGGAGCAGCAGGTCCGAATAGAGCCACAGCCGTCGGTCTCCCAGAGGCAGGCTAGGGGTATGGCAGGCGTCGCATCCGAGGGTGCTAAAGAGTGCCGCCACACGGGGTAAAGGGAGGGGTGTACGCGGGGGAGGCAGCGCACCGATGAACGCGGTGACTGCATCTATCATGCCCCCATCATCTTCGGGTCCTATGCCTTCGCCGAAGCAGCGGTGATGATGAGGCTGCCCGGCAGGAACAATATCTACTGGTGCCAAGGGACTTGTGATCCCGAGCTCGTTGCGAAATGCGTCGGCGACAAATTGCTTGAGCGTCGCGGTATCGGCCTTCCAGCCGAAACGTCCAACTCGCTCTTTTCCATCGAGGCCTTTCACCCAGTGCACGCGCCCCTTGACACCGTCGGCTTTGCCAACCGCACCGGCGGCGATTACTTCGTCTGGCATAATGTCGATAAGTCCCTTACCGTAAAGGTCGGGGGCATTGCGCAAGGAAGTGACGTTGGCACCGGGAGGAATGCCTGGTTCGAGATCACAAGGCAGGCCTCTCTCACTTACCGAACGCGTGCGCGCTATCGGCCCTCCGCGACCTATCATAGGGTCGAAGCCCGTCGCTGTCAGCCGACCGATCCGGGTGACTGTACCGAGGCCATCCGATCCCATGCCGCCCTTCGTGGGTGTGGAATGGCAGCCGATACAGGAGGTGTGATTGAAGAGTGGACCTAGGCCTTGGCCGGGAGTGAAGGTGGTGCTGAACAGAAGCTCGCCACGAGCTACCAAGGCATAGGCATCGCCAGGAGAGGGACCCTCCTGTTTCCCAGCTCGCAAGCCCATCACAAGCCCAACTACAATAAGGAAAGCGAGGAGCGGAACGACCAACCTTGCTCGCGAATGGCTGTGCCACGGATGCATCTTGTTACTTCTCGCGGTGCAAGTCACCATTTCCGCCAAAGATGGGCAACTCGACCACGGCGCCTTCTGGATGACCGGGCAGAACTCCACTTACGGTGACCCATATGTGTTCAGCGTCAGGCGAGATGGCAATGCCATTCAGGCGGCCAGCGCCGACGGTTCCAATACCGGGAACCATAACTTTGCGCACTGCGACCACCGAGCCATTCTGCTTGAGCCGAACGATCGTTCCGTTGCCCCGGTTGGCTACGTAGATATCCGCATCAGCGGCGAGAGTGGTATTGCTGGAGAAGATGGCGCTGGCCACCTCTGCCACTGCCGGTGCGATATCTACTGGAAGATTGAGTTCCGGCGCGCTGAGGCGGCGAGATGTATCTAACCGGAACACCTTCCCATCCGTGCGCAGAGAGAGCACGACGATGGAGTTGCCGGCAGGATCAGCTACATACAGCGTTGGGTTCGGTACCCAGTTGAACACCATGCCGCTGCGAGTCACCTGCGCACCGTTGCAGAGTACTCTGATGGTGCCAGCCGGAGCTAGGCCGTCGACGCCCTGCTCGACGTGAACCTGGACCACGCTTCCGTCAGCGTGAAGTCCGGCAAAAACTGCCCGACCACTGTCATCAGGTGACTTACCGAGCAAAGCAGTCGCCAGGGCTCCGGTTGTCATCGAGCCTTTGATCAACTGGGGCGCTCGATTAGTAAGAGCGCCACTAAAGACCCCTCCGGCTGTCTTGCTCGGGGCGCCGTTCAGCGGGCGACCGTCGGGGTCCAGCACCGATTGGATGCCAGCTCCTCTGGGTCCAAAGGGCTCGCCAGTGACCCATATCCTTCCGAAGGCGTTATTGATCGAGATGGCTGTGGGATTGGCTACCGGCGGCAGATCCGCAGTAGCTGCGCCGGGGTTGTAAAGGCGATTCATAAAGCCTGGACTGTTCGCACTGAAAAGCATCACGCGCCCATTGAGAGCAATCGACTGCCGACCGGAGGATGCGAAAGCCGGGGGAACCTGGATCAGCGTATCGCCTCTTGGATCGATCGACAGGATCGCCCCAGCAGGCGCATTAGCATCTCCAATTGGTGCGCCGAAATTTGATGTGCTGGTTACCAGGACGCGGTCGGGCTCCAAAATCGCGCCCGGTTGAGTAAATGCGACGAAGGCCGGATTGTCGTGGATAGGACCACCCTCGTGGAATGTACCCACTGCACTTACGCCAGCTACTCCCGGAATTCCAACTGCAACTAACCGTCCCCGCAGCTCCGGAACATGAGGCCTGGCCACTGCGATGCCGAAGCAGAATAGCTCCAACAGCACCACAGACGCCCAAGCCATGCTCGGCAGTGGCCCAAAAGGACGGCTGCGTGAGACCATAGAGGGTATCATTGGGAACCTCCTGCATCAGTAATCTTTCGGATATCGTAAGAGCTGTCGTTCTTATCGCCACCAAGAGTGGAAGAATTGTCGAAAGAGACCGATGCGGGTGTTCGTCATTTGGATAGCGCGCGGCTATCAGTTGTTTTTCATCGGGATGGTTCCTTGACGACGATCTTTGTGACGAAAGCGTCTCTCGACCCTCTGGGAGCCTTCCGTGCGCTCCGTAGGGGGGGGCTCGTGATAATAAAGTCAGGGGAAGACGTGTAGCCCGTTACATACGCATTGCCTGCGTGGTCTACGGCAATGCCATAGCCAGCATCATCATCACTGCCACCAAGGTACGTTGAATAGATAAGCTCAGAGCCGTTGGCATTGAGTTTGAACACGAAGGCGTCAAACTGACCCCCACCAAATACCTCTTGTAGCGGTTTGACTAAGGGAAAATCCACGGATGTGGTAAGACCCGTCACATAGGCGTTTCCGCTGGAGTCGACCGCGATACTCCGGCCAACCTCGAAACCGCTGCCATTTACGTAAGTGGAATAAATGAGCTTAGAACCATCTGGGCTCAGCTTACTGACGAAAATATCACCTCCCGAACAGATCTCACGCATGGCGCCGCGAGTGGAGACAGGAACACAACTTCTGCTGTAAGCTTTAGGTGTGGTAGGAAAATCCACCGACTCCGTTTCTCCTGTCACATAGGCATTGCCTTCTGCATCTGCTGCAATCGCCATTCCTTCGTCATCAGCTTTGCCGCCAAGGTGCGTTGAATAGATGAAAGCCGAACCATTAGAATTCAATTTAGTGACAAAAACGTCTGTCGGGCCCACAAAACGCTGCAAGGAATTGACAGAGGGAAAGTTCGCAGAATTCGTAAAACCGGTAACATAGGCATTGCCTGCAAGATCTGTGGCGATACCGGTACCTATGTCGGGTCGATCATTACCGCCCCCGAGGTAGGTGGCATAAATCAGCTTGGAACCGTTCGAGTTTAATTTCAAGACAAACGCATGAACATTGTCATCAGTGAAAGCCGCCAGTATGGGATTAGTCACGGGGAAATTAGTTGAATAGGTAAATCCTGTCACGTAGGCATTCCCCTCGTGATCGACCGCGATTCCCTGTCCACGGTCGCCAGCGCTGCCCCCAATGTACGTGCTATACAGCAGCGTCGACCCATCAGGACTAAGTTTCGCAATGAAGGCATCGACGATCCCACCGAAGGATCTCTGCAGGGGACTGACCGTTGGAAAATCAACTGACATAGTGTCCCCCGTAATGTAGGCGTTACCCTGAGAATCTACTGCTATGCCGTAGCCAACATCAGCACCACTGCCTCCGAGGTAGGTAGAGTACAATAGTTTTCCATCAGTAGTTAATTTCGTCACAAAGACATCGGTAGAACCGGCCGCCTTCCGTTGAATGGCCTTTTTAATGGGAAAGTTGACGGCGAGCGTATCACCTGTCACGTAAATGTTACCTGCGGCATCCACTGCAATAGCTTGTCCAGAGGTATTGCCCTGTCCTCCCAATCGACTTGAGAATCCGAGTACCGGATCTATGATAAGGGGGCTTGCCGGATTATAGGGGCCGATCTGAAATGTGGCTTTATGGCGATCAACCACATATCCGCTGGCGATAGTGCTCCGCACACCCTCTATGTCCTGATAGATAGTTGGCTTGGGCATTTGAAGGAGAAGACCTTCAGGCATATACACTCTCAGATCACCCTCAGAATCCAGTTCCAATCTGCTCAAGCTGTCAAACTCCATCGCAATAGAGGACGGATCCGCGCCGGGGCTTACTATGAAATCGGATTCCAATTTGCCCTCATCGCCGTAATAGACTATATCGATGCCAGGGTACACATCATGGTACTTGACTCTGGCGTACGTCGCGACATCTGTCAGCCACCTGCTAGGCTTGTTACCTAGGAAGTAATTGATCTTGACTGAGCTTTTCTGCTCTCCTGTGCTGGCGGCATGAGCATTTGCTCCCGCCAGTCGCATGTGCAAAGTTGTATATTTCTGGCGGTTGTCATGTGCAACAGGCGACGGCAACGGAAGAGAGTGGGACAATTGCGGAGCTATTCTATCCGTGCTCTTTGGTGAAATGAACGCCAGATCCAATTCAGTTGACCTTAAGCTCAAAGTGTACCCGCGGCCACGTGAAACGAAATCGATCTGCGCGTCCATTTGGCCTTGATTGAACTCGAAAATTAAGGGGAGTTTGCTATGCTTGCTGAGATACTCTCCAGCCGTCGCGACTGACTCCGCCGAATCCGGCAGAAGAGGAAAACGAGATTTGAAGGGCGTGCTGAAGATCATAGCCACAAGCCCATAGACGAATAAAACTAATCTGGCATTATTCATAAATTTCCCACTCCCGCGATATATCCCCATCAGATTCTAGAGAAGATCCACCTCACTCCCGTAGACCCAATTGTGGTTTCTGACAAGCCCGCTTTGGCGGGCTCGACGATCGACCTGTAAGTTGTTGGCTCCACAGCTACGGGCTTGCTGGACAAGTCGGAAGAACAACTTTCCGCGACTTCGCGCCCTGCGCCAGTTGAACCGGACGCGAACTCGTCCAGGCAGTAGTCCCGATGCTTTGCACTCATAGCTTCCGGATGCGTATCCAGCAGCCATCGCTTTTGAAGTAACACCACGCGAAGGGCCTCCCGGCAGCAACTCCGAAGGAGATTTCTTCTTCTCCCGAAGAAAAGTGACCTTGGGAATGTAGCCCTTGCTCTCGAACGGAGCATAGCCAACCAGCCATCGGTGTCAACCACGCGACTCCTCCACGAATGGGACCAAGCTTCGGGCTGAAGCGTCTGGTATGCGCTGCATCCGGATCCGTCCGATACCCTTGCCGTCCTCCTGTGCCGCGAACAGAATCAACGCCGTGCTCTCGGTCTGTCGACCCGCGAACACCTCTTCCATCCACTCGAATACGTTTTCCTCCACGTCGAAGTGTCCAGAGAGTCGATCCCGCCTTGGCCTAATCATGGTCCGCCGTGGTTTGTGCAGCCAAGCCCATATCGTCTGGTAGGTTACCAAGCCCGAGACTCGCTTCAGCCCCAGAGCGCTGACTCCATTTTTCTGACTGGTCACCCACCACATGGCACGAAACCAGACCGTCAGCGGAGTTCGCGATGTCCGCAACTGACCCATTGCCAGAGTCGCGTTCGCAGCGGCCACTCTTCTTGGTGGCAGCACGAACAGCGAAACGCTTCCGGCCAGCGCAGAGGGGGAACAGACAGTCCCGGTAGGCCTGCTCGTTAGTAACTCGAGCTTCGAGTTCCGTCAGTGCCCGCGGACAGTCCTCCACCCTGACCGCCACATTACCTAGCGGTTAGCTGAGTCAAATGGATACTCGACTTAGAGAAACATCGATAATTCAATCCGACGGTCTGGCTGGACATCAGCTTCTTGGAAAGACTTGACATTGGGCAGTAATCTCCTCCTCCTCGGCACTGCCCGTCTTCGCCTCTGACAGAGTCAGTGCGTTCCCGGCCTGTCTGCACGGAAGGTCTTCTAGTTCACTTCGCTGACTCTGGTTTTGCAGGGACATAAACAGCGAATTCACCCATCGGTGGCGGGTACTTCTGAGTGTGAAATGCAATAACGATGTCGCCCGACTTCACAGCAGAGATGTCAGCATTCTTCCAAACACCTGAAATGCTGGCGCGTGTGCCTGGCGGACATTCGGGGCTCTCACCCTTCACACCGCAAATGGAAAAAGCTCTGACCGCCACTTGATTGTGCGGACCATAGTGGAAATGAGCCTGGGTCAGCGGGCTTGTGATATCCCAGTAAGCAAAGGTATACTCGATATCGTTACCGTTTTGCTTCAGGATGGCGACGCCCCTTACCTTTCCTGCGTCTTCTCTGACCATGCTGCTAAACTGGTGTGGAAGTTGGTTCGGCGTCATCAACATCGGCACACCGGTTAACGCTTGATCAGCGGTCACGTGGTTGATGTCCTTGGGAACATATCCCCGCTTTCCTTGTTTTGCTTCTTTCTCTGATTCGATTGCGATCGCGCCAAGGGCAATCGATAGTGTCAGCGCGACGATCAATGTGAATATCGCTTTGTTCATTTCTTTGTCCTTTCGTCTTTGCCAGGTGGTTCATGTGACACTTTTGCATTTGCGAATCGACAGCCGTTCTATATTTCTACCTTGCCATCTCGACCGCGACCATTGTTGACAAAATTCTGCGCCGGATTATCCAGGCCATAATCAAGCGCCCGATGAAAGTCAGAACAGTTGTTCGGTCGTGTTCTTTCAACGAGCCTTTGTCAGACATCATTCGACCGTTAAACTGATCATGTCTAGGGGAGGCCAGTCACGTGGATGATTCTTAATTCGCGGACCGTGGTCATGTCGGACCAATTCCACCAACAGCCGATACCGCCCCGGAGGCACATCCTTCAGTGAGAACGACGCTTTGTTGGGCATAACAAACGACTGCACCATAAAAAATTTATCAGTGCCTGTGCTGACGGCGCGGGGATAACGGCCGAGGTATACATGCACATGGCCTGAATTGGGCTCTTGCGGCAGCGAAGCATATTTCTCTGGAGTCGTCGTTGCCGTCCCTTGTTTAGTCGCTTTATTGTAGGCAAACTCGAAATTACGGGTCTCAATCTCGATTGGAACCTCGTTGCCCTTGATGACAGCTCCGTCTGCAGGTGACACAATCCTCACTTCGGGAGTAGGATTGTCGGGCTGTTCATTCCGCGTTGTTTCGTTGTCCTTCTCCTTTAGTGCTGAATTAGCGAATGTCACGCCCAGGATGCAGGTGGTCACCGTCAGCAGAACAATAGAAAGGACAACAGATTTTCCGAAGCTGTTCATTCAAACCTCCTGTATTTCCCTGACTCTTGTGGTCGCGGGATTGAAATTCGCGTACCAGCAGAGTCCGGCTGATCGTAATTCTGCGCGCCAGCTTGTGCCGGAGCATTGTCTTGAACCCCTTGACGTCTCTGAATTCAAAACAACAAGCCGTCCGGAGCTGAACCCGGATCAGAACGCCTCCTTGGATTTCAGCCAATTCGCGTGCTGGATCTCCCAGATACGGCGTCCGAGGTGCCTTGAGGTTTTTGTGGGGTGACTGCCAACAGATAGCGAGCCGCAACGCGCCGGACGAACTCCCTTTGGGCATTCATTTCGTCGTTCTCTTTTGCGTATCGTGTTCGCTGCTGAGCATCTACCTTCTGGCGCCACCCGCTCGTGAACCATACACTTCTTTCGTTCCTAGCCAGGACGAAATGTCTTTGTTGTTCTAAAATCAGAACAAGCCGGATGGTTGAAGCGCGGTAAGAGCGTGACGCGTTTAAGTCGGAGCCAATGCCGGACCAGAGTTTGCACGCGTTTGACAGCGACATGTGGGCCCGAGACGTTACCATACTGACCCTGCAAGCCTGCAAGCGCCCAGAGCACCGGCTTCAACCTGTCAGCGGCTAAGACCTTCGGAACACGCTGTTCTCGACGGAATTTCACCTGCATTTTGAATAACAGGTTGTTGGGCTAGAAAATCATTGCGCTCCAAGAACCTTTTGGAATGGTGACTTTCCTGCAAAAGGAACCGTCGGTACACCGGTGCCCACTTTTCAGGCTTGCTAAGAACCCATATATGAGGTCAACCGTCGATCTGACTCAATTCCAGAGATATGCGTTGAACGTCAGGTTGGATAAATTTCTGCCGAACCTGCACGAACATAGGAATGCATTGATTGCTTCAGAAGGCTTCATGTAATCCTCCGAATGTTCAGCGTTTGGGCCTTTGTCAATGGCTGCTTAGTTTTCAACATCTGCCAGCTAACGCATACCAAATCAGCGGCTTACATAAATAATCCACTGAAAAGCTGCACAAGCGGACCTCCGCACTCTGGTCGTGCGCAAGGAGGCGTGCCCCTGGCGATATCGCCTCGCGCTTAGCCGAATCGATCTAAGCGTCCGAGACAGCTTATGTGCCACGCTCATATTAGTGAGCGAGGTACTGTTGCCGTTCAGAAGACTGACGTATATTGTTGGTCATAAATAAGTTGCGGAGGACGCTTTGAACCCGGGAGAAGGTCTTCGACGGCTCCGTGAGCAATTAGGCCTCACGATTCGTGACGTGGAGGCCGCCAGTGTGAGACTAGCTGACAAATACGGAAATCAAAGCTTCGCCATTTCGCTTAGCCGCCTGTCTGATATTGAGACAAAAGGCATTGTTCCGAGCCTACATAAGCTCTATGCGTTGGCAGTTATTTATCGCCGAGATATCCAGGAGCTATTGGGTCTGTACGGGATCAACCCCGAGAATTGCGTCAGCGACATGGAAATCGCTCTTCCACCTCTCACGAACTCTCATCGATTCTCCCTGTTCAACCGTATACCCACTGCGAATATACCGGTCGAACTCGATCCAGCATTCAACATTCCCGCGACTACTGACATCGGTCGCATGATTGTCCGCTGGGGGACCGTTCCGCTGCACGCGCTGTCTCGATTGGTGAAGGATCGAAAATACTCGTATGGCTACATAGGAACGAGTGATCTGACTATGTATCCCCTCATTCTTCCAGGCTCATTTGTGCAAGTGGACGAGTCGCGCAACACGATAACCAAGAAGATATGGCGCTCCGAGTTCGAACGGCCGATATATTTTATTGAGACGCGGCAGGGCTTTGTGTGTTCGTGGTGCGAGTTGAGCGGAAGCATACTGACGCTAAAGTCCCATCCGATGTCCCCCGTACAGAGTCGCGTTCTGCGCTTGGGAAACGAGGCCGAAATTATTGGGCAGGTCGTCGGAGTGGCTATGCGGCTTGACGGATGGCTGGCCCACGAGTCTGAGCAAGAAAAGACAAGCTCTTGACAACGTACTGATGATGCTCCTCGCTGCCTCCGCCTAAGTCGTCGGGGACCTCGCCGATCAAATCGAGGAGAGACTGCGCATATTCCGCCGGCCCCACTCCTTGACTCTCCGCTGCAGATATTAGTTCCTTCCAAAGTTGAGAAACTGGCATAGAGAGCTCTGCGACAAACGCTTCTGTGTGGGCTTTCCGCATGGCAGGTTGAGCAGATTCTTTGCCGTACGTGCGTTCCAGCCCCCAATGCTGATAATCTTCAGCCGAAGAACGAATGACTGACAAAAATCGCACTTTACTCAGAGTGCCCGCGACGCCACGCATCGTGCGTTCAGTGAAGTCATCGTATGCAGACAGTAATCTCATCGCGTTCTGATTTCGGAACAGAGAACAATCGAGCGATTCGCGAAAGAATCTTCCACACGCCAATCAAACTGTCCCGGAAAGCTTACTCGAAAGGAGCTTCCCGTGGAATCCATAATGTTGTGGTTGCTGCTGCTCAACTTGGTAACTCCGTTGTCAAAGCCGCTCAGTCGATCCAGCGGATCTGGAACACCGGCAGGCCTTGGTTCCTACGGTCAAAGTAGTCCTCCGCCCGTATGTGACCCGGGCACCCAAAGCTGCGGAGGACGTACGAATTAGCTTGCGGGCTGGTGGCAGCAGTCTTATGCTGCTGGCACCCGCCATGCACCCAACCCTGCTTCAAGCCGTGTTATGGATTCTAGGCCCGTTGCTGCAGTTCATTCTGGCTGTGGTGATCATACACCGCCGGCTTGTAAAAGAAATCCCTATTTTTTGGGGTTACACTGTTTTTCACGTTTTGCTGGCCGTAACTTCGTATGCGGCCAGCCGAGTTTCATATCGTGCCTATTTTGATGTTTACTGGGGAGCTGAAGTTCTCGACATGGTTCTTGCACTGCTCGTCATACAAGAACTGTTTTCTCACGCGTTTGCCCCATATGAAGCGATTCGAGCGCTTGGACGAATTCTTTTCCGGTCGGCAGCTCTCATCATGATTATTTTTTCCATTCTCTTGGCGACATCCGGCACCAGCAGCGGATCGATAAGTCCACTCGTGGACAGGTTTGTTAGCCTAGAGCGCAGTGTTCACGTTTTGGGAATCGGCGTTCTGTTTGTGCTCTTTCTAGTTTGCAGGATTTTCGGCATTATATGGCAACGGTTTGCTTTTGGTATTGCGATTGGTATGGGATTGACTTTGTCGGGGGAAGCGATTGCAGCCGCTGCGCGAGCTTTCTTGGGACCCTCCGCCAACCAGTTATATGTCTGGCTGGAGCCGGTGTCATATACTCTTGCCACGGCCATCTGGGCTTATTACGCTATATCGGTTGACCGGGAGGCAGAGTTATCCTCGGCGACTCCATCCCCAACGCAGCTGGCGGAATGGAATCGTGCACTGGAGCACCTCGTGTCGAGATCATGACTACTTTTTTCGTGCTTTTGCTGGCGCTGGTTTTCATTCTATTCTTGACGAGCTTAATGCGCCGACGTGGTGTCGAAAGTGACATCGTTAGCCTTTATCGCCGTTTACAGCCAGTATATCTACCGGCACTGTTGAACTTACTCAACCCGGAAGACCTGAGTTTCCTGCGCACAAGTCTTCGCCCGTCTGATTTTGTGAAATTGAAACGCCAGCGAACACGGGCCTTGATAGATTACGTTAGCAGGATCGCCTCAAACGCCCAAGTGCTTACGTCGATTGGGGCACTCTACCGACACTCCACACTGCCGGAAGTGGCGGCGGCCGGCCAATTACTCGTCTCGCGCGCGCTCATGACTCGCATCCTGGCGCTTCGAACCTTGATGTGTCTACGGATCGAACTGATGTTTCCGCTTTTCAGTACCAATCTTGGATCGACAATTACGGCCTATGAAACCGCACGGTCGGGTCTACTTCGGCATCCCTCGTCATACGCTAGCGTAAAACAGTAGGGCGCACCTGGACGTAAAAGCCCCTCATCTCGCAGAGCCGCAGGGCTAACCCGCTTCGAGCGCGTGCAGTTGTTTTTGTTCCGTATTGGCCCCGAGCAAGGAGCAGCGGGAGCAACCGGGCCAGCTCTTACCGCCCCAGGAACAAGCCGCTTGTTTTGATTTTGGAACAACGCGCATATTGTCGCGAGCAGAAACAGAACGAGTGATACGTTGTGCGCGTGGGTGAGCGAAGGTGGGGACCGCGAACTGTTGAAGTCCAGTCGGCTCGCGCGCAGTACCAGGAACTCGTCCGGGCACGGATGGCAGACCGTCGCGAGGGGTCGCGATGAAAATCGTTTCACAGACTCGCGAACAGGCGAGACGGGTCTATGAACATTCTACTGGTGAGCTATGGACATTGATCGTCGCCTGGACGCCTTCAGAGCGCGGCACCTATCTCCAAGCGATGCCAAGGCGCCCTCGATTCTTCTCATCTCAGTTCCCGGATTCGAGCATGGGTGGTCACCGCTGGGTATCGCGCGTCTGAAGTCGTTCTTGCGGACCAAGGGATACCGCGCGAACTGTCTGCCAGCGTGCGTTCTCTTTACGGATCACCTGCGCCGAACGGCACCGCATTTGATGAGTATAGACGCCGACATCGGAGAGCTCAGCACCTGCTGGCACGAGGTGTTCTACTCCGGAATGGTTTTTGGCCACGCTCTGCCGGAGGACCTCCTTTTCGAGAGCCTTATGGATCAGCACGCCAACGCGGACATCTATCGCACCTACATGGACTTTGCTGGCGGAGTCCGGAGTGAGCCGAAAGCCAGAGCCGTGACCGCCGATTTCCGGCGCATCAAACGCTACTGCGCCCTGATGCACAGGTTTCTCTGCGGTCTCCTGAAGAAGACCGACTGGGCTGCCTACGATGCCGTCGGCTTCTCCTGCCTGGACACTCAGTTTCTGACCAGCTTGTACCTGGCTAAGCAAATCAGGCGGCGCCACGGATCCAGACCGCGGATCGTCTTTGGCGGGGAGCTCTTCCAGTCGTACAACACCACGCAGTTTTTGGAAAATTTCCCAGAAATCGACCACATTGTGGTCGGACAAGCGGAGGAGGCGCTGGCAACGCTGCTGACGCAGATCCGGAACGAGGAGACGGGCGCCCGCCTCTCCGGCACGATGCCTGATCGGGGAGCGTACCGTTACAAGCGCAACGAGCCGGACCGTATCGACTTCTTCCCCACACCAGATTTCAGCGAACTACGGCGGCGCCGGGTGAAGAAGTATTCCCTGACGCTAAACCTTGGGGGTGGCTGCTCAAATTCAGGTTGCTCGTTCTGCCCAATCAGCAGCGTTGGTCAGCACCTTCGGCCCCCGAAAATGATTGTCGAAGACATCCGGCGTCTCTATGCGGTCCACGGCAGGCGGGAGCTCAACTTTGTCGACTGGGAGATCAATGGCGATCCGCGGCACTTGGAAGAGTTGTGCGACTTGGTGATCAAGAAGCGACTCAGGTTGATCTCGTGGGGAGAGATCAACGCACGGAACACGTCCCCATCGCTCTTGGCCAAGATGAGGAGGGCGGGGATCCGTGGGGTCCAGGTCGGCATTGAATCCTTCAGTAAGGACACGCTTAGACTAATCGGGAAACGGGCGACACTGGTGGACAATATCAAGGTTCTCAAATGGGGGATCGAAGCAGGGCTCGATGTCGTACTGTTCAACATACTCTGCAATCATCCCCTTTCGAGTACTCAGGATCCCGCGGAGAATCTGCGAGTCTTGCACCTGATCAGCCATTTGCTACGTCCGCCGGTGGTGCCGATTCTCAACGAAGTGAGCTTGTATCGAACTAGCCGCCTCTACCGTCAGGCGGAGCGGTTCCACCTCGGCAAGCTCACGCAGTTCAATTATTACCGCCGGCTGTACCCTGCTAGCCGCCTCAAGCACGAGATTCCGATGTTCTGCCTGGCGTACGATGCACTTCCGGTGGCCCCCCTGTGGAAGAAAGCCGATACCTTGCTGACAAGGTTGAAGTGCGCTCCCGTCGCCTTGACCGCGCGCAGGCTGAAGAACGGCGCGACCCTTATCCACGCCACGACTCGCGAGGGCACCGGAGACGGCGATTCCGGCTGAACGGGCTGGAAGGAGATGTCCTTTGGGAGGCCATGGAGGACACCCCCGCGATCGCCGCCATCGCCACAAAGCTCGCTGCGCAGGAAGAAACAGTGGCCTCAGTGGTTGGACGACTGGTTCGTCGCGGGCTGGCAGTGCAAAGTCACGGTCAGGTCTTTTCCCTTCCACTGAAGGCGGGCGTGCGACACTAGTCCCGACCTCCATGGTTGGCCGATGAAAGTGCGTTCATACGGGCTCCGACCGACTGCACTAAATGACCGTGATACTTGAGACTGATGCTCTACCACATCTGGGAGAAAAACAATGATCAGCCCCGAGGAGCTATACCGAAGGCTCGACGAGGTAATGGACAAAGAAGCTGAGCTATTCCTCACCACGGTCCCCTATGCGAGACATCTTACGGATGTAAGCGAGCCGCTCAACGAGCGCTACTACATTCGGCATCGTATAGAAACGGTCAAGCGTATCCGAATGACGAGCAAAACCGATGCTCTTGCTTTGGCGAAGATGGTCCAAGAAGACTATGAATCTGCGCGCCACTGGAGTCATTACACGGCCCAGGAACTCAGCCATGATATTTTGTATCTGCAGGATCTCAGAAAACATGGTTGCAGCCCAGCGGACGTTGACGCTGTCGACGTCTTTCACTCTACCGAGCAGATGGTGCGCTATCTTGAGAACAGCATCGTTGATGTTGGTTCTCTTCCGGCGGTTGTGTATTCACTGTTTGTGGAATGGAACTCAGCACGTTACTCTGGCACGGCTGTGACAAAAGCAGAGTCACACTATTCCGCTGAGCACGTCGCAGGAGCGAGAGCGCACGTTCTGATCGACAGCGATCTTGATCACTACTCCATGATGGTCGATATCGTGCATCGGCTTCTGACACGCAACGCGAACACGCAGACCGTGATTCAGCTACTTGAGACGATATCGTCGTTCTTTCGCGACTACTTCCGTGAATTGTACGAGGAGACAGTTCTCGCCATGTCCCATCAGCAAGTTAGATAGCTGCGGGAAGGAATCCTTGTGTCCTGAATCGAAGCAATCTATTTTACAATATCCATTCCGTGTGGAAGACGCGCAACAATCGGTCGCCCGCCAATGGTTTTTCCTGCTTGATCTTTTTCAGCTTCAGCAAGAACCTTCTCGATCCGCTTGATGTCGTTAGGGGTGAGCTTGCCCGACTTCAATCGTTGAATTAGCTCCGCAGGCTTATACATACTTACCTCCACTCGTGGCCACTATCTTGATTGTGCACGCTTCGAATGTCAAGGCGAATGCACTCAACCGGCCAACGAACCTGTTATTGGGGGTCAAAGCGGGAAAGGACGGCAGCGGTGACGGTGACTCTCTAGATGAGCCCGACACCGTGGTAATATGAACAGCAAGTTCGGTGCCCTCGGCGCGGCTAGCGCCTGCCCGTCAACCCAACTGAGAAAGATCCCCGCTTTTAGACCTTCCCTTGTTGGAACAAGGCTCCACGGCACATTGTATGGCACGACAAGTCGGAAGCACTTTGAGACGCAACCAGGCTAGCAGAATGAGAATCTTCGAAAAGACGCATCGGAATTTCGCGGACCCCTGCCGACCAATTCGGTGGATGACATGGTCAAACGAAACAAGAGAACTGATCCATGAATGGGCGCGTATGGCTCGTCTGTTGCCAGAGCCACGTTTGGTTCGTTTTGGGAAGGGCGAATACCAGTACTCTTTGATTTTGGCCGCAGAAGCACGATTGACTTCGTCGATGCAAGCAAAGATGGGCGAGTTTGTGAACAGCTTTCAACGCTTGCGCGTGCCTTCTGGCATTACTTGTTTTGATCAGTTGATGGATGAGTCCATTGATACCCACACAATTCGGAGCCTGTTTGCCTATATTCGTGACAGGCTCGTTACTCTTACGGGGGATCCTCTTGCTGCGATCTATGCTCCATTAGGGGCTGTTGGCGGTCCTGCACAGGGTGATTTTCCACTGCATTCAGATTTGTATCCTCCGGCAGTACTTTTTAACGTTTTTGACCTCGTACCAGGTGATGGCAGTGGTGCTTCCTTGTTTCTCGCTTTGGCCTCCCTGAAGCGCATGGTAGATAAATGGCCCTACGCCCAAGAACGCTTGGATGAACTGCTCGCACCACATCCGAACGAGGATCGTTATGAGGAGTTCTACGACTTTCTTCATGGCGCGCACCCGTGGGTCGGGCCGATCGAGAAGGCTATGGTGTCAGAGCAGATCGTTGTTCGCCTCTGCCGAGGCCAGGGTTATATGGTGAACGATCGATTGTGGCTTCATGGTCGTCAAGCTCCCACCGGGAGGGTCACGAGTACGCGACTGCACAGGCTAATTTTCGATACACGTACAACCCGGAGCACTCGCTTGAGGGTATAACGCATGAACAACCGTGTGTGAGTGAGCTAAGAGGGCTGTTCGATTACATCTGACACAGTATAGAATGCCATTGCCTTACGGGTTGTCATTCATCAAAATCTCGTACACCCGCAATATCAATGAGTTGGCCAAGAGGTCGTTCGGCGACGTCGGGTAAGATTCTTGCCATGATTGTGCTACTTCGACACGTTCTTGGCTGGCTGGTCGGAGTTTTTCGGTCCCGCCAGGATCTCATCCTTGAGAACCTCGCTCTGCGTCAGCAACTGCTAGCTCTCCATGCCGAGCGCCCTCGCCGGCGACTCACCACTTCGCAGAAGCTGTTCTGGGTCGTACTGCGAAGGCTATGGGCTCGATGGAAAGAACCTCTCATCCTGGTCACACCCAGAACCGTCGTCGGCTGGCATCGTGCTGGATTCCGGCTGTATTGGAAATGGCTTTCAAGAGCCCGGTCGAGGGGAGGGCGCAAGCCTGTGAGCAAGGAAATTCGAGCCTTGATTTTTCAAATGGTTGCAGAGAATCCAACCTGGGGAGCGCCACGCATTCACGGCGAGTTGCTCAAGCTGGGCTTCGATCTGTCGGAGCCAACGGTTTCGCGATGGGTTCGGCGAGCCCCGAGACCTCCGGGTTTATCCAAGCGCTGGCTGACTTTTCTTCGTAATCATCGTGAGGCCATTGCCGCCATGGATTTTTTCACTGTGCCGACACTGACCTTCGGGGTTCTCTACTGCTTCTTCGTCATCGGCCATGACCGGCGCCGAATCCTTCACCACAACGTGACTCGTCACCCACAGGCGCTTTGGGTTACGTTGCAACTGCATGAAACTTGGGAATGCGGCGAACAACCGCAACGCTTCCTGATCTTCGATCGCGACGCGAAGTTTAGCGCTGATGTTGTCTCGACCGTGAAGGCGATGGGCAGCCGACCGATTCGTACCGCATTCCGAAGTCCTTGGCAAAATGGAATTGCGGAGCGCTGGGTTGGCAGTGTACGTCGAGATCTCCTGGATCATGTGATCGTGCTGAATCGGAAACATCTAAGACGGTTGCTGAATGAGTACGTCCGCTATTACCACGAGGACCGGACTCATCTCGGACTTGGGAAGGACACCCCCAATGGTCGAGTTCCAGCATTAGCGCGTTCAAGCGGCCACAAGGTTATCTCTCTGCCGCGACTCGGTGGGCTGCATCACTGCTATACCGTCGCGGCCTGACAATTCCCAGTTCCGGACTAAACTCCTTCCCTGTCAGCATCGGAGACTCACGCTTGGACCTTAGGCAGTCGAGCTCTCCCGCACGTTTCTAGGACAGCCTTCGTCGTCGAAGATGTCGCTCGTGAGTCCCTTTCTATTCACAGAAGCACGTGTTGCAGCGAGAAAACCGGGTTGCGCTTAGTTTTGACGAGCCACA
>OBLU010001357.1_pt1 | contig 22843 bp, 19 predicted proteins | sample 1518681 | NCBI WGS metagenome assembly OBLU01 (sample SAMEA3539304, study PRJEB22396) | soil metagenome | biome: tundra; feature: field; material: soil | place: USA | collected 2010-05 | depth 0.15 m
CTTCTCATTTGGCGAATGCCGGATTGTCCTTTTATCCGATATTCCCTCCCTAGGCAAGGCCTTTCCCCCATGGAAAAACCAGTGTCACTGGCGGTTACGGGTTATAAAGCACTATCCATTCCAGCTTTAGCCCCGGCCCAAGAGCGTGTCGTGCTTGAATTGCCCATCGTTCGTCTCCGGGTAATCCAGGGTGAAATGGAGCCCGCGGCTCTCTTTTCGGCTCAATGCCGAATCGACAATCAACGCCGCCACCGTCGCGAGATTACGCAGTTCCAGTAAGTCCACCGATACCTTGAAGTTCCAGTAAAAGTCGTGGATCTCGCGCTGCAGATTTCGCAATCGCGCGCTCGCCCGCTGCAGCCGTTTATCCGTGCGCACGATCCCGACATAGTCCCACATCAACCGCCGGATCTCGTCCCAGTTGTGGTAAATCACCACCAGTTCATCGACATCCTGCACGTCGCCCGATTCCCATTCCGGCAACGAAACCTTTCGCGCCTTGCGCAACATCGCGATGTCGCGAGTCATCGCTTCACAAGCACGATGCGCCACGACCAGCCCTTCGAGCAACGAGTTGCTCGCCAGTCGATTCGCGCCGTGCAATCCTGTGCATGCGACTTCGCCGATCGCATAGAGGCCGAGCAAACTGGTCGTGCCATTTACACCCGTCTTGATTCCGCCGCACTGATAGTGCGCGGCCGGCACCACTGGAATCGGCTGCTTCGACATGTCGATTCCGAGCCGGAGACATGTTTCGTAGATGTGCGGAAAACGGTCCTTAATGAATTCCGGCGACTGTTGCGTGATATCGAGAAAAACGCACTGGGCTCCCGAGCGCTTGATTTCTTCATCGATCGCGCGCGCAACGATATCCCGCGGCGCGAGCGATCCTCGCGGATCGTAGCGCTTCATGAAATCTTCGCCGCGATTGTTTCGCAAGATTCCGCCTTCACCGCGCACCGCCTCCGAGATGAGGAACGATTTCGCCTTCGGATGAAACAGACATGTCGGATGGAATTGGATGAACTCCATGTTCGCGATCAGGGCGCCCGCGCGCCACGCCATCGCCACACCATCGCCGGTCGCGATGTCCGGATTCGTCGTGTACAAATACACCTTTCCGCAGCCTCCCGTTGCGAGCACGATCCGATCGGAACGAATCGTTTCCACTTTACTGCTTTTTTCATCGAGAACGTAAGCGCCCAGGCAACGATCTTCCGCGGCGAACCCAAGCTTGCCCGCCGTGATCAAATCAACGGCCATATGATTTTCCAGAAGATCGACGTGTGACTGTCGGGCAAGCTGACGAAGCAACGTCTCTTCGATTTCCTTTCCGGTCACATCCTGCACGTGCAACACTCGCCGCTTGGAGTGGCCGCCTTCGCGGCCAAGATCAAATTCGCGGTGACCGGAAACGTCCCGCTCATCGAAGTGTAAACCAAGATCGACTAGTTCCCTGATCCGCTGTGGTCCCTCGGTGATGATCGTCCGAACCGCCGCCTCGTCGCACAAGCCGGCGCCCGCTTCGAGCGTATCGCGCACATGCAGCGCAAAGGTATCTTCGTCGCTCGTCACGCATGCAATCCCGCCCTGAGCCCAGGCCGTGTTCGTGTCGGCGCCTTTCCGTTTAGTAATCACCGCGACCGAGCCGTGTTTCGCGGCCTTCAACGCGAAGCTCAGCCCGGCGATGCCGCTGCCGATGACGGCGAAATCGTATTCCTTCATGGCAATCGGATGTTATCGATCAAGCGAGTCTTGCCGAAGAAAACCGCCAGCGCGAGCAGCGAGTTCGGCTCAACCATATCGCGCGTTTGCAAGGTTTCCGCATCGACAAGATCGACATAATCAATTCGTGCGAGCGACGCTTGCTCGATCATCCCGCGCACAAGATCGACAATCGTCTTAGCTGATCTTTCGCCCGCCTTGGTTCGATCGGCCCCGGCAAGTAATGCGCGCCGCAAGACCGTCGCCTGTTTCTGTTCTACGGTGCTCAAGTATTGATTACGCGAGCTGTAAGCCAATCCATCTTCCTCACGCACGGTCGGCACACCGATGATGTCGATGTTGAAATGAAGGTCTCGCACCATCCGTCGAATGATCGCGAGCTGTTGAAAATCTTTTTCGCCAAAGACCGCCACGGCGGGCGAAAGAATATTGAACAGCTTCGCTACCACCGTGCAGACGCCGCGAAAATGCCCGGGACGCGATTTGCCGCATAAGGTTTCCGAAAGGTCAGTCTCCTCGACATACGCCGAGCGACCCTCCGAGTACATCTCCGGCGGCGACGGACGGAACAAAAGATCGACGCCGGCATTCCGGCAAAAATCTTCGTCCGCCTTTTCCGGTCGCGGATAATTCTCGAAATCGCTCCCCGGCTCGAACTGAAGCGGATTGACAAAAATGCTTACAGCTACTTCGCCGTTTTTTCCAAGGTGCTCGCGCGCGACGCGAATCAACTCTAAATGGCCCCTATGCAACGCGCCCATCGTCGGCACGAGAATACATCTTCCACCAGCTTGCTTACGGGAATGAACGCTCGCAACTGTGCTCAGAATCTTCATCGATCGACCTGCCAAGTTAGTCGTCGATCTTATCTAGCCAAATTGCTTGTCGCGCGAAACGGAACTTGCGCTGGCCAAAATCCTTCCAGCCGGCTCGTCTTGCCAAGTCGTGTATCTCCGCGAATGAAAATGCGCGCGCGGCCGAAAGGCGCCCATCAATGCGCGTCATCGGTTCGCGAAAAATGACCGCGGTCAAAAGATAAACGCCTACGGTTGCTAAAAACCCGCGACGCAGATCGGAAATGAGCACGAACTTCCGGGAAAGTTCGTGGCAATGTCGGAGCAGCCGCACGGCGTCTTCTTCGGTGAAATGATGAAGCGCGAGTGAATTGAGAACGATGTCGTAGCGGTCGACTGGATTCCATTCGAGGATATTGGCTCCGACAAACGAAATTTCCGGGTAATCAACGCTGAGCTTTCTCGCGATTTCGAGCGTGGCTGCTTGTTGATCCAGCGCGTGAATCTCAACTTTCGCGCCAATTTTGCGTGCGTGATCGATAATTAACCGCGGGATGTCGCCCGACCCAGTGGCAAGATCAACAATGCGCAATTGATCTCCCGGTTCAATCCAGCGACGAATGAACCGCAGAACAACCGCATAGCTGCCGAAGTAGCGATTGAGCTGCCGCAGATTTTCCAGGTCGCGCTCCAGCTCGGCGGAAACCGACTGTGGCCGGTCCATTAGTTCCGGCTCAGCAGGATCGAAACGACGCTTCATTGAGGCGATCAACCGCGGATTACGCGGATGAAGATGCAGAAGGAACCTGTTCTATTTCTTTTTTTCCTGCTTTCCCGATTGATCCAGGAATTTTTGCCACGATTCGGGCAGCGGCGCTGTTTCGATCTCGCTGGCGATGCGGCCTTCGAATTCCGGATGGAAGATTACGCTTGTCCCGTAAACCATGATCACATCCTCTGAGCCTTCCACCCGGATCGCATGGGCAACTCCTGGCGGCACCACGACGCCGACATTGTTCTGGCCGCGATGATTATCGCCATCGACAAAAAAACGCATTGTGCGCAAAGGCAATCCCGCGCGGACGTCGCGCAAGATCATCTCCGCTCTGCCCTGGACAAAGAACATCACGTCCCACTGCTCGTCGTCGTAACGCCGCAGCGAATATTTTCCAGATTCGGTAATGAATAACCGATGTAGCCATTTCTGCGCGGTCGTGCCGGAAGGAATGCTCGGCGGATGAATGTGAAAACCTTTCGCGCTGCCCGCGAACATGCGAGCCGTGGCCCACTGTTTCGGCCAGAACCCAATCCTGGCCAGAATTCCCTCATCTCGCCGGGCGAATTCGCCGAAGATCCCGCGATGCCGCTGGGGATGAACCTGCCTGGAAAATATCTCCACACCGGGAATCCAAATCTTTTTTGCGTCCGGTTTGCGCGAATCGATGGCGGCTAGCTCCCCGGCCTCGACTCCGATTTCGGCAACGCGTTGGGTGAACGACCTTGCTTTGTAATCGCGAGAAGTGAGCTCCGCTTGCGCGGCATCATTCAGCCCGGCCCATAAATTCGTCTTGCTCATGTCGATCTTAACAGCAGTTCAATTGCCTAACGAAAAATCGGCGCGTTCGCGAGAAAGATTTGGGTTATAATATGGGTCTCTATCGAGAATGCCGGCCCAGCGCTCCCGTATGATGTTGGTGGAGTGACTGTCGATCTTGTGCTCGGCACCGGACGCGTGGTGATAAAGCTTCGCGAACGGAGTGTAAACGATCAGATAACCGGCGCGCCGCATCTTGAGACAAAGATCGACGTTAGCCAACGCGCCCGGCAGCTGTTCATCGAACCCGCCCACTTCTTGAAAGACTTCGCGCCGGGTTAACAGACACGCGCCAGAAACCGCACTGCAATTGCGGGTAATCTGCAATTGCCGGCAAACGCCCGGGTCTTCGGCCGGAAAACCGCGAAAGGCTGGTTGCGCAATCCCGTCCACGCCAACGACAACGCCGGCATGATCGATTGTGTTATTCGACGAGATCAGTCGCGCGCCAACCGCGCCGACTTCAGGCCGCTGCACGTGTTCCGCCATCAGGCCCAACCACTCGGCGTCAATCGGCTCGATGCGGTCGCCCAGAAATAAAATCCACGGACTGTCTGCTTGCTGAACAGCAAGATTGTAATTCACAGCAAGATCGACAGTCACAATTTCGAAATTTGGATACGCGATATTCTTCTTGAGCGCCTCAATCGAATCGCGCGCTGTCGTGATAATCGAAATTTTCTGCGCGACTTTAAGATCGCGCCGCACCACGTAAGCGTGCGTACGCCAATCAACCGTTACGTCCGCTCGCTGTCCAACGCGCTCGAAATGACTCTTGATTGCCTCGCGGCCGGCCTCGAGCGCGCCCGGCTTGCGACGAATATTGTCGGCCACCGAACTGTCCGTTTTTCGCCAGTGATAAAGAATCCGCGGCACGTGACGGATGCGATCTGTCTTCTCGATCATGCGGAGAAAAAGATCGTAATCCTGCGAGCCGTCGAACTCGGAACGGAAGCCGCCCACTTCTTGCGCGAGCGCGCGTCGGAAGGTGGCGAAGTGGCAAACGTAGTTATAAGAAAGGAAAAAATCCGGCGACCAATCCGGCTTGAGCGCCGGCGAGGCAAAACCGTCTTCAGTCAACTTGTCTTCGTCGGAATAGACCAGATCGATATCCGGATTCGATTGCAAAAGTTTCGCCGTCTGAAAGAGCGCATCGGGCTCGAGCAGATCGTCGTGATCGAGCAGACCGATCCACTCGCCGCGCGCCTGAATGAGACCATCGTTGGAGGCGGCGGAAATCCCGCCGTTTTTCTCGCGTTGAATTAGACGAATCCGCGAATCGCGTTGTTGGATCTGGGACAAGAAATTCAGTGTGGCGCCATCGCGGGAGGCGTCGTCGATCAAGAGCAACTCCCAATTTTCGTACGTTTGGGCGAGGACAGAATCGACGGTTTGCTCGAGCCATTCCACTGGAGTGTTGAATACCGGCGTGATGACGCTGATCAACGGTTGAAAAGAAAATGCGCGAGATTCGCTCCGCATCGTTTCCAGATCTTGCGGCGACGGACGATGTCGATCCAACCATGCTTGGTACTCAGTTGTGCCGCGTTTCGGCGGCGTCCGAAAAAGCGAAGTCGCGTGCTGGAGCAATCGAAATGGGGCAAGTAAGAGTTGTCCAATTCTGCGCTCCGGAGATTTGCGGAGCGCGTGCTGCTCACGCTTGAGACGCTTCAGTTCACGCTGCGCTTCTTTGAGTTTGAGAATCTTCTCCTCGAGCCGCGTAATATGCGCATCGGCGCCGGCCAGTTCGGCGCTACGCGCGTGCAAGCTGCGTTGAAGCTCACGCACGTCCGCGCGAAGACGCGCGACCGTCGATTCGAGAGCTGATGCGTCTTCCCCGAAGGGATGTGGAGCCGTTTGCAACACCGGCACATTATATTAATTGAAGCCTAGCGCAGGCAAATTTACGATGTTGCCGCGCGTCGCGAGCGCCCTTGCCGATCCTAATGCTCGATTTTCTTTCTTATCTTTTTTATCGCGCATTGGCCGCGGTGGTCGCGGCGTTGCCGTTGCGCTTGCTTTTTGTTATTGGAAACATCACTGGATTTTTCAGCTGGCTAATTCTGGGAAAATATCGGCGCTTGGCGCGACACAATCTTCGGATTGCGTTCGGCGCCGAGAAATCTTCACGCGAATTGGGCTGCTTGGCGCGGCGCAACTTCCAGCGCCTGAGCACAAACTTATTGAGCAGCATCAAGCTCAGCGCCGCACCGTTCGAGACATTGAAGAAACGAATTGTTATCGAAAATTTCGAAGTCTTAGATCGACATCTCCGAGCCGGACGCCCGGTCGTCCTTGTCTTGAGCCATTTGGGCAACTGGGAACTTGTTGCGCAAATCGTTCCCCGATTGCTTGCCGATTTTCGAATCAGCACGGTCTATCAAAAACTTGAGAACCGCTTCATCGACCAGTACGTGCATCGTTTGCGGGCGCATACCGGCGCCCAACTATTCGACCGCAAAGAGGGGTTTCAGAAACCGATTGAACTGCTGCGCGCCGGTGGATTGATCGGCATCCTCAGCGACCAGCACGCGGGCGATCACGGTTTGTGGGCGCCATTTTTTGGACGGCTGGCATCGACATCTCCGCTTCCTGCATTGCTCGCCAAACGAACGAACGCGGTAATCGTCGCGGCTGCTCTGTACACTGATGGCGTCGCGCGCTGGCGACTGGTGGTCGAACCGGCGTTGGACACGAAAAACGAATCGGTCGAATCCCTTACATTCAAAACGAATGAAATTATCGCGCAGCAAGTCCGCCGCGCTCCCGAAGATTGGTTCTGGCTGCACAATCGCTGGAAAACTCCGTGCCCGAATTTTCTGCTCGCGCGTTACAAACGCGGCGTGTATTTGCCAGCAACAATTCCAGCGAAAGATTTACAACCATTCCGCATCCTGATTCGCGCGAGCAACTGGCTCGGCGATTCAGTCATCAGCGTTCCGGCGATACGGGCGATCAAGACTGGCCGGCCGGACGCGCATATCACAATCGCCGCGCCGAAGAAGATCGCGGCGATTTGGAAACTCGTTCCGGAAGTTGATGAGATTATTCCGCTGCCGAATCGCGGGCTCTTTGCCGCGGTCCGCGCGATTCGACGGCAACCGCTTTTTGATGTTGCTGTTGTGTTTCCAAATTCGCTGCGTTCCGCATTAGAGGTTTGGCTGAGCTGCATCCCACGACGAGTTGGCTATCGCGGTCATTCTCGCAAATGGCTGCTGAATCAAATTGTGCCGGAGAATGAACGAGTCGGCCCGCCCGAACATCAGGCATTTCATTATCTGCGAATCGCTAAAAACCTGGGCGCGGAAATTTCGGGGGAATTCATTGCCTCTAAGAAAATGCCCAACGCCCAACGCCCAACGCCCAACGCCCAATTCTCAACTCTCAACTCTCAACTTCTGGTAGGCCTTTGCCCGGGCGCCGAATATGGGCCAGCGAAACGATGGTTGCCGGAACGCTTTGCCGAGGCCGCAACGTCGATCGCTATGCAGCGCGACGTTAAATGGATTCTTTTCGGGACAAAGAAAGACGCCGCGATTGGCGAGAAAATTTGCACAACTCTGGGCGACCATTGCGTGAACCGTATCGGTCAGACCACAATCCAGCAGCTCATTGACGAACTGCGCGAATGCCGCTTGCTGCTGACCAACGACACCGGGACGATGCATCTCGCTTCGTTGCTCGGCGTACCGGTCGTGGCAATTTTTGGTTCAACCGAGCCGCGGATGACGGGGCCGCTCGGCGACGGTCACGTCATTTTGCGGCATCAAGTCGAATGCAGTCCTTGTTTTTTGCGGCAATGCCCGATCGATTTTCGCTGCATGAAAGCGGTGACGGTTCAGGAAGCTGTCGATGCTGTGTTGTCGATGCTGGCAAGACCGACATCGTCCTCTCGTGCACCGGCCTAATCGTCGCGCGACGATTGCCGTTGATTTCAGCGAGGCATACGGAATGATTGCACCGCATGCTCACCGCTAATGCGCCGCGCATTCGTACCGAAGTGCGAGTAATGTTTTTCGATACCGATTGCGGCGGGGTCGTGCACAACATCGCGTATCTGCGCTTCGTCGAAATCGCGCGCACGTTGCTCGCCGAAGAACTCGGTCTCGGCCTCGCGCAAATGGTTGACACCCAAAAGTATCCGGTGGTCGTGCGAACGGAGATTGATTATCGCAAAGGAGCCAAACTTGGCGATCGCTTGGTGATCGAAGGATGGCTGGACCAACTCGAGCGCGTGCGATTTTGGTGCGCTTTTCGAATCGTGCGGCCGCAGGACGAGGCTTTGATCGCCGAATGCCGTCAAATGCTGGCGTTGGTGCAAATGCCGGATGCAAAGCTGCTTCGTCTGCCGGACGAATGGGAGAAATACCGGCAACCCGAAGCAAGTGCTTCGGCATAATCGAAAATGGTTGCCGGCGCTCGAACATTTAGCATCGAAGAAACCTTGCTCGATCCGACGGTGCTGCCGCCGCCGCCGCTGCGCCACGCGCTTTTTGTTTTCCTGATTGCGCTGGCCGGACTATTGCACCTCGCCACCATCGGCTGGGGCGATCTCTACGGACAAACGGAAGGCCAGTACGCCGGAGCCGCGCGCGAAATGCTTCAGTCGCATCATTGGCTGCTGCCGACGAACGACGGGGTGCCGCGTTTGCGCAAGCCGCCAATGCTTTACTGGCTGATCATCGCGTCCTTCAAGGCGTTCGGCGTCAACGCAGCGGCCGCGCGTTTTCCCATCGCTCTCGCCGTGATGGCCACGGTCGCGCTGACGTTTCTCATCGGCGAACGATTGACGGATTACTGGCACGGCTTTCTTGCCGGACTGATTTATCTTTGTTCGTGTGGAACATTCTTGCTGGCGCGAATCATCATGCCCGAGCCGGTGTTCAGTACGTTTATCGCCGGCGCATTTTTTTGCGCGCTATGCGGTTACCAACATCGTCGTCGTCGTCGCGCGTGGTTTCTTGGTTTCTGGATTTGTTGCGCGCTGGCCTGCCTGACCAAAGGTGCGCACGGCCTAATTTATCCGGCGGCGGCGATCTTGTTGCTTGCCGTATTCTTTCGCGAGGCTCGAATGCGATTTCGAATGTTGTTTCACTGGAGTTACATCGCGGCTTTCGTTTTGATTGTCGCGCCGTGGTATATCTGGGCGGAGTCGCGCTTTAACGGATTCTTCAATCAACTTATCAGGATCGAGTGGCTCAATCACATCCGCTCCAGTTCCGGCACAATCGGCGGCGACGACGGCGTGCCGCGATTGCAATTCCTGGGACTGCATCTCGCGTGGTGGTTTCCGTGGTCGTTCGTAATCTTGCCCGGACTAATTTTTGCCTGGGGCAAGGTGATCCGGCTGCGCGAGATCGAATTTGGCGACGCCTTGCCGCTTTGCTGGATGGGCGTGGTCTTCCTGCCGCTTCTTCTGCTCGGCCAGCGCCAGGATTACTATTCGATGAGCATGTGGAGCGCTTTCGCGCTTTGGGCTGCTTCGGTTTGGCGGCGAATGCCACGACGGCTGCGAATCGCCGGAGCCAGCGCGCTGGGTGTAATCGGATTAGGCGTCGGCGCTTTGACTTTGCTTTTCCCGCGCTTGTTGCAGGTAACGGGAAAAAATTCGAACGACGTGGGCACCGGCTGGACGACCTGGCGGGCCGTGGAGTATTTGCCAACCTCGGCTTGGTGGTCGCTGCGTCCGATGTTCGCGATCATAAGCGTATCGCTGATCACCTTTTGCCTGATCGCAATCTATCTTCTCGCGACACGACGACCGCGGCTCGCCATCACTGCCCTCGCCGCCAGCATGATTCCAATCGGATTGTGTATGATCGACGGCGTGGCCCGGACCGCCCCGCATTTTTCTCTCGCCGACGCGGCGCGGTTCCTAAATACGAAACTCGATGACCACACCGAAGTCATTTACGAAGGGTCGTTAGACGTCGGCAGCAGCCTCGCGTTCTATCTCAACCGGAATTTTTATCTGGTGAATCAACCGCCGGACGACGAGATGCACACCGGCTCGGAGACGGCGAAGGTTTTCCTGAGTCAAGATGGCGTTCTGCAAGAATGGGGCGGTCCCACCATGATTTACCTGATCATCGAACAGGATCGCATTCCGCATTGGCGCGAACTATTGACCGAGCGCTTTCACATTTATCATCAGGTCACAGCCTGCGGGGCCTACGTTGTCCTGAGTAATCAGTTATAGCGCCGCTTGCGTCTTCGTTTGAAAAATCCGAAGCACGCGCTAAGGTGGCGGCTCATTTTTCGCACAAAACCCGGGACCATTTTATGTCGCAACATCGCAGTCTTAAAGGAGCCAGCACCATTACCGCGAAGCGGAACGTCTTGAAGCGTTTCGAACGCGTGGAGCTGCTCAAGAAACGCGGCCAATGGAAGGAAGGCGGTAAAGTCGTCGGCCTTCCCAAGACCAAACCGGACGTATAGCGGTCGTTTAATCGTCGAAGGCTGAAGCGATCCGATTTAGCCTTCTAACGCTTCATCGTGACGCGTGCTTGGCAAACCTCTCGGGCGAATCCGAGGGCGGGGCGCCTCAAATCCTCATAGGACTGGCGCGTTCCGGAAAAAACAGAGTAACCGAACACCCCGGGCCGTTGTCTTTACCATTATGCGGAAGTGATGGGAGAGAAGTTCGACGCTGCCAAATGGAGCAATAAACAAACAAGACAACATTATGTTACCGACAATCACGCAAAATGGCGCGCTTTACCTGGCGCAGCACGAAGATGGAATCTCAAAAACTCGGCGCAATGGAGTGCTTGGCGGACTGCTGACGGTGGCCAAAAAACGGCCGCTGAATATTATTGCACGGAAGTCACTCGATAGGGCGCCAACTCGCCAGCATTTTTACGTCGATAACGGTCGCTGACTCGGGCATTGCCTGCATCGCGACGAATTGAACTTCTCGCAAAGCCACAACCGGTAGGACCGAAACGGTGTCGTCGAGAGCGCCAGTACTCGATAAAATTGCCGGGGCCACTGATCGCGCAGCAATTATCCAAGTTGAGTTTCACTTTTGAAGGCTTCAGCGCTTCATTGATGACGCCATGCGTCTCAATCGCTTTCTTGCCGCTGCCGGAATCGGCTCACGTCGGCACTGCGACGAATTGATCGCGGCTGGTCACGTCACGATTAACGGCCAGGTCTGCACAAATTTTAGCGCGCAACCGGACGAGCACGATCACGTCAAAGTGAATGGCAAGATCGTGCGGACGGAGCAGCCGCTGCACATTGCTCTGCATAAGCCCGCGGGGTTTGTCTCGACCCGGACCGATCCGAAAGCTCGCGACACCATCTTCGATCTGCTGCCGGCGAAGTTTCCGCGTTTGTTTAACGTTGGCCGTCTCGATGCGCAGAGCGAAGGCCTTCTTATTCTAACCAACGATGGCGATCTGGCTCAGCGGCTGATGCATCCTCGCTACAAGATCGACAAAGAATACGAAGTGATTTTGGACCACGCGTGGGAGGCGGCGCTCACGCCAAAGTTGTTGCGCGGCATTCTGCTGGACGGCGAGCGGGCCCGCATCGCGCAGCTGCATACGCGAACGGCGACGCGTTTGCGTGTGGTCTTGCGCCAGGGAATCAATCGCCAGATTCGACGCATGTTCGAAGTAATGGGTTATCGGGTCGAGCGATTGATGCGGACGCGCATCGGAAAACTTCGCTTGGGCGAACTACCGCGAGGACATTGGCGTCCATTGACCAAAAGCGAATTGGCCTCTCTACGAGAAACGCGATGAAGCTTGAAGGTTGCCACGCGCTAATTACCGGAGCTTCGGCCGGCATAGGCCGCGAGTTTGCCCGGCAACTTGCCGGACGCGCCAGTTCGCTGGTCTTAGTCGCGCGACGGGAAGAACGGCTGCGGGAGCTGCGCGATGAATTAACAAGAGGCTGTCCCAACCTGCGCATTCACATTCGCAAAACGGATCTCTCGAACCCCAAGGAGATCGAAGAATTAATTGCCTGGCTCGAGCGCGAAAAGGTCGAGATCGATTTCTTGATCAACAACGCTGGCATCGGAGATCTTGGGCATTTTGTTACGATCGATCCCGCGCGCCTGGACCAGATTCTTTCGGTGAACATCGTCGCGCTCGCTACTTTGACGAGAAGATTACTTCCCGGCATGATCGCGCGAAAGCGAGGTGCGATCTTAAACGTCAGTTCAACCGCGTCGTTCCTGCCGATCGCCGGTTTCGCCGTTTACGCAGCCAGCAAGGCCTTCGTCACGAATTTCTCCGAAGCGATTCGCGCGGAAGTAAACGGCAAAGGCGTGAGCGTTTGCGCGCTCTGTCCCGGGCCGGTGCACACCGAATTCATGGAAGTAGCCAAACGACCCGGCCGCCGACCTTACATGACCGGTCCGGAATTGATTCACATTTCCGCCGCGCACGTCGCGCGTGTTGGATTGACCGCCATCGAAAGGAATCAACCGCTCGCCATCCCGGGTTTCCTCATGAAACTCTCGATGTTGATCGTGCGGCTGACGCCGATGTCGATTTTGCGATTAGCTTCTCGCGTCACCGCAAAGCGCGACCGCTAATCGGGCCGTTTCATTTCAAAGCGGTCCCTCGTGCGACAATACCAGTTCGGGCTGGCCATTCGGCCGATCACGTGAAATCGCTCGGAACGAATGCGCAAAGTTTTTGGATCAATTAGCTCATCACGCACATGGATGCGTTTGACCAAACCGATAATTAAACGGTTGCCGCCGATCTGTAACGTTCCCCACTCCGCACATTCCAAACTCGCTGGAGCCTCAGCAATCCGCGGAGGTTTCACCACCGATGAAGCTGCGGCGGTCAAGCCCGCGCCCGGCAATTCGCTCGTGCCGAAAGGCAAAGTGGCGGACGTGCGATTCATCGCCTCGGCCAGGGCTTCATCCACCAGATTCACGACAAACTCATGGTTGCTCCGAATATTCCGCGCCGTGTCTTTGGGCGTTCCATCGTCGCGATCCCCGGGACAAAATCCGATGATCGGTGGGTTGGCTCCGAGCGCATTGAAAAAACTAAACGGCGCCGCATTCACCACTCCTTTGTCATCAAGCGTTGTCACCCAGGCGATCGGTCGCGGCGTAACCAATGAAACCAGCATCGCATAAGCGCGATCGGCATGTTTTCCTTCCAGATCGAGTTCCATGATCGCTAAAGAGAATAAGCTCAGCTACCTCTGGCGGGAGCGAGCTTTTCGCAACATCGAGATGTGTTTCATAAATTCAGGCGAGTCATCGCGCGGGCCAGCGGTTAGCTGCAGCGATTGGTTAGATGCGCGTTAGGAATACTAGGTTATGTGACCTGGTCGGGGGGATTTTTCTGCGAGTTCTTAAAGAAAAGCGGCGGCCGGTTTCCGGCCGCCGCTCAAATCGTGTGTGACACGCGCTAGGCACGCGCCAAAATTATTTGTTGTACTTAACCGAGCAACCGTAGGGCTTGGTTTGCGCGGTGGTGACCGCTTTGCCGGCCATCGATTCATCCAGCGCGACTTTCACGTAATTGGTCGAAAGCGGAATATCGGCCGGATTCGGCGTGGCTTTGCTGTCGATCGCGCCTTCGTAAATCACTTTGCCCTCTGGATTGATGACAAACATGTGAGGCGTGTTCTTGGCCCCGTAGGCCTGGCCAACTTTGCCGTCCTGATCGAGCAGCAACGCGGTCGAACGCGTTTTCCATTCGCTCATCTTTTTCTCCGCCTGCTCGGGGGTAAGGTTTCCCTGTTTGCCCGGAGCCGAGGAATCAATGCTCAGCCAAACGACGCCTTTGCCGGTGAATTGTTCCTGCAAATTTTGCATGTTGCCAGCGCCGTAATGCTTTTTCACAAACGGGCATTCCGGATTGAACCATTCGAGGACGACGTATTTGCCTTTGTATTCGGAAAGAGAATGCGTTTTGCCCTTGGCATCCGGCGCGGAGAAGTCCGGCGCGGCGCTGCCGACGGATGGAGATTCGGAGGCGAAAGCCGCCGTGGTGACGAGGGATGCGATAACTGCGAGTACTGATTTTGTTTTCATAAACTATTGAGAAGCGACACTGCTTGAGATGGTTTCGAGTTTTTCGAGGATGATACTCTTCGTCAGCAACTCCGGAAACACAAACGGGTCTTCGGTCTTACCACGGTAGAGTACGTAAAGTGGGACACCCGGCCGGCCAAATTGTTTCAACAATTTTGTGATGGCCGGATCGCCGTTGGTCCAATCGGCTTTCAATTTAACGATGTTGTGACGCTGGAAAGCTTCGCGCACGGCCGTCGTTTCGAGGACGCTGGCTTCGTTGAATTTGCAGGTAATGCACCAGGCCGCGGTGAAATCAATAAAAACGTAATGACTTTGCTCGAGCTCCGTTTGCAAGCGTTCCGGCGTAAAAACCTGCCAACCGCCTTCCAGTTTGGAGCCAGCGACTTCCAATTTCGAGAAGCGAAACTTTTCGCCGACAAAATACCAAGCGCTCGCGACGAACAAGATCGACATCAACAATGCGGCAACTACTCGCGTACGGGTTGACGCCATCGGCGTGATGAAAGCGCCTTTCATCCAACACACCACACTGACAGCCAGTAGAAAACATCCAGTCCATATTACGGCGTCAAGACCGCGCTGAGCACCGAGGACATAAAGAAGAAACAGCAAAGTCGCGAGCAGCAGAAATCCCATGAATTGTTTGAGCCGTTCCATCCATTGACCCGGTTTGGGAAGAAAACGCATCCAAGCTGGCTGCGCAGAAAGAAGGAAGTAGGGCGCAGCCATGCCAGCGGCAATCGCTACGAACATCGACAGGATAATTGCGGGTGATTGGGTAAAGGCAAAGCCGAGCGCGGTTCCAAGGTAAGGAGCGGTACAAGGGGTCGCCAGAATGGTGGCAAAAACACCCTGAAAGAATGAGCCGGCATCACCTTCTTTCGCCGTAACTCCCAGCAAACCGCGCGTCGCACTTTGCGGCAGCGAAATCTCAAACACGCCCAATAGGTTTAACGCAAAGACAAGCACCACTACGCTCATGAAAAGGACGAAGTAGGGACTTGTGAATAGAGACGCCCATAAAATTTGATGGCCAGCTCCCCTCAGCACAATCAGGAGAAGAGCGAGACCGATAAACCAGGCAAAAATTCCAGCGGTGAACGCAAGGCCACTGCGCAAAATCTTTTGACGGCTTTGACCCGCATGCTGAATGAATCCGAAGATCTTAAGGGAGATCACCGGCAACACACATGGCATCAGATTGAGAATCAGACCGCCGACAAATCCGAAGAAAAGAAAGGCAATGAGGCTGCGTTCCGCCGTCGGTGGCGTCGACGAAGTAGACAGAATTCCTGAGCTTTCCGGAAGTTGCCACGCCATCCGATCATCGGCATCGGGACGTTGACCGAAAACAAGCAGACCTTGGATCGACGACTGATTTTGCGGTGCTGACTCGAGCGGAATGCGAAATGCGATTTCATTTCCCGATCGCGATTCAACTTTAGGATGACCGACCACGACGTCCTCCGGCGGGAGCGGAAAAAAATCCGCGAACGGATGATTCACAAGTGTCGAACTAGTCACGGCGAGAAGGAGATCCTGGCCGACGCGGCTCCATTTCAAGGTTGCGATATTTGTTGCCGGCCACGTTTTCGACAGCAATTGCCGGAAACGCGAAAACAATTCCGCGTTTGCCGGAGCAGAAGTTGTCGAAGTTGGAAGTTCGAGTTGGAGATTGGCACTTCCAGGAACGCAGATTTTTTCGCAAACGAGCCAATTTGCCGCGGCCTGTAATTTTACCTTGGAATTTTGAATAGAAGCGGGCGGCGTAATCTCCTGCAGGAGTAAAACCTCGTCGTGGTATCCGTAGGTTTGGATGTCGCCCGGGTCGTTGAATTTCATCGGGATCGGCCACTGGAGTTCCCCAGCTTTCCAACCCGGCGGCAATTGCCATTTCAGTTCGATAGGAATGCCGGCGTCGCCCGAGAACTTCCAATAGGTATGCCAGCCGGGCGCCATCCGTAGGAGCAGGCCGACGGTGAAAGATTTTCCCGGAACGATCGCATTGGTATCAGCGACCAGACTAGCAGCGACCAATTGTTTCCCCTCGTAAACCTGCCCTTGGCCCGGCGACGCGAACGCGAAGATGCACGCCGTAATCGCCAATAAACGAGCAGGTGCCGATCTCACATAGCTAGGTAACATCGGCTCAAGTTCGCAGCAATCTGCAATCTCCACGCTTCAGGTGGCTCATGACCTGCTGATTTCAGCGAACATGCGCTCGATTTTAACCCTATTTGTGATCGCAGCTTTGGGCTTCCTGTTCATCTTACAGAAAAACGATGCGCCAGAACCCACCCTGGCCAAAAAGCAACCAACCGAACTAAATAAAGTAAGCCAGCACAATTGGATGAAACACGCCATCGACAAGAATCGCGTGATTGCTCAGAACGTTTCCGAGCGGTAAACCCCGCAAACGTAAATTTACTTAGTGCGCCGACTCGCGTTGGGTTTGCAGTGTCTGGCGAATTGCGGCCTTAAAGTCGGCTGCCGATAAACCTTTACCTGTCACCGCTGCGGTCTCCGCTCGACCGAGCTTGGATACATCTTTGACCGGCTCGTGTTCGTTTGTGGTCACCAAGTCGGCACCAGTTTGGTCGTCTTTTTGGATATGGAAACGGCCATGCATGATTCCCACCAACGGAATAAACTGGCTGCCGTTGTTCTCGACGAACACGATCTCGCGACCGCCCACTTCGAACTTCGGGCTGTCGCTTACTTCCATCGTTTCACCGTCCACGGTGCCACCGAGCATTCGGAGTGTGTAAGTATCGCCCGGCGCGCCCTTCATTGTGTCCTCTACTTTGAATGTCACGTAGCTCATGATGCGGTGTTGCGCGCCTTCGCCAACCCACTGCGAGCGCACGTCGGTAACGGTGCCCTGAAAAATTACTTCGGCTTTACCAACCAACTCATCAAAAGTAGGAGGAATAACCGTCGTCCCTTGAGTGGCGTTCAACCCGAGGAAAATCCAAATAAAAGTGAAGGAGAAATAGAACTTTTTCATAGGGGTAGGGTTAATCTGTTAGTTCTGGCAAAAGTGTCGCACGATTCGTTCATTATTCAATTGAGCTGCCGGTGGTAAGTTCCGCAAAAGTCGTAGTGATAAACATGGTCGAGTGCTTCACGGATCGAGGTCATAGACTTCAATCATGCCGATTCCAGTGCTGCTATTTGCGCCCCTGATAATTGCCGTATAGGCCCCCTGCGCCAATGTGGCCATGATGGCGGATTCCTTCGGATTGCTCGGTGCGAAACCACTGGCGCTGATCTGGCTCGCTTGCGAGCTGCTTTGCCAATCGTTATTAGTCGAGAGCGTATTGCCGTTTGAGTCGTGCAATTCAAGAGTGGGATCAGCCAATGCCCCCGAGATTCCGGCGTTGGTCAACGATGGTCCAATCGCTCGCACGATTAAATTCTTCGACTGCGATCCATTCACGATGAATCCGCCGATTAGAACTTGATCGTTAATTCCCACTTGCCCTCGCGCAGAAATATTTACTAAACGCGTAGGTGTGGAATCGATATCGTATGCTTCGACGGATGCGATGCCAGTGGTGCTATTCACGCCCCGAATAATGGCGGTGTAGCTGCCCGGCAACAGCGTTGCGATAATCGCCGATTCGTGCGGATCGCTCGGCGCGAGGCCGCTGGCAGTGATCGCGTTCGCTTGCGTGCTGGCCGTCCAGTTATCGTTCGTCGCAATCGTGGCTCCAGTGGAATCGTGCAGTTCAAGCGTGGGATCAGCCATCGCTCCTGGGACTCCTGCCGCTCCCAAAGACGGTCCAATTGCCCGCACGATCACCTTTTTCGGCTGCGACTGCGATCCCTTGACGATAAAACCGCCGATCAAGACTTCGTCATTTATGCCGACCTGCATTCGCGTGGAAATATTTGTAAGGTGACTCGGATTGGCCGGCGTCGGAGTGGGCGTGGGCGTCGGCGCAGCAGGCGCGCCATACAAAGATTGGCTGCCCGCAATATCGTCGTTCGAAAGAGTTTCTTGGTTGCTGATCACGGAATTCATTATCGCAACGACGGTCTGCCCGGCGCCGTCCGGATGAGCAAGCCCGAGGGCATGTCCAAGCTCGTGGATCAAAACGCGCCGGATATCTCCAATGGCGTAGCCATTCGATCCGAACTTCAGCGCTCCGCGATAAGAGTCGAAGTTCTGATTGGAATTAAAAATGATGTCGGCCTCAGTCATCGTCGTTCCTGAATAACGGTAGTACGTGACCGCGAGCGTGCTCGAACCGAAGGAACTACCGTCGGGGAGCGTAGTCGCAAAAACGATCGAGTTAACGTTATCTCCAGATTGAACCGGCGCGGTCGAATTGTTTACGTAGGTAAACTGGGCTCGCTGAATTTCCGGGTTCCACGCGCTGAGCGCCGGCGCCGCAGCGGTGTTCCATGAGGTATTGCCATCAAGCAATGTCCGGGGGGCGTTCCCCAGCTCTAGTTGGAAAGTTACCACAGTACTCGCAGGCCACTTCGGTCCTTCAAGGGCGTAAGCATCTGCCTGACGGGGCAATGCGCCGAGTGACAGCGCGATGGCTCCGAGCAAGCCGGCGGCCGCAAACGGGCGTTTGAGGCTAGATCCAACGAACAAATGACGGAGTCCAAGGTTCATTATAATTACCATAAAAGCACATCGCGTGCTCAGTGGTGGCAAATCACCTCTATCGTACCGTTCTTTCTGAAACAAACACAACCCCTAACGCCGCCACCGCTTCAAAGAGATTACGGAACAATAAATATCTTCTGCGTGTACGGATCCTTCACTTTGCTGCCCGGAGTATAGCCGCTCACATCCACGTATTTGCTGGAATCATACGGGCTATATACGTATCCCGATTTTCCGGGGACCGGTTTGGCCACCGGAAACTCGCTTTGATTCGTTGCCGCGCGTGGGGATGCCGAAGGTTGACTCCGATTCATCCTCTGAGGTGCGGATGTTTCTGCAACGGTCCGTCGCGGCGGGGTTGGAGAAGGCACCGCCACCGGGCGTCCCGGGACATCGACATCCGAGGAGGTGGCGGCCGTTTGCGGCGGTTGATCGCTAAATTGTCGGCGAACAATCGTCACCGGCGCGGTCGCAACGTGATAAGAAGTGACGGCCGTATTGCGCGCGACCCCACAGCCCACCAGCAGCAAGCCGCCGCAAAACAGAACGCCAAGCGCCTTCACAGTTTTGTTCTATACAGAGGTCGCTAGTCCGCGCAAATCCGCGACAAGCTCAGCGATGTCATTGTCGGTCACCGACCACGCGCACATCAGTCGATAAACGTCGGGCTCGATGAATTTGTAAAAATGCCAACCGCGCGCCCGAAGATCCCGCACAAGATTTTCGGGCATGCGAATAAACACCGCATTCGATTCTACGGGAAAGGCGATGTCGATCTTGACCTCATCGCGCAGCCGATCCGCCAGTTTCCGCGCCGCGGCGTTGGCCTGCCGCGCGTTGCGCAACCAAACATCGTCGGTCAGCAACGCCATCCACGGCGCGGCGAGAAAGCGCATTTTCGATGCAAGTTGGCCCGCTTGTTTGACGCGGTAGTCGAACTCGTGAGCCAGTTCTTTTTTGAAAAAAACGATCAGCTCGCCCGCACCCACACCGTTTTTCGTTCCACCAAAACAGAGAAAATCGACATCAACCTGCCAGGTAATTTCCTTTGGTGCACAATTGAGTGTCGCGATCGCATTTGCAAAACGGGCGCCATCCATGTGAACCAACAAATTCCAGTGCCGCGCAAACTCACCGATCGCCGCAATTTCATCACGCGAATAAACCGTTCCCAGCTCCGTCGCTTGCGTAATGCTAATTGCGCGCGGCTTATGCGAATGAAGTTCGCCCTGTTTCGCCATGATCGCTTCTGCTTCGACGAGGTCGATCTTGCCATTAGCACCGCCGACCAAAAGCAGCTTTGAACCATTCGTGAAAAATTCCGGTGCGCCGCATTCATCACTTTGGATATGTGAACGCTCATGACAGATCACGCTGTGGAATGACTGGCAAACTTGCGCGAGCGCGAGCGCGTTTGCAGCTGTGCCGTTGAAGACAAAGAAAACCTCGCAGTCGGTTTCAAAAATTTCGCGGACGCGTTCGCAAACGCGCGCCGTCCAGCGATCATCACCGTACGACGGCGCTTCATTGTTATTGGCCTCTTGCAGCGCCGCCCACGCTTCCGGGCAAATCGGTGCGGTGTTGTCGCTTGTAAATTTGTAGCGAGCCGCGTCTGTGCTCATGTCGGTCTTGCTAATCGACTTCCCACTTATGAGCAAACGCGAACCCGTGGGCTCGCGCCCCAAGAGATTGGATCCAAGTTGCGCGTGCGGTTGCGCAAAGCCTCCTTCGGCTTTGCCTAACGCAATGCACCGGAGTAATTTTTGACCATGAGTTCTCTGCAAAGCAAGGTCGAGAGCCGCGGCGGGCAAATCTTCGATCTGGTTGATCGGCATCCCGAATCGCTTTTTAGCAAAGCCGGCTTTTACCAGCGCATGATGGCCCTCTCCATGCGGGACGAGCATTTCAAAGTGCAAATGTTCCGCTTTGTCGATGTCCTCGCATCGCTCCGGCACGGCCGTGAAATCGTTCGCCATCTCGATGAATATTTCGAGGACATGCGCAACGGCTATGCGCCGATCGTTCGGACGGGTGTTCGATTGGCGAAAATTGTCCCGTGGATCAGCGGGCAGGTTTTGCGCTGGAACGTTTCCGGAATGGCGCGCCAATTCATCGCCGGAAAAAATCCGCGCGACGTAGTGAAAACGCTGCGGAAGCGGCGCGGAGAAGGCATCGGATTCACGGTCGATCTTCTCGGCGAAGCCGTGGTCAGCGAACAAGAAGCGACCGAATACGCCGCGCGTTGCCTCGATCTTCTCGATCATCTCGCTCACCAAACGGAAGGCTGGAGCGATCCGCTCGGTGACGACGCCAATCTTTTCCCGGTCGTCAATGTCTCCGTAAAAATTTCAGCGCTCTATTCGCAAATGAACCCGGCCGATCCGACCGACGCGATTGCGCATCTCGCCCCGAAGTTGCGTCCGATTTTGCGGCGCGCCCGCGAACTCGGCGCGTTCGTCAATTTCGATATGGAAAGTTACGCGCATAAAAATACGACGCTCGAGCTTTTCCGGACGCTTTTCAGCGAGCCCGAATTTCTCGACTGGCCGCACGCTGGAATCGTCATCCAAGCTTACCTGCGCGACGCCGAAGAAGATCTGTGGCGTTTGCTCGAGTGGGGCCGCGAACGCGGCACTCGCTTCACCGTGCGCCTCGTCAAAGGCGCATATTGGGATTACGAAAAGATCAAGGCGCGGCAGAACGGTTGGGTTGTCCCCGTCTATCTGCAAAAGCCCGAGAGTGACGCGAATTTCGAAGCGCTCACCCGCATTCTGCTCGAAAACGAATCGGTCGTCACCGCGGCTTTCGGTTCGCACAACGTCCGCAGCATCGCGCACGCACAGGCGCTCGCGGAGGATCTCGGCATCGATCGCAACCGTTTCGAGTTCCAATTACTTTATGGCATGGCCGGCCCGATCAAACGCGCGCTGGTTGAGATGGGTTATCGCGTGCGCGAGTATTGCCCGGTCGGCGAGTTGTTGCCCGGCATGTCGTATCTCGTGCGGCGCCTGCTCGAGAACACTTCCAACGAAGGATTTTTGCGCGCGAAATTTTCCGATAATGTTTCTGCCGGGCAATTGCTGCGCGATCCGAATGAGCTTATCGATCAAAGCACCAATGGCGCGGGAAATCTTGAAATGAAGAGCGAAGATCAACATTCACGCAACGGCGCTTCCCTCGACATGCCGCCCGGCGATGCTTACGAAAACGCGCCGCTCGTGAATTTCGTCCACCAAGAATCGCAGGAAAAGATGCGCGTTGCGCTAGACGAGATGCGTTCACGATTGGGAAAAAAATATCCGCTCGTCATCGACGGCAAAAAAATTTGGATGGAGAAAACCACGGCCTCATTAAACCCGAGCTTGCCCGATCAAGTCGTCGGTTACGTTGCCGCAGCGGGAATTCCCGAAGCCGAACGCGCCATCGCGGCGGCGCGCAATGCTTTCGATAGTTGGAGCCGCACACCGTTTGAGAAACGCGCGCGCTTGCTCGAGCGCGTCGCCGCGATCATGGACCGTCGCCGCTTCGAACTTTCCGCGCTTGAAGTTTTCGAAGTCGGCAAACAATGGGCCGAAGCTGACGGCGACATTCGCGAGGCGATGGATTTCTGTTTGTTTTACGCGCAGCAAATGCGATTGCGCGGCCGGCCGCGTCTCACTCAGCACGTGCCCGGTGAAGAAAGTTATCAGCATTACTGGCCACGCGGCGTCGCGCTCGTCATCGCGCCGTGGAATTTTCCCACCGCGATTCTGGGCGGAATGGTTTCAGCCGCGCTCGTTACCGGCAACACCGTCATCATGAAACCGGCGGAACAAGCAGCGGTTTGCGGCGCCATGCTCATGGAAATGTTTGAGGAAGCGGGCATCCCGCCAGGCGTCCTGAACTTTTTGCCCGGCCGCGGCTCCGTCATCGGCGCGCACCTCGTCGATCATAAAGATATCGATGTCATCGCGTTCACCGGTTCGCGCGAAGTTGGTTTGCGAATTTGGGAAAGCGCCGGCAAAACGCGAGAAGGTCAGCGCGAATTGAAACGCGTCGTTTGCGAGATGGGCGGCAAGAACGCCATCATCATCGATTCCGACGCC
>OBLU010001358.1_pt1 | contig 22841 bp, 15 predicted proteins | sample 1518681 | NCBI WGS metagenome assembly OBLU01 (sample SAMEA3539304, study PRJEB22396) | soil metagenome | biome: tundra; feature: field; material: soil | place: USA | collected 2010-05 | depth 0.15 m
CTGCAAGCCCTCCTGGAGCCAGAGTAGAATGCGAGGGCTGTTTCATTGGTTCGACTGAGGTAAAAGTCCTGTAAATGACGTCGCCCGCCGAGGCGAATACGCGCAGGGCCGCAAGGGTCTCGCCGACGTGGCTCGATTCGGGTCCAGCATCCCCGCGATGGCGCGCGCCATCGCCGGACTGGTTGACGGGCGCGGCATCGGCCTTCTGTATGTGAACGGGCCGCGGCTGCTTCCAGCCGCCGCGTGGGTGGCCAGGGCCAGATCGATTCCGCTCATTTTCCACTGCCACCACCGCATTCTCCAGCCGATCGCCGCGCGCCTGGCCGGCGAGGCGCTGCGCTGGTCCCGCGCCAGCATGATTGCCTGCTGCCGCTTCGCCGCGGAGCCGCTCGCGCGGTACCTGCCGGGAGAACGGTCCCGAGTCATCTACAACGGCGTGTCCGAGCCGGCCTGGACACGGCGGCCCCGCGACCCGGCGAAACCCTGGAACATCGGCGTCGTCGGCAGGATCGAGCCTGAGAAGGGACAAATGGAGTTCGTGGCGGCCGCGCGGATTCTCTCCTCGGAGTTCACCAACTGCCGGTTCATTGTCGCCGGGGCGCCGCCATTCTCCGGCCCCGAGTATCTCGAAAAAGTAGGGAGCGCGAGCCGCGATCTGCCATTCAAGTTCCTCGGATGGCAGGAGGACGTCGGGGCCGTGTTTTCCCAACTGGATCTTCTGGTGGTTCCTTCCTCCGATAGCGATTCCACCCCTCGGGTTGTGGTTGAAGCCTTTTCGGGCGGTCTGCCCGTGGTCGCGTTTCCCTCGGGAGGAATTCCGGAGATCGTCGAAGACGGCCGGACCGGTTTCCTTGCCACGGCGAATTCACCCGCGGCTCTGGCTGCGCGAATCCGGTCTGTTCTGTCCATGCGGCTGCGTCCGCTTCGGGAAGTCGCCGAACAGGCTCAGGCGGTCTGCCGGGAGAAGTACGCGCTCGATCGGTTCCAACAGGAAGTCGGCGACGCGATCGCTCAGGCCTTTTCGCGGACCAGGGTCCGGAACAGGAATGCCGCCGCCATCGCGACGCATCCCGACGCAACCAGAACGGGCGGATAGCCGAACCGCGCGATCGCGGCCCCGCCGGCGAACGCGGCGAGGCTGCCGGTCAGGGAAGTCACCAGGAAAAAGAGTGCGGATGCCCCACTACGCTCCCCCGGAGCGACGCGATTCATCAGCAGGTGAAACAGCCCCGGTTCGCTCATGTACTGGAGGGACATGTAGCCGATGTAGACGGCCGCGGCGCCGGCTCCGGTAGAGCTGAATGCCAGAAGCGCCAGCGCGGCTCCGGTAGCCAGTTGAGACCACGCGATGCCCCTGACATCCCCAAGCTTCTTCAGCACCGCCGAGGCCGACAACAACGCCAGTACTTGCGCCACGTGCGAATAGGAGAATATCGCGCCGATGCGCCGCACGCTCATGTGCAGGCGCTCGGCGAAGAACGCGTTAAAGAACGGGTTGAAGGCTCCGGTGGCCGCGCTCCAGCAGGAAAGGGCGATCAGGAATCCCGCGACAACGCGCGCTCGCGGATAGGTCTTCGCTTCGGTCCTGGAGACGCTCTGAAAGCGCAAGCCCGCGGCGGGCAAGGCGCCCAGCGCGACTACGCCCGAAGCGGCCAGGAGCGCCCAGCGCAAGGGTTCGAGAGACCCCGACAAGTGGAGCGCGTATTTCATCACTCCCGGCAAGCGGCCGGCCATCAGCCCTCCAGGGATTCCGATGGCCATCCCCGCCGCGCAGGACAGGCTGAATCCGAAGCGGCGATTGCGCTCGTTGGTGAGCCCCGCAATCGACGGAGAGAACGACACCGCCCACAATGCCAGAAAAATGCCGTTGCAGAAAGCCGCCGCCATCAGCCAGCCTTCGCCGCCGTTCCAGGTGCGGAGAAGCGTGGTGGCTGCGGTTCCGAGCACCGCGGTCAGGAGCGTGGCCCGCAAACCCGCGCGGCGCGCGAGTGCCGCGGCGGGAATGGTCCCTAGAAGGGAGCCCACGCGCATCGAGCCGGCGATCCGTCCCAGAAGATTCTCGTGGTACCCCAGTCCGAGCAGGTAAAGGTTGTAAAGAACCAGAAAGACCAGCATGCCCAGGCTGAAGAGGGCCGAGACTGCCTGAAACCGCAGGAATCCGCCGTCGAGACGAGTGCGCCTCCAGTACCATCTCGCGCCCCCGGACAATGTGGGAAAAAAGGCGCGCGCGTGATGGACAAACCGGGAGCCGGCGAACCGCAGCATGCGCTTGATGTGCGCCGGGGATGGCCGGGCATTCCTCAGCGTTCCCTCGTGGGCCAGCGGCGGCGTCCGGATCGGCAGTATGCGCCTGCGGAAAACCATCAGCTTCTCGCGAAACGATTCGACCAAGCTCAATTGCAGCCAGATCTCGTCTTTGTTCGGATGAAACAGCGCTTCAACCGGGGACAACGCGTAACGCTCGATCCAGAGCCTGACATCGTCCGGCAACCGATCGACTTCCCCGGCCGCCACGGGAGAGAGGCCGCAACCGAACCATTCCGCAACTAACTGGAAAGCGATCGCTTCGAGACGGCGCAGGGAATCGGCATGGCATTGCCGCCACGAAGACCAAAAGGCGTCGTCGGAAGCATGCGTGTCGAGGAAATTCGCGATTTCCCAGGCGCGCTGCGTACGCAGGTCGCCGTGAAACAGGTGCATCAGCAGATGCAGCGTGGCGAAAGCCAGGGTGTCCGGCGCGGAAAGCGCCGGGAGCGGGCGGCCATCCGCCAGTTTCGTCGCGCGCCGGTCCCAGAACTCCGCTTCCCCGGGCGCCGGGATCGACTCCATCTGTTCGTCCCAAAGCTGGTAGTGCAACTCGACCGCGATCGGCAGATCGGAGGCGTAGTAGTCTCCCCGCCACTCCCATTCGGTCGGGCGCATCATCCGCGGCAGGTGACGCCCCTCGGAGCGGCCGAACGGACGGTAGCCGAGCGCGAGCAGTTCGTCGCGCCCCGCAAGAATGGATTCCGGCTTGCACCAGATGTCGATGTCTCCCTGTGCGCGAAGCAGCGGATCGGGCGTGTAATCGGGCGAATGCGTCAGACCCTTCAACACGATGAACTCGATCCCGCGGCTTTCGAGGGCGTCCGCGATCTCGAAGAGCGATGCCTTGAGGCGCGCGAATCGTTTCGAGTAATCGTGGAGATTGCGCTCCAGGCGGTCGCGCACCCAGCCGGGCATGGCGTCGCCGTGGAAATGATGCAGCGTCAAGGCAAGGTGGGCCTTGTCGCAGAACCCCAACAGGCTGCGGTACTCCGCGTCGTTCAAGTCCCGCAGCAAGCCGCTCCCGGCGGCGTCGAAGCCCAGCGCCTCCAAGGCAGCCTGCGCATAGCGGGGAATCCGCGCTTTCGAAAGACTTCGGCGCCGCGATGCGGGCGCGGCGCCGTCCGGGCAATCCCCGGATTCGATTTCCGAATAAAGGAGCGCCATCAGAAATCGATTCGCGTCGCGAACTGCACGCGCCTGGGTTGGCCCGTGAGAAGAATCCTGCCGAAGAACGGCCCGTTGTCCGGGAACGGATCCGGGTAGCCGAAATTCGGATGATTCAGCGAGTTAAAGGCCTCCGCTCGCACCTCGACGCCCCACCGGTCGTTGATGGCGAAACGCTTGTGCAGAGCGAAATCGATAACCTCGTTCCCCGGCCCGGGAATCACGTCGCGGCCGGCATTGCCGAACTGGTACGGCGCGGGAGCGCTAAACGCGTTCGTATTGAACCAGTGCTGGGGAGTGCGCTGGCTGGCGGGAAGGCTGATCGATTGGCCCGGAACGATGTTCGGGCGGGTGAAAGTGCCGGCATTGGCGGTGTTCGACGAGACGTACAACGGATCGAGCGGCGTGCCGTCCTGGACCGTGATCGTGCCGCTCATCCGCCAGCCGCCGAGCAGCGACCTGTACCTGCCTGCGCTCGGCAGGTTATACACGAAGCCGGCGCTGATCCTCCTGCCCACGTTGAAGGTGGAAAGGCCCCTTTCGAGGCTCAGATTCCGTTCGTCTTGCGCTCCGCCGCCGTCGGTCAGTCTGGGAATGACGGTCGACGAATCGTCGAGGGATTTGGACCATACGAAGCTGGCCAGGAATGTGACCGACCGGCGCAGCCGCTTCTCCGCCTTGACTTGCAGCGAATTGTAGGAAGAGTTGGCGATGTGCTCGAACTGGTATAGACCTCCCAGGCTGGGAAACGTGCGCAGCGATTGCAGGTTGCCCGGCCGCGGATTCAGGTTCTCGCCCGTCTCCGTGTGCAGCGCCGTGTTGAAGCGCCGGAAGCGGCCCAGATCGGTTCCTTTGCTGCCGATGTAGGACGCTTCCACTACAACCGCCCCCGGAAGCTCGTGCTGAAAGCCGGCGTTCCATTGCTGCATGTACGGCGTCGGGAGATGACGGTCCAGGCCGTAGTAACTCGGCAGCCCGGTGCTGGAGGTCGAAGGAAAGCCGTTGCGCGTAGTCAGCACGGGAATTACGGTAGCGTCGGCGCTGTTCGATTCGGTATGGATGTTGTTCAGGACCAGGTCGTAGCTCTCCATCGAAATCTCCGGGCTGAAATAGATGCCCCAGCCGGCGCGGAACACCGTATCTCCGTGAGACGAAAGGAAGCCCGGGACCTGCCAGGCGAGGCCCGCTCGCGGCGCGAAGTTGGTTCGGTTCGGATCGTGGGATTGGCCCACATTCACCAGCGCCGGCGCGTGCGGAAGCGTGGAATAGTCGAGGTTCAGGAGCTTGTTGCGGGCTTCGGTGAACGGCGCGAAGTAGTCGTAGCGCAGACCCAGGGTCAGGGCCAGGCGGCTGGTGATCTGCCAGTCTTGCTGCGCGAAGCCGCCGTACGTGTTCTGCCTCATGTATGCCTGCGAGTCTCCGACGCTGTGCTGGGTGCTTTGCGGAAAGCCCAGCAGAAAATCGGCGAGGGCGTTGCCGGTGTTGGCGGAGCCATTGCCTGTGAACGCGCCGCTGTATACGTATTGGCCGCGAATGGTGTTGCTCTGCCGGTAGTTGAGCTGGAAATGCGTCCAGTTGAAACCGAATTTATACGTCCGCCGCCCGCGCATGCGAGAGAATACTTCGGAAGCGCCCCACGTGTTGTCCCGCTGAATCTGGGGCAGCGTGGGATCGTCCGTGACCGTGGAGTAGTTCGGCAGGTAGAAGTAGGGCAGGCCGAAAGAGAACGGATCGGATGGGGGATTCAGGATTCCGAGATCGGCCGCGACGTTCTGCTGCGAGGCGCTGAGCGGAATGTCGAACAGGCGCAGGCGGGTGAAAGACGCGCGCAGTTCATTGCTCCAGGACGCGCCGCCCATGGTGTGGCCCAGCGTGGCCTGCTGCGCGCGGAGATCCTCGGAAGTGGGACGCAAGGGGAAGTGTCCGCCCACTCCGCCTCGTTCGTCGTTCACTGTATAGCGGGCGAATAACAGGCTGCCGTTTTTCAGTTGGCGATCGAAGCGCGCCGAGACTGCGTCGTTGTTGCCGGTGCTGGGAGTCGTGTCGAGATAGTTGCCGCCGGAAGTCCCGGAGCGGTTCGGCAGCGGCTCGAACCGGGCCAGGTACTGCCGCGCGATGGGGTCGATTTGCGGGTCGGGAATCGCGTTGTTGGGAAATGGGATTCGAGCGCCGGCGCTGGCGCCGCTGAGCGGGTCGTAGATGACGTTGCCGCCCTGGAAATTGCCGGCGCGCGCCAGCCCATCCGGAACAACCTGCACCGCAGGCGAAGCCGACTCGCCACGCACTCCTTCATAGGTCAGGAAAAAGAAGGTCGATGGCAGCGGCAAGTGCCCTCCCAGCGAACCTCCAAATTGATTGCGCCGGAAGACCGGCCGCGGCAGCTTGGGATCGTCGAAGTAGTTTCGCGCGTCCGTAACCTGGTTTCGAAGATACTCGAACGCGGAGCCATGGAACTCCTGGCCGCCCGATTTCGTCACCACGTCCACCACGCCGCCGCCGGCCTGCGCGAAGGCCGCCGGCGCCATCGAAGATTGAATCCGGAATTCCTGCACCGACTCCATCGGCGGCGTGACCGCGATGGCGTACATGTTCTGGTCGGTATCGTAGGCCCCGTCCAGAAAATAGGAGTTCATATACGGGCGGCCGCCGTTGATCGGCGCGTTGAGGGCCACGGAACCGCGCGATCCCTGCTGAAGGTCGTTGCCGGCGTCGTGAACGAAACCCGAAAGCTGCCGCGGGATTGCGCCGGGGCCGAGCGTGATCAGGCCGGCCACGTTGCGTTCGTCCAAAGGCAACTGTGTGAGGGTCTGGGAATCGATGCGATACCCGGCCGTGGCGTCTTCGGTCTGGAGCGGCGATACGGCGGCGGTGACGGCGACCGAATCCTTCATCTCGCCAACCTTGAGCCGGACATCGACTTTGGCCTGCTGGTTCACCTCCAGGGTCACGTGCGGTACCACCGCGGTTTGAAATCCCGGGCGTTGCGCGCGAACCGAGTACATCCCCGGGGCCAGCGGCTCGATGCGGTAAGCTCCGGACTCATCTGTCGATACCGTGCGCGTGAAGCCTGTGGCTTCCTGTTGCGCGACGACCTGCGCGGAAGCCACCACCGCTCCGGATTCGTCGCGGATCTCTCCGAAAAGCGAGCCCGTCGCGACTTGGCCTCGTGCGAACGACGCGGCCACGCAGAAAAGCAATAAGATTCTCATTCTCGACCTCCACAGGCAATTTGTTCCAGCTTGTCTGCCGCCGCGTCCAGATCGCGGTAGCGCATCTCATATACTCCGGCTCCGGTCAGCCGCTCCAGCGCCGCCTGCCGTTCCCCCATCGTGGGTAAGTCCGCCGGCCACGGGGAGTAGGACAGACGCTGGATTGCGTCGTCTCCCGAGACGGGAAGAAGTTCGGCCCGTCCGTCCCGGCCGTCGCGCCGGTTCAGGAAGACGACCGCATCTACGCGGCTCTCCACGGCCGTACGGATGGCCGGCAAGGAATCGGTGCGCACCTCGATGGTGGGCTTGCCGCGAGCGTGCGGGCTCTCCTCGATGCCCTGTAACTCGGGGAAGAGTGCGACTGCGGTCGCCCGAAAGCGGAAAAGGCGCGGATTGCCCAGCACGGTGCGCGTCCGGCTTCGCCTCACCAGGCTGCTGCAATCGTCCGTAACGTAAGTCCAGCCGCGCCGTGCGCATGCGTAGGCCAGCGACGACTTGCCCGAACCCGAGTCTCCGGCGAGCAACACGCCGTGCCCGTCCAATGCTACGCACGCGGCGTGCAGGGCAACCACGTGAAGCGACCCCAGCAGACTGTAGGCCATCGCCTCCAGAACGTGGTACCGAAGGTAGCGGGTGTTCGCCGCCAGACGCTTGGTAACCCAGGCGGACGCAAAGCCGGTGGCCAAGTCGCAGCACCAGTAGTTCTCCGCGTCCGCCGCCCAAACGGTAAGGTTGCGCTGCGCGCGAACCACCGGAGGAGGTGGGCAGTGCGCCGCGGCGCCTTCGGACACCACGCACCGCAGCTCCAGCGGCGGTTCTTCGAATCGCTTCGGCAGCCCCGCCCAGCTCTCGCGGGCCGCCTTCAAAACCATCGGAGAGTTCGAAGCCACGGACGCGGCGAACCCGTACGGGTGGAAATCCGCGCGATGCGGCAGGGGCATCAATGCCAATAGAGGATCGCATTGCGGCGTGACGCCGACGCTCACTTGCACGGTGCTCATCTCCGACGAGCATAGCCGGGCGCCTCGCTGGGAGTAATCGGCAAGTTGTAAAGGAATCGTAAATCCGTTCTCGTTCCGCCAGCCGCTTCGCGCAGGCTCTATGACTTATTTCCGTGCCTGTAAAAGGATTGTGATTTTCCTGTTTGACGCGGCGGAACCGCATCCCGGCGGCAGTACACTGACGGATATCGCGGGAGAGCAAGTTACTCATGCGTTCGGCAATTGTTCACTATTGGCTGCTTAACATGCGCGGAGGAGAGAAGGTCGTGGAGGCGCTCTGCCGCCTTCTTCCCGATGCCGACGTATTCACGCTCTTTTACGACCCCGAGAAAGTATCTCCGGCGATCCGGTCGCACAGAGTCAGGGCTTCTTTCTTGAATCCCCTGCGCCGGCATTACCGTTCGCTCCTGCCGCTGTTTCCGATGGCCCTCGAATCCATGGACCTTCGCGGATACGATCTGGTGATCAGCAGCGAGTCCGGGCCGGCTAAGGGCGTGCTGACCTCGGCGGACACCCGGCATATCTGTTACTGCCATTCGCCCATGCGCTACCTGTGGGACTTGTACCCCGCCTACCTGCACGACTGGACGCGTTCCCGCTGGAAGAAGACGGCGATGGCGGCGTTCGGCTGCCCGCTTCGAGTCTGGGACTACGCTACGGCCGCGCGCGTGGATGAATTCGCCGCCAACAGCCGCAACGTTCAGAAACGTATCTGGAAGGCTTACCGGCGCGAGTCGCAAGTGATTTATCCTCCCGTCGCCGTCGAGACCTTCCGATGGATGGCCCCCGGAGACAGTTACCTGATCGTGTCCGAGCTGGTCGCCTACAAGCGGATCGGCGACGCCGTGCGATGCTTCACCAGGACCGGACGGCGGCTGAAGATCGTAGGCGACGGTCCCGAGTACGCTTCCTTGAAAAAACAGGCTGGGCCGAATGTGGAGTTCTGCGGCCGCGTTTCGGCAGGCGAGTTGCGGGACCTCTATTCGCGTTGCCGCGCGCTCCTCATGCCGGGGGAGGAGGACTTCGGAATTGTCGCGGTCGAGGCCATGGCCAGCGGGAAGCCGGTGGTCGCGCTGGGCCGCGGAGGAGTGCTGGAGGCCGTGCCTCCGGAGGGTAGAGGCGTCGCCGTCTTCTACGGCGAACCGGGCGACGCGCCATTGGAAGAAGCGTTGAAACGCTTTGAAGAGGTCGAAGCGCTGGTCCGGCCAACCGAGTTACAGGCCTGGGCGGAGCGCTTTTCGGAGAACCGGTTCCGCGAGAGAATGTTGGGCCTGATTGGCCGGGGGGCCGTCGCGCGCGACACGGAGTTCGTTCTCCCGCGCGCGCTGGAACGGGTGGGAGGATGAGAGTGCGGTTACAGGTTGTAAGACTGCTGGCGCCTCTGCCGCTGCTTGTCCAAGCCGTGTTTGCGCAGCAGGGACAGACTCGCGCCGCGGTCGATTGCAGCTCGCCGGGCAGCTCCGTTGACCCACGGTGCCTGACCGGCCCGAGGTTCGCGGACCAGTCTGGCGCGGACGAGATGGATCTTCCCCGCATCCCGGTGATTCGCGATCGGAGTTCCCCGCAGTACCAAGCCGGCCAGTCTCAGCGCGGGGAAAACCCCGGGCAGACGGCTGCCGAATCCCGGTTTCCCTACGCAGCCGAGGAGCCGACCGCCTTCCAAAAGTTCGTCGAGCAGTCCGTTGGCAGACTGTTGCCGGTTTTTGGCGCGGAGCTATTCAGGGAGGTTCCCAGCACCTTCGCCCCTGCCGACCGCGTTCCCGTGACTCCCGACTATGTGGTTGGGCCGGGCGATCAGCTTCTCATTCGCGCGTGGGGGCAGATCGACCTCGACGTCTCCCCCGTTGTGGATCGCGCCGGCGCCATATACATCCCGCAAATCGGCTCGGAGTCTGTAGCCGGCCTTCAATTCGTTCAGGTCCAGGGTTTCCTCAAGACGGCGATCGGCCGCATCTATCGCAATTTCGATCTGAGCGTCAACATGGGTCAACTCCGCTCGATCCAGGTATTCGTTTTGGGACAGGCACGCCGGCCGGGCGCTTATACCGTCAGCTCTCTCAGCACGCTCGTGAACGCCATTTTCGCGTCCGGAGGCCCCAATACCCATGGATCCATGCGCCGGATCAGGCTGATGCGCCAGGACCAGGTGGTATGCGAATTCGACCTTTACGATCTGCTGCAGCGCGGCGACAAGTCGAAAGACCAGCGCTTGCTGTCCGGCGACGTGATTTACATTCCGCCCGTGGGTCCGCAGGTGGCCATGGCCGGAAGCGTGAATACTCCGGGGATCTATGAGCTGAAGGAAAGCGGCACGCTCGAAGAGGGCTTGCAGCTCGCCGGGGGGCTTACTCCGGTCGCGGCGAAGCGCAAGGCGATCATCGAACGAATTGAAGACTCCACGCGGAGCGTGGTCGAGGCGTCGCTGGCGGGCAGTGACGCCGCCGCTGCGAAGTTGCAGAACGGCGACGTCGTCAGCGTGCTCTCGGTTGCGCCGCGCTTCGAGAATGCCGTCACGCTTCGCGGCAACGTGGCGGATCCGGTTCGTATGCCGTGGCGCCCGGGCATGAAGATTCGCGACTTGATTCCCGACCGCGAAGCGCTTCTCACTCGCGACTACTGGCAGACGCGCAACCGTCTGGTGTTCCCCGCGAGACCCGACGAGCCGTCCGGAAACGGATCGCGCGATCCGATCGCCTCCACCGAGCTGGTGGCTTACCCGCCGCCTGGAGGCGGCTTGGAGAGCGGCCTGGATGGCGCGCGCAAGAATGGCGCCGCGCTCTCCCTGACCGATGCGAATGGAGCGGGGGCCCGATCGGCGAGGGTAGGTCCCGGTTCCATCGGCGCGTCGCGAGACCAGGGGCCGTCCGCCAGAAACCACGTGGAACGTAACGCGCTTGAGACCAACTGGAGCTACGCTGTCATCGAGCGCCGCGATCCCAAGGACCTCACCACCACGCTGATTCCGTTTCGCCTGGGTAAAGTTGTCATCGACGGCGATGAAACCGAAAATCGGCCGCTCGAGCCGGGCGATGTGATCACCATTTTCTCTACGGCCGATCTGAAGCTTCCGCAGAACCTGCAATCCAGGTACGTCCGCCTGGAGGGCGAATTCGCGTCAGCGGGGGTCTATAGCGTCCGGCCCGGTGAAACCTTGCGGCAACTGGTGCTGCGCGCCGGCGGTCTGACTCCTCAGGCGTACGTGTTCGGCTCCCAGTTCATACGCGTATCCGCCCGGCTCGAACAGCAGCAGAGGCTCGACGACCTGGTGAATTCGCTGGAGCGCCAGGTGGCGTCCTCCGCGGCCAATATTCGGGGTTCGGTGGTTTCGCCGGAAGAGGCGGCCTCGACCAACAGCGAAGTCACGGGGCAGCGCGAGCTGGTCGAGAAAATGCGCCAGGTCCGCGCCGCCGGGCGCATCGTTCTCGATCTCGATCCGCGCGACCCCCGGCTGGAGAAACTGCCCGACCTGCCGCTGGAAGACGGCGACGTGTTCACCGTTCCCAGCGAGCCGTCGTTCATCAACGTGATCGGCAGCGTCTACAACGGGACCTCCTTCGTGTTCTCCGATAGCAAGCGGGCTGGCGACTACCTGCGAGAGGCCGGAGGCTCCACCCGCACGGGCGATTCGCGCCACACGTTCCTGATTCGCGCGGACGGCTCGGTCGCAAGCAAATCCTGGTCCATCGGCTTTCTGGGCCAGAAGTTCGAGGATCTGCGCCTCAATCCGGGCGACACCATCGTGGTCCCGGAACAGATCAACAAGACTACGTTTCTGAAAGGGTTGAAGGACTGGGCGCAGGTGTTCGCGCAGTTTGGGCTGGGCGCGGCCGCGATCAACATTCTCCGGTAAACGATCATGCCGGTGGAAACGGGTGAATTGGAAATCTCGCTAACCGACGCCTTGAGGACGGTTGCGCGGCGAATCCGTATGATCGCGGCCGTCACCCTTGCGGCGGCCGGCATCGGCGCGGCGGTGGTCATGCTTCTACCCGTGTCCTATACTGCCGAAGCGGTGATCCTACCGCCACAGCCGGACCAGCCCGCGCAGTCGATGCTCATGGGGAGCCTCTCCGGGCTGAGCAGTCTCGGGCTGCTGGGAGGGGCCGGCGGCTCGGCGCTGTTTCGCAATCCCGGGGAGTTGTACGTCGGTCTGCTGAAGAGCCGCACCGTCGCCGACGTTCTCATCGCCCAGTTCAAACTCAAGGGGCTGTACCGGAGGAAGACGATGGTGGACACGCGGAAACGCCTGGCCAGCCGCACCACCATCGAGACCGGCAAGGATCTGCTGATCCATGTCCGCGTGGAAGACGCCGACCCCGCGCGCGCCGCCGCCATGGCGAACGCCTACGTGGATGAGTTGCACCGCCAGAACTCGCGCCTGGCGCTCACCACCGCCGGACAGCGACGGCTGTTCTTCGAAGAGCGGGTACGCAAGGAGAAGGACGCCCTCGCGGACGCCGAAGCGGCGCTGAAGAACATGCAGCAGGCGAGCGGCCTGGTCTACCCGGCCGGCCAGTCCGAGGCGCTGCTGCGCTCCATCGCCCAGCTTCGCGCGGAGATCTCGAGCCGCGAGGTGCAGGCGCAAGCCATGCGTCTATACGCCGCGCCGGAGAACCCGCAACTGCGTGCTAACCAGGAGGAGACCTCCGCGCTTCACGCGCAACTCGACAAGCTGGAGAAAACGGGTGAAGGGGCGGGAGACCCGCTGATCCCGGCCCGCAGGATTCCCGAAGCGGCCCTGGAGTACCTCCGCAAAGCGCGCGACCTGAAGTACCACGAAACGCTCTTCGAGCTGCTTTCCCAGCAAGCCGAGGCCGCCCGCTTGGACGAAGCCAGACAATCGCCAGTGGTGCAGGTAGTGGACCGCGCCGAGCCGCCCGATAAGAAAAGCTGGCCGCCCCGCACGTTCTTCGTCACGCTCGCCACTGCGCTGGCGGCCATCGCGGCATGCGCCGTCGCCCTGTTCCAGGGGCGTCGCGCCGGCAGGGGCTATGCCCGCTTCTGAAGACGCCGCTATCGTCGGCGGGCCGTGGCTGGCGGTCCTCGCGGCGCTCAGCGCGGCGCCCGCGGCGCGCATCGGCGATGTGCAGTTCCTCGAAGTGGCGCAAGTTATTTCCCTGTGCGCCGCGGCGGCCCTGGCGGTCCACGCCCGGTTCCGCGTGCGCCTCCCGGCGGTCTGGCGCGAATACGGGGGCCGCTATCTGGCGTTGCTGTGCGCGTGCGCCGCCGTCTCGGCGCTGTCCCTCCGGCTCCCGTTCTACCCGCCGCCCGGCATTTCCGCGCTGAAACAGCCGCTTGTGATTTCGCTTTCGCGCCTGGTGGAGCTGTTTCTGGCGATGTATTCGCTGCTGCTCGTAGCCGGAGCCTTGGGGCGCAGCCCGAAGTGGCGCCGCGCGGTCCTCGACGCGTTCGCCGGCGTCGCCATCCTGAGCGCCTGCGCTTCCATCCTGAGCTGGCTTTTGCTGAAGGAGGCGGGCATCTCGACGCCCCTGGTCTACGATTTCAACGACCGCGTACGCGGGTTTTTCAACGAGGGCGGCCCTTACGGTATGTTCCTGGTCGGCGCATCGGTGGCCGTGCTCTTGCGCGCGCAGCTCAAACCCTATGTCTATCGGTTTCAGGCTCCCGCCACGCTTGGGCTGTTCGGCGTGGCGCTCCTGCTCAGCGGATCGAAGGCGGGCCTGCTCGCGGCCGCCGGGCTTGCCGTTCTGGGCGTACTGCTTTCCGGCAACCGCCGCCAGAAGCTGATCCTGGTCGGAGCAGCCGTTCTTTTTCTGGCCGTCCTGGCGCTGTTTCAGCGCCAACTCCTCACTTACTGGGTTCTCTACCAGGATATCGACGAGGCTGCGGCCTATCACCCTGGCGATCCGAACTACGTGATGGGCCGACTCACCGGCGCGTTGATCGTGCCGCGAATGATCGCGGCGCACCCCATCGGCGGTATCGGCCTGGGTAACTATTCGTTGATGAGGAACGATCCGGAGTACCTCCAGGGCCTTCCCGCGGTGGACGAGTGGGACCTGACCGGCATGGGTCTCGTGGGCGCGATGGCGGAGCTGGGGATTCCGCTCGCCCTCTGCCTATTCGCAATCCTACTCCGGCCCCTGCGAACGGCGCGCAAGAGAAAGGCCGCGTCCGTCGTCGCCGTCGCCGCCGCCTTCCAGCCCCTTTCTTTTCTCTTGGGCGTCAACCTGAATTTCTTCTATCCGTGGCTGCTAACCGCGCTCGCGCTAGCGTCGCAGCAGGCGGATCCGGGGACGCCGTGAGGAACGGCCTGCTCTGCGACGCCCGCTGGGTCGGCTCCCACGGCATTGGGAGATTCGCCCGCGAGGTGCTGCGACGTCTCCCGGAGCACCGGCAGCTCGCGCGCGGGCCTAAGCCGCTGTCGGCGGCCGACCCGCTCTGGCTCGCCTGCCAGGTGGCCGCCTGGCGTCCGTGCCTCTATTTCTCTCCCGGCTTCAACCCGCCGCCGCTGTGTTCCGCTCCCTTCGTGTTTACCATTCACGACCTGATCCAGATCCAGGTTCCCGCGGAGGCCACGCCGGCCAAGCATCTGTACTACCGCCTGATCGTCAAGCCCGCCTGTCGCCGCGCGTCCCGGGTGCTGACGGTGTCCGAGTACTCGCGCGCGCAGATTCTCCGGTGGTCCGGCTTGCCGCCGGAGCGCGTAGTCAACGTGGGCAACGGCGTCGGGCCGCCTTTCCAACCCGAAGGGCCGCGGCGCCAGCCCGGTTTCCCCTATGTTCTCTACGTCGGCAATTCGCGGCCGCACAAGGGCCTGTCTAGCCTCCTGCTCGCCTTTCAAGGAATACGATGCGCCGATCTTCGGCTCGTGCTGGCCGGCCACATTAGCGCCGAAATCTCGCGACGTGTGGACAGTTTAGGGATCGGGCGACGCACCGAGATCATAAGCTCCCCAACCGACGAAGATCTAGCCTGTCTTTACCGCGGCGCGCTTTTCATGGTCCTTCCCAGCCTGGTGGAGGGCTTCGGTCTTCCGGCCCTGGAAGGCATGGCGTGTGGCGCGCCCGTGATTGCGTCGTGCGCCGCCGCGCTGCCCGAGGTCGTTGGAGAGGCCGGTGCCCTGGTTGACCCTTACGATGTGGCCGCCATCCAGGACGAGATGGAGTCCTTACTGGGAAGCCCGGAGCGCCGGGCCGCCATGCGCGCCAAGGGCATCGAGCGCGCCCAACAATTCACCTGGGACAAAGTCGCCGCCAAGGTCCGAGCCGTCCTGGAGGAGGCCGCCAAAAGCGGGTAGCCGCACATCCTCCGCTCTGCAACTGGCAAGCTGCCGCAAGCCCAGAGTCCGAGCATGCGCCGACTACCGCTCGCCCCAACCGCATCTCTTCAGAACGACCACATCAAACTGGCGTAGCCCGTGTTGCTGCGGTAGTCTTGCTGGCTGTGAAAATCGTCGCGGAACCCGTACCGCTGGTATCCGACATTCACCCGCGCCTTTTCCGAAAGACGGAACGAAAGCCTGGCCAGTGGAGACTGGAACTGCATGGGATAGGTCTGCGCGGCTTCGAGGGCGGGCAGGTTGGAGCCGGCGCCGCCGCCGAGCGGATCGCCGCGGCCGTCCCCGGTATCCTGAACGATGCTGTATCCCAAGTAGATGGTCGCCAGCCTCTTCAACGCCAGCCGGAGACCGAGGTTGCCTGAATGGATATTACTCACGTAATACGATTGTTCGCCTGAAACGAATTGCGCACCGGCGAAGTATGCGATGCCGCCCACGGTGTTGAGATGCAGCTTGGAATAGCTTGCGTCCAGGGAAAGCCAGGAAAGCGGAGCCCAGGATGCCGATCCCGTATACACCCGCGCCTGCGAGCTGAACGCCGAGAACGCCGTCGAATTCGTGTTGTAGTCCGCGTGTGAGGCGGCCGAAAGCCGCAGGGTCTTGAATTGATACCGGAGCTGCCCGGCGATGGTGTGGTAACTCCGTTCGCTTTTCGCCGCGAACGGCCGGTTCGCCCGCCCAACCTCGCCGTCGACCGTGAGCGTCAGACCCTTGAGCAGGCTCAAGCGCACCCCGCCGAGGCCGGAGTTCAAGATGTTGGTCTGCTCGAAAGCTGGCGCTGCCGCCGCGCCAGCGAACACCGTCTGCTGAATGGACCGGATCCTCCTGTTGGTGTATTGATAGCCGCCGTGGAAGCTCAGCCAATGGTTCGCATGGTAGTTGACGTTTGTCTGGTTGGCGAACGTGAAGATTCCCAGGTATTCGAAGAAGGCGTACTGGGCGGTCTGGGTCGAGTTATCGATTTCGGCGTACGCGCTGTTTCCCTCCGTCCTCACGTTGTAAGTCGAAGTTTGATTGACAATGGTGAGCTTTGAAGCCGGCTGCGCGCTGACCGTCAGGTTGCCCGTTGCGACCGGACGCTGCGCCGTTCCGAAGGTAACTACTTGCCGGTTCGCGGCCGCCTCGAAGCGGTTGAAGCCCAGGGTGCTCTCATCCAACAGGTAGCCGCGCTGGCCCGCCGTGTAACTGAACCGGCCGTTGATGCTGAACCAACCGTGTTCATAAAACAGACCCGCGCGCCAATAGGGACTCGTGCCATGGTAAGGCTCGGTGCGGCTGAAGGAGCTGAGCGTTGCACCGCCGCTGGGAATCGGGGCGCCGCCGGCTCCGGCGAGGGGGGATCCGCCGTCGTCCTTGAAGTCTTCCCAACCTCGCGTCCAGGTCAGGCGGAACCCATGCAACCGGATCTCGTTGCCCACGCGGTACTCGGATCGCAGCCGCCGGACATTCGCGAACACAGGGAAAACGGTTGCGGCGTCGAAGGCCGGAACCGTCGCAATGCCCGTCCCGCTCTGGCTGTCGCGCGTGTAGCCGAGGAAGAACTGGATCTTCGATTGCGGCAGAATGGTCAGGTCGTGGTTCTGGGAGCCGTACTCCGTGTCCAGCAGGTGGGCGCCGCTCGCGCCATCGGTGGTTAACCCCGGGTTGAAGTAATCGTTCCGGCGCCAGAGCAGGTCGTATCGATACCAGCGGTTCTTCTGCACGCGGAACGTCGCCGATTCATAAGGGTCGCCGCCCAGGCCCTGGGTGGAGAGGAGGATCTCGTCGAACCAGCGTCCATGGCCGTCCTTCGAGTGCATCGCCACGGAGCTGCCCAGCAGCCGGACGCCGTTGCCGAAGTTGACCGAGCTCCGGTACTCCGCGGCATTGCCGCCGACTGTCTGAAACCGGTAACCGGTTTCGAAGGACGTGCTGAAGGAGTAGTTCCCCCAGTTGCCGCCCTGGCTCGGTCCCACCGTCTCCGGAGTTGGAGCCGCGGTCTGTTGGGCGGTGCAAACAGCCGAAAGGAGCAGGCAGCCCGCCGCCGCGCATAACGCCATGGATTGCGGTTTCATCGGAGGAATAGAGAGTCGTTGTTCGAACCGTGTATGCGAACGTGGCAGTTCGTGCAGTTCTGGTAGCGCGGATCGGTCATGTTGTGGGCTTGAGACGGATTCGGATCGCCCGTACCGCGCAAACTGAATCCCGGCGCGCCGTTATGGCATTCGAGGCACATGGTGAACACCACCGGGCGGCGCAGCAGCCGCGAATTCGTGGATCCATGCGGCGCATGGCAGATTTCGCACCCCTCGATGCGGACCGGAGGGTGCTCGTAGGCGAACGGTCCGCGTTTTTCGGAGTGGCACTTCAGACACGGCTCCTCGTCGGTTGCTCCCGACCCGGTCATCTGCGGACGGCTGGCCAATCGCCACTCGGGCGCGAAAGATCCGTGCGGGTTGTGGCAATCGGTGCAAGTCATGAAGCCTTCATTGACCCGGTGCTTAAACGGCATGGAGAAGTCCGCCCGGACGTTGGCGTGGCACTGATAGCAAAGTTCGGTCTGCGCCTTGGCAAGCAGGAACTTCCGCGCGGGAGTCCCGTGAATCAAGTGGCAGTCGGTACAGACGACGTCGTTGAGCGTGTGCGACGACCGGCGGATGTTCGCGCGCGACATCGTCTGGGCGTGGCATCGCAGGCACGCGTCCAGTATGCGAGTCCGGGACAGATCGGAAAAGGCTGTGATCGTCGCCTTGCCGCCGGCGGCTTGCACGTGCCGGTCGCCTGGGCCGTGGCAACCCTCGCATCCCGTGTCTTCCGGTTTCTCCTTGCCGGATGCGATGCTCTTGAAGTGGGGGTTTTCGTGGAACGTCCGCCAGACCTCGGAGTGGCAGTCTTTGCACTCAGCGCTGCCAATGTACGCGTTTGGCGGCGTCTGCGCGCCCGCCGCCGCGGCGGCTAAAAAGGCAAGCAGCGAGATCCAGTAACAGGTTGTTCGAGTGAAACGGAGCACCAATAGCTTCCTCGCTCCTCAATCTTAGGCCAGCGCATCTTGGGCCTCCAGCTTTGTGAATCGCTTTTTACACAGCTTTTACAGCCACTTACTGGTAGTGGGGCAGGCCATCGTTTTTTGTGGCCTGCCATCCTGCAAAACAAGCGACGACGAAAAACGATCGTCTGCGCCACGAAAAACGCTTTTACACAACTCTTACAATTCGTTGGCGACGTTGCCCGCTCGGCGTTGTTACGCTCGCTTTCAATGAGCGGGCACAGGATCGGATGTTGCCGGTATCTCTCGCTAGCTCTGCTAGCCTGGGCCGGCGCGGATGCGCCCGCGGTCCGCACTGGTTTCGCCCAGGGTCCGGCAACATCCGGTCCGGAACGCAGCCGGAGGGCACGCGGTCCGGTGTTCGTCTCGCTGGATAGCTGGGTCTATCCGGCGCTCCTGCGGCTGGCCGCCTTGGGCTACATCTCGGACCAGGCGGCCGGCATGCGCCCGTGGACGCGGGAAGAGTGCATTCGCCAACTCCTGGAAGCGGACCGTGCTCAAGCCCAAGTCTCAAAACGCCTTTCGCCGGCGAGTTTCGAGGAGGCTTCGTCGTTGATTCGCGCCTTGCGCAGGGAGTTCGGCCGGGATCGGGATGCCACGGATTTCGTCGAGATCGAGTCCGTATACAGCCGCTATCTCGGCGTGGCCGGCAAGCCGCTGATCGATGGCTACAACTTCGGGCAAACCGTCATCAACGATTATGGCCGGCCGGTCTCTGAGAACAGCAACGCGATCGGAGGCTTTTCCGTCGCCGCGGCGGCTGGGCGCATATCCTTTTACACGCGCACCGAGTACTGGCACTCGTCGCCATTCCTCAGCCCGGCAGACGGCCTCAAGACCTCGGCGCCGCAAATCGAGCCCGTGCTGCCGGCGGCCCAAAATGGCGTGGACCGCTTGGAGCCGGTCGAAGTGTACGCTGGCGTGCAGCTTGGCCGCTGGTCGGTGACCGTGGGGAAACAGGATCTCTGGTGGGGACCTGGTGTTTCCGGTCCGCTGTCCTTCAGCAACAACGCTCAGCCGTTCTACTCGTTTCGTGTTACGAGCGCGTCGCCGCTGGTGTTACCCGGCGTTCTAACCCGGCTGGGCAGTTTTCGCATCGACTTGGTGGGCGGCGAACTTTCCGGCCACCACCTGCCGCCCCGGCCTCTCCTGAATGCGCAGAAGTTTACCTGGAACGTCACCAAGGACCTCGATCTTGGCTTCACTCGGTGGTCGCTGTTCGGCGGCGCCGGAGTTCGCGGATTCACGGTGGCCTCCGTCATTCGCAATCTTTTCGCAAACGGCGCCACTTTCGGCAATGCCATCGACCCCGGCGACCGGAAGAGCGGATTCGACTTCCTCTGGCGCCTCCCCCTGCCCGGAAGACCCGTCACGCTCTACGGCGATCTCTATGCCGACGACGAGCCAAGCCCTCTGGCGTCGCCCCGGCGTTCGGGGTTCAATCCGGGCATCTATCTCGCCATGATCCCCGGCCTGCCGCGATGGGATCTTCGGGTGGAAGCGCCATCCACCCGGCTCGCCACTTCGGATCAGGGCGGTACGTTTCTCTATTGGAACAGCGTCTACAACGACGCCAACACCAACCGCGGCTACCTGTTGGGCAGTTGGGTGGGTCGCGATGGCCGGGGACTTTCCATCCAATCCACCTGGTGGCGCTCCGCGCGCTCGAAACTGGAATTCGGCTACCGCCAGAATCGTATCGGTCCGGCGTTCCTTCCAGGCGGCGGAACCCAGGACGATGCCTCGGCCGCCGTCACGTTCAATCCCAGGCCGGACTTCGCCGTGCGGGTGTCGGCCCAGTATGAGAGGTATCGCATTCCGCTGCTTGGCGGAGTCCATCGCGACCTGGCAGCCACGCTGGAGCTGAACTACGCGCCCCACTGGAGACCTTTCCAGAATCATGGCGAATTGCCACATTTACAATAAATTGACACTCCGGGGACGACGGTCCGCGCGGGTACTGATACCGTAATAAGGCGATCCGCGTGGAGGTATGCCGCATCCAATGAACATAATGAGTCCAACTCCTTCGCCGGACATGGGGAATGCCGCGCGCTACGGCGCCGCGTCCCGTCCGGATCCGTCCTCCAGTGCGGCTTCGGCGCGCTCGCACGCCGAGTCTCCGCGCGCCCAGCAGATCCTCGTCATCGATGACGACGAGAACCTCCGCGACACGGTCTCGCTGATGCTGGAACAAGAAGGCTTCCGGACCGTGCTCGCGGCCGAAGGCCGGGCCGGGTTCGAGCAGGCGCTGATGCTTCAGCCCGATCTCGTCGTGGTCGATCTCCGCCTGCCCGGCATGAGCGGCGTGGAAATCTGCAAGCAGTTGCGCGCCTCCCAAGTAACCACGCCCATCGTCGTCCTCAGCGCCGTGGGAGACGAGATCGACAAGGTGCTGCTGCTCGAAATCGGCGCCGACGACTACATCGTGAAGCCCTTCGGGGCGCGCGAGCTGATCGCGCGGATCAGGGCCGTCCTGCGCCGCTCGACCGCCGAATCGCGGAAGGTCCTGCACGTTGGCGAAATCGAAGTCGATCTCGAACGCCGCGTCGTTACGCGCGGGGACCGCGAGATCCGGCTGACTCCCGCCGAGTACAACCTGCTGGCCTTCTTCCTCAACCATCCGGACCGTCCTCTCACGCGGGACATGATTCTCAACTCGGTCTGGGGCTACAGCTTTGCGACCAACACCCGCACCGTCGACGCGCACATTCTCAAGCTGCGGCAGAAACTGGAAACGGACCCCAACGTCCCGCGCCACATCCTGACGGTCCACGGCGTGGGCTATCGGTTTTTGCCCTGAGCCCGCCGTGGGGATGCTTCCCATGAATGACGCGAGCGGCTCCGGCGTTGCGCCCAGCGGCGGGACGCCGGGAACGGTTCTCATCGTCGACGATACTGAGCTCAGTGCGGCTGCGCTTGAGATGGCCTGCTTCGGCATTCCGGGGATCGAGGTGAAGTCGGTATCCTCCGCGCGGGAAGCCGTCCGGATTCTGGACGACCGGGACACGGCGGTTCGCGCCGTTCTTACCGATATTCGGATGCCCGCGATGGACGGATTCGACCTGATCCGCTTCATTCGCTCGCACCGGAGGCATGTCGGAACGCCTATCATTGTTGTTACCGCCGACACCGACCCGGATACGCCGGAGCGAACCTCCCGTCTGGGCGCAAATGCGTTCTTCGGCAAGCCTTTCTCGCCAAGGGCGGTTCGGCGCACATTGGAGGAGCTCCTCTATGTCGATGTCAGCTCGGAATGAAGTTCGGCGCCCGCCGCGGCGGTGGGCAGGCATGGCCTGGCGTTTCGGCGCCATCGCCGGATTCTGCGCGCTCTCGATCGGGCCGGCGTGGACCCAGGCGTCGCCCGAGTTGCGTCAGATCCTGGAGCGGCTGGACCGGCTGGAGTCCCAGAACCGGGCGCTGACGGCCGAGGTGCATGCGCTGCGGGAGGAGTTGGCCGCGCGCGGCGGCCAGCCGGCGCCGGAGGCGGAGCTGGCGGCCGATGCTGCCGCGCCGACAACCGAGGAGCGGCTTGAGATCCAGGAAACCCGGACCGCGGAGCAGGCCGAAACCAAGGTGGAATCTGCCCATCGCCTGCCGTTCCGCATCAGTGGAATGGCCCTCTTCAACACCTACTTCAATTCGAACGGCGGCGGCGGAGGCGCGCAGTACCCCACCACCGTCGTGGCCGGCCAACCCGCATCCGGCGGCGCGACATTCCGCCAGAGCATCGTAGGGCTGGACTACAGCGGCCCCCACACGTTCGGCGATGGGAAGATCACCGGATCGCTGCGCCTGGACCTGTTCGGCCGAAGCGGTACGGGATCGGACCAGTTCGTCCGGCTCCGAACCGCCTCGCTCGCGGTCGATTGGAAAACTCGCAGCTTCCTGGTGGGTCTGGAGAAGCCCCTGATCTCGCAGAGAGAACCCGACTCGCTGGCGCAGGTTGGCATCTCTCCTCTCTCCGGAGCGGGCAATCTCTGGTATTGGATCCCGCAAGCGCGCTTCACGCAGGATTTCCAGTTTGGCGCGCAGAGCGGCATCCGCGCCCAGCTCGGGGTCGTCCAGACTCATGAAGTCGATGGCAGCGCGCTCGGCTCCTATGAGGCCGCGTCGCCTTCATCGTCGTACTTCGAATCGGCGCGCCCGGGAGTGGAAGCCCGCCTCGAGTTCTTTTACGGAGCGGACCGGAGAATCGAGATTGCGCCTGGATTGCATCACAGCGTTTCTCATGTCGAGGGAGCGGCCGTGCCTTCCGATGTGTATTCCCTGGATTGGCTCATGCGGCCCTCGCGGCTGCTGGAGTTCACCGGCGAGTTCTTCGCCGGTCAGAATGTCGCGCCGCTCGGCACCGGCGGCCTTCGCCAGGGCATTGTGGTGACGCGTTTCGGATCGGCTGCGCCCGTCCACTCGCTGGGAGGCTGGGGGCAGCTCACCTACCACGCCGCTCCCCGTTTGTGGTTCAATGTCTTCTCAGGCCAGCAGGACGATCGCAACTCGGACCTGCCAAAGGGCGGCGTCGGGAAGAATCTGGCGTACGGATCCAATGTCTTCTTCCGCCTGGCTCCGAACGTGCTCACGAGTTTTGAAGCGTCCCAGGTCCGAACCAGCTACATCGGCTCCCAGACGCTGCTTTCGAACCACTATGACCTGGCTTTTGCGTATCTTTTTTAGCCTGATCCTGCTGTGGCCCGCAGCGGGCGCCACGGTGTCGGGCCGCGTGAGCCTTTCCGAATCGCCCGTTCCAGCCGTCAGCAAGCGGCAGGACTACTCCGGCGTTGTGGTGTGGCTGGAGCCGGCCGGCGCGGCGGCGCCGCCGGCCGCGCCCTCCC
>OBLU010001359.1_pt1 | contig 22836 bp, 14 predicted proteins | sample 1518681 | NCBI WGS metagenome assembly OBLU01 (sample SAMEA3539304, study PRJEB22396) | soil metagenome | biome: tundra; feature: field; material: soil | place: USA | collected 2010-05 | depth 0.15 m
GAGCTAGCCGCACCTCGCGGGACTCGGGCTTCCCCCCAGCTCTTCCCGGCACGCCTCGCAGAGCGGCGCTGGCCAACGAAACCCATGACTGCACTGGGTGCAGCGCAGCCAACCTGGCGGAAAGATGGGAGTCCGACGCTGACGGGTGGCTTTGGTGCGTCGCACCGAGGGCCAACTCTAGCCCCCTGGCAGCCACTAACTACCAGCCCTCGGGGTCGATCTGCAAGGGAAGCGCGCCCGGTCCCACGGTTCGAGCCGGTTCACCCGGCAGTGACGTTCACCAAGACCGAGAAGCTCCGCTCCGGGACGGCGCAGGCCGGTATTTGAGAGAGGCAGCTTGGCACCGAGGCCGCGCTGAGCCGCGCCGTCCCAGGTGCCAGGGCCTGGAACAGGGCCCGGATGCTGCCCAGCGGCTGCAGGACCCCCAGGGGGCTCGGCAACTGACGCAGTACGGCTGGGGCCGAGTTGCTGAGGCCTCGCCAGGGGATCGCGGCGCTTCCGGTCAGAATCAGCGTGAGGGTTTGACCCACCGTCAGTTGCACCGTCGTCCCCGCGTCATTGGCGGTCACGACCACGTCGCTCTGGCCCGGGCTGGGAGTGACCGCAGGTGGGGTCGACGGACTGGGGCTTGCGGTCTGGGCCGGAGACGCCGAGCTGGCGGTGATTCGGGTGGCCTGCGGTCCACCGCATCCGGGGAGCAGGAGAAGTGCGGCGACCGTGGCGCCCAGGAGAGGACCAGACCAGGGCAGGCGGGGAGCTGCGCGGACCATCACCTATGAGACGTCGAGGGCCCGGACTCGGTTCCCAGGCCAGCGGCCAGCGAGTCCGGCAGACCTGCCCACGCGGTCTTGACCGTCTACCTGACGGTCAAGCTGGCGTCCGGGCGCAGGTACATCCGGGGCTGCTCATCCCGGGGACTCCTTGTAGTCCAGCCGTCACCTTCAGCCTCCGGTGATCTGAGGACGGGTGGACGATGTCGATCTGGAGGTGGCCGGCCCTGAGTTCGTCCGAGCCGTTCAGACCTCGGTGGAGCCAGCGCACGTTTCGCCGTGGCTGAGGGAGACTACCTGACTGGCGCCGGCGGCCGCGGTGGGCGGAGGCACCGCGGCCGCCGGCGCCACTGCCGTCATCCCAGGACCGCGGCCGGGATGGCACTCGCTGATCCGACCGCCGCGAGGAACTCGGCCGCGGTCATGACCTGGCCGATCTTCGGGAAGATGAACGTCTCCGCATACCGCTGCTCTTCCTCGGTGTCAGTGCCCGTGCAGTCGGACACCACGATCACGCGATAGCCCTTGTCATACGCGGAGCGCGCTGACGACTCCACACACCAGTTCGTGCGGAACCCGGTGAATGCCACGTACTCGATCTCGTTCGCACGCAGCAGATAGTCGAGCGCCGTCGAGTGGAAGGCGTCGAGCGTCTTCTTGCCCTCGATGATGATGTCGCCCGCCTTTAGCCGGAGCTGGGGAGCGATCTCCGGGCCATCCAGCCCTTCGATACCGGGTAGGGCACTCCGGTCGCGAAGCTCGCGGATCTTCTCCATCGCCACGGCGGTATCGCACGGCCAGGCATGGCCGCACTCTAGGCAGACTTCCCCCTCATCGCGGTAGCCGATCTGATGACGTTCTCGGATCTGCTCGATACGGCTTGGCATCAGCGTTCCCCAGAGCCCCCCATACGCGGGCCGGCCCGGCTTGAGCTCCGGGAACCCCCTCTCGAACCGGTGGAAGGGCACGTACATAACCTTTACGCCTTGGTCGCGGGCCCCTACGAGCAGCCCCGCGAGGTTGTCGACCATCTTCCTGCGCGCGCCCTCATCCTTGATGAGGGCGTACATCGTCCCGCCTGGAGAGAGGAAGTCGCTCCGGGGCTCGATGAGCACCAGAGCCGTCTTCGCAGCGTCGATCTTGGTTGCACTCGTCATGGAGGGTGCCTCCGTTGTCGAACTGGCGGTCCCGGCCGCCTCGCCAATGCCTTGATGCATGTCACGGTGCACCGTGGCTCAAGGTCGACGCCACGGTGTTACCACCCGCTAGGGGCAGGTGGAAACGTCCGCGTAGCCTGAATACCGTTGCCTTAGCCCAGACCAGCCGTCCTCATCTTCATCCAGCAGGCGCAGCTCCTGGTGACAGGTGAGGCATGCCGTCACGTCAACCCATGGCCGCACCGCTGGCACGGACCCCAGCCGGGCGGTCTCCCGCCGCAGGGTCAAGCCGTGGGCCCTCCGGGGCTGTTCGCAGCGCAAATAAGTGGACATCGGATGCTCGCACCCCGGAACTCAGCCGCACCCCGTCCACCCTTGGCTACTTCTCAAGCAGAAGGTGGCGGGTTCGAGCCCCGTCTCCCGCTCCGCCCGCTCACTTTGCGAGTCTCTCGGTAGGCGGCGTTTGATGCCAATCGAGCTCCTCCCCGACAGCCCTGAGTGGCCGGTCCGTTATGAGCGTCTGGCGGAGGCACTTCGCCAGGCACTCGGCTGCGTGGCTGTCCGCGTAGACCAGATCGGCTCAACGGCCCTGCCGGGATTGGCCGCTAAAGGTGTGATCGACATCCAGGTGTCGGTCCGCAGCTTGGAGCCGGAGGGTCCGCATCGCTGGCCGTTTGAGCGTCGGCGCTACGCATCTCGTCCGGACGATGAGCTCGAGCGTCGGCTCTGCACATCGAACCAAACAGTCGGACGGCGCCTGCTGAATATTCACCCCTGGGTCGCCGGGGGGCTCCTGGGAGTGGCGCCATTGGGGATTTCGAGATTTCCTGCTGCGCCATTCGCAAACCACCAGGGAATATGCGCAAGTCAAGAGACAGCTCAGTGCTCGATACGATGACGCAAATGCGTATGCCGGTGCCAAACGCGCGTTCAACGTGAGCACCCAGGAATGGTCAGTCGCGGAAGCGACGTCCGGTGATGCTGCCAGCGCCTGTTAGATGGTGGTGCAATCTGGCTGGTTGGACTCGAAAACATTGCCGGCCCCCCCCCGAAGGCCGCGTCGACCTCATGCGTCCGGGTCCCGATCCGCCGGATGGCGTTGATGAATCTGCGGTGAGCCGGGCCGGGGCCTCCGGGTTCAAGAAGCGCCGCCACATACTCGACTGCCGGTCGGCGGTGCGAAGGAAACGGGTCGCCCCCATTAGCTGCCTGACTTCCCGCTCGCGGACGGCAGAGGTACAGCTCACCTCGTCCTGCGGCATCTGCGGGGGTCCTCGGGGCTCACGCCAGTGGCGCAGCCCCTGGTCTGGCAGCCAGCGCCCACCTCTGGCCCTGAGCCACCGGCTACCGACTGGGGTCGGCCGACCTTCGGGTCACTCTCGACCTCGGGTAGAGCGCGGCCCCCGTCGCAGTCGGCCTGGGAACGAGCGAGATGGCACCCGCTATCCTGAGGGGGTGGTTCCGCCACTGATCTGGCGGAGAGCGGGCGAAGTGGGAGGACTTGGCGAGGCGTCAGTTGAGGACGGCCGTCGGGACGGGAAGGGGCGCTAGCCAGAGGCCCACAGTTCACAGGCTCGGTGAGCCTTCTTCCTCCTGACGCAGGCCACCCTCACACGCGCGTCGGCTGCGAGCGAACCACGGCCCCCGGCGCCGGCGTGCGCCGGCCAGTTTCCCGGTAGAGAGGTACCCATGGACAAGATCAAAGTCGCCAACCCGGTGGTCGAACTAGACGGTGACGAGATGACCCGGATCATCTGGCAGATGATCAAGGATGAGTTGATCCTGCCCTACCTCGACATCGATCTCGACTACTACGACCTGAGCATCACCAACCGGGACGCCACCGACGATCAGGTGACGATTGACGCCGCCCGTGCCATCCTCCGCCATGGAGTTGGGGTGAAGTGCGCCACGATCACTCCGGACGAGGCCCGGGTCGCCGAGTTCGGGTTGAAGAAAATGTGGAAGTCACCCAACGGGACGATCCGCAACATCCTGGGCGGGGTCATCTTCCGCGAGCCCATCGTGATCTCGAACGTGCCCCGTCTGGTCCCCGGCTGGACCAAGCCGATCATCATCGGCCGTCATGCCTACGGCGACCAGTACGCGGCCACCGACTTCGTGGTCCCCGGTCCCGGCACGGTCACCATGACCTACACCCCGGACGGCGGCGGCGAGCCGATGGAGTTCCAGGTGGCCCGATTCGCGGGCGGTGGGGTCGCCATGGGGATGTACAACTTCGACGACTCGATCCGAGACTTCGCCCGGGCCGCCATGCGCTACGGCCTGAAGCGCGGCTACCCCGTCTACCTGTCCACCAAGAACACCATCCTCAAGGCCTACGATGGCCGCTTCAAGGATATCTTCGCCGAGGTCTTCGCGGCCGAGTTCAAGGCCGAATTCGAAGCTGCCGGACTGATCTACGAGCACCGGCTCATCGACGACATGGTGGCCGGCGCCCTCAAGTGGGAAGGGGGGTACGTCTGGGCGTGCAAGAACTACGACGGCGACGTCCAGTCGGACACGGTCGCCCAGGGCTTCGGCTCGCTGGGCCTGATGACCAGCGTGTTGCTGACCCCTGACGGGCGCACCATGGAGGCTGAGGCGGCCCATGGAACGGTCACCCGGCACTACCGCCAGCACCAGCAGGGCAAGCCCACTTCGACCAACCCGATCGCCTCGATCTTCGCTTGGACCGGAGCGCTGGCCCACCGCGGTGAACTGGACTCGACTCCCCTAGTGACCGAGTTTGCCGAGACGCTCGAGGGGGTGTGCGTCAGCACGGTGGAGTCGGGCCAGATGACCAAGGACTTGGCCGTACTGATCGGACCGGACGCTCCCTGGCTGACCACCGAGGGATTCCTGGGCGCCCTGGCTGAGCGGCTCAGCGCTCGACTGGCCTGAGTCCCTCGTCGGAACGGTCGCCCCGAGGCTCTCATTCGGAGTAAGTGCCCATCTCGATCAGGCCGGTCCGCGGGAGGCCTGACGGCCCGGAGTTTTGGCTCGGGTTCCAGTGTGTGACGGGCGCGAGCGCGGACTGTCCCAAAGGCATAACTTCTGGCCGCGGCCAGCAGCCCCAGCCTCAAAACCTGCAACTGCCGGGCTGCCGAAAAGGGTAATGGCGCGCGGCTCGGAAAGCACCATTTAGCCCAGGGAAGCTCGGGCGATTCGGGGTACCTGGACTAGGCCATTAGCACCAGCCGGGCAACGCCGGCCGGCCGGCGGCCAAGGCTGGCCCGCGTACACTGATCACTCGGATCAAGCGGGGGACCAACCTCGTCGTGGTCTTGGCGTCAAGCCAGAGTGAAGGTCACTGCCGTAGTCCCGAACGTCACCGTCTGCCTCCAGGGAGGTTGCCCAATTCCTTCGGCCAAGTCCTCTAGCAACGGTGCAGCCGCCACCCACCGGTCAGCACCGGACGTGGTCCGGGTTCGAGAGCGGGGGGCCAGTCTGCTGAGGACGCCTCTGCTCAACAAGGGCGCCGCCTTCACGGCAGCGGAGCGGGACTCGCTGCAGCTCCGCGGACTGCTCCCGGCTCGGGTCGTCAGCATGCGGCACCAGCTCAAGCAGGAGCTCCAGCGGATGCGTTGTAAGCCCAGCGACCTGGAAAAGTACATCGGTCTCATGGCGCTCCAGGATCGCAACGAGACTCTCTACCACCGGCTGGTCCTGGAGAACCTCGAGGAGGTTGCTCCGATCATCTACACCCCCACCGTGGGCGAGGCGTGCTCCGGCTTCAGCCTGGTGCGGCGGCGCCCTCGAGGTGTTTGGATCACCCCCGAGGATCGACGTCACATTCCGGGGATCCTGCGCCGGGCGGGTCCAGGCCAGGTGAAGCTGATCGTCGCCACCGACAACGAGCGCATCCTCGGCCTGGGGGACCAAGGAGCGGGAGGGATCGGGATCCCCATCGGCAAGCTCGCTCTCTACACCGCTGGCGCGGGTCTCCGTCCCGAGCACACCCTGGGGGTTTCCCTGGACGTCGGCACCGACAACCAGAAGCTTCTACGTGACCCTCTGTACGCGGGGCGGCGCCATCCCCGACTGCGCGGTCGGGCCTACGACCAGTTTATCGAGGCATTCGTTGAAGCCGTGATCGAGGTGTACCCGGGCGCACTGCTGCAGTGGGAGGACTTCAAACAGCACAACGCGATCCGGGTTCTGGACCGCTATCGGCATCGACTCCCCAGCTTTAACGATGACATCCAGGGCACTGCCGCGGTGGTGCTGGCGGGGATCCTCTCCGGCCTGCGGGGCAGCCGTCAGCCGCTGGCCAAACAGCGGGTCGTGCTGCTGGGCGCCGGGGCTGCCGGCCTGGGCATAGCCAACCTCATCCGACTGGCGATGGTGGACGAGGGCATGCCCGAGGAGGAGGCTGGCCGAGCCGTGGTGCTCCTGGATTCCCAGGGCCTCCTCTATGACGGCCGGGAGGCCCTCGACGACGACAAGCGCCCCTATGCGCTGGATCGGGTGGGGCTGGAGCGCTACGGGATCGAGCCGGGCCGGGGGAGCGTGGAGCTGGAGAGAGTGGTGGACGCGGTCAAGCCAGGCGTCCTGGTGGGGACCAGCGGCACGCCGGGGACCTTCGGCGAGGCGGTCATCCGCAGCATGGCGCGGGGCTCACGGCGGCCGCTGGTGCTCCCCCTCTCCAACCCGACCTCCCAGTCCGAAGCCATTCCCGCGGACGTGATGGCCTGGACAGACGGCCGGGCCCTGGTAGCGACCGGAAGCCCCTTCGACCCGGTGGTCCACCGGGGTCGCCGCCGGATCATCGCCCAGGCCAACAACGTCTTCATCTTCCCCGGGGTCGGGCTCGGCACCATCGTGGCCGGCGCCACCGAGGTCTCCGACCGAATGTTCCTGGTGGCCGCCCGCCGGCTGGCGCACTGTGTCTCAGCTCAGCGGCTTGGTCGGGGCGGGCTCTTCCCCCCGATCTCCTCCCTGCGGGCGGTTTCCCGCGAAGTCGCGGTGGCCGTGGTCAAGGAGGTACGCAACTCGAGCCCGGGACACCGGATCGACGAGCGTGCCATTGCCCGCGAGGTGGACGAGGCGATGTGGCTCCCCGAATACGCCCGGTACGAGCCAGCCCCAGTGCCAACCCCGCCGGTAGGAGGCCCGGCCGACGCTGAGAGGTAGCCGAAGTCCTCGCTGAGTCGATGCCCCAGGCTCGCCGGAGAAAGCAGGGCGGGTCCACAGCCGGAGTTCGAAAGTCGACGGAAGAGGGTGGTCGGCCCCGACCGCGCCGCCTTTGCAGAGCCACCGCGACCCTCAAATAGCTCAGCCTTGCAGGTGCCTCTCCTCGGGCCCGGCGTAGAGCTGACGCGGGCGACCGATCTTCTGTTCTTTGTCGAGCAGCCCCTCCTCCCAGTGGGCCAGCCAGCCCGGGGTGCGCCCCATAGCGAAGAGCACCGGGAACATCTCCTCGGGGATGCCCATGGCCAGGTAGATGATGCCGGAGTAGAAGTCGACGTTGGGGTACAGCTTGTGGCTGATGAAGTACTCGTCCTGAAGGGCGATGCGCTCTATTTCCAGGGCGATGTCGAGAAGCGGGCTGGGACGGGTGATCTCGAACACCTCCTCGGCCACCTGCTTGATCAGCTGCGCTCGGGGGTCGAAGTTCTTGTACACCCGGTGGCCGAAGCCCATGAGGCGGAACTCGCCGGCCTTGACCCGGCGGAGGTAGTCGGGGACGTTGGCCTTGGAGCCGATGGTCTTCAGCATCCGCAGCACCTGCTCGTTGGCTCCCCCGTGGAGGGGGCCGTAGAGCGCGGCGCAGGCCGCCGACATCGCCGAGTAGGGGTCGGCCTGGGAGCTGCCCACCATCCGCATGGTGCTGGTGGAGCAGTTCTGCTCGTGGTCGGCGTGCAGCACCAAGAGCACGTCCAGGGCGTGCTCCAGGACCGGGTTGGGCCGGTACTTCGGCTCGGTGGCCCGCCACATCATGTTGAGGAAGTTGCCGGTGTAGGAGAGGTCGTTGTCGGGGTAGGCGTAGTAGAGGCCCATGGCGTGGCGGTAGGCAAAGGCGGCGATGGTCGGCATCTTGGCAATCAGACGCACGACCTGCTGGTGGCGGATCTCCTCGTCGTGGACCTGCTGGGCCTCTGGGTAGAAGGTGGAGAGTGCGGCCACCACCGAGACCAGCATCCCCATGGGGTGGGCGTCGTAGTGGAAGCCGTCAATGAACTTCTTGATGCTCTCGTGGATGAAGGTGTGGTTGGTGACCTCCGCCGACCAGGCTTGTTGCTCCTCCAGGTTGGGCAGCTCACCGTGCAGCAGGAGGTAGGCCACGTCCAGGAAACTGCGGCTTGCGGCCAGCTCCTCGATGGGGTAGCCGCGGTAGCGGAGGATGCCTCGATCGCCGTCGATGAAGGTAATCTTGCTGCGGCAACTGGCGGTGTTCTGAAAGGCTGGGTCGTAGGCCAGCAGACCGAAGTCGTCATCACCGGTCTTGATCTGGTGCAGGTCAAGCGCCCGGATCGCGCCATCCACGATCGGGAGTTCGTAGCTCCTGCCGGTCCGGCTGTCGGTCACGCTCAGCTTGCCTTCGGGCGCCGCCTGTTCACTCAACTTCCACCTCGCTGCTCAACTGCCGCGCCATCAATCCTCGCCCAATGGGCGTGTCCATGGCCAGGTAGAAGTAAACAGTTTTGGCCAAGTGGAAGTAAGCGGGTGAGACCAGAGTACTCGGCAGGCTGAGCCCTCCCGCCGGCCCACGGCACCCAGGGAGACCAAGCCGGGAGGCCGGGGCCGGCTTTCGTGCCCCGGCCTCCCGGCCAAGATCGGATAGGTGAAATCCGGGAGACGGGCAGGGAGATCCCCGTCCCGTGACGCCGGGAGGGCTCGGGTACCATCAGGCCCGTGAAGTTGGCCGTGCCCCGCGAGACAGTCGAAGGGGAACGGCGGATCGCGGTGAGCCCGGACTCCATCCCGCGTCTCAAGGCGTTCGGTCTGGAGGTGTGTGTACAGACCGGGGCCGGGGCCGAGGCCAACTATCTCGATGCCGTCCTTGAGGCGGCGGGTGCGACCATCGTCCCCGACCTCCCCAGCTGCCTTGAGGGAGCTGGCCTAGTGTGCAAGGTGCAGCCACCGTCGCCCGAGGAGGCGGCGGCGCTGCCCGAGGGGTCGGCGCTGGTCTGCTTTCTGCCCACCTCGATTTCGCCGGCGGTGCTGACGCAGCTGGTGAGGCGCAGGATCACCGCCTTCAGCTTCGAGCTGGTGCCGCGGATTAGCCGGGCCCAGGCGATGGACGCCCTGTCGTCGCAGGCCTCGATCGGCGGCTACAAGGCGGTGCTGGTGGGAGCCTCACGGCTGCCTAAGATCTTTCCCCTGCAGATGACTGCCGCCGGCACGGTCGCGCCCGCCCGGGTGCTGGTCATGGGCGCTGGCGTCGCTGGGCTCCAGGCGATCGCCACCGCCCGCCGCCTCGGCGCCGTGGTCGAGGCGACGGATGTGCGCTCTGCAGCCAAGGAGGAGGTTCGGAGCCTGGGCGCGACCTTTGTGGAGATTGAGCTGGAGGCCCAGGAGGGAGAGGGGGGATACGCGAGCGAGCAGAGCGAGGAGTTCCTCACCCGGCAGCGAGAGCTGATCGCCCAGCGGGTCGAGGAGAGCGACCTGGTGGTGACCACGGCCGCCGTGCCCGGGCGCCGGGCACCCGTCCTAATTACCAAGGAGCTGGTGGCGAGGATGAAGCCAGGCTCGGTGATTGTGGACCTCGCCGCCGACACTGGCGGCAACTGCGAGCTGACCCGGCCCGGGGAGGAAGTTCAGGCGGGCGGGGTCACCATCCTCGGCTGGAGCAACCTGCCAGCCACGGTGCCGACCACCGCAAGCCAGATGCTGGCCCGGAACGTCGCCGCGCTGGTGGGCCACCTAGTCAAGGAGGGAGAACTGGTGCTCGACTTCGACGATGAGATCACGAGCGGGAGCTGCGCCCTGCACGCCGGTGAGATCCGCAACCAGCTGATGCGGGAGGCCGTCGAGGCGGGATCGCCACCCAAGTGAGCGCTCAGCTGGTCAGCGAGATCTCGATCTTCGTGCTCGCGGTTTTCCTCGGCTTCGAGGTCATCTCCAAGGTGCCGACCATCCTGCACACCCCGCTGATGTCAGGAAGCAACGCCATCCACGGGGTGATCCTGGTGGGAGCCATGGTGATCATGGCCGCGGCCCACGGACCGCTCCAGGATGCGATCGGATTTGTGGCAGTGGTGCTGGCCACCATCAACGTCGTCGGCGGCTACGTGGTGACCGATCGAATGCTGGAGATGTTTAAGAGCCGCAACCCTCGGGGACCGAGCCAACCTTGAGCAGCTCCAGGACCGCCGCTCCCTCCCTGGTCGCCGTCGCGCGCCGACCTTGGCCAGGGCCGGGGGTGGGCTGATGCACCTCTCCGCCGGGGTCACCTTGCTCTACCTGCTGGCGGCCGTTCTGTTCATATTCGGCCTCCACCAGCTGAGTTCGCCGCGGCACGCGCGCTCCGGCAACCTGCTGGCTGCCCTGGGGATGGTGATCGCCTTCTTCACCACCGTCCCCGAGCTGCACCACTCGGCGCTCAACCTGGTCCTGATGGCGGTCGCCATCTTGATCGGGACACCGGTGGCGTTGGTCGCTGCCCGGTCCGTGAAGATCACGGCCATACCGCAGATGGTGGCCTCCTTCAACGGAGTGGGCGGGGGAGCCGCCGCTCTGGTCGCCATGGTCGAGTTCCTCAGGGTGCCCGCGGGCGGGACGGTGTCGCCGGTCCTCTCGGTGTCGGTGGTGTTCGCCGTGGTGATCGGTGCGGTCAGCTTCGCCGGGTCCGCGATCGCTTTCACCAAGCTCCAGGAGCTGATGCGGGGCACTCCGATCACCTATCCCGGCCAGCAGCCGGTGAACGCCGTGGTGGCGGCCGGGATCGTCGTCCTGGCGGTGTTGGTCATCGTCGGCGGCATCGGCGTCGCCGGTCTCTGGCTGCTGCTGCTGCTGGCGCTGGTCCTGGGGGTCGCCTTCGTGCTGCCCATCGGCGGCGCCGACATGCCGGTGGTGATCTCGCTGCTCAACGCCTTCACCGGTCTGGCGGTGGCGGGCGACGGGTTCGTGCTGGGCAATCCGGTGCTGATCGTGGGGGGCACCCTGGTGGGCGCCTCCGGGACCTTCCTCACCAAGATGATGTCGGATGCCATGGGGCGTTCCCTGAACAACCTGCTGTTCGGCGCCTTCGGCAAGATCCAGGTGAGCCCGGAGTCCGGTGCGGCGGGGCACCGGAGCGTCCGCGCCGGCTCCGCGGAGGACATCGGCACTCTGCTCGCCTACTCCCAGCGGGTGATCATCGTCCCTGGCTACGGGCTCGCGGTGGCCCAGGGCCAGCACGCCGCCCGCGACCTGGCCGACGCCCTGGAAAAGCGGGGGGTGACCGTGGACTACGCCATCCACCCGGTGGCGGGTCGGATGCCGGGGCACATGAACGTGCTCCTGGCGGAGGCCAACGTCCCCTACGAGCAGCTCAAGGACATGGACGAGATCAACGACTCCTTCCGGTCCGCCGATGTGGCGCTGGTGGTGGGCGCCAACGACGTGGTCAACCCGGCCGCCCGCGACTCGCCCGGCAGCCCCATCTACGGGATGCCCATCCTCAACGTCGACCAGGCCAAGAACATCGTCTTCATGAAGCGCTCGATGCGGCCGGGCTTCGCCGGCATCGACAACGAGCTGCTCTACGACCCCAAGACCACCATGCTCTTCGGCGACGCCAAGGACTCCCTGACCAAGCTGGTGGCCGCCGTCAAGGCGGCCTGACCGGCGCCTGGTGGAAGCGGTGCGGGACCGAATCCCCTTGGCGGGTGTAGGTGATACCACTAATGCACCCGGCATCCCCGGGGGTCAGAATCAAAGTACTGTGGATCTCCAGTGCCGGCGACGTAGGTCGTGGATGAAATGCCCCCGAGGATGGGCTCGGGGCGATGGCGGGGTGCAGTTCGGGAGCCGGGGCGGGGCGGCTGCGCTTGGCTGAGACAAAGCCGGCCGCCCCGCCCCGGCTCCCATCCGCTACCGACGTCAGCTCTCCCAACTACTACCACCGGGTGGTGGACTGCCAGTGGGCCTGCCCTGCCCACACCGACGTTCCCCAGTACATCCGGCTGATCGGCCAGGAGCGGTACGCCGAGTCCTACCTGCTCAACCGCCGCTCCAACGTCTTCCCCGGCATCTTGGGGCGGACCTGCGACCGCCCCTGCGAGCCCGCCTGCCGGAGGGGCCGGGTCGACGGCACCGCGGTGGCGATCTGCCGGCTGAAGCGGGTGGCGGCGGATCTGCGCGGGGAGGTTGGTTGGGGCCTGCCTCGGGCCCCGGAACATGGGAACGGCAAGCGGATCGCCTGCGTGGGTGCCGGCCCAGCCTCGCTGACGGTGGCCAACGATCTGATGCCCCTCGGCTACCAGGTGACGATATTCGAGAAGCAGGACGCCCCCGGCGGCCTGATGCGGACCAACATCCCCGCCTTCCGGCTCCCCGCCGCCGTCCTCGACGGGGAGATCGACGTCATCCTGGACATGGGGGTTGACGTCCGCTACGGAACCCCCATCAGCAGCCTAAGCTCCCTCCTCGGTGCGGGGTTCGACGGGGTCTTCGTGGGCAGCGGTGCGCCGCGGGGCAAGGAGCTGGAGCTGCCCGGGCGGCATGACGAAACCGGCGAGAGCCACATCCACATTGGGATCGACTGGTTGGAGTCGATCGCCTTCGGCCATGTCACCTCGGTCGGCCACCGGGTCCTGATCATCGGGGTGGGCAACACCGCCATGGACTGCTGCCGCTCCACCCGGCGCCTGGGCGGGACCGACATCAAGGTGATGGCGCGTCGGCCCCGGCGCTTCTTCAAGGCCTCGTCTTGGGAGCTCGAGGACGCCGAGGAGGAGGGGGTGGAGATCGTGGTCAACCACGCGCCCCGCCGCTTCCTGGTCGAGGAGGGCCGCCTCATCGGGATGGAGTTCGACGTCGTCGAGTGGGACGCTGAGGCGGCCCACTCCCGGGTGCTGGATACGGTGACGGTGGAGTGTGACGACGTCATCCTGGCCATCGGCCAGGAGAACGCCTTCCCCTGGATCGAGCACGACCTTCCCCTGCGGTTCGCCTCGGCCCAGCTCGCGGAGGTGGACCCGGTCACGATGGAGTCCACGATCCCCGGGGTCTTCTTCGGCGGGGACGCTGCCTTCGGCACCAAGAACATCATCTGGGCGGTGGAGCACGGACACCAGGCCGCCATCTCCCTCCACAACCACTGCCAGGGGGTGCCGGCCAGCCAGCGGCGGCCGGTCGCCATGACCCTCAGCAGCCGCAAGATGGGCCTCACCCAGTGGGGCTACCACAACGACTACAACCCCTCCCCGCGGCAGGAGATGGCCCGGGTGGAGCTGGCCCGGCGCTTCGCGCGACTGAACCTGGAGGTCGAACTGGGCTTCGGTCCGGAGGAGAGCGCGCGGGAGGTGCAGCGCTGCCTCAACTGCGACATCCAGACCGACTTCCAGGCCCCCCTTTGCATCGAGTGTGACGCCTGCGTGGACGTCTGCCCGGTCCGCTGCCTCACCCTTCTGGCGCCGGACTGGGGATCGGAGGAGGAGCTCCGGGGGCGGCTCAACGCCCCCGCTCCCAACCGCGAGCAGGCGATCTTCGTGTCCTCCTTGCTGCCCCAGACTGGCCGGGTGATGGTCAAGGACGAGAACCTCTGCGTGCACTGTGGCCTGTGCGCCGAGCGCTGTCCGACGGCGGCCTGGGACATGGTCAAGTTCGACCTGGCCATCCCCTACGCTGGCCGTCCCGGGGAGAGCGGGTGACGGCCCGTCCCGGGGTCTCGGTGGAGGCCAAACCGGCGGCTGGGGCCCGCGTCAACGAGTTCGCCATCAAGCTGGCCAACGTCAACGGCACCGGCTCTGCCAGCACCAACAGCCTTCTGATGCAGGCCATCTTCCGGATGGGGGTGTCGGTGTCGGGAAAGAACCTTTTCCCCTCCAACATCCAGGGACTGCCCACCTGGTTCGAGATCAGGGTCAGCGCCTCAGGACACACCGCCCGGGCCTCCGAGTACGACCTGATGGTGGCCATGAACGGCCAGACCTACACCCAGGACATCGCCGAGGTGCAGGCGGGCGGCTACCTCCTCTACGACGACAGCTGGCCGCTCGACTCCCAGCAGCGCCGCCCCGGGGTTAACTTCCTGGGAGTACCGCTGGCCCAGCTCTGCGCGGACCGCTTCGCCACCACCAAAGAGCGCACCCTGATGAAGAACGTCGCCACTGCCGGGGTCCTGGTGGCCTTGCTGGGACTGCCCGTGGACGAGGTGACCGCGCTCCTCGAGGAGACCTACTCGCGGCATCCCCGACTGCTGGAGGACAACCAGGCGGCGCTGCGGCTAGGGTACGAGTACGCCACCACCAACCTGAGCTGTCCCCTACCCTTCCACGTCGTCAAGCTGGCCCCGCCCTCCGGGCGGATCCTGATCGACGGCAACACCGCGGTAGCGCTGGGCGCGCTCTACGCGGGGGCCACGGTGGCCGCCTGGTACCCGATCACCCCGTCCACCTCGGTGATGGACGGCTTCAGCCGGCTTTGTGCTCAGTACCGGCAGGGGCCGAAGCCGGACGCGGGTGAGGGTCGCCGTCACGACTACCTCATTGTCCAAGCCGAGGACGAGCTGGCCGCCCTGAGCATGGTGATCGGTGCCAACTGGGCGGGGGCTCGTGCCTTCACCGCCACCTCCGGCCCCGGGCTGTCCCTGATGCAGGAGCTGCTGGGCCTGGCCTACTACACCGAGGTGCCGGCGGTGGTGGTCGACGTCCAGCGGGCGGGTCCCTCGACGGGGATGCCCACCCGGGTGCAGCAGGCCGACATCCTCGCGGCGGCCCACGCCTCCCACGGGGACACCCGGCACATCGTGCTGTTCCCGGCCGACCCCGCCGAGTGCTTCTACTTCATGGTGCAGGCCTTCGACCTGGCCGAGCGCTTCCAGACCCCGGTCCTGCTGCTCTCCGACCTTGAGATTGGCATGAACGAGTGGGAGGTGCCCGAGCTCACCTGGGACGATCGCTACCGTCCCGACCGGGGACGAGTCCTGGGCCGGGACGAGCTGGAGGCGCTGGACCACTTCTGGCGTTATGGCGACGCGGACGCCGAGATCGTCACCCCCCGGACCCTTCCCGGGGTGAGCCCGCTCGGCGGGCACCTGATCCGGGGCTCGGGGCACGACCGCCGGGCCGACTACACCGAGAACCCCGGCGAGTACCAGGAGGTGATGGACCGATTGCTCCGCAAGCACCGGGCGGCGGCCCCCCACCTCCCCCCGCCGGTCGTGGAGGCGCAGCCCGGCGCCGACATCGGGGTGATCACCGTGGGCAGCTGCGACCTGGCGGTCCGGGAGGCCCTGGAGCTGATCCCCGGCGTCCGTTCCAGCTACCTGCGGGTGCGGGGCTACCCCTTCGCGGAGGAGGTGGGTCGCTTCATCGAGGCGCACCGGCTCTGCTTCGTGGTGGAGGAGAACCGCGACGGCCAGCTGCGCTCCCTGCTGCAGATCGAGACCGGCGCCCCGGGGGCCAAGCTGCGCTCGGTACCCTCGTATGGGGGGCTGCCCTTGACCGCCGGCTGGGTGGCGGAGCAGATCACCCGCCAGTTGGAGGACTGACCGTGCCCTCGATAGCCAAACCGCAAATCCCGCTGGCGCCACTGTCTCGCAACCGGCTCGGCCTCACCCTGCGCGACTACGCCGGGGGCATGTCCACCCTGTGCGCCGGGTGCGGCCACGACTCGATCACAGCGGCGCTGATCGAGTCGCTGTGGGATCTCGCCATACCCCCGCACCTGATCGCCAAGCTGAGCGGCATCGGCTGCTCCTCGAAGATCCCTCAGTACTTCGTCAGTTCCGCCCATGGCTTCAACTCCGTCCACGGGCGGATGGCTCCCATCGCCACCGGGGTGGCGGCCGCCAACCGCGAGCTGGTCGTGGTCGGGGTTTCCGGCGACGGTGACTCTCTCTCCATCGGCCTGGGTCACCTTTGCCATGCCATCCGGCGCAACGTCCGGATGCTGTACCTGATCGCCGACAACGGGGTTTATGGCCTCACCAAGGGACAGTTCTCCGCGTCCGCCGATGTTGGCTCCCGCTCCCGGCGGGGTGAGCCTAACCTGCTCCCACCGATCGACGCGATGCTGCTGGGCCTCAGCCTGGGGGCGACCTTCCTGGCCCGCGGCTTCTCCGGTGACAAGGGGCAGCTGGTGCCGATCCTCAAGGCGGGGCTGGCCCACGGCGGTTTCGCCCTGGTGGAGGTGATCTCCCCCTGCGTCCAGTTCAACGACCACGAGGGCTCCACCAAGAGCTTCGGCTACGTCCGCCAGCACGAGCTCCAGGAGGTCGACGCCGACTTCATCCCCAGCCGGGAGGAGATCAGGGGGCAGCAGATCCCCGGAACGGCCACCGAGGTGAAGTTCCACGACGGGTCCGCGGTGAGATTCCGGGCCGTCCCCCCCGGCTACGACCCCCGCGACCGGCGTGCCGTGGAGGCGTATTTGCGCGACCACTCCGGTCACGGGGAGATCGTGACGGGCCTTCTCTATCTGGACGAGTCCGTCGCCGACCTCCACCAGCTCAACGGGACCCCGGAGGAGCCCCTCTGGAGCCTGCCTTACGAACGCCTCTGCCCGGGTGCGGCTGAGCTGGCCCAGTTCCAGGCCCGGCTCCGGTAGCTCGACTCATCCCTGGCGACCGGGCACCGAGCGCGCGGGCGCTGCGACCGTTCCTCGAGCTGTGACAACTGCGCCCTAGGACTGAGGCCCACCGGTTGAGCCGGCGGGCTCTGGGCTCACCCCGCTTGCTGCCTCCCAGGGAGCCGCCCGGCGGATGCCGGATCTGGCGCCGCTTCCACAGCCGTTTGGCGTGTCTGGCGCACTGGCAACCACGGCCGCAGGCGCCCACCCGGCGAGGTTGATCGCGGCGTTCAGGTCGCGGGCCAGGCTCAGCTCCAGCGGCCGTGCCCAGCAGGCTCCCCCTGCCCCTGGCGGTCGTGACCCGCTCTTGACCGCCAGCTGGGGATCGCGTCGCGGCGACTAGCGACCGGGAACGCAGCCAGCGACCACCGTGAGAGCGCGCGGGGGCCGCCTCACGCCCGGACGTGGCGCTCGGGCTCACCCAGGTACAGCTGACGCGGACGGCCAATCTTCTGATCCGGGTCGAGCAAGCCCTCCTCCCAGTGGGCCAACCACCCCGGGGTGCGGCCAATCGCGAAGAGAACCGGGAACATCTCCATCGGAATGCCCATGGCCAGATAGATGATTCCGGAATAGAAGTCGACGTTGGGGTACAGCTTGTGGCTTATGAAGTACTCGTCCTCCAGCGCGATCCGTTCGACCTCGAGGGCGATGTTCAGCAGCGGGCTCGGGCCGGTCACCTCGAACACTTCGTTGGCGATCTGCTTGATCAGCTGGGCCCGGGGATCGAAGTTCTTGTAGACGCGGTGCCCGAATCCCATCAGTCTGAGCTCGCCTGCCTTGACGCGGCGGATGTAGTCGGGGATATCCTCGGCCCTGCCGATGGTCTGCAGCATGCGCAGGACCTGTTCGTTGGCCCCACCGTGGAGCGGTCCGTACAGCGCCGCGCAGGCGGCCGCCATCGCCGAGTACGGGTCGGCCTCGGAACTTCCGACCAGACGCATGGTGCTGGTGGAACAGTTCTGCTCGTGGTCGGCGTGGAGCACCAGCAGCGTGTCGAGGGCGTGCTCCAACACGGGATTAGGCTGGTACTTCAGTTGGGTTGCCCGCCACATCATGTTGAGGAAGTTGCCCACATAGGAGAGGTCGTCGTCGGGGTAGGCGTAGTACAGGCCCATGGCGTGGCGGTAGGCGAACGCAGCGAGGGTCGGCATCTTGGCGATCAGGCGGACGATCTGGCGGTGGCGGATCGCCGGATCGCGGATCTGCTTGGCCTCGGGATAGAAGGTGGACAAAGCCGCCACTGTCGAGACCAGAATGCCCATGGGGTGGGCGTCGTGATGGAAGCCGTCGATGAACCTCTTGATGTTCTCGTGGATGAAGGTGTGGTTGATGATCTCGGCGTTCCAGGCCTGCGCCTGCTCCGCGCTGGGCAGCTCGCCGTTTTGGAGCAGGTAGGAGACCTCTAGGAAGCTCTTGGTCCCGGCCAGTTCCTGGATCGGGTAGCCGCGATAGCGGAGGATGCCGCGGTCACCGTCGATAAAAGTGATGGCACTTTGACAGCTGGCCGTGTTCTGGAAGGCGGGGTCGTAGGCCATCAGGCCGAAATCGTCGTCGGCCACCTTGATCTGCCTGAGGTCCAGCGCTCTAATCGCGCCATCCACGATCGGCAGCTCGTAGTTCTTTCCAGTGCGGCCGTCGGTCACACGCAGGGCATCGGCGCTCACGCCGGTGGGTCCCAGTTGAGCCATTACCGGCCTGCCCACTCAGCAGGGGCTTTATCCACCCCCCGCTCTGGCTTGTGCAAGTCCTGGCTCAGCATGACATCCCACTGGCAGCCTTGAGGACGAGCTCCAGCGCCGACGGGTACGCGGTGGGCGTCTTTCTCAACTTGGGTCCTCCACTGCCGCAGTCGCCGCGCCGCGGTCTGCTCCGTGGCTGCGTCGTCCGAGTTCGCCAAGAGCATCGCCGATCAACATTCTATGTCGCCAAGCCTGCTCTCGCCCGAGTGGATCCACCCGCGTGCTGGCCAACGTCATCATCAGCCTCCACTCCGGCAGGGTAGTGCCCGCGGGGCTGCTCGGGCACCCCCGCGGGCACCCGCGCTACGGGGCCCGCCGCTGCCCGCCCGAGAACCCGGGGGAGGGGATCGGGGGAGCCGTGACCGACCACCTCGCCACTTCGCTGCTCCCATCGGGGCGACGACGGCTGCGCTCTGGCGGAGCAGTACCATGGCCGGATCGTGCCCCTGCACGCCCCCGCGGGTCGTTGGCCGGGCGCTGGTGCATACCACCGCTCCGAGAACAGGGAGGAGTAGCTGATGGACATGGTCGATCGCGGACTCTCTCAGGAACAAAAGATGATGCGGGACACGTGTCGAACCTTCGTCGACAGCTGCGTCACCCCCTTCATCCGCGCCAACTGGCAGCGCGAATGGCTCATGACGCCAGAGGACCGACTGCCCGCTTACATCCTCCAAGAGATGGACAAGATCGGCCTCCGGACCCTCGGCATCCCCGCCGAGTTCGGTGGCACGCCAATCGACCCCGGCGAGGAGGTGCAGACCTTCGCCGTCATCGCGGAAGAGATTGCCCGTGGCGACTCGGGGCTGGCCGACAAGCTGGCCCAGATCTGGAAGGTGTCGGTGCTGCTGCGCCACCGCGCTCCTCGTCACCTGCAGGAGCGGTGGTTCGCCCGGGTGGTCGCCGATCCCAGCTTCCTGCTCGCTCACTGTCTCACCGAACCCCGGGGCGCCTCCGACCGCTGGCTCCCCTATAACGCGCCCGACGCGGCCATGGACACGAAGGCCGTCCGGCGGGGAGACAATTGGGTGATCAACGGCCGCAAGCAATTCATCAGCAACGGCTACGACGCCGGTCTCTACGTCGTCTATGCGACCACCAAGCTAGGCGTGGGGATGATGCAGGGCACCTCGAGCTTTCTCGTGCCCCGCGACACTCCCGGGCTGAGCGTCGAGCGCTGCAATGAGACGATGGGTGGCCGCTTCATGAACAACGGCGAGATCGTCTTCGAGAACTGCGATGTCCCCAGCGATCACCTCCTCGTGGAGAACGTGGCCATCGGCGACGCCGCGATCTACTTCCGCCCGGGGAAGATCATCCAGGCGGCCAAGAACCTCGGGGTGGGCATGGCCGCGTTCGAGAGGACAGCCGCTTACGTCCAGAGCTATGTCCAGGGTGGGCGTCTTCTGATCAAGCACCAAGCTGTTGCCCTCCGGCTGGCGGATATGGCGACCAGGCTCTGCGCCTGCCGTGGCCTGCTGCGAGAGGCGTCTCGCTCCGTCGACGAGGGCGCGGCGGACGCCGACCAGCTCAGCAACATGGCGAAGGTGTTTGTGTCGCAGGAGGTGCTCGCGGTGTGCCAGAATGCCATGGAACTGCACGGCGGAGCTGGCACCATGCTGGACGTCGGAGTTGAGAAGCTCTTTCGCGACGCGGCGATCTTCCTGCACATGGATGCCACTGTCGACATCTCGCGGTTAAAGATCGTGAAAGCCATGTTCCCCGAGACTGCTGGTGCCTACGCCGGTCCCGAGCCATGATCAGGTAGTCGATAGCCTGCCTTCGCCTGCCGACTACTCCCGACTTGGCAGCAGCTGGCTCACCGGCCGGGAGCGGGTCCCCCGGCGTTACCGGGATGGGTGGAGCCGTCGGCGGGCAGCTCATGCTGCGTGATTCGCACTGCTTCAGCCAGAGTTCCCTCTGGCTGCCACGGCTTGCGTCCCCGACCGGGTCGGATCACTCGCACGTCCGCCACGTCGAGTATTTCACGACCACGTCCGCATCAGCCATCTGCTCTTCGACGGAGTCCTGGAGCCCAAGGACGGGGCGCTGCGGCCGAGCGGCCGACCGGGGCTGGGCTGGGAGTTGCGGCGCGCGGACGCTGAGCGTTACCGGGTCGGCTGACAGCCGAAAGGGGCAGGCCGCCCGCTCCCGTCAGATCTCGATCAGGACCTTGCCCACGATGTTGTGCTCCACGGCGGCGTGCGCGTCCGGGGCGCGCTCCAGGGGGAAGCGGTGCAGCGGCAGGCCGGCCTCCGCTCCGACCCGGAATACGCCGGCCGCCACGGCCACCTGCACATCCTCAAGAGCCCGGCGCTTGGCGGCGTCCGGCTCGGTGTAGAGCAGCACGAACTGATATCGGGCATTGATCACCATGGCGGGGCGGATGTTCAGCGAGATGGCCTCTCGGTCGCTGGCGTAGGCGACGACTGTGCCGTTGCTGGCGAGGACCGCCTGATCGAGGACCGAGTTGACCCCCGGGGCGACCTCCACGATGAGGTCGACGCCGTCCGGGAAGAGCCCTCGCACCGCGGCGCTGGCGTCCGCACCGCGGTAGTTGACGACGTGGTGAGCTCCGGCCGACCGCGCCAGCTTCGCCTTCTCGGGTGAGCTGACGGTCGTCACGACCTGGGCTCCTGACCAGACGGCGAACTCGATGGTCGCGTGGCCAACGGCCCCGGCTCCGCCCGCCACCAAGACGCTCTTCCCGTCGAGCACGCCCGGGCCCAGGTGGGTCGGCCCATCCTCGGCCACGGTGAGGCAGCGATGCGCCGTGAGAGCCGGGATGGCGAGGCTGGCGCCGAGCTCCAGAGAGGCGCCCACGGGGAGCGGCACGGCGTGGCTCTCCCGAAGCGCGACCAGCTCCTGCGCGGTGCCGTCGGCGCGTTGCCAGGCCGCCTCCCACAACCACACCCGCTCACCGACCCTTGCCGGATCCACGCCCTCGCCGACCCCGACGATGACCCCGGCGCCGTCCTGGTTGGGGACCACCTGAGGGAAGGCAACCGGCAGGCCCGGACCCGATCCGCGGCGCGACTTCCAGTCGGTCGGGTTGACTCCGGATAGCGCCACCCGAACCAAGACCTCGCCGGACCCGGGCTCCGGCTCGGGCCGTTCCACCAGGTGCAGCACCTCAGGCCCCCCCGTCCGCTCATAGACCACCGCTCTCAAGGGCCACCCTCCCCGAATCAGTCGCTAACGAGGGCCCGCTCCCCAGCTGAGCTGGACGAGCGGTGGCGAGCACGCTCCAGAGGGGCTGATGCCGTCCTCCCAACCGGCCCGCTGAGTTGCAGGCTATCACGGGTGCAACGCGTCCCTAACCGTTACTTGCCGGTGTCTGGCGCCTGCCCTCGACGACCTGAGGGCGTCCTCCCGTCAGGGCCTCCCATCGGACGCTCTGAGATGATCGGACGATGGGATTGGCTGCAGTCGCCCCGGGCCCTCCATCGGGAGCTACAGAAATGGAGCGGATCCGGGATTTCGAGCACCGGATCATGCGGGGCTCGGCGTCCGAGGTGGTCCCGGTGACCGGTGGCTTCGCGGTGCTGAGCCACCAGTTCCCCAACTCCTACGAGCACAACTGCCTAGTTGTGGACGCCCCGCTTGACCCGGCTCTGCTCATGGGGGAGGCAGACCGCGTCCTCGGGGGGGCGGGACTCCAGCATCGGGCGATCGAGCTGGAGATCGAGGGCCTGGAGCCCTCCTGGCTGGCGGAGTTCCAGGCTTGTGGGTACGAGGTACATCCCACTCTGACCATGGTGCTGCGGCGGCCAGCCAGGCGGAGTCCGGGCGCGCCCGTGGAACGGGTGTCTTATGAGGAGTTGAAGCCGGTCGTGGAGGCGGGCTCGCGCCGGGCCCTACCGGACGCCACCGAGCTGTCAATTCGACAGCTGGTCGAGCGGCGAACCGCCACCAAGCGGGCCTGTGAGGTCACCCACCATGCGGTTCGGGGTCCCGATGGATTCGTGGCGCGCTGCGATCTCTACCAGGTTGCTCCAATCGCTCAGGTTGAGAGCGTTGAAACCGAGCCGGAGTGGCGCAGCCGGGGATACGCCACGGCGGTGGTGCTCGACGCCGTCGAGCTGGCCCAGAAGAGTGGCTGTGACCTGATCTTTCTGATTGCTGATGCGGATGACTGGCCGCAGCAGCTCTACCGGCGCCTCGGGTTTGAGCGAGTGGGCGGCGGCTACACCCTGCAGCACGGGCCGGATCTGGGGCGAGCCGGAAGGTCTTCTCCCAAGACGTCCAACTCCTGACAAGTTTCCTGGGCTAGATACCGCAGAGCGCGCGGACCAGGATGGGAACTTTGACTCCCCGCGCAGGCAGCCTCCGGAGTCACGTAAGCAGCGATTTCCCGTACCAATACCGGCAATACCTGGGGTTGGGTGCCGGGGAGTCAGTCCGAAGTGCGTGAGCCGCCGATCCAAATTCCGTCGACGAGGCGGT
>OBLU010001362.1_pt1 | contig 22823 bp, 20 predicted proteins | sample 1518681 | NCBI WGS metagenome assembly OBLU01 (sample SAMEA3539304, study PRJEB22396) | soil metagenome | biome: tundra; feature: field; material: soil | place: USA | collected 2010-05 | depth 0.15 m
GTGCTGCCCGCCTCAAACTGACCCTTCAGGCTCATCCTTGGATTGGAAAAGACTTGCGGACCAAGCCCCGAAGCCGTTTGATGGCAGTCCGCGCTCACCACAGCGGAGGTACGGGCTGTTCCTGGAATAGAGGTTTGGGGCCGCCCTCGTTGGAGAGCTGAATGACGGGCAGGTAGGGCTTGACCTGCGGATCGTAGGTTACGGTGATGCTTCCGCCGCTTCCTGAGGGGCCATTCGAGCCGTCCTGGCCACTGTGACCGTCCATCCCATCGCTTCCGTTGGGGGATCCAATGCCGCCGGAGCCGCCGCGGCCTGCCGGGCCACCTTTTCCGCCGGACCCTCCGGAACCGCCGTCGGCTTCGACCGTCAACGAGCCTCCCTGAGGGTCGACCAGGTAGAGCCGCTTGTGGCCAGCCGCGGTAACGCTGGCTTGCAGCAGAGGGTGGCTGCCTTGCCTGAGTGTGACCTGAATCTGAACTGGGGGCGCATCTTCTCCAGCGCCCCCCGTGCTCCCATCCGAGCCATTGCCCCCATTCGAGCCGTTCCCGCCGGCGGAGGGATTATTCGGGTCGAGCGAGCCGGCGCTGCCGCTCATGCCGTCCGACCCGTCGGATCCGTTCATGCCGCTGGAGCCGCTGCTGCCGGAGAAGTTCGAGACGAATTTGTAATCGTAGTGCAGGGGAATATCAAGCTCCGCGTGGACATCAGGATGGCTGGGCACAGTGATGGTGATGTGCGGGAGCTTACCGTCGCTGAGCCTGGGATCTTTGGGGAGGGTGATAACGCCCTTCTTGTTGACGGTGACCACGGTTGCCGTCACGGCAAGGTCGCTCCACATGACCTTTCCTTTGCCTATGCCTTCAGTCTGCAGGATCTTGCCGTCTGGCTGGGTGACCGCAACCATCAGCGAGGACTTTTGTCCCGGGCCGATGCCGGGGCCTTTGGGCTGGCTGGCCTCGATGGACGTGACTGGGATTTTGGCAAGGTAGACCTTCATCCCGAGCTTAACTTGGATAGCTGCGCACCCATTGAGCGCGAGCAAGGAAGCCGCGGCGAGGCAGGTGAGCGAGATTCTTTTCGTACCTTGGAAGAGGCCGATTCTGAAGGGACGTAAGAGAGTCGGCGAACTGAAGTGGCTCATGATCGTGCTCCTGGGTTTCCTTACATCGTTGCGTTGCATTCCTTGACGAGAAGAATCGCGTGCGGGACGGTTCAATGAGTTGGACACGCGATCAGGCTGCATGTTGTGTGCTGGCTGTCACACAGTGAGTTCGGTGCATCAAGAGGGCAGAGGTTGACTTGTTCGTTCTGACAGTTCGAGGCGGTCGTTGAATAACTTCACGCCGTGGAATTGGTTCTGGAAAGCGCCGATTTATCCGCCGGACCATCACGAAGGTACCTGTCAAGGCACAGAGATTGCCAAAATTCATCTCCCGGTGGATTGACTCATTAGGCGGATGGCGCTACTCTCAAGCGCAGATAACCGATTTGGTCGCCAACGCCATCCCGCGGTTTCGTCGCACAGCCAAGAGCTTCGGCTCGGCTCTTCCTCACGCGCGCTGGTGCCCTACAAATCAATCAAATTCTCGCGCCCACCCGCCGATATTCTCGTTATCGCCGCCCCGGCTTCGCCCGTTTTGGTGCGCACCCGGTTCACATCAACCCAACAACGCCGCACTGGAGGCCGCCGATTCCTTTGAAGATCGCACTGGAGATCACGCCCAACCTTGAGCCCCTGTTCGGGACTCGCGATGAAAACCTCAGGCTGATGGAAGACTCGCTTGGCGTTCGGATCGATCTCCGCTCCGATGCCGTGCGTGTGGAGGGACCGGAAGAGGGCGTGGCGCGGGTGCAGCGCATCTTCCAGGACTTTGAGGCGTTGCGAAAACAGGGCGTTAACCCACACAACGGTGAATTGAATGGAATGCTGCGCCTGGTTGTGGCCGATCCTGCGACCACTCTGCGATCTCTGGCAGACAGCAGCAAACAGCGATCAGCGGGCGTCAAGCGCACCGTGCAACCTCGTTCAATCAACCAGCGCAAGTATGTTGAGGCCATCGAACAGAACGATATGACCTTTGGCGTGGGTCCGGCAGGCACTGGCAAGACTTACTTGGCCGTGGCCATGGCTGTGGCCGCCATCAATGCCAAGAAGGTGAGCCGGATTGTCCTGGTGAGACCAGCGGTTGAGGCCGGCGAGAGGCTGGGTTTTTTGCCCGGCAGCCTTCAGGAGAAGGTGGATCCCTATCTGCGGCCGCTCTACGACGCGCTCTACGACCTGCTGGAACCGGAGAAGGTTGACAAGATGCTGGAAAAAAACGTGATCGAGGTCGCGCCGCTGGCGTTCATGCGCGGTCGCACTCTCAACGACGCCTTCATCATCATGGACGAGGCGCAGAACACGACCATCGAACAGATGAAGATGTTCCTGACGCGCATGGGTGCCAACTCGAAGGCGGTGATTACGGGCGACATTACGCAGATCGATCTGCCCAACCCGCGTAAGTCGGGACTGTTGGATGCGATCAATGTTTTGAATGGGGTGGAGGGCATTCACTTCTGCCACTTCGAGGATTGCGACGTGGTGCGCCACGCGCTGGTGCAAAGAATTGTCCGCGCCTACGAGTCGGCCAAGCCCGTGCAGCAGGAGTTGCCGCTGATGCTGGGCGGGGGCATTGAAGTGGGTGCACAAACGCGCGAAGACCAGCCTCCGGCGCAACCGGTGCACGCGCCAAAGCCGCAATAGTTCTGCGCTTAACGTAGAATGAAAGATGAATCGGGGCCGCTCACCCTGCGGCCCTGCCACGATGATCCTCCTTGACCCAGATTTGGACCCTGACCCCGCTGCGAAGGCAACTTCGGTGAAGCGGACGATTGTGTCCCTTCCTCCAGCACAAGCAAAAGACATTCGCTTGCCTTCCGCGCGGACGTTGAGCCGCTTTCTTTCGGCGGCGCAGGCTGCGGTGCGGTTGAAGGGGCAGGTCACGGTGCTGCTCACGACGGACGTGGCCATTCGCAAGCTCAATCGTCAGTTCAGGGGCAAAAACAAGGCGACGGACGCGCTCTCGTTTCCTGCAGAAGGATTGGGCACCGAGGGAATTGCGGGCGATTTGGCGATCAGCGTGACGACAGCATTGGGACAAGCGGCGGAGCAGGGACATTCGCTCTCAGCCGAAATCAAGGTGCTGATCTTGCACGGGCTGTTGCATCTGGCGGGATACGATCACGAGATCGATAACGGCAAGATGGCGCGGCGGGAACGGGTGCTGCGCGCGCGGCTGGGGCTGTCGCAGGGGTTGATCGAACGAGCAGTCGCGCCGAGGCAGGGGGCTAGCAAGCTTCCCGAAAATCGTGCCTCAGGGGCTAAAGCCCGGACCTACCGGCCCGAACTCGCCTCCAGCAGAGGCTCTACCACCGCCTCTCAATCCTCCCAACCTCCGGCAAAGGCCAAGCCATGAGCACGCTTGCAATTGTGATGGTATTGCTGCTGGCTTTGGTTGAGACGCTGGCCTCTTACATCAGCCGCGTGTACGCGGAGTTTGGCAAGATCCTCACGCACGAGATCGAAGAAAACCTTGACGCCTGGGAGGAACTTGTCGAGCCGCATCTCGGCTTGACCCGCAAACATGCGGCCATCTGCGCCGCGGTGCTGCAGCAACTGGCATTGGGCATCATCGCGCTGGAGTTTGGCGCGGTTCTGTTCGATCGCGCTCCGCATTTGGCGAGGCCGACCTATGCAGAGATTGCGCAGGCCGTGCTTGGCGTGGTGCTGGTGGTCGTCTTCTGCAACCAGCTTCTTCCTGCAACGCTCTTCGATCGCACGAAGGGCCGCTGGGCTGGGCGGCTGGTATGGCCCATCCGCCTGCTGCTGTGGCTCATGACGCCTATCACTGTTTTTGTGCGCTTCTTTTTCTCAGTGGCTGAGCTGGCCGAGGAGCCGACAACGCCGGAAGAGGAGGCGGCTGTCGACGTAGAGGCGCTGCTGGAAGCGGGCGAAGAAGAAGGCATTCTGGAAGAGAGCGACATCGACCTGGTGCGCTCAGCCGTCGAATTTGGCGACAAGCTGGTTCGCGAGGTGATGACGCCGCGGCCGGAGGTTTTTGCGGTGCGCGATTCGACGACCCTTGAGCAGTTCCTGATCCAACTGCGGGAGCATGTTTTTTCGCGCGTTCCAGTTTATTCGGGGTCGTTGGACAACGTGACCGGCATCGCCTTTGCGCACGACCTGTTGCAGATTACCGATGAGGAAGCGCGCACGCGCATCGTGTCCAGCATCCAGCGGCCTGCGGTTTTTGTTCCGGAGACCAAGCGCGGCTACGAGCTGCTGCGCGAAATGCAGCGCGAAAAGCAGCACATGCGCATCGTGATCGATGAATACGGCGGCGTCGCCGGCCTGGTGACCATCGAGGATTTGCTGGAGCAGATCGTGGGAAACATTCGCGACGAGCATGAGGTCGAGACGCCCATCGAGGAGCCGCAGCGCGAACCGGGTGGTGTGTGGGTTGTTCCTGGAGGCTTTCCTGTGGACCAGTTGGCGGATCTCTTCGGCGAGGCGGCGGATCTGGGGAATCTCTACGAAGCTACGACGCTCGGGGGGCTGGTGAGCGAGGTTGAGGGACGGATTCCGCTGGCCGGCGAGGTTGTGCTGCTGGAACCGATTGGCCTGCGCCTGGAGGTGGTCGCGTCCACTAATCGGCGTGTGGAGCGGCTGCGGGTGTTTCCGCCGAGCGGAGAAACGGCCTCGTTCGCGGCGGAGGGTTCATCCAAGACCTAATGAACTTGAGAAACTCTGCGAGCGCTGCTAGCTGCGATTTTTCCAGGCGCGCCATTCTTCGGCGGTGATTTCCCAGAGTTCCGAGGGAAGGCGGCCGGAGACATAGTCTCGATCTTCCAAACCCACAAGGCGCATGCCCTGTTTTTCTGAGATCCGTCGCGATGCGGTGTTATCGATGGCCTTGGCGACGCGCAGGACGGGGCATCCGAGCGTGTCGAACCAATAGTCGTTAGCCCACGCGCCGGCCTCGGTCATCAGGCCTTGTCCGTGCCAGGGAAGGCCGAGCCAGAATCCGCGATTGGTGCTTTTGTCCTTAATCAAATTGATCACGCCTATGATCTGCGACGGCTCCGTGCGCAGGCGGAGGGTCCAGTGCCAGGCCTCGTCCCGTTCGGCCTGAGGAATTGCGACGTCTCTCAGGAACTCCAGCGCGCCACCCTCGGGATAAGGCCACGGGACGCGCTTCTGCAGATACTTCACAATCTCCCATTGCGGAAAGAGAGCCTGAATCTGCTCCGCATCAGCGAGCTCAAGCGGGCGCAGGATGAGGCGTTCGGTTGTGCCTGCGTGGATCATGCAGAAATGATAGCAACGTGCAACTCGCAAATCCGCGATAATAGAAGGATAGGAGAATGAAAAGCCTTTGAAATCTGGATTTGTCGCAATTCTGGGCCGGCCCAATGCCGGAAAAAGCACGCTGCTGAACGCTCTGATCGGCGAAAAAGTAGCCATCGTCTCCGCCAAGCCGCAGACCACGCGCAACCGCATTGCTGGAGTTGTGGAAGTGGCGGCGCACAAAGGCGTGCACCAGGCTGCGCAGATTGTATTTGTGGATACGCCGGGCGTGCACAAGCCGGGATCGCACCTGGATCGCCGCATGTTGCAGGAGGTCTATGAGGCTCTTGAGACACGGGACCTTGTGCTCGTGCTGATGGACGCAACAAGGCGGGTGCAGCTGGAGGCGGCGGCGACGACGAGGCCCGAAGAGGGAATTGACACCCAGGTCTCAGAATCGAATCCTCACCCCAGCGACGAAGACCTGTCGCTGGGAACCCCGAGACCTGGGGCACCCGCATCTCCTGCCGGGCCGGGCGAAGAGCATGCCTCAGGGGCTGAAGCCCAGGTCGATTCCGCGGACGGTGATGCCGGGGTTAAAACTCCGGCCTACCAGCCCCTGGTTCACAATCGGGACGCTGCCATCACAGCTCCCAAACGCGAGCGCACCAACTGGGCGAGCGAGGACGAGTTTCTTTTTGGGCTGATTCGCAAGATCGACTGTCCGGTCTTTCTTGTGCTGACCAAGATTGACCTGGTGCCGAAGGATCATCTGCTGCCACTGATCGACACGCTGACCAGGCAATTCAACTTCGCCCAGATTATTCCTGTGAGCGCACGCAAGCGCGACGGGTTGGATATTCTGCTGCGCAAGATCGTCGACACGCTGCCGGTGGGCGAGCGCTACTACCCCAAAGACCAGTACACCGACCAGCCGCAGCGATTCATGGTGGCCGAACTGATTCGCGAGAGCATCCTGGTGGAGACGGGCGAAGAGGTTCCCTACGCCTCGGCGGTCGTGATCGAGCAATTCGAGGAGCCGAAGCCCTTCGTGCCTCGCAAGAAAGGTGCGACTCCAGCGCGTGCGCCGCTTACCCGCATTGCGGCTGCCATTTATTGCGAGCGTGACGGACAAAAGGCGATTCTGATCGGCAAGGGCGGCGCGAAGTTGAAGGAGATCGGTACGGGCGCGAGGCGGCAGATCGAGTCGTTGCTGGGCACGCGTGTTTATCTTGAGCTGCACGTGATCGTCGAGCCCAACTGGCGCGAGTCGAAGGCATTTGTCGAGTCACTGGACTGGCGGAATCAGCTGGAACGGCTGGCGGGAGATCAGATTACTGAAAAGCATCTGGGCGAAGAAGAATAATTCTCGCTGACTCCCTTGTGGGCTGCTTTAGCCCCCGCGCACGTGGCCGCGGCCACTCGTTTTCACGTCGTACATGCGCGAATCGGCAGCGCCAATGATGGCATGAAGGGTTGCGCCGTCCGTTGGGGCGGTGGCCACGCCCATGCTGGCGCTCACGTTCAGGTGTAGCCCGCTCAAAACTGGGAAGCTCGTTTGCTTGAGTGCCAGGAGCAGAAATGTTGCCTGGGCCAGTGCTTCTTTGCGGCCGGTCTCCGGCATGAGAATGACAAACTCGTCGCCGCCGTAGCGAAAACAAAGGTCCTTTGGCCGCTCCGCGCTCAACTCCTGGAGCCGGCGGCCCGTCTGGGCCAGCAGTTCGCTGCCCACAAGGTGGCCATGCACGTCGTTGACGAGCTTGAATTTGTCCAGATCTAGAAATGCCAGGCTCACAGGCAGCCCGAGGGGGCGGCATCGGTCCAGCTCCCGTCCCAGCACATCGTAGAGATGGCGCGCATTATGGAGGCCGGTGCAGTCGTCGGTGATGCTCAACTGCTGGATGCGGGTGACGTCGCGCGCGTTCTCGATTGCAATGGCTGCATGATCGGCCAGGATGTGAAGGATCGCAATCGTGTAATCGGTCATCTGGTCGGAGCGCGGGTTGAGGATTTCGATGACGCCGTGCGTGCCTTTGCGTCCGCGCAACGGCATCGCAATCACAGAGCGCACCCTGCGCGGCTTGGAGGGATACTCATTCTTGACACGGGGATCGTGGTCAGCCTCAGGAACAATGAGTGTCTCGCCGTGTTGGGCCACCCAGCCGGCCACGCCCTCGCCCACTTTGACGCGCAGATCGCCGAGCACCGCCTGCTCTCCGCCCGCCGCGATGGCGTAGTAGAGCTCCTGGGTCGTTTCGTCGAGCATCAGCAGCGTCCACAGCTCCGCCTCGATGATGCGTTCCATTTGCTCAAGGATGGTACGCAGAATCGCATCCAGGTCGAAGCTGGAAGTAAGGGAGCGCGTCAACTGGTGGAAGACCAGCAGGTCCGCCAGGGGTATGCGGCTTTCTGTCTCGTCCTTCATTTCTCGACCATGGGGCGAAGTCTTTCCAGCATTCTGTCACAAGGCGTTCCGGGTGTGACATCAAAAATCGCCACCCTGTTACGTTCGACTGAAAAATCCAAGCTCGAACGCGACCGCGGACATTGGTTAGCCGCCGATATGCACCATTGATCGGGAGGGCTTCAGGAAACCTGGTTCCCCGATGTGATGGCGGGCTTCCTTATTCTCTACTGTACGGAAAATGTAGTCGCGCAGTTCGGAATCGCTGGCTCCGGCCCTGAATCGCCCATAGAGGTCATGTTCGACTTGCGAAAAGAGGCAGGTGCGAATCTTGCCATCGGAGGTGAGCCGGATTCGGCTGCAGGCTCCGCAAAAGGGCTGACTCACGGGAGCGATAATGCCGATCTCACCCACGCCGTCGGCAAAGGTGTAGCGACGCGCTGTTTCACTGGCGTCGCGTGGTGCGAGATCAACCAGGGTGAAGACGCGGCCGATGCGATCGACAATCTCCTTGAGCGGGACCACGATTTCGGGCGACCACAGGCGGCCTTCTTCAAGGGGCATGAACTCGATGAACCGGACCACCACGTCCTCTTCGCGCGCAAACCGGGCGAAGCCCTCAATCTGATCATCGTTGAACCCGCGCAACAGGACGCAGTTGATCTTGAGGGGCGTGAGGCCGGCGGCGCGTGCGGCGCGAACGCCCCTGAGCACCGCTTCAAAGCTTCCGGGAACGCGCGTGATGCGCTCAAACGTGGGGGCATCGACGGCATCCATGCTCACCGTGACTCGGTCCAGTCCGGCAGCTTTGAGCGGCGCTGCGAGTGTGTCCAATAAATGACCGTTTGTGGTCAGCGCCAGGTCGAGCAGCTCGCCGGAGAGTGTGTGCAGGCTCGCAAGTTCTCTAACCAGTTCGATCAATCCACGGCGCAGCAGGGGCTCACCGCCGGTAAGGCGAACCTTGGTGATGCCAAGGCCGACAAAGAGCTTGATCAGGCGCAGGTACTCATCGATGCCGAGCTCGGGATATTGCGCCCCGACTTCACCGGTGCGGCAGTAGACGCATTTGTAATTGCAGCGGTCGGTGATGGAGACGCGCAGATCGTGAATGACCCGGCCGTGGCTGTCGGTCAGCCTCTGGTCGGGAGTCACGGTGGGGGAAGGGCTTTGGGTAGCAGCAGCCATCGACAACATCAAGGCTATACCGTTTTGGCGGTTCTGCGTACTCGTGCGCGACCTGGCGGAAGGCCCAACGCATCTTTTAGTCCAGCCGGGGGGTTCCCTTGCGGAGCACGATCCCGGCGACACCGAAGATCAGAATGATGGTCACGGCGATGGCCATGTAAAAGGCGATCGGGTGCGCCCAGCCCGGCGAATACGTGAGATCCTGACCCACCCAAAGCAGCAGAATGGCGGCGATGACCGCAAACTGGCCTGCAATAACCAGGAATGTGTGGCCCAGGTCGCGCCGGTTGTCCAGCGCCTCCACCTGGTCGGGGGTCAGGTTGCGCTCTTCAAGGGGAAGCAAGGAGTTTGCCATCGTTCTCTAGCCTCTTCTGGGGGACCCTCGCTTCGACCTCCGGGTCCAGCCGCTCACACGTTCGATTCAATCACATACCGGGGGGCCTGCGCCAGAGGTCCGGCGGAGTCCAAAATTTGGAGATCCGGAGGCTTGCAGGCGGGTTGAACCCTACTCCGACAGAAATGCCAGGGACTGCAGTTGTGTGATCTCAAAGGGTTTACGGCAGCGAATGTTGGTGCAAGACAGCTTGTCGTCGCGTCTTACCATGTAAGACTGTGCTTTGGCGAAGCGGGCGCGGTCACGCTCGTCGGCTCCACGAGGGAGTTGCGCGCGTTTACGGCGCACGACCCATGTGACTTTGTATTCTCCGGGCTGCCCGCACTTGGGGCAAATGAGAGTGTGAGGGCGCTGCTCGGTGGTCTCGTTGAAAAAGTCGCGTTCTTCCAAGTCTCTCCGCGTGGCCGGGGCTTCCCCTCAGGCCTGATCTATTCCATACTCATCCTTGACATGACGAAACGCAAGCCAGCTAAGTTTTCGGCCACCAAGGCGGTGAAGGCCAATGCGCGCGAGCGTTTGGGACAGCCCAAGCCTGCGCGGGTGCTCGACACCGAGCCGCGCACCGGCCGCGAGGCCAAACACAAGCCCAAGCTCGAGGAGATCATCCGGCAGGAGGAGTAGCAATGGCCAAAGCCGTAGGAGTGGGAGGCATCTTTCTGAAGGCGCGGGATCCCGAGGCGCTTACCGGCTGGTATGCGAACCACCTCGGCATTCCCAAGCAAGAAGGAGGATCTCTGGCTTTCGATGGGCCTGAATCCAGCGGGATGACCGTCTTCGCACACTTTCCGCCGGATACGAAATACTTTGGCAGCGGCGGGCAGAGTTTTATGGTCAACTTTCGCGTGGACGATCTGGACCAACTGCTGGTTCAATTGGCCGCGGCCGAGGTGCGCATTGACCCGAAGCGCGAGGACTACTCCTACGGCCGATTCGCGTGGATTTGGGATCCTGAGGGTAACCGGGTGGAGCTGTGGGAGCCGGTCAAGGCGGGCTCAGGCGCAATCGCGGGTTGAAGCAAGGTCGAGCCTGAGAGGCGGATCTGAATCTGGCTGACTTCTTGTTTTGGCTGCAGATTCGCACCGTAAGACGGAGTGGAATTCGTGTCGTGCACGCGGGATCGTTCTGTCTGACAAGGCTTTGCGATCGTAAGATGCGGACGCTGGACAGGGTAGGACAATCGTCTAGCCGGCAGGCAAGCGTCCCGCGCCAGCCTTACAGACGCCCGGCCAGCTAAGACCGGGAAGGCGCACGCCAATGTCCCATCACAATGAAACCTCTTGAACTAGGGATGCTGCACGCTATAGGGCCCGGGCAGAGGTAGTTCGGCATGTTTGCTCGCATCTTCCGGCATGCTAGCCTCGGCGGTTCTTTTCGAATAGATGTGGAACTGCACCACCAGGTCGAGCAACACGGGAACCGGCTTGCCGTCTTTGATGGCGGGCTCGAAGGAGGCCTTGCGGATGGATTCCACGGCGTTCTCGTCCAGTCCGAGACCGATGGGCCTTCCCACAGCAATCTCTTGAGGCTTGCCGTCGGGGCCAATCACCGCGTGGTAAAGTGCCATTCCTGAGACCGAATTGGCCTGAGCGAACTCATTGGACTCGGGCTGAAATGACGACAGAAGCTTGGCCTTCTTGTCCACGGCATTCTGGCGCAAGACCGCGGGATCTGTTGGCCGATAGTGGGAGCTTGCCGCCACGGCCTGGTAGTAGAGCTTCCAGCAGTCGGGCATTGAAGCGATCAACTGCTCGTCAATCCCTGGTGCAAAGATCCTGCTCAGCGCCTCTCTCAGCACATTGGTTGCATGTATCGGCGAAAAAGTGCTCGTGACACTGCCCGGATCGGCTGGCCGTTCGGCTGCGGGAGTGGCAGCGATCTCTGCCTTGAGCTGATCGGCATCGCTGGGCTCCGCTGCCGCGGGTGGGGGCTGGGCAGTTGTGGGCGCAGACGCGGTTTGCAATGGTGTGGCGGACTTGGCTTTCTGCTCTTTCCCCTTGTCGCGGGATTCCTTGCTCGCCTTGCGAGTGATCACTTGCTCACGGTCGATGGTGATCTTGACTACTTTCTTCTTTGGGGTGATTTTGAGGCGGTCAATCGCGGTGGCCGGGTCCTCGTACGCCAGTGCGCCCAGGAAGTGCAGTCCGTAGCGTTGACCCTCCATCTCGACCTTGTGCTTTGTGAGGTGGACCCTGTCGATCTGAATCTGGTTGAGCGTGTAGGAGCCTTGCGGCGAGCGCCCGATGAGCTTGCCATGCTCATTGAAGTTCAGGGTGTTTTCCATATAGCCACCCCGCAAGTACAGTTGCTTGCCGAGGAGGTTGCGCTTCAACTCGTCTTCAGTGATTTCGCCGGGCAGAGGGGCAGAGGCCTGGACGGTCGCAGGCTGGGTTTGAGCACTTGCACCCTGTGCGGCTGGGGGCTCTTGGACGCCAGGCAACGTGGCGGTTGGATTCTCGGCCGGAGCAGGTGACGTCTGCGAAGGCTGCTGCACTGCATCCGGAGCAGGGGCCGGCGCCTGCGTAGAATTCTGCGTGGTAGCGGGTGCTGACGGCAAGGGTGCGTCAGGCTGTGCGAATTGTGGAGTGGTGCTCGGCTGCGGAGCCGGCGTGTCTTGCGCTGCCGCGGACAAGCTCAAAACCAGCGCAAACGCGCAGCAGAAAGCCATGAAGCCGCGCCGGACCCCGGCCAAAGCTGAACAACGCTCATTCAACTGAAACGCCCGGGTTGGGAGACCTATGTGCGCCACTGTAACAGGATTCGGGAGAGCCGTGGAAAAGTATCTCCCACTTGCGGGGGATTGGACTGCCCGTTTAGTCCCCTTTCGGAAGCCGATTCAGTCGCCAAAGAATTCGCCGGAAGAGGCCCAGGATGCGCCGAGTGTCCCGCCTGGTGGGGGCCAGCCTGCGCAGCAGCAGGCGAAAGTCGTGACGGTTGGCTTCCTGCATGGAAGACGGGGAGTATTCCGCGGCTAGCATTGTCTCTTCAACGACACGGGCAAGCAGTTCCAGGTCGCCGGAGGGAGCAGCGGGGCCTTGTTCCCCTGTATGGTCAGCAGCGGGCGCGGTGGAGAAGTCAGGCGTTGCACGAGCGGGCAGAAAGGCGTGCAACGCGAGCTCGTATAGGGAGACAGCCACAGCCTGGCCGAGATTCATGGAGGGCTGTTGCGGATCGGTGGGAATTTCCACGAGCAAATGGCAAAGCGACAGGTCTTCCCGCGTCAGGCCGTGCTTTTCCGGTCCAAAAACCAGGGCGACGCGGCCACCGTGTGCCAGCTCCCGTTGCACGATGGGAGCCAGGTCGGGAAGCGCAACCACCGGTTGCTCGGGCTTGCGGTAGGTCAGAGTTCCGGTGCCAACCATCAGCGTGCAACTGGAAGCGGCTTCGGCCAAAGTCTGCGTCTCGGCTGCTGACGCGAGCAGTTCTGGTGCTCCAACAGCCGAACGTGCTTCGCGCCAGTGCGGCGCGTAGGGGGCGACGACGGCCAGCTGCGAAAAGCCAAAGTTGGCCATCGCACGCGCGGCCGCTCCTATGTTGAGCGGGTTGCGCGGGGAGACGAGAACGACCTCCAGGCGATCATGTAGTCCGGAATGAATGCTGTGTGTGAGCAAGAAATCATTGTATTCCGGTGGCGAGAGAACTTGTTGCGATCGCGTAGAGGAACGGCGCTCAATACTCCAATTGCCGCGGGCGTCCCAAGAGAATTTTATTCGGTTATGGGAACCTGACAGCTTCATCTGGTGTCTAACTGACTATGTTTGAACAGGACAATGCGGGAGAGCCTCGAAACGCGATCACCGATTGGGTTTTGCGCGGGGGCGTCGCGTTTGCATTTGCACTGTTTGGTGCTGAGAAGTTCCACTCCGGACCTGGATGCCAGTGGGTGAAATTGTTCGAGCAGATTGGCTTCGGGCAGTCGTTCCGGTATTTCACGGGTGTGGTTGAAATACTCGGCGGCGTGTTGGTGCTGATTCCGTGGACGGCGCCAGTCGGCTTGGCGCTTCTGGCAACGACGACGGCCGGAGCGGCACTCATCCTCGACTTCGTCGTGGGCCGACCCGGGGACACCATCATTTCCACTGGCTTCTTCCGTGGCCTTGCTGCGTTCTGGTGGGCTCGGCGCAAGGGCTGATTCTGCAGCTACGCAGATAGATCCAAGAGCGACGGGGACCAGGAACGATCAGAAGCCGGAATTCAAGGGACATTTCGTTGAATCGCCGTCTCACCTGGCGTACAGTGGACGGCAATGATCCCAGACACTGTTGGAAGTCTTGAAAAGCAGGTTGGCGAACTGCTGTGGCGGGTGCGCCGGCTGGAAGAGGCTCTCTGGCGCCAGGGTGTTCTGTCAAAGGAGTTCCTCCAGCAGGCGCCGGCGGTTGGCGCGCCCCCAGCGCAGGCTATCGCGCCCCTTGTCTCCGCGACGGCGGACACTGAACAGAAAACAGATGCACATGTCGCCGGCGCCGACTCTGCGCCGGGGATTTCTCTGCCGGTGGGGGCTCCAGCTCCACCGGTTGCCGCGCCGAGTTTCGGTTCTTACGCTTCTTCCGTGATCGCAGATGACCGATCGCTAGAGAGCAGGATCGGCTCACAATGGTTCAACCGCGTGGGCATTCTCGCGGTGATGATTGGCATGGCATGGTTTCTGAAGTTCGCCATCGACAACCATTGGATTGGCCCCTTGGGCAGAGTTCTGATCGGGCTGGCTGCGGGCGCGGGACTCATCGTCTGGTCGGAACGTTTTCAGAGAAAAAGCTACATAGCATTCGCCTACTCGCTCAAAGCATTGGGCAGCGGAATTCTCTACCTCTCACTCTGGGCGGCATTCTCGCTTTACCAGTTGATACCGCCGGGTGAAGCCTTTGCGGCGATGATCCTGATGACCGCATTCAATGGGTTCATGGCATGGATCCAGAATGCGGAGTTATTGGCCCTGTATGCCATTGTTGGTGGCTTTAGCACTCCCTTGTTGATTTCTACCGGCGAGAATCATGAAATTTCGTTACTTACTTACATGCTTCTGCTGGACATCGCGGTTCTGGTTCTTGTTGCGTTGCGTCCCTGGTCGCGCCTCTTGTTTGCAGCATTCATTGGCATCGTCTTGATATTCGGCGCTTGGTGGTTCACTTACTACTCAGATGCGCAGTCACTGCGGACGGCGTTCTTCCTGGGAGGCTTCTTCCTGATCTTTGCGTTCGCGCCGAGGCTTATCCGGGTGGCTGTGGAAGATGGCGTGCCTCACTCCGGATGGGACAGCCTGGTCATGGTCGTGTTGCCGGTTGCGAATGCAGCTTTTGGATTTATTGCGTATTATGCGCTGCTAAATCCGTCGAGTGGCGATTGGGCGGGAGCCTGGCTAGCGGTTGCCTTTGCAGCCTTCTACTTGTTACTGCTGCGCTTACCGGCGTCAGGAAGATTGCAAGCCAGCCCACCTTTGCTGTCTGGTTTGCACCTGACCGCGGTCGTGGTCTTCCTGACGATTGCGATTCCTCTCAAGGCGCAGGATCGATGGTTGACCATTGGCTGGCTGGTTGAGGGCGCGGCGCTGTTGTGGATGGCGAGCCGTCTGCAGTTGCGGCTGCTGCGCGTGTTGGCGCTGCTGTGCCTGGCGCTCGGGCTTCTCGCGCTCGTCGTAGTGAACCCAAATCCCATGGGATCGATGCCGTTTTTCAATGAGCGGTTCGGCACCTATTGCGTGGGAGTTGCCGTCTTCACCTTTGCCGCTTGGATAGCAACCATGGAGAAGAATAAAGGGGAGAAAGAGATCCAAGGCACTTGGCCAATGATTGCCGCGGGCTCCTTGCTCACTGTCAATGCTCTGATCCTGCTCGCGGTTGGCTGGGAGATTCACAGCTATTGGTGGGTGCTGAGTTGGACCGGGGACGGAAGCCGGTGGCAGGAGTATCAAATGCACGCACAGTTTACTTACTCGGCATGGTTCATGGTGTTCGGCGCAGTTCTGCTGGGCGTGGGGTTCTGGCGCCGATCGGCATTCCTGCGCTGGCAGGCTCTTTTGCTTTTGACCGTGACCATCGGGAAAGTCTTTCTTGTGGACATGAGCCAGTTGAGCCAAGGGTACAGAATTCTCAGCTTTCTCGGTCTGGGGGCGCTGCTGCTGGCGGTTAGTTTTGTCTATCAGCGCGACTGCCTCAAACTCAGAGCGGGAACGGTAGATCATGAGGTTTAGAGCTGAACTTTTTCTGCTCGCTTTGGTGGCCGCGACACCGGAGATCAGATATTTCCGGTACGAGCGGCCAATCCAAAGTCTTGCGCAATCATCTGGGCAGAACTGCCTTGTCCTTGATGGCGGAATCTTTGCTCATGCAGCGCCGCAGCTTGCCGACCTGCGCCTCTATCTTGGTGAAACAGAAACTCCATTCGTGGTTCGTACATCCACTCCGCAACAAGCGGACGACAAGTCCATTGTGCCGCTGAACGTTGGAGTACGCGGCGGTCAAACCGTCTTCGACGCCAAGTTGCCCGATGGACAATACAGCGATATCCAGCTTGCGATGAAGGCGCAGAATTTTATCGCCACTGTCACGGTGACTGGGAGCTCGGATGAGACAGGAAGCGGCGCTACCAAACTCGGGATGTTCACCGTTTTCGATCTTTCAGGCCAGAAGCTGGGACGTAGCACTGTGCTTCACTTGCCGGAATCTGATTTCCCTTTTCTGCATTTCAGCATCAAAGGGCCACTCCCGCCGGAGAGTGTTACGGGAATCTCGGTTGTCCGTGTGTCGACAACCCAGGCCAGGTATTTGACAGTTGCCGAGTCTTCCCACGCTGCGCCAAAGGGTCATTCCTCAGTATTTGAAATCACCGTGCCTGCCAATGTCCCGGTCGATCGAATCGCGTTTACGCCCGGTGCATCTCCTGCCCAATTTAGTCGTGACGTGAGCATTACGGCCGAGCCTGTTTCCGAGTCAAAGGCGGCTGTTGATGCCCAATCTGCTCAGCAGGTCAGCTTTTCAGGAGATCTGCTTCGTGTTCATAGCCTGCAAAACGGCCACCGGATTGATGAGGAACATTTGGCCATCAACGCTCCTTGGGCGGATTCCAGTTCGCCGACGATGTGGACGATCTCAATCGAAAATGGGGATGACGCGCCGCTGAATTTGGAATCCGTTCAACTGCAGATGCTGCAGCGGAGCCTTTGCTTCGACGCGGAGACCAATAGCAGTTATGCACTCTTCTATGGCGACCCGGCACTGTCCGCTCCGAGTTATGACTATGCCAAGTTATTTGTTCCTCAGGCTGGCGCATCGCAAGTCGTAGCCGGGCCGGAACAACTGAATGCCGTATATCAACCCCGCCCTGACGAACGACCCTTCACGGAGAAGCACCCTTCGCTGTTATGGGCGGCATTGGCCGCTGTGATCGCGTTGCTTGGTTTGATTGCGCTGCGATCCGTAAAGGCAGTGAAGCCGCCTCCGGCATAAGCCCTCCGTAGTGAGCAGAGCTCTGTTCGCGCTGGAGGGCCAGGTGTTTCCCTTCCCTCGCGAAGGTTACGGCTGGGTGGTCGCGGTCTGTGGTTTGATACAGAACAATCGAAGTTGCGCCGGAGTCGAGGGCGCAAGAAAGAATGTGGTGCTGCCTGCGACCAGACCTTTCTCCAACTGTTGATCATTTGGTGTGGCGTTATAATCACTAAACGAGGATGCGCATGAACCGGCGAGATTGCAAAGAGGGTGTGCGGGACGTTTTCCTGTACATGCTTCCTGTGTATCTGGCGTTCTATCAGGCGCTTCTTGTCGCAGGGACCGGCAGGGCGATCGTTTTCGTGCTGCTGACATTCCTGCTGATGTTCCTGGTGGCGAACCGTGGTGACATCGGTGGCGTCCTTACGGTCTACTTGAAGGCGCCTCCTTCCTCATGGATCGCACCAGCGCCGACGGTTCGGTTTCGGGAGTTGGCGTTTGTCTCCCTCTCCATTCCGATCGCACCGAGTTTGTCTCCGCTGTTTCAGCGCCCCCCACCGATCTTCTCTTAGTTTTCCCTGGCGATCTCACAAGCGATGAAGCCTAACTTAGGCTCATTTTCCCCATGGTCTAACTGTCTCCCTGGAACAGTCGCAGGGAAGAGAAGGTGCATTCATGAATATTTCTTCTGCTCCGGAGCAGGCAAGTGCGGTCCTTGCAGCTTACACAGAGAAGGTGAGGGGTATGCAGTGCCAACTGGCAGTCTTACGCATGCGCCAACGCCGAACGCTGGCTGCTGTTATCGCGGGAGTGATCCTGTGCGCTGCTTTGCTGATTGTTGGGATTCACGGCCCAAAGGCAATTCACGTTGCAATGGCGGTCGCGTTGATCGGAACGATTTGGGCATCGCAAGATTTTCTCGGTTCCCGAAAAAGTTCGGTTGAGTTGGCGCGCCGGTCGGGCTTTTATGAGCGGGGGATTGAACGTTTGGAAGACGACTGGCGTGGCAAGGGGAGCACTGGCTGGGACTACGCGCGTGACAAGCATCTCTATCAGGCAGACCTGGAAATTCTTGGGGAGGGATCGCTGTTTGAGTTGCTTTGTACGACGAGATCCTCGGTTGGCGCCGAAAGGCTTGCAGTTTTTCTTCTCGATCCACCTCCGATAGACGAAGCCAGAGCTCGGCAGGAAGCCGTGAAGGAGTTGCGCAACACCACAGCTCTGCGCGAAGAGATTGCGCTTCTGGGTAAGTATCAATTTCAGAACTGCAACGGAAAGCATCTGCGGGAGTGGCTCGATCTGCCAATTCTCAAAGTGCATCCGATCGTTTCCGCTTTCCTGTTCTTCTCAAGCGCAATCAGTCTGATCCTGGGAATCTGCGGCTTCGCCACGATCCTTACGTGGATACAGATTGCACCTTTGCTTATCCCGTGGCTTCTTGCACAGGCGGGGATCAGCCTGGCGTTGATGCGCGGGGTTCATCTCCACCTCAAGATGCTGAGCAGGCTTGCCGACGATGTCCTGGTGTTGCGCCAGGGAGTTGGGCTGATGGAGCGGCAAGATTTTCGATGCGCCAAACTGCGTAACCTTATCGCCCGCACTCGCAGCCAGGATGCCGCAGCCACGATTCAGAAACTCGAAAGGCTGGTTCGTGCGATCGAAAAACGGGGAGATCCGATTCTCGGTGGGTTTTCGTTGTGGCTTGCGATTGGAACGCAGCTGATGCTTGGCGTGGAGAGATGGCGAGCGGTGCACCAGAGGGAATTCGAGGAGTGGTTGAATGACTGGGCCGAATTCGAAGCGTTGAATGCGATGGCATGCTATGCGTTCGAGCATCCGGACAACACTTTCCCGCAGTTATTGGACGGAGGCGCGCGATTTGAGGGGAAGGGCTTGTGTCATCCGCTTCTTCCACCCAATCGCGGTGTTGGGAATGACGTAGCGCTTAACGATTCAACGGCGTTTTATGTGATCAGCGGCTCAAACATGGCAGGCAAGAGCACGTTCTTGCGCGCGATCGGATTGAACGCAATCCTTGCAGCGGCGGGTGCGCCCGTGCGGGCGGTGAAAGCCCGGATGAGTGTGTTCAATGTCTGCGCCTCTATTGCAATCGCGGACTCGCTGCTGGAAGGGAAATCGAAGTTCCTGGCGGAGGTTGAGCGTTTGCGTGAGTCGATCTCTGTCACTGAAGAAGAACGGCCCGTGCTGTTCCTGATCGATGAGATCTTGAGTGGAACGAATTCGAGAGACCGCAGAATCGCGGCAGAGTCGGTGATTGTGGCTTTGGTTGCGGGTGGCGCCGTAGGCGCACTTTCAACGCACGATCTGGCCTTGACGGAGATAGCAGTGAACGAGGAACTGCACGGAATGAATCTGCACATGCAAAGTGAGAATCCAGATGAGCCGCTGACATTCGACTACCTTGTGAAGCCGGGGATTCTTCGGCAGACGAATGCCCTTGCGATCATGAAGATGGTGGGCATATCGATCGATTGATCGGGTCCCACACTCGCGGCAAAAAGAGAGCTCGGCGAGGGTGGGCTCCCATTTTCACTTTTCGAATATCAGTTAGTCTTTGCCGGAGCTTGCTGAGCTGCAGCAACAGCGTCGGTCACGACGTGCAGCGGAACTTCCAAGGTTCCGGCCTTGCCCGAGCCCCAGTCGTAGACTCCAGTCTCGAGGTAGACGTCGGTGTTGGGCAGATCGATTTCAGCGTGTGCCGGAACGCCGGACTTCTGAATCGCTGCATACACATCGGGACTCAGGTTCATGCCTTGTGTAGCTCCTGCCCAGTTCACGGGCTTTCCATTGCGATCGTATGCCAACAATCCCACCTGAATCGTGCCGCTGTGCGTGCCTTCGGGGGTCTCTTCGAGTTTGACGTCCTTCAAACGAATCATGAAGTCGACGCTGTACCGCGTGGTCGGCCCGGTGAGCTGCGGATTCTTGCCGGCGCGCTTGGCATTCGCCGGAGGTTGGGGCGTCAAGGGAAGAACGCGCACTCCATAAAGAAGTTCCGTGGTGCTTGGCAGGCCGCGAATCAGCAGCGGCCGCAGCGGATCGGACTCCGGTTTCCCATTGGCTGTCGTTGTGTCATCGGCGTTGTAGCCGCGCCGATAGGAGAGGTGAAATCTGCCGGAGTTTACCTTGACATCGATGTGCCGATACGAGCCGTCCATCTTCTTGTTGGTGGGCGTGTAGACCAGCGTGTAGTAGTGGGAGCCGTCGTTGATTGCGTGCTGCAGTGCGCTGCTGAGGTCGTTGGTGTTGTAGAAGGCTTTGCCGCCGGTGTCGGCGGCCAGCTCCTCCATGGCGAAGATTGTGTCTGCGCGCTGCGAACCGCCTTCGACGACATTTTGCATCAAGCCGCCACCTACACCAGCCTGCCCAGCGTCGTGATTGGCCTCCATGGGGTGGTCATCCATCATGCCTTGCGCGCTGATGGGATAGACAGCGACCTTTGAAACCGTGAGCAGATCGGCGGTTCGCTTGACCGCGCTGTTATAGATGCGGGCTTCGCTCATGGCCTGGCGCTGCGAAGGGCTGGGAAAGATGGTGACCGGGAAGGAGCTGGCAAACCAGATGAGGTTCTTTCGCCCTGGCACGTCGGCCAGATAGCGAGCCAGATAGTTGAGGGCCTCGAGCGTCATCATGGTCCGCGCGGACGACTGATATTCGGCGTGGTCTTCCTGGGCCTGGCGCAGGGCTTCGATGCCGCCGTCGGAGCGGCCGCCGAGCATCGTCATCAGCGTGGCTACATCCTGCTGGTCGTCTTCTTTGTCTGATGTCGATCGGTAGGCGGCATCTTTTTGTGCGACGAAGCCGTTCTTCTTGTCGTTGATCGCGGCCAGCAGCACGGAGCTGTCAGAGGTGAATCCCTGAATATAGCGGAGTTTGGAGCTCAGCATAAAAATCGCGGCGCGCGTGCCCGGCTGCATGCCCTGAAGGAAAGCGAGGATCTGCTTGTGCACAAAGACCTGGTCCTGCTTCTCGGTGTTCAGCGAGTCGAGCAGCAGTACATTGACAGCATCGGATGGGGGCACAGGCGGAACGTTGGTGTAGACGTTGGGAGGCATGGGAGGCAACGGCTTGAGCGCGCCCGGCGGCACGCTCTTAACGATGTGCTCTTCAAAGAAGTCGACGGCCTGTGGCTTGCCATCCTCGATTATTTCGAAGTCCTGCTTGTGGAGCCCGGGGACCGGCTCATCGTTGCCTTTGGTGACAACCACGTCAACAACGACGGCATGCGCATTGGTCTGGAACACGGGAACGGGAGTTTGCGCGGTGGGTGCAGCGGTTTGCGCGCAGAGTGAGGCAGCGTAACAGAAGATAAATACCGGCGAGAAGAATGCTGAAACCAACAGGCGCAATGACCCCTCCTGAAACCGCGACCGTGAATCGAAGACCCTCAACTGGTCGCGTTCATTGGACAGGTTGATTCTAATCCCGGTTAGGCTGATCTGTTTGATTTGTCCTGCGCGGTGTCGACAAGCAAAGCGTTTGGCTGGCGGCGATTGGGGGAAATGTACTAGCCTCAAGAGGTGATTTGGACCAATCCAGCCGAAGCCGCGTTGAGCGAGCTGAGCAACGTGCCATGGGTACGCTTCGCCGTGCTGGCGCTGAGTTCCATCTTCTTCCTGGTCGATCCCTTTGCCGCGATTCCTTCATTCCTCGCCATTACGCACAGCGCAGATCAGGGCCGCCGCAAGAGAATGGCGCGAAAAGGCGCGTTGACCTGCTTCATCGTGCTCACTGGCTTTGCACTGGGCGGCCAGCTCCTTTTCAGGATGTTCGGCATCACGCTGCCGGCGTTTGAGGTTGCAGGCGGGTTGATTCTGCTGCTCATTGGCTTGGACATGCTGGAGGCCAAGCGCAGCCCCACGCAGGAGGCCTCAGGCGACACCGAGGAGGCTGCAGCGAAAGAGGACGCGGGAATCGTGCCGCTCGGCATTCCCATGCTTGCCGGCCCGGGCGCAATCTCTTCTGTCATGGTGCTGGTGGGGCAGGTTCCCAGCCTCTGGCATTGGGAGATGGGCGCCATCCTGGGCTCGATTGCGTTTACGAGCCTTGTGACCTACTGGGTGCTGGCCAGCGCGAGCCAGGTGCGCCGGGTGATGGGGGACACCGGCATCCGCATCCTGGTGCGCGTGATGGGCCTGCTGCTGGTGGCCCTTGCCATGCAGTTTTTCGTCAATGGACTCAGCGACTTAGGCATTATTCCCAAACACTGAAGAGCGGTTTCCCACAGGAAGGGTCGACTTTCCACAGGGCTCCGAGCTTGCTTTCGAGCTGCCGGGTTGTTATTCTCGACAAGTTGCAACGGGGACCGCTTGGCAAAGTCGGGCGTAACTCATGGCAAAAGTTGCAATAAGGGGTGGCGTGTGCTACTCTTTGAAAGTTGCAGATAGGCAGTGGAGCCTCCCGGTGGCCTTGTGGCCTGCCCGATGAGGGAATTGGGAAGCCAGTTGATGGAGCTAGTTCGTTGGGTCAGGTGAGGCAATAGCCCCTGAACCCCTGTAGGGAATCCCGCAGAGAACAAGCCATTGCAAGACCCAGGAGATTTTCTCCTGTGAGCCCTAGTGGCTCAGGCGTATTTTGCTGGTCGCTCTTTGATATTTTGCGCTGCGCGACGCTTCTGAATGGGACTTTCCCTTCTCGACCGGTCGAATTCGCAACGAGGAATTTGCGCCAACAGCAAAGTTGAGCGGCCCCAAGCGAAGTAGAGATTGCGGTTGACATGAGGGTGACAGTTAGGTAGTGTTAGAAGGTTCGCGCAAAAAAGCCGATCGATGCGGTCAAACGCAAAAATCGGTAAGCGCAACAAGTTCGAGGACACCCCGGTGTAAGAGCCTGGGCCTCGATCCAAACGGCACCGCTTAGGCGGACCGCCGCAAGGATCTTTGACAATAAGGTTGAACATGCCAGTCGTGAGAAAAGATCAGGTTTGGCTTGATCATTCTCACTAAGTAAGGCATCGCGTGTTTTCGAGCGCGCGATGCAGCCGAACCCATCCGACCTCCGTCGGTTTGGGGGAAGCAATCAGGTTTCAAACGAGAGTTTGATCCTGGCTCAGAATCAACGCTGGCGGCGTGC
>OBLU010001364.1_pt1 | contig 22813 bp, 19 predicted proteins | sample 1518681 | NCBI WGS metagenome assembly OBLU01 (sample SAMEA3539304, study PRJEB22396) | soil metagenome | biome: tundra; feature: field; material: soil | place: USA | collected 2010-05 | depth 0.15 m
GGCGGGACCATCACCGGTGTCGCCCAGGTCATCAAGGAACGCAAGCCGTCGGCACGGTTCGTCGCGGTGGAGCCGGCCGCGTCGCCTGTGCTGTCCGGCGGCGCGAAGGGACCGCACCCGATCCAGGGCATCGGCGCCGGCTTCGTCCCGCCGGTGCTTGAGGAGGACCTGGTCGACGAGATCATCACCGTCGGCAACGAGGACGCGCTCACCGTCGCCCGGCAGCTGGCCCTCCAGGAGGGGCTGCTCGTCGGGATCTCCTCGGGCGCGGCCGCGTGGGCCGCGCTGCAGGTGGCCCGCAGGCCGGAGAACGCGGGCAAGCTCGTCGTTGTGGTCTTGCCCGATTTCGGCGAGCGGTATCTGAGCACGGCGCTGTTCGCTGACCTGGCCGACTAGCCATGCTGGAGGCCTTGCGGCGGGACGCGCGGGCGGCCATAGACCGGGATCCGGCCGCCCGCTCCGTGCTAGAGGTCATCGTCTGCTACCCCGGCGTGCACGCCCTGGCCGGCCACCGGGCCAGCCACTGGCTGTGGCGCCACCGCGCCCGGCTGCCCGCCCGGGCGCTAGCCGAGCTCACCCGTGCGCTCACCGGCGTCGACATCCACCCGGGCGCCGCCATCTGTCCCGGCGTGTTCATCGACCACGCGACCGGGGTGGTGATCGGGGAAACCGCTGAGGTGGGTGCCGACGTCACGATCTACCAGGGCGTCACGCTCGGCGGTACCAGCCTGGACCAGGGCAAGCGCCACCCCACGATCGGCGACCGGGTGATCATCGGGGCAGGCGCCAAGATCCTCGGCCCGATCACCATCGGGCAGGACAGCGTCATCGGCGCCAATGCCGTCGTGGTCAGGCCGGTGCCCCCTGGCTCGGTAGTCGTCGGAGTCCCCGGGCAGGTCATCGACCGCAGCCGACCCCGCCCGGCGCCAGGCACCGGCGACTCGGCGCTGCCCGATCTGGTGGGGGCCAGCCTCCAGTCCCTGCTCACCCGGGTCGGCAGGCTGGAGGGCCTGGCCGACGGCCAGGGCAACGGCCCCGTCATCCGGCCACCCGAAGCCGGAGTATGGCACGGCGAGGACTTTTCCATCTGAGTGCTGGCGGCGAGGGAGGGTGCGGACGATGCTGAGGGCGCTGCTTACCCTCAGCGTGGGCTGCAGCGCAGGGTAATTCCAGGCGGACGTGACGAGAGGACCCCTCCGCTTCTCGCGGATCTCGATTGCGCGGTGCGCGGATATGGTCCGTTCCTCCGCGTATGCCTGGGGTCCTCTGTCACGGTCAGTCCACCCCGTCACGGCAGCGCGCGCTACGGACCAAGGTCCCACACCTCGATCTGGTGCCGGTCCCCGTCCACCAGCGCGATCCAGGGCCGGGCGTGCCCGGGGTCGCGGCGCTCGGCCTGGCCGGAGACCGTGCTGATGGTATGGGCGCGGTCAGCAGTGATGTCCACGGTGTACCAGCGGTTAACGGCCTTCGGCCCGCGGGCGGGCTCGCCGGGTGCCCGGGTCATGATCTGCTCCGGCGTCCGCGGGGGACCGTCCGGGGGCTGGACATCGAAGACGCACCCGGTCTCGGCCATACGCTTATGGCCCTTCTCCCCGATGCCCGGCCGGCTGGTGAAGTTCCTGACCCGCTCCCCGGGCGCCTTGGCGCCGCGTCGGCGGCGGGCTTCGGGGCGCATCGCCACGCCCTTGCCGTCCGCGGACAGCACCAGCGGCAGCCCCGCCGTCCCGGCCGTCCCCGCCGTCCCGGCCGGCGCCGGCCGGGACGGGTAGAACCCCGGGGCGTCGCGGGCAGCTTCGGTGACGATCTGCTCCAGCTGCTGCTTGCCGATGCTGACTCCCGTGGCCGCCTGCACGGACAGCTGCGCCTGCTCATACGAGCCCGCCAGCGCGGACATCACCGCGGACTGCTGGACCTGCCAGGTATACCGGCGGGCCGGCAAGTTCAGCACCGCGTCAGCCGGATGCAGGTTCGCCGCGCCCGGCGCCCGGTAAGCCATCCGCCGCACGGTAACCGGGCCGAACCAGGTCACCACCGTGCGGGCATGACCGCGTTCGGTCCGGGTCCGCTTCACCCCGTCCGCGCCGGTGACCTCCGCCAGCCGCCGCTCACGCGCCGCGCGGGCATCCATGACGAGCACCCAAGGATCGCCGTACACCTGCCGGAAATGCCGACGCTCCTCTGGCGTCAGGCCGAACCGGCGGGGGCCTCAGCGTGAACCGGAGCACTCACCCCAGGAGTGGCGGGGGCCGGGCACCTGGGCTGGCGGCCAGGCCGGGCAGCGGGCCGCGTGACACCGGCCCCGCCGCCTGCCCTGGGACCAGGCAGGCCGCTGCGGATCGGCAGCTTGTGCACCGGTTACGGCGGCCTCGAACTGGCGGTCACCGCCGTCCTGGACGCCGAGGTGGCCTGGTACGCCGAGTACGACCCGCACGCCGCCGCCGTCCTGGCCGCCCAGTGGCCCCGGCTGCGCAATCTCGGGGACATCACCGCCCTGGACTGGGCGGACGTGCCGCCCGTCGACCTGATCACCGCCGGGTGGCCGTGCCAGGACATCTCCTGCGCCGGCCTCGGCTCTGGCCTCACGAAAGGGACCCGCAGTGGACTGTGGCACTGCATCGCTGACGGCCTTCGCCAGCTACGACCCGCGTACGTCTTCCTGGAAAACGTCGCCGCGCTCCGCTCGCGGGGCCTCGGCACGGTCCTCGCCGGGCTGGCCGCGCTCGGGTATGACACGCAGTGGGCGAGCCTACGCGCTTCCGATACCGGCGCCTGCCACCGCCGCGACCGGATCTTCATCCTCGCCTGCCAGCCAGCCGTCGGCACCTTGCCCGCGGCTGCTGCAGACCCCGGTCGCCGGTGCCTGTAACGACGGGGAATCAGTGGCGTCCTGGCTGGCCCGCCGGGACCGGCAAAAAAAGCCCGGCCGTAACGGCAACGGGATCGGCACCCCGCTGGCCATCACGATCCGGCTGCTGCCCACCCCCGACACCGGAACGTCCCCGAACGGCCATGGCCGCCGCGGCGGCCGTCCCGGCAACGGCCACCAGAGCGGCAACGGCCTCGACGCCGCAGCCAGGACCCTGGCCGCCGGCATGACGAGGGTGCAGCCGCTGTCCCGGGCTCCGGTTACGTGGGGTGAGTACGAGCCGGCGATCCGCCGGTGGGAACGCATCCTCGGGCAGCCCGCCCCGCCGCCCGCCGAATCCGGTCCCGGCGGCCGGACCCGGCTGTCGGCGGCGTTCGCCGAGTGGATGATGGGCCTTTCTATCGGGGACAAATGTCCGAATCATGCATTTCTGCAGTTCCGGGCGTGTTCACTAGGGCCTTTGCGTCCCCGACACGTGTCGGGGACAGGCGCCCGTGGGTCACTCCAGGATCTCGGTAATTCTGTCGGCTGCGACGTCGAACTGGCCGATGCCCACGTGGTAGCGGTTAATGCCCGGGTAGGCGGCTTCCGCTTCGTCTGCCAGCTCGGCGACTGCGCTGGCCGTGGCGTAGCGGATCACAAGGTCGCCTTCGACGAGGTGGACGAACGCGTAGATCGCCTTGCAGTCCAGTTGGGTGCTGATGGCTTCAAGCGAGCGCACCCTGGCAGGCGGGGTTCCGAATTTCCCGTCCACGGTCTCGGTGCCCTTGACCTGGATGAGCATCCGGGTCCCGTCCTTCCGCGCAATGAGATCGGCGAACGGGCAGTTGCCGACCAGATCGTTGAGGTTCGTGACGGTGAACCCCTCGGCTTGGAGGTCCCTGGTGGCGGCCGCCTCCGCTCGTTGCCCGGTGGCCCTGCGCTGCTCGGTGAGGCTGGTCATCTGCCGTTTCTCCCGACTCTCACACCAGAAGGGTCAATCGTCGCAGACACCCCTGGCGGGGCGGGAGTAGCTGCCCGGGGCGGGCCGGCGGCGATGATCTCCGCGACGTCGATCAAGTGGTCGCGGTCTGATGACGGGCCACTAGGTGCGTCGTCGAGTGTTTTCGCCTGGATGTTGGCATCAGACCTGACCTCAGCCGGATTCTTCATCGGCGGCGTCGGGATCGACCAGGTCGTCGTGCGTGATGGTGACAGGGGCCAGCTTGCCGAGCTTGCTGGCGCTCGCGATGGGTGGCAGCGCACGAACGGCGATGAGGTAGACGCGGGTGCCCGCGACGGTGATGCGAGGTGGCCAGAGCTCGGGGTCTTCGTCGCTGGGCAGGCTGAGCGGCTTGCCGGAGAGGTTGATGATCACCAGGTAGCCGACCTGCTTGCCGTAGTCGCTGGCGTAGGAGAGCGCCTGCTGGACGCCGCCCGCGAGATTGCGCTTGGCTCGCCCGGCACCGTAGATCTTGACCTCGCCGACGAACGGGTCGTCGGTGTCAAGGCCGGTGAGCACGTCGGACTCGCCGGATGGCGACTGCGCCTGGGTGAAGGGCATGTTGATGCCCTCGCTGAAGAGAAACCGCCGGAGGTCGAGGTTGTAGACAGCCTCGGCGTTGCGGGTGTCCTTCATGGCGCGGTCGTAGAGGTTCTGGCGGGCGAACCACTCCACGTGGCGGACATATCGCTCCAGGACGTAAAGAATGCTACTTTCCTGGCCGACGCGCTCGCTCAGGTAGTCGAACAAGGGCCGCAGGATGCGGTCGGCCAGGTCGCGCCACATGTCATTCAGGAGCCCGGTCGCGCTGAGGGCCGACGTGTAGTTGATGACCATCCGGTCAGCGGCGGCGGGGTCGCTGTCCTGGGCGGCGACGCGGCACATGAGTTGCCAGATGAGGAACGCGCGGCCGGCCTCGGTCTGGCTCGGCCAGCGGAACGCGAAGGCACCGCCCGTGAGAGCGGACACGAGGGCCTCAGGGTCGAGGTCCGGCTCTGCTCGTTGGGCTTCGGCGAGGATGGCGCGCAGGGCCGGCTGCCGGTCGATCCAGTCGGTGACGAGCCGGACCTCATGGCTGGCATCCTCGTTGTCGGCTGTCATGAGGCGCCGCAGCCGCTCGTGAATGCTCACCTGCAGGTCCTGCTGGTACCTCACTGCCATAGCCCCTTCAGCGCCTGCTCGATGTGCCGTTCGATGTCCCGGCCGGCATTGTGGAAGCTGCCGTCGGTGTCGACCAGCCAGACCCGGGTCCGGCAGCACGGGCAGGTCACCGCAGCCTGCGCGACGATTTCAGCCCCGGTGACCCAGATGGGGTACTGGCATCCGAGGCATTCGACCTCAAAGTCTGCCCGGAGGAGCTGGGTGTCCAGCAACTCGGCCACCTGTCTATCTTGCCGTATCCGTCGCCGTGCCGCTGACACGCCGGGAACTGCGAGGCTCCCTGGAGGAAAGCGCCCGTCGGACGGTGTTCCGGCTGAGTGCCTGGCTCATGAGGTGGCGCTCCCTGGCTGCATCGCATCGGATCAGAGGGAACTGCGATGGCGGCTCTTGCGGCAGTCGGATCCCCCTAGCCTGCTTGCAGTTGCCGTCATGAGCGGGCTTTGTTGAGCTCGGTCATCAGCCGCCGGTTGGCTTCGCGGGCGGCGGCGAGTTCCTCCTCGCGTTCTTCGGCGTGGCGGCGCAGGTCGAGGTTTTCCTGCTCCAGAGCCTGGATCTGGCCCTTCAGAGCGGTGATATCAGGCGGGGGGCCGAGGCCGGTGCGCTGGCTGACCTGGGTGCCGAGCAGTTCGGACAGCCGGTCTTCGAGGCTGCGGGCGTGCTGTTCTTGGCGCCGGCTGCGTTCGCGGAGGTTGGCGTTGTCGGCCAGCAGCGACCGTCGGCTGACAACACTCGCTCCGGCTGAGCTGTTCGCGGCGGGGTCCTCGGCGGCGGCGATGACGACGGCGTGGAGGTCAGGGTGGCGGTGGATGAACGACCGGTGGACGCGGGCGCGGGCGGCGACCGAGGAGATGGTGATCTCGGCTGCCTGGGCGCGCATCTCGGCCAGGGACTGGTGGACGCGCTGCCGTCGGCGGTCCACGTCGCGGCGGCGGGACTCGGCGAGCGCGGTCGTGCCGGTCACCGGCGGGTCACCGGTTCCCTGCCGCGGGCCTGATGGCGGGCATGCCGAGCACGACGGTCTGCCGGGCCGCCCTGATCGCGATGACCGCCTGCTGGATCTGCGCCCGGTCGCTGTCGCTGAGGTTATCCAGGTCGGCCTCGATCCGGCGGATCAGATCCCGGACCTGGATGACCTGCTCGTCGGGCGGGGAGGCCTGGGCGCGTGCCCAGGGCGCGATGTCGGTTGTGGCGTGCAGGCGTTCCCGGTCGGCCAGGAGCTGCTGGAGGTAGGACTTCAGCTCGGGCAGGTAGGACGGGTCGCTGCGGAAGTGCCCGCAGCCGGTGCACGTGTACTTGTAGGGGCAGGCGTGGCCGCCGGCCTTGACGTTGGACGGCTCGGTGCACGTGCCAAACGGGACGGCGACCTGGCCGATGCGCATGCGGGCGTGCTCGTCGGCGAGCAGCCCGGCGATGCCGCCGAAGACGCGCTGCCCGGCAGCGTTGAACTGGTGGCGGGCGACCTTGTCGATGGCGGTGCGCAGCCGGTTCTCGGTGATCCGGTAGTAGCCGGTGGTGGTGCGCATCGAGCGGTGCGACATCAGCTCGCGCAGCACGTCGAGCTGGACTCCGGCGTCGGCGTGCCGCTGGGCGTAGGAGTGCCGGTAGGCATACGGCACGATCAGGGCGGGGCTGACCTGCTGCCCGTCAGCGTCGAGCAGCAGGTGCGCGATCTCGTCGGCGAAGATGCGGTGGGCGTTGCCGTACGCATCGGCGCGGATCGGCTTGGTGCCGTCCTTGTTGCCCTTGTCGCGGGGAAAGAGAGCCAGGTCATCCGACGGGGTGTGCGGGTAGCGGTGACGCGCCCAGTCCTTCTGGGCGGTGATGACCGCGGCGGTGGCCTCGCTGATGGGCAGCCGCCGGCCGGGACGGTTGTTCTTGGCGTCGGTGTAGATCAACACCGGGCTGCCGGAAGGATCGCGTTCCAGGCAATCCCACTCCAGGGTGCAGACCTCATCGGGGCGGCGGCCGGTATCGATGAGCACTTCGGTGATCCGCCGCTCGGAGATGCCGCACCGCTCCTCGAGCACGCCCAGGTTCCCGGCGATGACCTTCAGCACCGTGTCGGGGAGGCTGCGGGGCCGTGGCACCCGGTCGGGGTCCTTGGGGATGTCGCTGCGCCGCAGCATGAAGGAGGCGGGCAGCCCGGCGGCCGCCTCGCCGGCGGCAGTGATGCCGAGGGCGTGCATGTCGTTGAGAAGCCGGTAGACGCGGCGGGTCAGGCGCAGCCGGGAGTCCGCGGTCAGTTCCCCGGTTCGCACCTGATGCGCGAGCCGGTTATTGAACGCGACGATGTCCTGTCGGCTAAGCGCGGCGGGGTCGTGGCCGCCGTCGTCGCGGGACAGGCGCAGGCTCTGCGACAGCGCCACGGCGGCGCGGATGGTGTCTCGTGCCGGATCGGCGGGCTCCCGGCCGCGGCGCAGGGGAAGGTCCTCAGCCGCCCACCACTTGACGGCCTCGCGCAGCCACCGCTGGCTGATGCCGGTGAAGTCCAGCTTGCCGGCCAGCCCGAATACCTGAAGCTGCCAGATGTCCTTGGCTCGTTCCTTCTCCGGCCCCGACAGCAGGCAGTACAGCTCTGTTATCAGCGATCGCAGCAGCTGGCGGGCATCGGAGCGGATTGCGGTGCCGTGGACCTGGGCCAGGTCCAGCATGCTTTCCGCTCGCTGGGCGTGCAGCATCTTGACCAGGTGCCGGACGCAGGTGGGCAGGGTCTGCAGGTCGGCGTCGGTGCGCCGCTGCAGCCCGGCCAGCAGCTCGGTGATCACGCGGTCGGGCAGGCCGCGCAGCGTGATCTCGTGCCCGGCCACGTCCGCCGGGGCGGCATGCCGTGCCCACTCGGCCAGGACAGCGCCGTCATGGTCGCGGCGGTGGCGGCACCACGCGGTGCGGTGAGCGGCGCACAGCCCGCAGCGGTGCGCCGCCACCGCGGCGCACGAGGCCGCGATGCAGGTCCCGAACGAGGGCAGCGGCCCGACCTCGGGCCGGGCCAGCCACTGCCTGACCGGCAGCCCTTGATGGCGTTGCCGCTGCCAGGCGTGGGTGGCGCACAGCCGCTCAGCGGACTTACCCGGGCGCGGGCAGCTGGTCACCAGGCAGGGCCGGTCACCGCGGGACCTGCCGCCGCACGGCCGGGAGAGGAAGTCACCCCAGGCCAGGTCGCTGGCCTTCCACCGCTTGCGGCACGTCACGCACAGGTCCGCCCTCTTATGCACGGTGGAGGCGGCGCAGTCGGCCACCGCGCATTCCCTCAGGCTCAGCAGCGGGTCGCCGCGCACCGGGGTGAGGACCTGCGCCTCCGGGTTCCAGCCCGCTCGGACCAGGAAATCTGGTCGCAGCACGTCCCGCAGGACGGCCAGCTCATCACCGGCTGCCGGACCGGGAACCGCAGCCAGGTGTGCGGTCACCGGAGGATCTCGTGAGTGCTATCGCGCGGGACCGGGACGCGGGCTACCGCTTCCCGCAGCCGCTCGTGGCCGGGGTGCAGGTAGACCGCGCTGGCGGTGAACGACTGGTGGCCGAGCAGGTCCCTGATCTCATCCAAGGTGGCGCCCGCGGCGGACACGTTGGTCGCGAACGCGTGCCGGGCCATGTGTGGGCGGGCGCGTCGGCCCAGGTCAGCCCGCTCAGACAGCGTCTCCAGCAGCTCGTTGAGGGCGCCGGGCCGCATCGGCCCGCCGACCTGGCCGCGGGAGAGGTTGACCAGCAGGAAGTCACACGACTGGGCGGGCAGGCAGGCGTCCCGGTCGCTCATGTACTGGTCGTATGCCTGGACCACCAGCCAGTCGGCGGGCACCGCCCGGGACCGCCGCGACTTGGCCGTGGCCCCGTTCGGGTTGTCCCGGCGCCGGACGTGGACGTGCGGTCCCTTCACCCCGCAGCCCAGCCGGGTGGCGTCCGGCACGAAGTGCACGTCCTCCCGCCGCAGCCCGGCCAGCTCGCCGCGCCGCAGCCCCATCCGCCACAGCACCAGCACGATGAACCGGTCCCGCGCGCTCCGGCACGCCCGCAGCAGCTCCAGGACCTCCTCATCGCTGATGCCCTCGGCTTCGCGTTCCGGCTCCCGCAGCCGGTGCCGTGGCCGCAGCCGGGCGTCGGCGAGGCCCTCGCCGCGAGCCTCCGCGGGCAGCGACCGGTCGTCAGCCACCTCGAACAGCGCCCGCAGCGTGCCCGGCCCGGCCAGCCCTGTCGAGACGGCATGCCGGAAGAACTCCCGCACCGCCGCCAGCACGCAGTTAACCCGCCGCTCGCCGCGCACCGGCCGCGACAGGTCCGGCGGCCCGGCCCGCCCCGCGTCGTGAAAGCGCAGCCAGTGCACGAACCGGCCCAGCACCTGAGGAGCCCGCTGCCACTCCAGGCCCGTCCCCGCGCACCAGTCGAAGAACAGCGCCAGCGAGATCGCGTACGCCCTCGTGCTCGACTCCGCCAGATCCCGTCCCAGCCGCATGTGCAGCAAGAAGCCGTCCGCCGCCTCGTGAACCCGCCACGCCCCGTCCACCACCGTCCAGTACAGGACCCCCGACGGCAGCCGCACCGGGAACGTTCGATACCCCTCCACCCACCCCTCCAGCTCCACAGGACTCAGATGACACGCAACGTTACAATCCGGCTACTAAAAATGGTGCGCGACACGCCGACGCGTGATGTCGTGCACCGACCGTCACTAGCTGGAATGCGACAGTCCCCGACGCGACAAGGTCCCCGAGGAAAGGGGATCCCCGGCCGGGTGACCGGGCTGCCCGGCATCTCGCGTACCGCCCGGCTGCGGATCATCGGCAACGGCGTCGTCCCGCACCAGGCCGCAGCGGCGCTGCGACTGCTGATCGAGGCCGCCGCCATACCCGGCGCGGCGGGCGGCACCGGGACCGGGTCGCGGGCCGCCGCGTGAACCGGCCCCGTAAGCGCGACAGTGCCCCCGTGCGGCCTGCCCGGCCCCGTCCCCGGGTTGGCCTCCGGCGCGCCGTGCCGTCACGGCCATGTCCGCACCGCACCAGCCCCGCACGCATGCCTCGGGCAACGGCAACGGGGCGGAACAGGCTGGCTACGGCACGGGCAACGGGACCGTCCCGGCCAGGGCAGGCAGGTCAGCAGTCGCTGCCGGGCGGCCGCCTCCAGGTCCACCAGTTCCTGGGGCCGCAGGTCCGCGCCGTGCTCTCCCAGCCCGGACAAGGCGCCCATGGCGAACGAGGCGGTCATCCGGGCCACCTCCGGCCAGTCACCAAAGTCCGCGAGACCCCACTCGCCCGCCAGGACCAGCGTGCCGGCCATCACGGCGTACACCTGCATATGCCCGGCCGGCAGGCCGGGCAGCCTGCCCGGCCCCGCAGCCAGGCGCAGCACCACGTCCCCGCCGAAGGCGCGTGGCGCGCCCGCCCGCAGCCGGACCCCGGTGAACACCCCGCCAGGGGCGGATTCAACCGCGGTGACCAGCAGCCACACGCCCTCCGGCGGCAGCTGTCCCCCGGCCAGCTCCGCCACGTCGCCGTTCTGCGGTTCCTGTCCCGAAGGCCCGGCTGCCTGCCCGGCGGTGCCGTCATTTACCGCTGTCATGATCATCTTCCTCACGTCGTCTACGCCGCCCCGGCGCCGCCATGGCCAGGCCGCATGCCGCCCCGGGCACCCAGACCTGTTCCCGGGGGGCTGGCTGGTGCCATCGACGATGCAGGCTCGCCTCGCCGGCCCATGTCAAGGCCGCCGTCTGCCCATGGACGGTGGACATGACGATCGGGGCCGGCCATGGCCGGCCCACCACCGGCCAGCGCCGCATCGCCAGCGACGGCGAGGAAGTACGCCGCATGGCGCACCTTTCCGGGACGGCCGCCTGCGCGGGGGTTACCCGCCGGCGGCGTGCCTTCGCGCCGGCAGGCTGGGCCGGCCGGCGCTCTGCTCAGCGCTGGGTGTCGAGCCAGGCCAGCGGCGGGGCCAGGTCAGGTGGATGCCGGGATGACCGCCGGGCCGGGCTGGCGAACGCTGCCTGCCTTGACAGGCTGCGCCGAGCTGAGCGTGGATGCTGCCGGTCCCGGGCGGCAGGCCAGCCGGACCTGCCCGCCCGCCCGTCATCCGGCCGCGGGCGAAGGCGCAGCAGGTGTGCGCCGTCGGCCACCGCCCGGGACCCCCGTCGTCACCGGCAGCCTCCGCACCCGTCAGCGCATCCAGGCAGCCGAAGCGGCCGGCGGGATGCCGCCGGCCGGGATGCCGGCTTGACACCCCGGCCCGAGCGGAGCGTTGGTGGGTCCGGCCGCACGGACAGACACCGCCAGCCAGCACGCACCGCTCGCAGTACTGCCCCCGCCACCCCGGCGGATGACCCGGCCGCGGCACCCGATGCGCTGCTGACCATCGAGGAGGTCATCGCGCAGCTACGGGTGTCCCGGGCCGCGTTCTACCGCTGGCGGCGGCGCGGGACCGGTCCCGCAGAGGTGAGGCTGCCCGGCGGTGGCGTGCGGATCCGGCGCAGCGCGTTCCAGGCGTGGCTGCGCCGCCTCGAACACACCCAGCAGGAGGACACACCCGCATGAACAGCTACGACGTCAAATTCTGGGAGCCCAGGAAGATCGGCGACACCGCCAAGGGCCGCTGGCGGGTCCGGTGGGCCGTCGCCGGCCGCGAGCACTGCCAGTCCTTCTCCGCCAAGCCCCTGGCCGACGGCTTCCTCACCGGCCTGAAGAAAGCCGCCGGCGACCGCCAGCCCTTCGACACCGTCACCGGGCTGCCCGTGACCCCGCAGCAGCAGGCCACCGCCGACGGCGTCACCTGGTATGAGCACGCCCGCGCCTACACCGACGCCAAATGGCCGCGCCTGGCACCCATCTCCCGCCGGTCGGTCGCCGAGGCGCTGACCACCGTGACGATCGCACTGATCCGGGACCAGCGCGGCGCCCCCGACCCCGCGCTGCTGCGCCGGTTCCTGTTCGGCTGGGCGTTCAACCCCGGCACCCGCAACCTCACCCCGCCCGATGAGACCGCGGGCGCGCTGGCCTGGATCGCCGCAGCGTCGCTGCCCGTCGCCGCGCTGGAGGACGCCGCCACGATCAGGGTCGCCCTGGACGCCTGTGCCCGCACCCTCGCCGGGAAACCCGCTGCGGCCACCACGCAGCGGCGCAAGCGCGCCGTGTTTCACAACGCCGTCCGCTACGCGGTCGAGCTGCGGCTGCTGGAGTCCAACCCGATCGACCGGATCCAGTGGAAGGCCCCGGCCATCGCCCAGACCGTCGACCGCCGCGTGGTCGCCGGCCCCGCCCAGATCAGCCGCCTGCTCGGCGCCGTCCGCGGCCTCAGCGACCGCGGCGAGCACCTGGAAGCTTTCTACGCCTGCCTGTACTACGCCTACCTGCGCCCGTCCGAGGCCGTCATGCTCAAGGAGACCGACTGCCGGCTGCCCAGCCGCGGCTGGGGCCGCCTCGACCTGACCGCCTCCGCCGCCCGGGCCGGCAGAGACTGGACCGATGACGGCACCGCCCGCCAGGCCCGCGGCCTCAAGCACCGCGCCCAGCATGAGACCCGCTCCATCCCGATCCCGCCCGTCCTGGTCCGGACGCTCCGCACCCACCTCAAGCGGTACGGCACCGCACCCGACGGGCGCCTCTTCCAGACCTCCCGCGGCGGGCTAATCCAGGACAGCGCCTACAGCGCCGTCTGGGCCGACGGCCGCGCCGCCGCGCTGACCCCCGCCCAGCAAGCCTCCCCGCTGGCCGCCCGGCCGTACGACTTGCGGCACGCGGGCGTGTCCCTGGCACTGAACGCCGGGGTACCCGCCACCGAAGTCGCCCGCCGCGCCGGGCACAGCATCGTGGTCCTGCTGAAGATCTACGCCCACTGCATCGACGGCCAGGCCGACGTCGCCAACAAGCGCATCGGAGACGCCCTCGGCACCGACGACGACGGCAAAGAAGCGGGCCTGGACGATGACCAGCAGGCCTGACACCCAGCAGGCGCAGCCCGCACCGGACCGCCGGCCACACCTCACCCGGCCGTGGTGCACCAGAGGTAGATGACAAGTACACCGGAGGTACATGGCGGCTGCTAAGCCTGCGTCCCGTGGATGAGCCGTGTTCCGGAGTTCCGGGGCGGCTAGGCACACAAGCCTGACACCGGGGCTCACCGCCGAGCTACGGCAGAATATCGGCAGGTGGGCAGCATGCAGGCAGCGACCCGGCCCTCACCACGATGCCCCTGGCGGAGCTGGAGGCCGTGACTGGTCCTGTCACCGTCCATCTGCCCGGTCATGTGCTGAGCATCATCCGGGCACGAACAACCCGAGTGACTTCAAGAGCTCGTCGGCAGGCCGCTGGTGACGATAGCCGGTCGCTGATCGGCAGTCGATGCCGGACGGAGCTGGGCCGACTCCGGCAGCGCTTGCTGAAAGCAACTGATGGTTATCTCGCGGTGAGGATGTCACCCTGGCTGTGATGCGGCAGGATGTAGAAATCGGATACCTGATGCCATTGCGGGAGCGGGAGCGGATGAATTCGTTGATCGGCTTGGAGGTCTTGGTCGGCTATCTGATCGCGTGGGGTATGCGTAAGGCACGCCGCGCAGGTACACGCCTGGACGCGGATGTGGATGAGGTCATGGATGCCGGGCTGGATCGGCTGCATGAGATGATCGCCGCGAAACTGGGCGATGACCCTGCGGTTGCGAAGCTAGAGCTGGAAGCAGCAACTGGAGAGGTCAGCGAGCGGACCCGCCGACGAGTCCTGGACGCGCTGACTGATGCGGCCGAGGGCGATGAGGAGTTCCGAGGCGCGCTGGAAACGCTGCTGGCCGAATTGGACCCCGCAGGGCGGCCGATGGTGGTCGCAGCGGGCGGTGAGCGGTCCGTGGCCGTTGGCGGGGACGCTGTGGTGTGGGCGGAGGGTGGCAGCGTAGCCGGGCTGAACGTGGGGAATGTCAGCATACCGGGCCCATCGGACCCTACGAGACCGGGCCGGTCCGGCAACTGACCGCGTCCGGTGAGGCAAGTCCGGCAATACCTGAGGCGGGACGCCGCTCTGGCATCAACATGGCGCTGGCACCTGGAGGGGAATCCGATGGCGGATCGCGCGTATATGCCAGCAATCACGGTATCGCGGCCCTATCAATCGGCACGGTAAACCTGGGGGCTACGCGGCCTGCGGCCCGCACGGGCTGGCGTGAGTATCTGGAACAGGTATCTGAGATCGCCCCTCGAGAGGGATTGCTAGGCCGGGTTGGCGAATTGGCCGACATGGCGGCCTTTTGCGCGGGGGATCAACCCTACTGGTGGTGGCAGGCGGGGCCATGGGCCGGTAAGTCGGCGCTGATGTCGTGGTTCGTACTCCACCCACCTGCCGAAGTGCTGGCAGTTTCATTTTTTATCACGGCTCGGGATGCCTCCCAGGCTGACAGCACAGCGTTCACCAAGACCGTCCTGGGAGAACTGGAGGAATTGTCCGGCGGGGATCTGCCCGAGCACGCAGTGGACGCAGGGAATGCCCGCGGCCAGCTTAGGCTGCTGCTGCGCGCTACGGCCCGCCAATGCCAGGAGCAGGGGCGACGGCTGATCCTGGTGGTCGACGGGCTAGATGAGGATTGGGGGCCAGACGCAGGTCTGCCGAGCATAGCTTCGCTGCTGCCCAAACGCTGCGAAGACGGGTTTAAGGTGATTGTGGCCGGACGTCCCGACCCGCAGGTCCCGGCGGATGTAGCTGCTGATCATCCGCTGCGTGACCCGCGCATCGTCCATGAGCTGGGCAGGTCCGATCGCGCTGCGGTGATTCGCGACGCTGCTGAGGAGGAGTTGCACAGCCTGCTGAATGGCACACCACTCCAGCAGGACCTGCTCGGGCTGCTTATCGCCTCCGGCGGCGGACTGGCCCTGCCCGACCTGGAAACCCTCACTAGGGTCGCTCCGCACCACATCCGCCAGGTTCTGCGAGGCGTGACCGGCCGTACCTTCACCGCCCGCGGAGCAGATGGCGCGGACCGCGTATACCTGATGGCGCACGAGACCCTGCAAGCCGAGGCTGTGCAATCCCTGGGCCGTTGGCGCCTGTCAGGTTACCGGGACCGGCTGAATGAATGGGCCGGTACCCACGCCGCTGCAGGCTGGTCGGCCGATACCCCGGTGTACCTACTGAGCAGGTACTTCTCAATGTTGCGTGCTACAGGAGACAGCGACAGGCTGATCGACTGCGCCACCGATGCCCGCCGCCATGACCGGATGCTCAGCCTCACTGGTGGCGACACCGCAGCACAGGCCGAGATCTCAGCCGCCCAGGAAATCATCCTCGGTCAGCCTGATCCAGACCTTATCGCCATGGCCCGCCTGGCCATGCACCGCGATGATCTAGCGGCCCGCGAGGCAGCCATACCCACCACGCTTCCCGCCTTGTGGGTGCCCCTGGGCCAGACGGACCGGGCTGAGGCTCTCGCCCGCTCGCTAAGAGACCCTGACAGCCAGGCATCGGCGCTGGCCGGAGTGGCGGCGGCACTGGGAAGCGTCGGCTTGCTGGACCCGGCCGAGGCGGTCGCACGGTCCATCGCCGATCCGCGTACCCAGGCCAGCGCGCTCGCCAAGGTGACGGCGGCGCTTGCACGCGCCGGGCTGGGTGAACGGGCCGAACAGGTGGCAGAAGCGGCAGAAGCGGCCGCCCGATCGGTCGCTAGTCCTGGCAGTGAGGTCTGGGCGCTGATCCACCTTGCGGCGGCGCTGGCAAGTGCAGGATTGAGTGAGAAAGCTGAAGGCATAGCCCGGTCGATCACCGAACCGGTCACGCAGGTCCAGGCGTTGGCCAGAGTTGCGGTAGCGCTGGCGGGCGCCGGGCTGGGTGAGAAGGCCGTGGCCGTGGCCTCGTCGATCACTGACCCGGACAGACGGCCCAGCGTGCTGACCGACGGTGCGGTCCAGTCGGAGAACGAGTGGAACTGGTTGAACGACGAAGCTGTTGCACTAGCCGGTGCCGGGCTGGCTGAGCAGGCTGAAGCGTTGGCCCGGTCGATCACCGACCTGGGCGCGCAGACCCGTGCGCTGGCCGAGGTGGCAGCGGCGCTGGCAGGTGGCGGGCTGCATGATCTGGCTGTCCAGATCGCCGAAGCTGCGGAGGCAACGGCATCGCTCACCGATCCGTTCTGGCGGCGTTTCGTTCTGGCCGGAGTGGCAAGGGCGCTGGCAGGTGCCGGGCTGCATGACAGGGCCGAGGCTGTGGCCCGGTCGATCACCGAGCCGGACTGGCAGGCCCTGGCACTGACGGACGTGGCTAAGGCGCTGTCGGTCGTCGGCCTAGATAATCGAGCCCAGATGATGGCTGAAGCCGCTGAAGCAGCTGTGTCGGTCAGTTAGCGATCCAGGTCGGCAGGCCAAGCCAATGGCTGAAGTGGCGGGGGTCCTTGCGGACGCCAAGCTGTATGACCGGGCTGAGGCGGTAACCCAGTCGATCACTGTTGGGTATGTGCAAGACAGGGCGCTTGCCAAGGTGATGGCGGCGCTGGTGGGTGCGGGGCTCGGAGATCGCGCGGAAAGATTGGCCCGATCCTTCGGCGATGCCCGTCAGCAGGCCGAGGTACTGGAGGAGTTGGTGGCAGCACTGGCTCGCGCCGGGCTGTGTGACCGAGGCGAGGTCGTGGCTCGGTCGATCACCGATCTGCGCGTCCGGGCAAGGGCGCTTACCAGCGTGGCGAGCGCACTCGTAGGCGCTGGACAAAGCCAGCCGGCGTGGCGGGTGGCAGAATCCGCTGAGGCAGTCGCCCGGTCGGTCATAGATCCGGAAGAGAGAGCCGTGGAACTTGCCGACCTGGGGGCAGCGCTGGCCCGCGCCGGATTCTATGACCAGGTCGAAGCGGCCGCCGCATTGATCACCGACCCATTTTGGCAGGCCACGACACTGAACAAGGCGGTTAAGGCACTGGCGAGCGCCGGGCTGTATGACCGAGCTGACGCGACCGCCCGGTCCATCACTGATCCCCGTCGGCAGGCCGAGGCGCTGGCCGAGGTGGCGGCTGCGCTGGTATCCGCCGGGCTCTATGACCGGGCTGAGGTCGTGGCCATGTCGATTACCAACCGACTTATACGGGCCGAAACGCTGGCCGCGATGACTAAGGAGCTGGCAGCCGCAGGGCTAGGTGACTCTGCCGGGCGGGTAGCAGCAGCGGCAGAGGAAGCCGCTCGGTCCGTCGCTGATGAGGCGAGCAAAGTCTCGGCGCTCGAACGCGCGGCTGCGGCTCTGGCGGGTGCGGGGCTGCATGACCGCGCCGCAACGGTCGCCCAGTCGATCACCCAAGCAAACAGGAGAGCTCATGCGCTGGCCGAGGTGGCAGCGGCGCTGGCAAGTGCCGGGCTTAGTGATCATGCCATGCAAGTAGCAGCAGCAGCCGAGGCGACCGCCTGGTCGACTGATAACTACCTCACCCAGGGCAGCGTGTCAAAGATACTGGCAGGCGGTGGACTGGATGACCGGGCCGAGGCGATCGCCCGATCCATCGCCGATCCAAGAGGCAAGGCCTCGGCACTGGACGAGTTGGTAGAGGTCCTGGCAGCCGCAGGGCAGCATGACCGGGCCGAGGAGATCGCCCGATCGATCACTACTAATTTCGAGGCCAGGTCCTCAGCGCTCGCCCATTCGGCGGAGGCGCTGATGACCGCCGGGCTGCACGATCGCGCTGAGGCGGCCGCCCGGTCGATCGCCAAACCGGAGACGCGAGCCAGGGCGCTAGCCCAGCTGGCGGCGACGTTGGCAGCTGCCGGTCTGCATGACCGCGCCGGACCTGTGGCTGCTGCAGCCGAATCAGCGGCCAGGTCGGTCTCCGGGGACGGCAAGGCCAGGGCGCTAGCCCAGCTGGCGGCGACGTTGGCAGCTGCCGGTCTGCATGACCGCGCCGGACCTGTGGCTGCTGCAGCCGAGTCAGCGGCCAGGTCGGTCTCCGGGGAGTACGGCAAAGCAAGGGCGCTGGCTAGCCTGGCGGAGGTACTCGCAGCCGCTGGGATGTATGACCGGGCCGAGACGACCGCCAGGTCAATCACCGGATCGATCCTCGAACCGGAAATGCAAGCCAAGGCCCTGGGGCGGCTGGCGGGGACGCTGGCAGCCGCCGGGCTGCACGACCGGGCCGAGGCGGTCACCCATCTGATCACCGAACGGGAGACTCAAGCCAAGGCGCTAGCCGGGGTGGCGGAAGCCCTAGCCCGCGCAGGCGAGCCAATCCGGGCCCGGCAGCTGATTGCCCGGGCCTGGGCAGTCGGCCACTGGTCGACGTCGCTAAGTGCGGTTGGTTCCGTGACGCCATCAGCTCTGCTAGCAGTAGCAGCCAATCGTTTCGCACGTGCAGGAACACCAGCACAAACTCAAAAAGATTATGAGCCAGATCCCACTGGGGATTGATAAAGCCACTCCTGTGAAACCCCTGGCCGCACCGTGGGTAGCTGGCCGGGCTGTGCGGGAGCCTGCCGCTGGCCTTGCGGATCGTAGCGGCGCTGCTAAAAGCCGGCCCAGCCCCTGAGCGCACGGGAACTGGCTGATGAGCTTGCCCCTGGAATCAGAGCGACTGGAGCGGTTGCGGTGCGGTCACTGCTTCCTCCGGAGGAGGATCTTGAGGGTTTCGCGGGCCTCGTTACGCAGGCTGGCGCTGGGCGCGGCGAGCGAGGTCACGACGGCGAGGGCGATGCAGGCGGCGTAGAGGACTCCCGCGGCGGTGGCGGCATGGTGGAGGATGGGCAGAAATGACATGGGTCGGTCGTCCGATCAGGGAGCGGCCCGGCTTCCCTTGCCGGGCTGGGGCCCCAGGTGTCGGTGTTCAGGGCAGTTTCCGGCGACGGCCAGGGACGGGCGGGGGCTGCTTGTACGCTGGTCGCAGGGCGTGCGGGATTTCTTCCGGTTGGTTACGGATCCGGAACGGTCCTGCGGAGTTGATGGCGGAAGCGTCAGGTGGGCACATGGGTACGGGTGGGGCTGCGGAACGGTTCTGGGACGAATTCCAGCGGCTGCACAAGGCTGCGGGCGAGCCGACGCTGGCGAGCATGGTGAAGCTGGCGGGAGGGCAAGCCCCGCCTGCCCGGGTGACTCCCGCAACCTTGAGTGAGTGGCTGAACCGCAAGAGCGTGCCTAGCCGCGGGAACTCGCGGGCGTTCCTGGCGCTGGCGGCGGTCCTCCAAGCGTGGGCGAAGGCCAAGGACGCTTATGCGCCCCGGCCGACGGGATGGTGGCAAGAACTCCTTGCGCAGGCCCAAGACGAGCGGCGCATGGCCCAGAAGAACGGGCGGCCGCTACAGCCGCGCGCCCCCCGGCTGACACCAGCCCGGGGGCAGGGAGCGTTGCAGCCGACTGCGACATCGGTGTACCTGGAGCAGGTCCGGCGGATCGCGCCGCCCGGTCCTTTGGGCCTGCGGGACCGGGACGTGGAGCTGGCGGAGCTGGCCAGGTTCTGCCTTGATCCGGACGGCCCCTCATATGCGTGGTGGCGGGCCGACCCGTGGGCGGGCAAGTCGGCGCTGCTGTCCACGTTCGTGCTTCGCCCGTCTCCCGAGGTGGCAAGGCGCGTCACGATCGTGTCGTTCTTCATCACCGCCCGGCTCGCCGCACAGGACACCCGGGAGGCGTTTATCCAGGTGCTAGCCGAGCAGTTGGCCGCCCTGCTGGGCCAGTCGCTGCCGACGGTGCTGCCAGAAGCGACCCGGGAGGCCTACCTGCTTGGCCTGCTGTCGCAGGCCGCGGCCGCGTGCCAGAAAGCTCACGGGCGCTTGGTGCTGGTGGTGGACGGGCTGGATGAGGATCGAGGCGTGACTACTGGCAGGCACGCGCACAGCATCGCCGGCCTGCTGCCTGCCAGCCCGCCAGCGGGAATGCGGGTGATCGTTGCCAGCCGCCCGAGTCCCCGGGTTCCCGATGACGTGCCCGACGAGCACCCATTGCACGCCGGTGCGATCGTCCGCCCACTGCTGGCCTCCCCGCACGCCCGGGACGTGCAGCGACTTGCAAGGCAGGAGCTGCAGTCCCTGCTGCACGGAAGCCTGGCGGAGCGGGACGTGCTCGGACTGCTGGCCACAGCCCGAGGTGGCCTGACCGCCCGCGACCCGGCAGACCTGGCCGACATATCACTCTGGGATATCGAGGACATCCTGCACACGGTGGCGGGTCGGACGTTCCACAGGCGCCCCAGCCTCCTCGACCCTCAGAACCACCCGGAGGTATACCTGCTGGCGCACGAGGAACTGCAGGTTGCGGCCATCGATTACCTCGGCGGGCGCATCCCCATGTACTGCGGCCGGCTGCACGACTGGGCCGACAGTTACCGCGCTCGCAGGTGGCCGTCCGGGACCCCGGAATACCTGCTGGCCGGATACTTCCAGCTCCTGGACGGTGCGGGCGATCTGCCCAGGATGATCAAATGCGCGCTCGACACGGCCCGCCACGACCGCATGCTTCGCCTGACCGGAGGCGACTCCGCCGCAGTAGCCGAGGTCTGTACCGCCCTAGACCGCATCGCCGCCCATGAAGACCCCGATCTAGCCAGTGCGCTATCCCTGGCTTGCCACCGTGACCACCTCGTCGGCCGCAACGCCGACATTCCCGCCCGCCTGCCCGTCGTCTGGGCCACCCTCGACCACCTGGCCCGAGCCCTCGCCCTGGCTACGTCTCTCGGCAGCTCGTATTCGCAGGCAGATGCCCTGACCGGGATAGCTAGGATGCTGGCCCGAACCGGGCAAGGCCAGCAAGCCGAGACCCTGGCCCGCTCCATCGGCGACCCAGACCATCAAGCGGAAGCCCTGGCCGAGGTGGCGGGAGCCCTGGCCCAAGCCGGACAACACCAGCAGGCGCAGGCTACCGCCGGATCTATCACCAACTCACTCTGGCAGGCAAACGCCCTAGCTGAGGTGGCGGGAGCCCTGGCCCAAGCCGGACAACACCAGCAAGCCACCGCCACCGCCACCGACGCCGAGACCATCGCCCGATCCATCACCACGAACCTGTATGCGCAGGCCGAAGCCCTAGCCAAAGTTGCGGGAGCCCTGGCCCGGGCCGGACAACACCAGCAAGCCACCACCACCGCCACCGACGCCGAGGCCGCAGCCCGATCCATCACCAACCAAGAATGGCAGGCGCGCACCCTAGCAGAGGTCGCGGAGGCGCTGGCCCAGGGGACCCTGCACCAGCAAGCCCAAGCCGTAGCCTGCTCCATCACCGACCCGCACTGGCAGGCGACTGCTCTGGCCAAGGTGGCGGGAGCGATGGCTTGGGCCGGACAGCACCGGCAAGCCGAGGACCTGGCCCGTTCCATCATCAGACCCGACTCTCAGGCGACCGCTCTGGCCAAGGTGGCAGAGGCCCTGGCCCAAGCCGGGCAACTCCAGCAAGCCGCCGCTGTCGCCGCCGCCGCTGAGGCCGCAGCCCGCTCCATCACCAACCCCGACTCGCAGGCAAGCATCCTGGCCGTGGTTGCACCTGCGATGGCTGCAGCGGGGCAGCACCAGCAAGCCCGGGCCATAAGTCGTTGCCTCCCCGACGACTCGCTCTCGCGGATGAACGCCGTGGCCGGGATCGCGCGCGTGCTGGCCCGGGCCGGACAACACGAGCAAGCCCAGGCTGCAGCCCGATCCTTCACTGTCGCGAACTGGCAAGCGAACGCCCTGACCGATGTGGCTGAAGCTCTGGCTCAAACCGGACAACACCAGCAAGCCGCCGCCACCGCCGCCCACGCCGAGGCCGCAGCCCGGTCGACCAGCAATCTAGGCTCGCAGGTACCCGAGCTGGCCGGGATCGCGCGCGCCCTGGCCCGGGCCGGACAACACCAGCAAGCCCAGGCTATAGCACGCTCCATCCCCGATCCGTACTGGCGAGCACACGCCCTAGTAGTACTTTGTTAGGTTCCGGCGAGGGCGGCGGAGAGGCGGTCGAGGGTGACGGCTTGATGGCAGAGGGGGCAGGCGCCGAGGATGAGGGCGAGCACGATCTGCAGTTCGTGCAGGACCTGGTAGAGGGTCATCCCGGCGCAGGGACTTTTGGGTCGGCCCTGATCATGGTGCAGAAGGCCTGGGCGAGGGCGGCGAGGGTGACGTGGCGGTGCCAGCCGGTGAAGGAGCGGCCCTCGAAGTGGTCCAGGCCGAGGCCGGTCTTCAGTTCCCGGTAATCGTGCTCGATCCGCCACCTGATCTTGGCCAGCCGGACGAGTTCGGTGATGGGGGTACCGGGAGGCAGGGTGGACAGCCAGTAACCGGTGGGTTCATCAGCGTGCGGTGGCCATTCGGCCAGCAGCCAGCACTCCGGCAGGCTGCCGTCAGCGGCGCGGGGGATGTCCCGGTTGGCGGGGCGGACCCGGATGGCCAGGAAGCAGCTGGTCATGGTTGCCTCGGGGTTGCCCTTGGTGGCCTTGGTGCCCTGCCGCCAGGTCACCGGGGCGACCTGGTCCGCGTGGGCGATGGCGAGCTGGCGCAGGGTGAGCGGCCGGGCGCGGTAGCGGGGGACGCTGGGCCGTCCCAGGCCGCCGTAGGTCATCGTGGCGGGAACGGCGTCGTGCGGATAGGCGCTGGTGGTCCCCTTGACCGCCAGCACGTACCGCCAGCCGCGGTTACCGAGCTCCAGCCGGAATGCGGTGCTGTCGCCATAACCGGCATCGGCCACTACCGCCGGCTGCTCGCCGCCGGCGATCTCCTCCAGCAGCCCCCACCCGCCGGGTCCGGTCATCTCATCGATCATCTCCAGCGCCAGCCGCCACTTCTCCGTATGCCGCACCCCATCGGGGATGCCGGCCCGGTCGCGGCGGCGCCGCGCCCGGGCCGCCGCAACCGGGTCGTCCAGCGCGGCGTCGTCCCAGCTTTCCGGGCAGAACAGCCGCCAGTCCGCGGCGCACGACGCGTG
>OBLU010001367.1_pt1 | contig 22802 bp, 21 predicted proteins | sample 1518681 | NCBI WGS metagenome assembly OBLU01 (sample SAMEA3539304, study PRJEB22396) | soil metagenome | biome: tundra; feature: field; material: soil | place: USA | collected 2010-05 | depth 0.15 m
ACGCCCAGTTGTTCCCCAGGAAGAAGTTCACAATGGAGCAGCAGAGAATGGCGATACCGTTCGAAACGATGATGGGAAAGTGCGCCCCATCGACCAAAACTCGCATGAGCGCGAGGTTCCCCACCATCGAAACCAGCCCATTTGAAATATGAAAGCGGACCAGTTGAGCTGCCAGGGCAGAGTCGTCTCGGCGGTCGCGCCAGGTGTAGTGCAGGTGCCACGCAAAGTTGTGCAACAGTGTGATCTCGAGAGCCGCGGCTGAAGCATACATATAGTGGCCCGGAGCCCACCGGTTCAGGACAGCGAGCGCGCCAAGCTGAACCACCATCCCGATGGCGCCCACCAAATTGAATTTTCCCCAGCGGATCAGCGTCTTCATGGCAGCGGCTCCCTGCGATAGAGCTCCGCCGTGTGGCGCACGGTGACCAGGACGGCCATCGCAAACATACACGCCGCCGCTATTGTTCCTCCCAGGTCAAACAGCAGCATCCTGTGGCCAAACAATGTTGCGTAGGGACTGCGAAGCAGTGCTAGGTTGCCGATGATCAATAGAATGCGAATCTCGGTTGGACCGAAGATACTCTGGGACAGTTCAAAACACGACAACGTATAGGTCGCCAGGTAGCTCTCGCTCGAAAGCAAGAGAAAGGCCACCATCATTGCGATTGCCGTTGGCCAGTGCAGAAATCCGGAAAAGCCGAGCCCGCACATCAGCGCGACTGACCCAAAGATATCTACCATGTGATCAACGTAGAAGCCGTAGCGGGGACGCTGTTGCCTCCGAACCCGGGCCAGGGTTCCATCCATGCTGTCTCCGAGCCAATTGAGGACGAGACACAGAATGACCAGGAGCAGTGCATAGCGGTTATATCGAGATAGCGCGTAACAAATCCCGGCTCCCACCTGCGCGCTGAGTCCAAGCAGGGTGAGCTGATCGCTCGTCAGCCATTTTGGCGCACGCTCGGCCATCCACTGCAATGCACGCTTCTCCATTCGAGCCGTAAGCGCCTGGTTGACCCTGCGCGCCGGTTGAAATGCCACCTCGTTCCCTGTCGTTGCTGCATCTGTTTTCATCCCCAAGTCCTTTCTGGCGTCATGTTTTCTCGCCTGCCTCTGTTGCGGATCCTGTTCATCTGCGCAATGCGTTGCACGCAGCTCGCAGCGTGAACTGCAACGATTCCCTGGGAACGCTCTCGACAAAGGGTCCAACCGCCCACGCCAGGCCGAGTGGAATGGAGCGAGTCAGCGAGACCGACTCGATCTCGATGTAGAGTCCGCCATCTCGCTCCTCGTAGCTCCAGTAAGTATTCAGCCGCCAGAGGAACCCGTGTTCCTGGCTGGCGTCGAGCGCGTGCTCCTGGCTTGTTCCGGGGGAGTCAATCTCAGAAATCTGCGTGCTTCGCGACATGCTGTATCCATGCTGGGCATCCAGTTCTCCAAAAGTGATGTCGTAGGTCGTGTCCATTACCACCGTAATCACGTGCTTCTGGCGTACCCGCATTACGACCTGAACTCGATCGAGGCCGCCTTGATCCTCATGTGTGAGCACTTTCGCCTGCAAAACCTGCGGGGAAAAACGCTGAGGATAGGCGTTGAAGTCCTTCATCAGCCGCTCAAAATCCGCAGCCTTGGCCCCAGGGACAAAGGCGGTTCCCCGCCAGTGGTGCAGCATCGCTCCGGACAGGATTGAACTTGCTGAAGGCGGCGTGAGCCGCTCGACGATCAACTCTCCGCTACGCAGCCGTGTTTCGCTCTGCGGAAGCGAGGCTAAAGGAGAGAAGAAGCCATTTTGCGACCGATGCTCGAGAGCGAGTCGCGACTCAACTGCACCGACATAGGCATTGAAAGCTGACACAGCCGCGACCGGAGCTTGGGCCACAGCCAAACCGGGAGCCCCCGCCAGCGGCAACAGGATGAGCAACCCGTATACCCAAAGCCGCGTTCGAGAATCTGAGAGCCGGCGTTCAATCATGTGCTCGATGATGCTCGTCCCCCGCTTGGATGGCAATGCATGAAACCTCACCTGTTAAGGATTGTTTATCGCCGTGCAAGTGCTTGCGCCACATACACTTCTAAGAAGTTGTACTTTGCCAAATCGTCTGGAATTGAAGTCGCGATCAGATACACTGGACATCAGAGATGACGGATCCACGGCCAGCCCGGCACTATCGATTCGGAATATTTGAAGCAGACCGAACTACGGGAGAGCTTCGCAGGCAGGGTGTCCGAATCAAGTTGAACGCGCAGCCATTCCAGGTTCTCTTAATGCTCCTGGACCGTCCCGGCGAATTGCTCACCCGGGAGGAGATCTCCCGTGAGCTCTGGCCCGACGGAACGTTCGTGGACTACGAGCACGGTGTGAATTCAGCGGTAAATCGCATTCGCGAAGCCCTCAGAGATACAGCAGGCAGTCCGCGATTTGTTGAGACCCTGGCCCGCCGCGGCTATCGCTTCGTGGCTCCTGTAGAGCAGATCCCTGTCAGTGAGAATCCTTCACTGCCGGCGGCTGAGGCGCCGTCCCCCTTATCAAGTAACACGACAGGTCTGGCTGAGGAGCCGGCAGTTCAATCAAAGCCTGAGGCAAAGTTTCACAGCCGGATTTTGGCGACCCCCGAAGAGCTGCCAAAAGCGTCGTATTCCGTGGTGCAAACACTCTTCGTCCTGCTGCAGTTTATGTATCTTGGCTTCTATGTTGGGGCGCTGGCGAACCTTGCGGAGATTGAGGACCTCTTCTCACCATTACCCAGGGCGACACATGCGCTGAATGTCCTGATCGTGAGTGCAGCTATTCTGATCCCTGTCCGTGCTTTTGTACTTACTGCCGTGATCTTCCATGCGCCCCGCGCACGCGACAATTTCCTCAAGATCTGGCCGTTCATCTTCGTCTTCGATGAGCTGTGGTCGCTCTCGCCATTCCTCCTCTTGCACCACATTAACTTCGGTCTCGCCCTTGCATGCACGACGCTTCTCGTCTATTCGCCCTTTGCTCAGCGATCACTCGTCCTCATGGGCGCAGGCGCGCCCTTCGAGTTGCCGGGCCGCCGTTAGAATCAGGCTTGTCTTCCCTGCTCCAAGAAAGCCACCGACGATTGCAATCCATGGCCTGTGCGGCTTCGAATCTAGGGCCATCCGCTTACCGTGATGCGAATCTCGTCATCTGCCGTCAGGCGTAGCATCTCATCGAATGTCACCACCATCCGGCCTTCTCTGGGTGCCACCTGATTCCTTATCGCTCTTCCGCCGATCTCGACCGATGCTTTGCCGCCTTTTGCAGCGATTTCGCAGGTACGGCACTGAAGAGTCCCTGCGAGCACTTTCATCGCAAACCGCGTCATGTCTTTCTGCCGGAGCAGCGAGAACGTGCCCCAGCCCGTTCCCGTCGCCCAGAAACACTTGAAGTTGTCCCGTGAAATTCTGGGCGCTGCCACAACTGCCGCGTTGGCTCCGTCGTAGAGGAAGCCACTCAGCGCGCCGATTGTGGACCACGACGACATGGCCCGGGCGTAGTGGTGGCCGCACTCGGGCTCGTCCCACGGATTCCGTTTTTCTCCGTCGTAGCGGGAGCGGATATTCTCAACGCACTCCACGCCTTCGTTCACCATGCCCCAATTCATCATCAGCGCGGCAACCAGGTATTCCTGGCCGGTCCATGCCTCTGCATAATAGGGAAACGGAATGTGCGGCCGCTCCGCCCGGCCATAATCGCAGACCACGACCGCCGCCTCCCCATTGAGCGCATAGGTCCGCTCCACATTGTCGTGATCCTTGAGCGTCGGCTTGTAGTTGTACTTGTATATCGATCGAAGCGTCCTGCGAATGTTTTCCGCCGAGACCAGAGGTCCCATGCCTCCAACCTCTGCCAGGTATTGGCCGATCAGCTGATCTGCCAGGCACCCTCCGCCAACCTGGTATTCCGGGTTCTCCGTATTCTCGGAACCCATGTCGCTCCTCAGGTTGCCGGCGATCTCATCCTTCCGGAATCCGCGAATCTTTTGGACGTAGAATTCGCCGTTGAAAAGATTCGCATCAACCCATCGGCTTCCCTGCTCGAAGAGCCGCTTGTATGTCCCGGCAGATTCAGCGTCCCCGGCCGCCCGCGCCAACTCCTCGCCGGCGCGCAACGCACCGAGATAATAGATCCCGCACATTGGATTGGGGCCGTAAAACTCCACATCGTACGTGTTGTGTTGCACGCCTTCCATCACCCCGTCACGATTGGCGTCCCATCCGCCTGGCACCCATGCAAACTCGAGCGCCTTCTTCGCGCGTGGCCACGTCGCGCGCAACAGCGCCTCATCGCCCGAGATCTTCCAGTCAAGCCACGCGTGGATGATCTGCCCCATCTGTCCATCCGCCGCCGCGTATCCTGAGCGCGCCTTGCCTTCGGGCAGCAACTGTCTGAAATGAATTGCGCCCGCATCGTCCATCGAATATCCAAACGCGCTCCGCCGTAATGACCGGGCAAACGATGGGAAAAGATGTGTTGTTGCCGTCTCATAGTTCCAGACATGGGTGCAGTTTCCGAAGCAGCATCCCTGCGTGTCGTCGCTGCCCTCAAACGCATGAAACTCGCCATCCGCGGTGCGAAAGCAGGTCGTCGTCGCCAGTGTTGAAAGGTTTGCGCTTGCCGCCTCCTTCACAGCGGCAGGCAGCGTGCTTTCGCGCAATGCGTTTGTGAACATCCGGGTTCGCGCTTCTAAATCCGTCAAATGTGCGGCCGCATAACTCACTGCTTCCCATGCGTCTTTGAACCGGTCCGCATAGAAATTGCCGATAACCGTCTTGCCCTCGCCCTCCGGCGCCGCCCACCCAATCCACTCCGGCGTGCGATTCGGAAACCGCCACCCCAGCAGAAACTCAAAGCTCGCAGACTGCCCCGCGGGGATGGTCCTCTTAAGGCAAAGCACTCCGACGGAATTGTGAACTTCAGGCGGCGCGCCCAGGTCGCCTGTCTGAGAAAACTGGTCCCAGAAATGAAGCGGAGCGTTCCACCATCGCCCCGCCGGCCAACCTTCCCAGTGCGAGACCTTTGCCCCGCCATCGACGCTCGCTGCCAGCACGAATTCGCCCGCCATCGGATCGTCCGAGGCAAGCGCTGGATTGCCCATCACCAGCCCTGCAACTCCGTTTTCTGCGCGATATTGGTTCCGCCTTCCCTCATTCGCCTTCTGCCGCGCGGCTCCGCCGTTGTCTGTTTTCGTGTTGACGGGATTCTCGATTGAAAACGCTATCCCAACCGTTGCCGCCCTCAAGCCTGGATTCGTGACCCGATAGCGCAGAATCGCTGTCGGCAATCCCGAGTCGTCAGGCTCATGCGGAATGAAGGGCGAGAACGCATCGAGTTCAACCTTCACTGGAAGTGCGCTGTCCTGAAAATCAATATGCGCCAGCGGGTACTCCCCCGTGAATGTCGCGGACTCCAGCCTGCTAAGCCCCGGTACGTTGTTCGAGCCCAACCCATCCTGTCCCTCAAAGGGCGAAACGATGCGAGACTCAAGAACGCGCGCCACCGGCTTCCCGCTGCCCGATTGGGCCCAGATGCTCGGAAATGCATACGACGGCCTGAATCCCTTGTTGGGTCGGTTGAATATCTCCCAGTCGATGAGTTGTCCGCGTCCGCCCAGCCCAATGCTCCCTGCCCCCACGCCACCAAGGGGAAACGAGATCATGCGCAGTTGCCGCCCCTGAAACTGCCGCGGATAATTCCGGTCTCCGCTGCTCGGGATCCGCTGCTTTGGCAATTCTGGATCCTGCCCCGGCACCTGCGCGGACATATGTTCCGAGAGCGTTGCCGCACCCATCGCCCCTGCAGCCTGCTTGAGGAAGTTCCTGCGATCGAGCCTTACCTTTACGGTCATTCCGAATCCTGTGTACAGCATTGATTCGCTCGAATTGTACAGTGAGCACACCCCAGCTGATCCAGAGCCAAACCCAAGGTGCAAGCGACAGCCGGTCTCTTCACCCAACGCGATATTCCCGAGGGGGAATATCGCTGGACGTGGGAGTAACTGCAACCCTGAACATTCCCGCTCGGTAATATATTAGTTGATCGCAGGCAGAAATTGCGATAATATTCCCGTACGGTAATCATAAGCTTGGAGCGCCCCATGCGGTATACCCCTCAACATATCGGTGCCCTGATCAAGCAGACGCGGAAAAGCTTGGACGTCACGCAGAAGTATCTCGCTCTGACGTCGGGAACAGGACTCCGTTTTGTCATTGATCTTGAGAAGGGCAAGGAAACTTGTGAAATCGGAAAAGCACTTACCGTTCTGCAGACGTTGGGAATCAAGATGACCCTGACGCCGCCCGCAGCGGCAAATAAGGAGTAAAGCATGCCGAGGACGCTGGATGTCTATTTGCATAAGGACCTCGTCGGCCACCTTATTCAGGACGGCGGCGGGCAGATGGCATTCGATTACTCCGAGAGTTGGTTGGAAAAGCCTGGAGCCCCCCCGCTCTCTCAGTCCTTGCCACTACGGAAAGAACGCTTCACGCGTAAACAGTGCCGGGGTTTCTTCGCTGGCATTTTGCCTGACGAGAGCAAGCGAGAAATCATCGCTCGCAACTTGGGCATCAGCGCACGCAACGATTACGCCATGCTGGAACGGATCGGCGGCGAATGCGCGGGAGCAGTGACCTTTGTTCCTGCCGGCGAGACTTTGCCCGAGCGCAACTACAGCTACCGTAAGCTATCGACCGAGGAACTCATTGCGATCCTGAAAGAGTTGCCGAATCGCCCGCTCCTGGCGGGAGAAAAAGGAGTGCGACTATCCCTCGCAGGAGCACAGGACAAGGTCGCCGTCCGAATTGAGGGGGATGATGTCAGTCTTCCGCTGGGCGGTGCGCCCAGCACACACATCCTCAAGCCGGCGAATGAACGCTTTGAGGGTGTGGTATTCAACGAAGCGCTCTCGATGAATCTCGCCGCGGCGATTGGCCTGCTCGCGGCGAGGGTCGAGACCCGAAATGTCGAAGGTACGACGTTCCTTCTTGTCGAGCGCTACGATCGTGTTCATCGACAGATACATGGTGAAGAGCCCACTATCGAACGGGTTCATCAGGAAGATTTCTGTCAGGCTCAGGGCATTGTTCCGGAAATGAAGTACCAGAAAGAAGGTGGCCCGTCGCTTAAAGATTGTTTCAATCTGTTGCGGGAGGTTTCAAGTGCTCCAGTCATTGACCTGACCAGACTGCTCGACGCAGTGATCTTCAATTATCTAGTTGGGAACAACGACGCGCACGGCAAGAATTTCTCGATTCTGTACCACAGCGCGGGAACGAAAGACCATCAGGTTCGGCTTGCTCCGCTCTACGACGTCGTGAGCACAATCTACTATCCGGAACTCAGCCGGGAAATGGCCATGAAGATCGGCGGAGAGTACTCGTCGGAGAGAGTTACACCAAGAAACTTCGAAAAGCTTGCAGAGGAAACCGGACTGGCGAAGCCGCAGGTGAGGCGCCGCGTGCCGGAACTGGCCGACGCGATTCTCTCAGCACTTCCCATACTCGATATTCAAAATCCCATTGCAGAAAGTGTGGCCGTGTTGATAGAGAAGCGCTGCGAAAACACTCGCGGCAAATTCCGAAGCGGAATCGCATAAACGCTGTTCTTGATTACGGCGTTAGAACCTCAAGCTCGGAAAAGACTTCAAAGTCCTCTCGGTTATACGTGTAAATTCTGTGGATGCCGTTGGCTTTCATCGCGGCGACGAGTTGCAGATCGAAAACCTCTCCGCCCGTGACGGGGCGACGGCGAAGCAAGTCCAACAGCACCTCGGCCGTGTTCGCCGGGACGGGTAGGACCTGGACAAACGATAACAAGCTGGAAAGGGCGTCCAAGGCGTCGGCAGGCGAGCGCGGCTTCAGGACGCGACGCGCATTGGTCACGATGGAATAAAACTCGCAAAGTATCTGTACCGTCACGTAAACGGCCGTGGAAGTGTTCCGCGCCGATTCAAGCGCTGCGCGTGACGCCGTATGCTGCGGAGCATCTGCGTCCATCGCGTAGATCAGGACATTCATCGATCAGCCCTGATACAACCGAAGTGAAGCCACCCAGTACAATCGGCGCTGCCACCCCGAAGCGCCCGGCCAGTCAGCTGGAGAGATGAACTGCCTCTATGATGTCAAAAGGAACAATTGATATCACCTGCACTTGGGAGTAGCTTATGAGCATGGCCCGAGTACCCTTCACATTAAGAATTGACTCTGAAGAGCGCGCCGCCCTGGAGAACCTCAGCAAGATCGAAGGGCGCCCCGTGAATCAGCTGCTCAATGAAGCGATCAAGGGCTTTCTCGGCCGCCGCGGACCCAAAGAACTCAGCTTGGAGACAACCCTTGCGCGCCTTCGAGCCTACCGGGAGCGCGATCCCCGATTCCAGAGTGCAATTGCTGAGCTTGTGGAGTCCGAGGCGGCTCTCGATGACCCGCTTGAAGGCGAGTTGATCGAAGGTAAATTCATCGATGGAGATCTCGCGCCGGCAGGCCCTGCGCAAAGCAGGATTCGGGATCTTCTCGATGCCTGACTGGGATGCGGACAGTCTCCAGTTAAGGGCGAACCTAGTGCACGTTCTCAGCCATATTATTCAGACAGCGCAGCAGCGCGAACAGCCGAGGCTGGAGTCCGCAAGGCGCTGGCATGCGCTCTCCATGCAAAACCTGAAAGTGTCCGACCCGCGCTTCGTTGGCAGATTTCGGGGTGAACCAGGTCTGGAAAGCGTGCAAGTAAGGGTCGGGGCACACTATGGCGTAGACGCAGAAGATGTCGCGGGATCTCTGGCGGAATTTGAGACCAAACTCCGGGCTCTCGTGGCCGAATTGGACTCACTGCTTCCGGCCGGCGAAGAGCCGAATGCCGATCAACTGGCAGCGATTTTGGACCTCTGCGCCTGGGTTCATTCTGAGTGGGTGCGAATCCATCCCTTGGCCAACGGCAACGGCCGCACGGCACGCCTTTGGGCCAACAGCATTGCGATGCGTTACGGTCTGCCGCCCTTCATCCGCTTGCGCCCCAGACCCAACTCCGGCTGCGCGGATGCCGGTGCCAAAGCAATGCAAGGAAACTGGAAGCCAACCGCGATCGTATTCCGCCGGTTGCTCGACACCTGTTTGGCTGAGCCATGAATTCAGGGCTTGATACCCCGAACAGGCCTTCTAGACACCCCAGAGAGCATCGGTGGACAGGCCCTTCCATCGCCAGGATAGGCATTGCAACGGCTTGTTGAAATGAAGAGGAATCGTTCCCTGCCGAACTGGTTCATCACGTTGTAACGGGTGGCGGCCTTCTGATTGTATTCCCCGGCTTCATTGCCGTTGTATCGGCCGGGGGCAAGCGTTGTGTTCGGCACCGCTATCATGGCGAGTTTAAAGAAATGGATTCGCAACCCGGAGACTACCGAACCGTTGGCCGTGCTGGAGATCCTCCGTAAACAGGTAGTCGCACTGCGCCTGGATTGCAGCCGAGACGATCAATGAGTCGTACCATGAGAGCCCACCTTGGGCTTGGAGATTGAAAGCCTCCGCATAGAGTGCTTGTGACGAGTGAACACTGAGCAAGGGACGGAAAACCGTGCCCAGATATTGCTCCGCATCCGTCAATCTCATTGGTTGGGAGAACCGTTTCAGGGCAACATTGAAGAACTCCTGAACGACCTGATAGCTGATGATTCCCTTCTGCGTCGTCAGGGCTCTGCGGATAAGCTGCGCGGCTTTCTGAGCTTTCACGACGGCGCTTTGGTCAAACGAGTAAACGAAGATATTCGTGTCCAGAAAGAATCTATCGCTCATTCAGGTCGTCCCTGCTGAAGTGCCCGCCGGCATCGACGTGTCGCATTTGTTTCATCAGCGCATCAAAACCTTGAGCGTCTCCTGCGCTTTGAGCGAATTGCGTCAGCCATTCACGGAATGCCGCATTCAGCGTCTTGCGCTGTGCACGCGCAATGGAGCGGGCACGCTCGATCAGGTCCTCGTCGGCACTCAAAGTAATGTTCTTCATACGAAATCAGTGTACACGATTATCGTGTGCTCGAGAAGACCCTTATTGCAGATTCTCGCGGTCTTCTTCTCGCGGCGGCAATCCAACCTTTGCAGGTCTCACTGACTTTACTCCTTTGCAATAGGCGACTTGAGAGAGATTGAATTGCCCGGCATCATAACCTTTGCCCTCCATGGCCGGAAGCGTTTGAATCAGCGTGAGGGCTTTTGGGCCTGGCATCAGGTAAGTTCGCGGCTCGAGCTACGGCTCTTTTTCCAGCCTCGGGTCGAAGCCTATTTTTGCGGATTGGATGGTGTCACTTTCGCCTTGATAGCCCTGTTTCGAGAACTCCAGGTGAATGTGCTCGGGCGGCGGCGGCGGTAGGTTTTGCAATGTGTATTTCCCCTGATCATCTGAAACGGCCGTGAAGCTCTTGCCGTCGCCAAATGTTAACTTCACCCCAACGCCGGAGATGGGCAAGCGGGAATGAAGGTCGGTTACCTCGCCTTGATACTGCCACGGCGGCGGAGGGGGTGGGTTGAGCTTGCGCCAGGTTGGAATGGCGAGCGCCGCAACGATCAGGATGGCCGCAATGGCCTGGAAGGCTCGCCTTCGGGTCTGCGTCAGGCCGAGCGAGCGGCGAAGCAAAGCGGCAACCTTGGCGCCGTCGGGCTCGGGAATGCCCTGAATCTCAAGCATCGCCGGCAGCGGCGTCTTGTCAAGAAGCCAGGGAAAGACCGGCTTGTGGAGCGCCTGGGCCCGTGAGTACTCGAACGTGATGTAATCGGAGCCGTGGGCGTTGGCTGACCAGCACAAGATCAGGGTGCGGGAGCCGCGGATCGAACGATCGAGGCGCTTTTTCCACTCTTCGCCGGGGTCAATAGATTGCACGTCGAAGAAAACTCGGTATCCCTCGCTACGCAATGCATCCACCAGAGGCCTGATGCGCTCGGTGTCGGCGCGCGAGTAGCTGAGAAAGACATCGTAGCGTGGCAAGAGCATGGCCTTAGTTTCGCATAACCTCCACAATCTGATGCGAGGAGTTGGCCATCGCGGTGCCATCGCCGTTTTCGAGGCTATCAAACAAGGCCACCCACGACGCGCGGCCAGGCCCAAAGACAGGGGACGAAGCGAGAAATTGTCGTGTCCCCGTTACCTCCCAATCCGGAGCTTTCAGCCCCTCTGCTTTGGGCACCAGCTCAGTCGCGCCCTCTCGCGTAGCGGCCTTTTGTCCGGCACCCCATTGGCAGGCAAGCTTGAACGTGTCGCGGACAAGCAAATCACGGGCTGATGAATCCGCCTCCCGAATGGCCTCGGCTTGCTGGATGCAGCCGGTAAAGTCGGCCGCGGTCAGGCTTGCTTCCTCCACATCCAGCCGCGCCGCAGTGGATATATCGATCTTGAGGCGGCGTTCGTCCAATTCAAGCGCCCTGTCAAATTGAAATAGCTGTTCATGGTCGAGATGCGACAGATGCTTCAGCACTCCCAGATCGGTGGGATTGATTTCCAGAAAATATTCGTCCGCCGCCGCCGCATCTGTGAAGTCTCCCTTTAGTTCATAAGCTTGACCGATATAGAACTGTACATTAGCCCAGGTTTTAGGAAGAGCACCCCTGGTCAATAGCTCGATAGCCTGGCCCAGCGCCTTCATCGCCTGGTCAGCCGCCGCGGAAGCTTTGTCCCCGGTGGCTTGTTTCCCCTCATCGATTAATGCAATGCCAAGGCTCTCTTCCGTCCTCGCTCAATCCTGGGGAAGATCCGCCTTGGTCTGCACCTCCAGTGCGTGGCTGTAAGCCTCGACGGCCTCCTCGAGCAAAGCGTCGGTCTTTTCTCCTTGAACCTTTTCGGCTTCAATTCTTTCAGCATTGCCCAGGTTGTACTCTGTTTTTGCCCATTGCTGGGGAAGATCGGCCTTGGTTTGCACCTCCTGTGCACTTTGAAAGGCCTGCACCGACCGGTCGAACAGTGCAGTCGCCTTTTCTCCAATGGCCTTTTCCGCCTGCTTACGCAATAGAAGGCCCAGATTGTTTTTGGTGGCAGCCCAGTACTGAGGGAGATTGTCCCTCGTCAGTACCTCGAGCGCGTTCTTGAAGGCCTCTGCGGCCTGTTCGAGAAGGGCATTTGCCTTGTCTCCTGAAACGTTGTCTGCCTGGTGCATCCAAGCGATGCCGAGATTGTTCTGTGTCATGGCCCAGTCCTGCGGAAAACTGGCCCTGCTGCGCAGTGTCAGCGCACCTTGATAAGCCTCCACTGCCTGACTCAGCAAGAGATCGGCTTTATCCCCTTCGGCCGCTTCTCCCTCAGCCTCGAAAGCCGTGCCCAGATTGCTCTGAATCGAGGCCCATTCTTTCGATGCACTGGTCTTAGGGAAAACCCCCAGAGCATTCTTGAAGGACTGGATCGCCTGGTCATAAAGGTTAGTGGCTTGATCCCCGAGAACCTGGTCCCCGTGAACCATGAACGCGTTGCCAAGGCTGTCCTGAATTCCTGCCCATGCCTTTGGATCATCAGATTGGGAAGTCAGCTCAAGCGACTTCTCTAGGTCCTTCACCGCCTCATCGGACAAAGCTGAGGCCTGATCCCCGGTTGACCTCGCCGCTTCATCCCTCAACACAACTCCCTCGTCAGCGAGCAGAGCCGCCACGCTCTGCTTTTCCTTTATCGGATCGTACTCCTGGGAAAGGCTTTGAAATTCTCGTAGAGATTCTTGAAGCAGGGAATGGCTCTGTTCGGCGCCGGTCACCTCAGCTTCTTGCCACTGCGCGTTCGCCACATACCAGCGAGCGGTAAGCCAGATGTCCCGCAAGGCCACGTCTTCCAAAAATCGGCTATGCTCTTCGGTCGCTTCGTCGCGTGCTTCCCCGAAAATCTGCGTGGCCTGATGGTACTGCGAGTTGAGCTGGTAAGTGTTCGTGACCGCGCAATCGCGTAAGTTGTTGACTCTAAGGCACGAATGGCTACGGAAAAGTACGCAAAAGTACGGGCTGGACAGCTTATTGGGAGTCGATTGGGAGTCTGTTTCGACAGTTGGTTTCGCCGCCCAATGGTTCCGGCAAATTCTCCAAACGCTGCAACGAGCAAGCCTATGCTCTCACTGAGATGCTTCCAGAGTGTCAGAAGTTGATGTATACTTCTGACAGTACAGGTGACGTATGGAACGCCTCACAGAAGCCATTCTCGAAAAAACGAACGTACTTCCCGAAGGTATGCCGATCTCTGCCAAGATGCTGCTGCATCTCGGCAACAGGGCGGCCCTTGACCAGGCGCTCTCCCGGCTTGTGCGTCGTGGCAAACTTCTGAGAGCCGGACGGGGAGTGTACGTGTCCCCCGTCGCAAGCCGCTTTGGGAGCCGGGCGCCTGCCGTGGAGAAGGTGGTTGAGGAGCTGTCCCGTCAGCGAGGAGAGACCGTCGTCCCTTCGGGAGCCAGCTCTGCAAATGCTCTTGGATTGACGACGCAGGTACCAACTCGAACCGTTTATTCAACCTCCGGGAAGAGCCGGAAATTTACTTTGGGCAAGCAGGTCGTCCACCTACAGCACGTACCGGCGTGGCAGCTCACCCTCGCTAAAGATCCCGCTGGGGAGATCATTCGCGCTCTCGCATGGGCTGGCCCGGAGAAGGTCAACCAGGCGTTGAAGGAGATCGAGACCAGAGTCCCGCGTTCTGAATTTCAGCGCATATCCCAGCAAAGCTCACGGTTGCCGCTCTGGTTGGCAACCGCACTGAGTGGGACAGGTAACTATGCCTGAGAGCTTCTTCCATCTGAGCGCCAAAGAGCAGGAAGAGGCTCTCCAGGTAGCGGCATCGGCCTCTGGAAGACCTGCCCATCTCTTGGAGAAAGACATCTGGGTCGTCTGGGCGCTCTCGACGTTGTTTACGTCTCCGCTTGGCTCCCATCTGGTGTTCAAGGGCGGCACCGCTCTCTCAAAAGCATACAAAGCGATACGCAGGTTTTCAGAGGATGTGGACCTTACTTACGACATCCGGGCGCTCGCGCCACAACTTGTCAGGAATGCTCCTGACGGACTGGACGCGATTCCTCCGAGCAGGAGCCAGGAGAAGAAATGGTCGGATGAAATCCGCAAGGAACTTCTCCCAGCATGGCTTCGCGACAGTGCCCACCCAATCGTGCAAGCAGGGCTGGCCGGACTTCCGGCAGCCACAAGCCGCGTCACCGATGGATGCATATTCATTGATTACAAACCCGTCGTCGCCGCGTCCAGCTACGCGCTTCCCAGGGTCATGCTCGAATTCGGCGCACGTTCGACCGGCGAGCCGAGCAGCGTGCGTCTGGTCCGCTGCGATATTGAGGAGTACATCCCAGGGGTTTCATTCCCAGTTGCAAGCCCGCGGGTGATGGACATTTCGCGCATCTTTTGGGAGAAGGCAACCGCCGCCCATGTCTATTGCGCCCAGGGTGGAGCCGGACTGAGTGACCGGTTTTCCCGGCACTTTCATGACCTCGTTCGCCTTGAAGAAGCCGGACACCTCGCGAACGCGCTGGCCGCACACAAGATTGCAGAAGCGGTAGCGATCCACAAGAATTCGTTCTTCGCCGAGAAGGACACGGCTGGAAATCGGATTGATTATCTTGCCGACCTACACAGCGGCCTCACCATCGTACCCGAGGGAAATGCGCTCGAAGCACTGCGAGGTGACTATCAGCGGATGCTCGAAGACGGCCTCCTTCTTGAAGACGCCGAATCCTTCGATCTCCTGATGGACAAGTGCAAAAGCATTCAAGAGCAAGTAAAGAGATTCTCTGCAATCGAAGACAAGCCATAGTGGATTGCCGAGCAAGTTCGCGACGAAAACGTCCAGAGTCTTGGAGGCAAAATGACGCAAACAGGAGACCCTCCGCCACCATGAGCGGAAAGGGATGTTAGCAACAATTGATGTATTTATCGAAGGAAATCGGTAAACCCTTGCCGACTTTTCGTTACCCATTTGCTCCCAGGCCCGTCTTTCCGCGTTCGAGCCAAAACAATTCCCGCTGTGCTTCGGTGAGTGCATCGGTCCCACATCGCCTGAGCGCTATCCGCATTCCTCAACTCCCGTGCAACCGGGATAGCTTGCCTCGCCGCGCCGCTCCGAAAACAATCCATTGCGAATTGCCTGGGTCCGGGATATTTTTGTTCGTCTATTCATGCTCTTGAAATAAACAGATCGCATAATTGCTCTCCAAGAAGCATTCTCAGGTGACTTGCAATCCCATGCTCTGATAGGGCCGAGTTTGAGGATAGCTAGTTGCCGCAGGGCCCCGATTACACCGCATTGAAGCAAGAGCAAAGAACACCGGGTGCGAGGAATGCCCGCCCCCGGAATTGCGCGACTTCAACGAACTCCCTGGCGCAGCCGTGGATCTTCCCCTTTTGGAATAGTGAGGACACCGTCATGCACGAACGATTTCTAGCCTGTCTGAGAGCACACGTGTGCACTGCTCTCCTGCTTGTGGCCTTTCTCGCGCTTGGGGCCACACACGTCGCTGCCCAAGTCGACAAGGGCATGATCGTTGGTACGGTACGTGACCCGACCGGAGCCGCGGTACCCGATGCCAGGGTCGTCGTTACCAATCTGGCCACTCAGGTCACACAGGCTACCGCGACAAATTCAGATGGACAGTATGTTCTTCTCTTGATTCAGGTCGGGACTTATTCAATAAGTGTCGAGAAAACAGGCTTTCAGGAATCTATCGAAAAAGGAATCAATGTAGATGTGCAGAGCCGATTGCAGGTCGATTTCACTCTGCAAGTAGGCGCAGTCCTGCAACAGGTAACCGTTACAGGTGCAGCGCCTCTGCTTGACACACAGTCGGCCGATGTTGGCCAAGTTGTGGGGGACAAAGAGATATCGGAATTGCCGCTGAATGGGCGGCGCTACGACGACCTCGTGTTCCTGACCACTGGAGTAACTTCAGTCACTCCAGTGATGGCCAACCATGGGGAAGGTGCGTTCAGCGTGGATGGAAACACCAGCATGCAGAACAACTTCATCCTAGACGGCGTTGACAATAACTCGTATGACGAAAACATGAACACGCGCAGCGCGCAGGTTGTGATTCCACCCGTCGATACTCTGTCGGAATTCAAAATGCAGACGCACACATACGATGTTTCCTTCGGCAGGAATGCGGGTTCGGTCATCAATGCGACCATCAAGTCAGGATCCAATGGGTTTCACGGAGATGTATGGGAGTTTCTGCGCAACAAGGCGATGGACTCTAATGACTGGTTCCTCGATCAGGCCGGCAAGCCCAAGGCACAATACCAGCAAAACCAATACGGAGGCACCCTGGGTGGCCCCATCAAGCAGAATCACAGTTTTTTCTTTATCAGCGAAGAGCGCCTGTCTATCCGGCAGGGCATAACGAGAGTTGGGTCGGTTCCCACTCCGCTGATGCAGCAATATAATTTCTCCGAACTCAAGAAAGCGCCTATATTGTCCGCCAGTGCCCCCAGCCAGTTGCAGTCGCAGTTTGCCGGCTGTTTCACCGGCGCTGTGCTCAGCTCAGGCTGCGTCGATCCGGTGGGCGCTAAGATTCTCGCTCTTTATCCCTTGCCAAACACCAACCGTTCCCAGGAAGGCGTAGCCAACGGTTTTGTAGGGAATAACTACATTGCCAGCCCCAAGTTCACCCAGGACAAAGACAGCGCTGTGGCGCGCATCGACACGAAATGGAACGACGCGAACAAGATCTACGGGCACTATGCGGTAATGGATACCCGGCAATTCACTCCAGGTATTTTTTACGGCCTGCAGCCTGCCTATTTGGATGGCTCAGCGGACAACACCTATGGCTATGTCTTCACGCGTGGAACCAGCGTGGCGTTGGTGTGGACGAGCATCGTGAACCCCTGGATAGTGAACGAAGCTCGCGGCGGTTACAATCGCGATGCGAACCAGAGCCTGCAGGCCCCGTACCACTCAGACAACGTGAGCGCGAGTCTTGGCATTCAAAACATTCCCACCTATTCCGACGGGACCGAAGGAGGCGGGTTGGCGACCTTCTCGATGACCGGCTTCGCGAGCCTGGGCAGCCCCACCTATCTGCCTGGTAGCCAGTATTCAAATGTGTATCAGGGCGAGGATTCGTTGAGCATGATCCGCGGCTCCCACACGCTGCGCTTCGGCGGCGGATGGCGGCGCGATGGGAACCGGTTCTTCGACGACTGCTGCGTGCGCGGATATTTCAATTTCAACGGGCAATACTCCGGCTCCGCTTTGACCGACTTGCTGCTGGGGGTACCGCAAAATGCTGGCCTGGCTACTCGCGCGAAGCCTTACTCCTACAACGATTCGACATCGGCTTTCGCACAAGACACGTGGCGCATCTCGCCCAAGCTGACGCTCAACTATGGTCTCCGCTGGGAATACACGACTCCGAGAATCAACAACGATTGCCAGGTTGCCAACTTCGATCCCACCGCGAATGGCGGTCAGGGAGGCGTCGTGGTTCCCGCTACCGGCGCTTCAGGCGCACAAGCCTGTTCTCTGGTCAACCCATGGCACAAAGCCTTCGCTCCACGCGTCGGAGTTGCTTATCGCATAGCGGACAAGCTGGTGTTTCGAGGAGGAGGCGGGCTCTTCTACCAGGGCATCGACCGGCAGGGAAGCGAGAGCCTGCTGGAGTTGAATCCCCCCTACTATCTCGATACGCGCGCCGCAAAGTCCGTCACCGTGATGCCGACGCTGTTTTTGCAAAACGGCTTCCCTTCCGGTCTCTTGACTCCGTACGCGCTGAACAACTACGCACGCCTTGACCAACTCTCTATGATCCGCGCCGCCGATCCGAACCTGCGGCCTGCGTATGTGGAGAACTATAGCGTGGGATTCCAAATCCCTATCAACCGCAATCTGTTGGCCGATTTCGGATGGGTTGGAAACTTTGCTCATCATGAATGGACCCTCGGCAATCTGAACCAAAAGCAAATCGTCACTACAGGTGGAGTGACTTCAGCCGTAGCTCCTTATCCGAACTTTCCTCAAGTTGAATGGAAATCGCCGATCGGCAATCTCAACTACAATTCCCTGCAGGCAAAGCTGGAGCAGCGTCTGTCGAACGGCCTGAGCTTCCTGCTCAATTACACATGGAGCAAGGCAATTTCCGATTACGTAACCAACCTTGAGGTCGGCGCCGGCGCCGGCAACGGCAGAACCTTCAACCAGAACTGGTACAACCGCCAGGCTGACAAGGCGCTCACGGTGAACGACCAACCGCAGCGCATTTCTCTGAATACCTCTTACGCGATTCCGTCCGGAAAGGGATACCACGCATTCAATTCCGGCTGGCAGAGTCAAATCCTGGGCAACTGGCAGATGAACGGGATTTATATGCTGGCCAGCGGCGAAGCGCTCGGCATCGTTTCGCCCAGCGATACGAGCCAGACCGGCGTATTCAAGGTGGGCGTAACACGCGCCAATTGCATCGCCAAACCTAAGTTCTATAGCGGCGGCAAAGTATCGGAGTGGTTCGACACCAGTGCATTTGCCCTTCCGGCCACGTATACCTTCGGCACCTGCAGTAATTCGCCGGGGATCCGGTCGGCGCGGACGGACAATGTGAACTTCTCCCTGTTCAAAGACATCATGCCGACCCAGAGCGACCGTTTCCGTATCCAGTTCAGGACCGAATTCTTCAATATCCTCAATCACCCACAGTTTGCCCCGCCTGCGACAGCCGGCTTGACGGTGACGAACGCGACCTTCGGCTCGGTGACCAGCCTGCTCCAGTCACCAAGACAAATTCAATTCGCATTGAAGTTGTTTTACTAACGCACATTTGCCAGCGCGCAAGGGGAGCCGGAAATTTCAGACTCCCCATGCACACTGCACGACCATGCTGTGCCGTTCGACCTCCGTGCACTCAGGCGCGGACTCACTACCTGGACGCGCTGCCCTGGTGCACCCATCCAACTCGCTTCAGCTACCAGAAATCCATCGCCGATCGAATTAGTCCTCTGAAACGCCGCAGGGACCGGACAATGGAGCCAGGGTTCGAGCCCAGATTTTGATCCGCTGCCAATCAGCCAATGCCCGGGAATCGAAAGTTATCGGGCGTGCTTGGACACGGTCTGCGCGATTCCCGGGAGCGTGTGGTGGCTTTGAATCAGCTGCCAGCGCCCGGAATCCCGGACACTGACCGACATTTCGGTGCTAATCGTGTTGTCGATGAGTGACTTGGCGTCAGTTGAGATCCAAGCCTGTGCCACCGCTCGATAGAGGAGGCATATTTTTGTCGTAGAGCAGCGACTAGTACAAAGAGTCGCCTGCGCGACTAGCCACCCTGACTTACCTCTTTCGGGGAGAAAGAGACGGCAATTCGACTCAGTGCACCTACAACTGCACCTACTAGCTGCGCACCTTGATTGATCCAAGGCTCCCTTCGTTCGGCGTTGACCATTTCAAATGCCCCTTCCAATTCGGAAGAAGGCAAGTGAGCGTCCGCAAGGCGGAGCTCGTATGCGCCGACTAGGGGAGTCATTGCGGCGTATGCTTCGTCCGCATGCAGCACTTTTGCTAGCAGGCTCTCAAGCCGCTTCAATGAGCGCTGCTTTTCTCCCTTCGGCAGCGGTACGACATTCTGTAGGCCTGCAACATCGATGCTATCCGCCGTCAATCGTGCGAGGTCCTTAGCCAACTCGTAGAAACCACCTTCATCAACTGCTCTGAAACGATGAATTAGGCGGAACAATCGTTCGTGCTCCGAATGCTGTTTAATCACTTCAAACCCGAAACGCTTCTTGGAATTGTGGTTTAGAAGTTCAATCGTCTTTCTTAAGAAGGCTTCGGGCGCATACGTCCGAGCTGGCTCCCCTTCGGCTTGAGCCATCAGTAATTCTCGCGATACCCCTCCATCTGGGATGACGTTGAATCCTGCCCAAATCTGTTGCTGCCAGGCAGGCGAATTCCTGATGTCTTTTGCATAGACGTTTACCAGTCCTATGCTGTTCACGCCAAAATGCACTCCTCCGCCGGAACCCATATCGATTCGACCTGTGTTGGCGGTATACCATTCCATGGCTGCGCCACGGTGGTCGAGAGCTTTGTTTATCACGTCGGGTTTGAACCAAAGCCATCGTCCTTTTCGGTCCAAGACCTCGGCACTCTCTCTTTGGCCGGAGCCGTCGGTGTAGAAGAAGTTCTGGGATGCGACATGATCACCTCGAATTCTGATACTGTGCTCGCCAGGTTCGATGAATTCGACTTTCCAAAGCTCACCCCAAACACGAAATAGCCTCCTTCCCTTGGCCTTTCGGGAGGATCTACGGGTAGTGAATTCGTCGGAGCCTCCGATCTCGGGAACATCTTGCTCAAGATCAAAATCTTTCCGTCCAACGTGCAAGACTTCAATCGAACTCCCATATTGGAAGCCATGTTCGGTAATCTCCGTGGTTGTCCCTTGCCATTTTTGGCCGGTTGACTCCTCCACCGTCGGGTGCTCATTCCAGCTAATTTCCGGTCTTTCCGAATAGATAAGTTCGCGGCTCCGATAAGAGGAAACACACAGGCATTCATTCCTTGCGGCCAAAAAGTCTTTGAGGTGACTGGACCGGATCTCCATCAACGCTGGTGAGCCACTCCCATTCCGAGCAAGCCGAATGACGACAGAATAGCCCTCCTCGATTGCCAGCCAGTTATCACCTTCTCGCTTGAGATGGAGCCCAAGCACCAGATCAGGGTGAACATGCCATTCTCCGTGTTCAATCTTGCTTCCCCGTTGACACAAAACAAGGGAAGTTCCATGAACCTCATCCGGATACGGCTGGAACAGATCGGCCGGTTGATAAACCCCATCCTGAACGCAAGGAGCATGGTCGTGCATTAGGCTAAGATTGTCCCAGCTGATGGTCTTTTCCGCGATTTCACGCAGAGCGATAGGAATCGAGGCCGAAGCGGAGGCAAAGTGCTCTTCCTCGTGTCCCGGAGTTAGGTTCTCTGGACCGTTATCAATCTTCCTGGTAGCGCGAAGAACAACCCACGCATCCCGGTCCATGATGCGGGAGCGCCAATCTCGCAGTTCAAACCAACGCTGGTCTCGGGTCATTTTTGTCTCGTTTGCTGTTCAGGATAGATCACACGGGTGGCATCAGGTCCAGCAAAAGGTACCGGAGTTAATACTTGCAAAACATACGGCCCAGTCAGAGAGCGGAACTAGGGTGACCTTACGTGGAATCTAAATGAGCCGGTTAACAGGCCAATGCACTTATTGAGTTCGACGTGGCTACCGCTCTCAGAATCGGTAACGAAAAACGCCCCAGGGTCCTGGAGCCGAAGAGCGAGAAGGGAATTGGGTTCTGCCTTTACGTTGTCATACGGTCGGCCGCAACTCTTCCGCACCAGCCGACAAATCCTGTCTCCCAGGTGCCTGGCGCCCAGTCGGCGAGACAGGCACCTGATTCGTATCATCAGTGGCGGGTGCGCGAGTGACCACCACAAAGCACCGTGCACAAAGCAATCATCAGAAGTTCATAAAAGTCATGCAGACCGGCATTGCCGCTGCGCGGGTCTTCAAGACCCTCCCAACACCCAGAAAACTGACCCAAGGAATCTTCACAGGACATGGCATGGACCCTCCTGCGAAAATCTCACTTCCCGACCTCATGCCGGAAGTGTCACCGCTGGTTCAGCAGAATTCCAAATGCAATTCCCCTGGGTCTACGGAAACTGTGCATGTTCTTGTGCACCGGCGTCGGTATAATCCGGGCATGACTGCCTCCACTACCGGGTACCAGCCAAGGGAAAAGGGGCGGCACAGAACGCCGTGGATGGGTTAGCCGAGCCATCTCGCAACCGTATAACTGTGGTCAAGACGTTTCGGATCTCGATCAGCCTGCGATCATTGCACTGGGCCATTGACTGCTTGATATGCTAGCTAGTGTATTTTGTGGGACTTGGTTGAAGCTCAGGGAAGGAGCGTGTTGGTGCCGACTAAGTCTTCCAGTCTTTGTGCCCGCCGAGCATTAAAAACAACCTGGTCAAGGCGCGATTCGTGGACGCAGCCCGATGGAGATTATCGATGCGCTCTTCCTTAGCGGTTGAACTTGTGGCTGACCCGGCGCACTCGCGCAGCATCAGCCTAAAACTGCGCGACCTAAATCAACTCTTCAATTCGATGGATCCTTCCCCATTCATCGAAAAGGATCTCGACGACAGGGCGGAAGAATTCATCGTGGGCTGGGCGCAAGAGTTCCCGCCTGACGCGCACGTCATGCTGCGGGTTCACTTGGAGCAGTGGCCGACGCAAGACAACCCGAAGGAACTGATCCGGCAGGCTGTCCACAACCATTTCGCCCACCGCGCCGAACTGACCCACTTGGAGTTCAGCGCGTTGATGAAGCAAGGCTGGACGAGCCTGCTGATTGGGCTGTCGTGCCTAGCCACGTGTCTCATCATCAGCAAGGTGTTGCTGCACGGCGAGGCGGGCACTTGGGCCAGCGTATTGCAGGAGAGTCTGACGATCGCGGGCTGGGTCGCGATGTGGCGCCCGATGCAGATCTACCTTTACGATTGGTGGCCTTTGCGCCGCCGCGGCAGAATCTATGAGAAGCTGAGCCACATGTCGGTGGAAGTCATCCAACAGGGCAAGAGCTGAGCCAACCTGGACTGTCATGAATTTGCCGAGTGACGCACGCAGCTTGCGGAGCAGCATCTCGCAGGCCCAATGCATGCTGAAAAGCAGGCCATCGACGTGAAGTTGACAGCGGGTGGGCGACATAGAAGTGGAATCAAGCAGCCCGACGAGCCTCCCAGTAGTCTTCGAATTGGCCGTTAAGCTGACAGCATCGTAGGGCGACGATAGCGTTGGCCCCTCGGACGGTCCAGAACA
>OBLU010001369.1_pt1 | contig 22767 bp, 20 predicted proteins | sample 1518681 | NCBI WGS metagenome assembly OBLU01 (sample SAMEA3539304, study PRJEB22396) | soil metagenome | biome: tundra; feature: field; material: soil | place: USA | collected 2010-05 | depth 0.15 m
CCGCCTGCTCGGGGTTCTGAATGCAGTACACCAGACCGGAAGCGACCAGCTTGAATCCGGCCTGCTCCAAGGCCTTGGTGGCAGCGGACAGCTGGGCGACAACGTCTCGACACTCCCGGCCCTCTTCGAGCATTCTTTCGACACCTTGAACTTGTCCAGCTACTCGCCGTAGCCGTTTGCGCACATCTTCGACAACATCTTGGGGAAGCTCCATCTCTCATTCCTTTCCTGAATCCCTTGAAGGTGCCCTCTGGCTCGTCCATGTCCAGACTCTGGGCCCACCGCACCGTCGTTAGCTACCGCTCACCTGCTCACCGGCCCATCCCGTAAACCGATCGAACGGCCCGCACCAGCGTGTCGATGGCCCCGTGCCTTCCGGATTCAGAGTCAACGAAGCGGACCACCTGTTCGCCACGTTGGACAGAAAGGCCAGCGGCATCGGCTACATCGATCACGTCGTCCACGGAATAGAGGACGGCTTCCTCCGATGGGCCGCCGAATCCTCTGGTCAAATTGTCGTGATCGTGGGCGACGACGAGCAACGTCCCACCGGGCGCCACCGCCGCCGCCGCGACAGCCAGGGCGACGGAGCGTTCGGGCTGTGGAAGTTGCAGGTAGAGGACCGCTACAAGATCGAACCCGTCCGGCGGGGCTGTCCACTCCTCGACGGCTGACTCGACCCAACGCACATCCACCTGACGCTCCTCCGCCAGCCGCTGAGCCTTGGCCAGGCCGACCGGTGAGAAGTCCACCCCGGTGACCTTCCAGCCTCGTTCGGCCAGCCAGACCGCGTTACGACCTTCCCCACATGCCAGATCGACGGCTCGTCCCGCCGGAAGATCCGCAACCTCCGACACGAGGAACTCATTGGCTGTGCTCGTCCACACCAGCTCGTCGCCGCCGTAACGCTCGTCCCACTGGTCTCGATCCACGGCTCAGACCCCCGCCGCGTGCGTCATCGGAGGCCAATGGCCGAACTCCGTAGCGGATAGGTGGCCATCGAGGGCCGCGACTGCCCGCAGGATCTGAGCGCCGTACGACGCCATCCGCGATCCATGGACCAGCGCCAGCGGTGCTCCGATCAAGCCCGAGCCAGCCCCGTCGTGAACGAACCGAAGGACGCTGCTGCTTGTGAATCCGATCCGTGCCACGTCACCTCCTCAGTTCGTTGAGTACATTATATACCCCTGGGGGTACCTGTGAACCATCGGCAGTGGGTTCTCCATCGTCTCCCTCCTTATTGCCTCTGAGCGACCGCGGTCCCCGGTCCATAACCGAGACGTGCTTCACCCGAACGGGGAATGGGGCCAAGAGATGATACCCCCCCGGGTATCGTGTTATCCTCACTATACCCACATGGGTATCTGGAGCTGCTCTCAGCGAGTCCACGTGCAATCAAAGGAAGGCCCCTATGACATCGACCCCAGGCATCGATCTCGACACAGACCCTCCAGCCGGCATTGAGCCTTCGATGGGTCCACCGACCTCTTCCGACCCGATCGGAGTGGTCGGTGACAGAAAGGCCCTCAAAACCCATGCCAGCCCGTTCGCACGGCTCGGCGCATGGACGGCAACCCACTTCCGTTGGGTGCTTGTTGGATGGCTGTTGGTCCTCGTCGTGTTCGGCTTCTTCGCCGTCCGGGTCGAGGGCGCACTTGCCGGTGCTGGCTGGCAGGCATCCAACAGCCAGTCCGTCCAGGCTCGGGCGATCATCGAGCGGGACTTCTCGGGACTTGGGGCGACGGCCCTCCAAGTCGTGGTGGTGGATCACCGCTCCCCGATCGCCTCGGATCCCCAGGCGCAAGCGACTCTGTCCAAGGCCACCCACCTTCTCCAGAGCGATCATCGGATCTCGACGGTGGTGCAGCCCCAGGCCGGGGTCTCGCTGTCCCAGGACGGCCGCACCGCGGTAATCACGGCGGGGGCCGCCGCCAACTCGAACGACATGGTCAAGGCGGCCGACGCCTTGGCGGCACCGCTTGGCGCGCTGTCGCGGCCAGGCATCACCGTCACATTGACCGGCGACAGCGCCCTGTGGTCCAACTTCAACAATGCCAATCGGTCGGCCATGTTGCGTTCGGAGATGCTCTCGTGGCCGGTGACGATCATTATCTTGGTCATCGCCTTCGGAAGCCTGGTGGCGGCAGGTCTTCCTTTGCTCCTCACTATGGCCGGCCTCCTCGTGGCCGCTGGGGCGCTGGTGATCACGACGAAATTCACGCCTGTCTCGATCTGGGCCCTCAACTTCGCCTTGATGTTCGCCCTGGCGCTCGGCATCGACTACGCCCTCTTCTTGGTGATGCGATTCCGCTCCGCCCTCGAGCGCCGAGGTGCTGCGCCGGGGGACCGGGAGGCCGTTGTCGCCGCGGTCGCCGAGACGATTGATACTGCGGGGAAGGCCGTTGCCTTCAGCGCCCTCACGGTCCTTGCCTCCTTGGCCGCCATCTTGCTCGTCCCGAGCCCGGCCTTTCGGAGCATGGCCTTTGGGATCATGCTGTCGGTCGTCGCGGTGTTGGCGGCCACCCTCACCTTGTTGCCCGCGGTCCTCGGGCGTCTCGGGACGAGAATCAACAAGGGAACCATTCACCTGCGGCGTACGGAGCGCCCCGAAGGTCCCCGCCCCCTCGACCGGACCCTCCACGCGTGGGGCCGCTTCTTATGGCGCCACCCCTTCCCGACCGGCGCGGCCGCGTTGGTACTGCTTCTCCTGGCCGCCTCCCCGATCATCGGCATGCGGACCAACATGCCCTCTATCACGATCATCCCTGCCACTACCAATGCCCGGATTGGTTACAACGAGGTGGTCAGCGCCTTCGGTCCGGGCGCTCCAGGGACGCTCCAGGTACTGGTGCCAGCAGCGAAGCAATCGGCCGCACTCGCCACTCTCGAGCACACCGCCGGAGTGGAGGCGACCGCACCCGGACCGACTCGCGCCGGATGGGTGCTCGACCAGGTCGTACCGACCACCGGGCCCTCCACGTCAGCCACCGGGACCACCATCGACCACCTCCGACAGATCCTGCCGGCCGGCAGTCTCGTGGGTGGTGCCGCCGCTGAGAACCACGACCTACAGGCGACACTTTCATCACACACGCCGCTCGTGCTCGGACTACTCGCCGTCCTCGGATTCTTGTTGTTGCTCATCGCTCTCCAAGCGCCCCTGATCGCCGCACTCGGGGTGGCCATCACCGCTCTGTCAGTTGCCGGCGCGTTCGGTATCGGCCGGCTGATCTTCCAAAACGGGTTCCTGTCGGGATTCCTCGGTTTCCAGCCCCAAGGCTTCGTCGACGCCTGGGCTCCACTGTTCTTCGGGGCGATGGTCTTCGGTGTGGCCATGGACTACACGCTGTTCATGCTCTCCGCCGCCAAAGAGCGTTACGAGACGCATCCGGACCCCGAACACGCCATGATCGGCTCCATGCGCACTTCGGGTCGCGTTGTGCTCTCCGCTGCAGCAGTGATGATCGCCGTCTTCTTGACGTTCGCGCTATCGGGTCCATTGGCCCCCAAGGAGATGGGTGTCATTCTGGCCATCGCGGTCGCCCTCGACGCATTTGTGGTGCGTCTGGTTCTGTTACCTGTAATTCTGCGCCTTGGTGGTCATCACAGTTGGCACCGGCCCAAGTGGCTGGGGAGGATCCTCCCGAAGGTGAGCTTCTCGCATTGACCGTCACTGCCCAAGTAGCAGTAGCGAAGTGCAGGTGAGGATGCGACCCTTCCTCACCTGCACTTTCTTTGGTGGCGGGGGCCCGATTTACGCGTTAGCTACAACCGAACCCGTGACGGCGGAACGCCCACCCGGCATTCGAGTTGCAAGCGTACAGTGCAGCTACCGGCTCCCTCGCCGCCAACGGACTGGCCATCCAACGGCTTAGCTGCGGGGAACGTCCTGCCAGGGCGCGTCTCGCCACTCATCGGGCTCCCGGGGAAGTCGGAGCACGCGCTCGGCCACCACGTTCTTGTTTATTTCGGTCGTGCCTCCCTCGATGGTGTTGGCCCGGCTGCGCAGCATGCCTGCCACCTCGTACGGCAGGCTTTCACTGTAGCGATCGGGCGTGACCGGGCGCCCGCGCCTCTCACCCGCGGGGTCGGCCCAGGCGGTCGCCCCCGCCCCGAGCTGATCGACCGCGGCAATCTGCATTCGCTGGTTGAGATCACCTTGGTGGACCTTGCCGATGGAACTCTCCGGGCCAAGAGGCCGCCCCGCCTTGAGGCCGGCCCTGACCCGCTGATTCGTCCAGTTGCGAATCCGGTCCTCGGACCACAGGGAGGCCAGGCGTTGGCGCGTCAGCGGGTCATCCCAGTTGGCGCGGCCGTCACCGTGACGGGTTCGGGCCAGCGAAAGCAACCGGTCCGCCCCTCCCCCGCCGATCCGGTCGACCCCGCCGGAACCCGAACCGGCGACCATCTGCCGCTCGCCCGACAGTGTGGCGTTGGCAACTGACCATCCCTCGTTCTCGGCTCCGACCCGGCGCGCGTCCGGGATCCGAACCGCGTCCAGGAAGACCTCGTTGAAATCAACATCACCTGTGATGTGACGCAGGGGGCGGACGTCGACGCCCGGAGCGTGCATGTCCAACAAGAAGTAGGTGAGGCCGCGGCGCTTGGGCACGTCTGGATCCGTCCGGGCCAGGAGCACGCCGAAGTCGGCAAGGTGGGCCCAGGTGCTCCACACCTTCTGCCCGGTGACCACCCATTCGTCGCAATCCCGGACGGCCCTCGTCGAGAGCGAGGCCAAGTCGGAACCGGCGCCCGGCTCGCTGAAGAGCTGGCACCAGACCTCTTCGTTGGCGACGATCGGGGGCAGGAACCGCCGCCGTTGCGCTTCGGTGCCGTGAGCAAAGAGAGCGGGCGCAGCCAGGTTGAGGCCGAGCGGGTTGAGACGACCGAGGTTGAGCGGAGCCAGCTCGGCTTCGACCACGCGCGCTTCTTCGGCGCTGAGGCCGGCCCCTCCGTACTCGACTGGCCAGGTGGCGGCGACCAAACCAGTCGCCGCGAACGTCGGGTACCAATCTTCGTAATCGCCTCTCGAGCGCACCTCACGAATTGCCCTCGCCCCACCTCGTGCTGCGGCATCCCGCCACTTTTGGGGAACAGCTTCCTCGATCCATCGGCGAACCCGTGTCCGCTGCTCGTCCGGTTCGAGGCCGGTCACGAAAGGTGAGCGTACCGACACCTAGCGACCCTTGAATTCAGGATTACGGCGCTCCTTCAACGCACCGAGCCCTTCACGAAAGTCCTCGCTACGCGACGAGATCTCCAGAGCGAAGGCTTCGTTTCGCAGGTGTCCGTCCAACGGCAGTGCATCTCCCGTCAGGAGCAACCACTTCGTGAGCCCGAGCGAGACGGTGGGGCCAGCGGCCAGCCGGTCAACCAGCTCTACGGCGACGGTCTCGACTTCGTCGCGTGGCACCGACTGATGGACGAGCCCCCACTCGACCGCCTCCGTTCCGCTAAGTCGGCGACCGAGCAGCAAGAGCTCTCGGGCACGGGCCAGACCGACGAGTCGCGGCAGCAGCCAGGTCGCGCCGCTGTCGGGGGTAAAGCCGCGCTCCGAGAATGGGGCCCAGAAGGTGGCATCTGCCGCAGTAACGGTGAAGTCGGCTGCCGCGGCCAGCTGAAGCCCGATGCCGACGGCCCAGCCCTTTACCGCGCAGACCACGGGCACCTGGACTTCGCACATCAGAGGGATCAGCCGATGGGCCAACGAGGGAAGCCGCCGTTGGATGGACCCAGCCCTCGGCCGGCTGCCGGTGTCAGCGTTGCGGGCAATGACGTCGGCTCCGCCGCAGAAGTGTTCGCCTGCGCCAGTGAGGTAGATGGCACGGACGCTCTCGTCACGACCCGCCGCATCGATGGCTTCGACCAGACCGGCCATCATGACGTCGTCAATAGCATTGCGCTGCTCCGGTCGCTCCAGTCGCAACGTAAGGACGGCGCCGCTCTGGGCCACTCCCAGACCGGGGACCGATCGATCGCTATCGATGGTCATCGCAGGGGAGCCGCCGAGCCGTCGGCGAATGCCTCGGCGATGGCTCGAAGCGCCTCGGTCAGATTGCGGGCACCTCCCGGTGGATCGGGCAGCACCACACCGCCGCTTTGGTGGCGACTGGGAAGGATGATCGTGGCGTGTCCGGGCGTCGTGACGTCGCCGCGCTGGTTCTCGGCCTGTACGTCGAGGTCGACGGCGTGACCCCCGTTGGCGGTCCGGAATTTGCGGGTGATCACACCGGTGAGCCACTGCGTGTCCCCGACGTAGTTGAACCCACGGAATTCACAATCAAGCTTCCAGAGCCAGCCGGCATCACCCATCCAGTCCGTGCAGAGATGGATCAGCCAGGTCTCGCGCATCCGTCCATAGTCGAAGGTCGTCGGGTTACCGGCGCGCCGCGCGAACGCGGGGTCCCAATGGACCCGTTGCATCACATCAGGGATGTTGAGGTCATCGCGATGGAAGAAGCGCGGGATCCGTTGACGGTTCTGATAGCCAAGCCGGAGAGGCTTGACGCCGTAGAGGCCCATACCCATCCCGACGTGCCAGCAGATCATGTCGGTGACGGTCAGCGGGCCCTTGACCATCGGGCCCACGTGATCCCCCACGCTCACGTCCTCCCAATAGCGCGCGGTCGCCCCCAACGGCGCCTCCGCCGCGTATTGGGTGTCGATCCGGTCGACCTCCTCATCGGTGTAGGGAGCCACCTCGACCGCGTCGTACTTCTTCTTTTCCTTCGCTTTCGCGCGTTCGGTCCGGATCATGAGGCGGTACTGGGCCGAGAGGATCTCGCCATGTTCATCTTGGAACACCTGGCCTGTCCACTCGTGCACCGCACGGCCGGCGAATTCGCTTGCCTTGTCGAGCACTCCCACGAGCGCATTACGCCGGCGCACCCGCCTGCCCGGGCGCAGTGGCCGCCACCACTCCCGGGCGCTGGCCGCATAGAAGGCGTGCACACCGCGCAGGGGGTCACCACGCATGAGGTCACGCCACTCGGGCGCCACCTCGGTCACCTCGTCCTCGCCGATCAGTGAGTCACCGCCGACAAGTGGCGGCGGCGCGATCACACCGCCCCAAGGGCTCGCTGCGGCGTATGAATCGTCCGACCAGAGCGGATTGTCGTCGCCATACGCCTCAGCAACGTGACGGAACGCGTCGACATCCGGGCACACGTAGTGCGGGGCAACGGGATGCGGCTCGGGAATCCCGATGCGCTGACGCAATCGGTCGATCGCCTCGTCGGTGATCGCCGCTTCCTCGGTCACGACAGGTCCCCTTCCAGCCGTGCCCGATACGCGGCACGCAGCTCGCCCCGCTGAAGTTTGCCCACCTCGGTACGCGGCAGTGAGATGATCGGGACGAACTCGACCGGCACCTTGTAGGGCACCAGGTCGGCCCGGCAGCGCGCGCGTAGCGCGTCAACGTCCAGCTCACCGTCCAGCACCACGAAGGCCACCGGAACCTCACCGAGGCGCTCGTCGGGGATCCCGACCACCGCCGCGTCCCTCACCCCGGGGCCGAGCTTCAGCACCTCTTCGACCTCCTCTGGAAAGACCTTGTTGCCGCCCCGGTTGATGAGGTCGCCGACCCGGCCTTCGATCCATACGAATCCGTCCGGATCCAACCGGGCGAGGTCGCCGGTGGCAATGAATCCCTCGTCGTCGGTCCGGTCGTCGAAGGATCCACCGGTCGCGTAACCCGCGGCCATTCTCGGTGGCCGTACGTACAGCTCGCCCACGTCTCCAGACCGGTGCGGTTCCTCGCCGACGAGCTTGATCGCGACACCGCCATGCGGCCGGCCCGCCGCACCCACTTTCTCAGGGTGCTCCTTGGCGTCGCTCGCGGTCCATCCGATGACCTCGCCGATTTCGGCCTGACCGTAGCTGTTGAGCACGAAAACGCCAAAGCGATCCATGAACCGCCGCGCCTGAGGTGGCGACAGCGGGGCCGTGATGCTCCGGATGAAGCGCAGCGGGGAAAGATCCTCGATGTCAGGGTCGTCGTTGAGCATGGCCATGGCCGCGGGTGGAAGGACGGTGGAGCGAATCTGGAAGGTGTGGACCAGGCGGGCGAACTCGGCAGTGGTGAATCGGTCCATGATCACCAGCGGTGCACCAGCTCTGAGCCCGAAGAGGGCATTGTAGATTCCTGCATTCAAGGCCAGCGAGACGGGGATGAGATTGGGGGAAGGCGGGCGCCCCTCGCGCCGCTCACCCCCTCGCAGGGGCACCAGGACCCGGTCGAGAAGCTCGAGATACGCGCTGTGGGTGTGCAGGATCGCTCTGGGCGCCCCCGTCGTTCCCGACGTCCACATCACAAAAGCCACGTCCGGATCAAAGGTACGGGACGAGCCGATTGGCCGGATGCCATCGGGTTCGAGGAGAACGAAGGGCCTCGTTGCTTCGAGGAGTGCCTGGAGGCCCTTTTCGGGGAGCCGATCATTGATCGGGATCAAGACTCCACCGGCCAGCCAGATGGCCATCATGGCGACGACGTAATCGGGACCGTTGGCCAACCGCAGGCCCACGCCGTGACCAGCGTCCACTCCGGCCGCCCGTAGTTCCGCCGCCAGCGCGCGGGCTCGGGCTCGGGCGACGCCCGCCGTGAGCGCCCGGCCGGAACCGTGCAGGAGTGGCTGCTCGTCCGCGAAGGGATGGTCGAGGAGCAGATCAGCCAGATTCGTGGGTGCCGCGTCCACCGAGCCGTTCATAGCGACACCCCGGAGCCGATTTGCTCTCGTAAGAGATCCTTCGTGATCTTTCCGGCGGGGATCCCGATGATGGATGCCCGCCACTCGAGAAGCGACCAGGGATCATCCGGCCGCGCCCGCCCCATCGAATCGGTCCTTCGGATCAGGCCGAAATGCCGAGGAGCTGCATCATGTTGCCACCCATGACGAGACGAAGCTCATCCTCGGGCAGGCCGTGCAGCTCCTTGGCCCACGACAGGGGGTCGGCCAGCCCTTCGATGTGCGGGAAATCCGAGCCAAAAATGACATGGTCCGCCCCGAGGAGGTGGACAAGCTCGCGAGGGTCCTCCTCGTGGAAGGGATGCATCCAGAAATGCCGCTTGAAGGTCGCCGAGGGTTGCTCGTCGTAGCGGTGCGGCGCCTTCTCGTAGGCATGGTCCAGCTGCTCGAGGAAGTGGGGAACCCAACCGCCGCCGTTCTCCACGAGTGCGATGCGCAGCTTCGGGAACCGCTGAAGTGCCCCGTGGCAGATGAGCGAGGTGGCGGCGTCCCGGACCGCCCGGTAGTCACCCTCCACGGTCAGCGAGAAGAGACTGGGCTCTCCAAAGGCGAGCGCCTCACCGTGGGCGCCTTCCCATTCGTTTGTGTAACGGTTGTAGCCACTGTCCGACGCGTGGAGAACGACGAGGACGCCGGACTCCTGAACTCTCTCCCAGAAGGGGTCGAACTCGGCCAGTGCGAAGGAACGAGGCCCTCGATAGCCCCAGGCGGGTGCGGGCCGCATCAAGATCGCCCGGGCCCCGTGCTCCACGACGAAATCCAGCTCTTTCAGCGCTCGGTCTACCAGTCCCGTAGCGATGACCGGTGTCGAGAAGATGCGGTGCTCGAACGTGTACGGCCATGCCTCGATCATCCACTGGTTCAGGGCGTGAATAGCGTCGGCGCACAGGTCGGGGTCGTCCTTCATGCGCTCCTCGACGAGGCTGGCCAAGGTCGGGTACATCATGGCGTAGTCGACGCCCTGCTCGTCCATGAGCTCGAGTCGCGGGCCAGCCTCGCGGAAAGCCGCGGGGCAGTCGATGCCCCTTCCGATGATCTCCCGGTATGACTTGCCCTCCGGGTTGCCCACCTTGAAATACTCTTCCTGGGCGCCAGGCCGGCCCACCCGGTCGAACGTGGGGTTCGGGATGTAGTTGCTGACCTGCCCGTTGACCATGATTTTGGTCCGCCCGTGGACCTCGACGAAGTCGATCGCTCCGCGGCGGTTCTCCGGGAGGTACTTCGTCAGGGCATCGCCGGTCTCGTAGAGATGGTTGTCGGCATCGAAGACCGGAAATCCGAGTTGATTGCTCACGCGTATCCCTCCCTTTCGTCAGTTCGCCGGCCGGAAGACCGCCGACGCAGCAGTGACCGAGCGATCGTGGTTCCCCTCATCGTGCAATGTCAGGCGCACCCCGATCCGGCCGGCTCCGTCAAAGGCCTCCCCTTCGACCCGGAACGGCCCTACCTTGCCTCTGGCGAGGAACATGACGTGCCAGCTTTCAATCTGCAGCCGATCGTCGTCGGCGCGCGCAACGGCAAGCTCGGTGGCCGCCGTCTCGAGCAAGATGTGCTGGGGACCGAGATGGAGTGCCGCGTCCGGTGAGGCCAATTCGACGGCCAGCTCGGGCAGGACCCAGTGTCCGTCGTCGCGACGCGATGCCCCGAAGACCTTGTGCAGGGGAGGGAGGTCGGGCGAATCTTCGACCACGATCTTCTCCTCTTCCATCTTCTCGAAGCCCGGCGGCACCTCACCGAGGCTGACCCCTTGGCCGGCGGTCAGCGCGATGACGCGATGGCGATTGTCGACGTCGACGATCAGCGACCGGCTGAACCCCATGCGCTGGCCCATCTTCAACACTTCGGGCACAACCTCAATGCGGCGCACGTCGCGGGCGTCGTCGAGGATCTGGAGGCTATGGATGACCGGATTCGGTACGGCGAACTCGTCACTGATGCCGCCGCCCTCGGGCGAAGCGATGCAGAGGGGGGCGGCCATGATCCCTCCGGACACGTTGCGCATGTCGTGGCGCAGTTTCATGGTGGGGTCGGCGGGACCGCTGTTGAGATTGGTGTGGCTGCGGCCGAGGTAGCGGTAGCTGAGCAGGCTCGTCCACCGGCGGCGGAGCTCTTCCCAGTGCTCCTCGCCCGAGGTCTCCCGTATGTCCTTCAGCACAAGCTGTCCTTCCCGCTGGTGATCACGCCGGCCGGGGCGTGACGAGCGCCCGCGCATTGTCGTGCATGATGAGGCGCACATCTTCGTCCGAAAGCCCCTGCAGCTCCTTCTCGAAGGACGTGGGATCGGCCAGTCCTTCTGCGTGGGGATAGTCGGAACCGAACAGCACCCGCCCGGCACCCACCCGGCTCACGAGCGCCTGCACGTCGTCTTCGAAGAACGGTGAAACCCAGACGTGCTTCATGAACAGCTCGTACGGGTCAGCACCGAAGGCGTGCGGAAGCTGGACGGCCGTCGTGCGCAGCCGCCGGAGGAGCGGCGACACCCAGCCCGATCCCGTCTCGATGGTGGCCACGCGAAGGTTGGGGTGGCGCTCAAAAAGTCGGTCCGACATCAACGAAGCCATCATGTCGTGAATCGGACTGGCCGAAAGCAGACGCTTGAGCGGTGGCTGCCGGAACGCCTCCACCTCGCCGGTCAAACCCCAGATCTGTTCGTACTCGCCGTAACCGGAGTCGCCACCGTGGATGGCCAAGGTGACCCCAGCCTCGTTCAGGCGCGCCCAGAATGGGTCATGCGCCGGATCGCCGGGCGTCCGACGACCTTGCCGGGTGTTCACGGAACCCGGCCGCATGAGCACGACCCGGACGTCGTGGTCCAGCGCCCACTCGAGCTCGGAGACGGACCAGTCGAGGTCGATGAGGCTCACGTAAGGGGCCGCATAGATCCGGTCTTCGAAGTTCAATCCCCAGTCCTCGTCGAGCCAGCGGTTGAAGGCGGTGAAGACAGCGGTGCAGGCCTCCTGATCATGCTCGAGGGCAGCCTCCATGCCGACCCCGATAGTCGGCAACATGATGCAGCCCTCGAGACCCTGTTGGTCCATGAGACGCAATCGAGCTTGTCGATCGCGGTATTCAGGACGTGACGAAATCGGCTCGAGTTCTCCGAAGGCGCTCCGCATGTCCCCGACCCCGGCCTTGGCCCGAAAATACTCTGACAATGCACCGGGCCGCGACACATGCTCGAACGTTGGATTCGGGATGAATCGGTTGACCCGTCCGCCGACCAAAAGACGATCCTTGCCGTCAATAGTGGCCCACTGCACGGCGCGCTTTCGCATCGCCGGATCGATGTAACGGGTGAAGGCGTCTCGTGCCTCGTAATAATGGTTGTCGGCGTCGAAGACCGGAAAATCGACCAAGGTACCAGCCCTTCTGGGAGCGCTGTCTGGTATCCTAGAATCAGATTCTCGTTTCCGCAAGATGAGACGGCGGCGGTTCCGAAAGGGGACCGCAAACGAAGGGACGGTGCAGGTGGCGGAGGAGCATGCGCTGGGTAGGACTCCTTCTGCGCTCCCGCCGTCCAGGGCGGAGCGTCGGAGCCGGATCATCCGCACCGCCCTGGAGCTGTTATCCGAGTCCGACTACGACGACATCCAGATGCGTGACGTGGCCGAAGGATCCGACGTGGCGTTGGCCACCCTCTACCGGTACTTTCCTTCGAAAGAGCAGCTCTTCGCCGCGGTGCAGCTGGAATGGGTCGAACGCCTGCACCGGCGCGTTGCTCAACGTGGCTTGCGGGGTGACTCGGACCTCGAGCGACTTCTCGACGTGCTGCGGCGATCTGTCCGCTCCTTCAAGACGAGCCCGCAGTTCTACCGCGTCCTGATGATGCTCGAGTCCACGAAGGACCCCGTGGCTCGTGACCTCTACGAGGTGATGGCCCGGGCGACGGCAGATACATACAGGGAGGCCATTCGCAACACCGACCCGGAAACGGCCGAGCACCTGCTGCGGGCCACCCTCGACATTTTGGGAGCTGAGATGCGGGCGTGGGCGCTCGAGCGTCGCTCCATCGAAGAGGCGGCCCGCCGCATCGAAGAATCGTTGCATGTGCTGTTCACCTACCAGGAACAGAAGGCTCGACGGAAGGCGGATTTGGACGTCACCGCGGCTCGCGCGGTCTGAGAGACGTCCGAACCGTGCCTACACCTCGTTCACCGACTTCGTCCTTCCCGAAACCCTCGGGCGCCTCCGGGTCGTCATAGATGCCCTCACCGACCGAGAGAGTCCATCAGGAGGCACACAGGTTGAACTGGACCGGCGAGGACCTCCCCGTCGAGACGGTCCAGCAATTGTTGGGACCAGGAGGCCGCTTCGAGCTCATGACGGAGGTCCGGTCGGGGTTCGCAGTGCAGGTCTTCACGCATCGGCCGACCTCGGTCGTCGAGGTGCTCAAAGAAGGGGCCGACCGATACCTGGACCGTCCCTACCTGGTCTTTCCCGAGCGAACGTTGACGTTCGATTCGGTCGTGGCCGCAGTCGCGCACCTGGCCATGGGCCTGCGGACCCGCTTCGGCGTCGGCTCCGGTGACCGGATCGCCATCGCGGCGGCCAACTGCGTGGAGTACGCACTCTTGTTCTGGGCCGTGACGGCACTCGGGGCCATCACGGTCGGGCTCAACGGCTGGTGGACCGGGCCGGAGCTGGCCTATGCCGTACAGCTCACCGAGCCGCGCGTCGTGTTCGCCGACCGGCGACGCCGGGAGCGGCTGGCCCCGTTCGACCTCGGCTCGACCGTCTGTCCGCTTGAGGAAACGGTGGCCGAGCTCGAGGCGGAAGGCTCGGGCGCGTCCTTACCGGAGGTCTCGTCACACGAGGACGATCCCGTGGTGATCCTTTTCACGAGCGGTACCACCGGCCGGCCCAAGGGTGTCCCGATCAGTCATCGCAACATCATCCATTTCGCCTTGGCCACCCAGCTCCGGGGAGCCGAGCTCCGAGCTCGCGCGAGCGCCGCGATACCGCCACTCCCCTGCGCACTGAACACCAGTCCGATGTTTCACGTCTCTGGACTCACCTGCACGATGGTACCGGCACCGATGAACGGCCTCACTCTTGTCTACCCACCGATCGGCCGGTGGCGGGAAGACGTCCACCTCACCCTGAGCGAGCAACACCAGGTCTCGGGCTGGTCCCTCGTGCCGACCCAACTCTGGCGGGTGCTGGACTGGCCCGAGCTCGAGCACTACGACCTCACTTCGCTCAGGACAGTGGCGGGCGGTGGCGCGGCCTGGCCGCCAGAGCTCTTGCGAAAGCTCGAGGAGCGTCTCCCGTGGGTCCGTCCGGCGTTAGGCCTCGGCTACGGCATGACCGAAACGAATGGACTCGGCACCAGCCTGGGGGGCGCCGCGAGCTTTCTTCACCCCGACTCAATCGGTCAGCCGTCGCCCACGGTGGAACTGGAGATCCGTGATCCAGTGACCCGGCGCTCAGTCGCCGAGGGAATCGTCGGTGAGATCGCGTTGCGCTCAGCCAGCACATTTGCCGGGTACTGGCGGGATCCGGCCGCCACCGACGCAGTCTTCGAAGACGGCTGGTACCACACCGGTGATCTCGCTTCTCACGGTGACGGATTCGTGTACCTCGCCGGCCGGCGAGGCGACCTCATCATCCGAGGCGGGGAGAACGTCTCTCCGGTCGAGGTGGAGAACCGTCTCTATGAGCACCCCGCCGTGACCGAAGCGGCAGTCATCGGGGTGCCGCACCCAACATTGGGACAGCAGGTCAAGGCGTTCCTCGTCCTCCGGGAGGGCCATACGACTACCGAGGCAGAGATCCGCTCCTTTGCGGGGACCGCGTTGGCCGCCTTCAAGGTTCCCGAGCACGTGGAATTCGTCGGCGCGCTGCCGCACAACGCGTCGGGCAAGGTACTCAAGCACCTCCTCCTTCCGGGGGACGTCAGAAGTGACTTCGTCGAAGAATGATGAGCAAGGAACGAAACGCTCCCCTCCTGATCGAGCGCCACGGGCCGGTGGGATGGCTCATCTTCAACCGGCCGGACGTCGGCAATGCCATGGACGCATCAATGCTCGGCGCCCTGGAGGAGGCCTGGAGCGAGCTTGACCGGGACCCTGCGGTCCGGGTCATCGTCAACACCGGTGCCGGCGCCCACTTTCAGACGGGCCTGGACATGATGGCGCTGGCGCAGGATCCGGACAGCCTGCGCGAGCAATCGAGACGGACCAAGCGGGCCGAGTTGCGGTTGACGGCACGGCACAACGAGGTAACGAAGCCTGTCATCGCGGCGATCAATGGCACGTGCGCCGGCGGAGGACTCCACTTCGTGGCCGACGCCGATGTCGTGATCGCCGCCAGCGACGCCACGTTCCTCGATTCGCATGTAAGCGTCGGACAGGTGAGCGCCTACGAACCGATCGGCCTGCTGTTCAAGATGCCGGCCGAGCCAGTCATCCGCATGGCGCTCTTGGGCCGGGCTGAGCGACTCTCGGCCCTTCGGGCTTACACGCTGGGCATGGTGAGCCAGGTGGTCGATCCGCCCGAACACCTGAGGGCGCAAGCGCAGGAACTGGCCGAGCGGATAGCTCAGAACCCCACGGCCGCGCTCGCTGCGACCAAGGCCGCGCTGTGGCGGACCCTCGAAACCCGCAGGCGTGCCATTACTCCCTTGCAAGAATGAGAATCCAGTTCTAGGGTACCGGCATGACACACGGGGGGGCATGACGATCATCTGCTCGACCACGTGCTGTTGCCTGGCCTCGAGTCGGGTGTACCAGCGCCGCGGCGCACCCGACTGTCGCATTCCCGTCGCCCGGACCGGCGCGCAACAGAAGGAGAGTCACGATGGATGCAATCAAAATTGGTTGGCTCGGATCGGCCCTTGACGGGCCGGGCGGGGGTTACGACAAGATCCATCGGATGGCCTTCGACGAGGCTACCGAGAAGGGCTTGTTAGATCGGCCGGTGGAGTTTGTCCTTCATCCGGAGAACGGTCTGCCCCAGGGATCCGCCAAGAACGCGACAGATGGGTTTCGATGGCTGGTCGAAGAAGGGTGCATCGGTGTCGCCGGCGCCTACAGCTCGGACAACGCCATCACCGTCGGTCCTCTGGCCAACGAGCTCCACGTACCTCTCATCAGCTGGTGCGGCACGGAGCAGTTCCATGGGGACTACAACTTCCGGCTGGGCAACGGAGACTGTGGCGGTGATGCCACGTTGATCGTGGCCTGGCTGAAGCGGCATGGCCACGAGCGAGTGGCCGTGCTCAGCGAGATCTCGCCCAACGGCGAGGAGTACTTCCGGTACTTCCGTCAAGAGTGCCGCCGCCGCGGCATTGCGGTTGCTGCAGTCGAGACCGTCTCCCAAACGCCGGCCGACTTGACGGCCAACCTTCGTAGTCTCCGCCAGATCGAACCCGATGCGCTCGTCTACATGGGCTACGGGATGCTGGCCGCCAAGGGTCTTCTGCGAGCCTCGCTGGACGAGCTGGACTGGGATCCGCCGCGGATCATGACAACGGCATTCATGTTTTACCTCATGGGCTTCGAGAAGTTCGAGGGGTGGGTGGGGATTGACCAATTGGACCCGCAGAATCCCCTCGTCCAGAACTTCCACCAACGATTCGTAGAGCGCTACGGGCAGGATCCGCCACTGTGGCCCAACGCCGTTCCGGTTCTGGCCTACGACACGGCGAGGGTGCTCGTCGAGGGCCTGCTCCGCGCACCGATCCTCAGCGGCGAGGGCTTGAAGGCCGGATTGGAGCGCATCCGGTTCATGCCGAGCACGACCGGCGGTCCCCACACACACATCGCATGCTCCCCTCACGAACATGGCATGTTTCGCGGCGACTGGCTCCTCTACGGGCGAGTGCGGAACACTACGTTGGAATTCGAGGGGCTCTTCGAGCCTTGGGAATAGCTATGACGTCATCGCGGGGCTTCGGGTCGCATCCTCCCCCTGTCGGCGACGTCATAGCCAACTGGCGAGAGGGGGACCATGGAATACCAGCATCTCAAGGTCGAGCGGCACGGACCGGTCGGCTGGCTGATCAACAACAGGCCGGGACAGCTCAACGCGATGAACGCGGCCATGCGGGACGAGTTCGCCCTGGCCTGGGTCGAGCTGCGTGACGATCCCGAGGTCCGGGTGATCGTCCATACAGGCGAAGGTCGGGACTTCCAGACGGGGGTGGATGTGACGGAGATCGCCAGCGACGGTCTCGGTATGCAGCGGTATCGGGAAGGTCTCGAAGATCTCGACATTCATTTCACCGCATGGCATCAGAAGGTCTGGAAGCCGGTCATCACCGCGGTGAACGGCATCTGCGCCGGTGGTGGGCTGCACTGGGTGGCCGATGCCGACATCGTCATAGCCGCCTCCGATGCCACGTTCTTCGATCCACACGTCTCGGTCGGACAGGTCGTTGCCATCGAAGCCATCGGCCTTCTCCGCAAGATGCCGGCCGAAGCGGTGATGCGGATGGCCCTCGTCGGGCGCCACGAGAGGATGAGCGCCCAGAGGGCGTTCGAGCTCGGAATGATCAGCCAGATTGTCGATCCCCCTGAACAACTGCGGGAGGCGGCGCAGAGCCTGGCCGAGAAGGTGGCCCGGAACTCACCAGCCGCAATGGCGGCAACCAAACGTGCGTTGTGGGGCGCCTTCGAGCTTGGCCTGACGGACGCCTGCAAGGCCGGAGCGAGGGAACTGGTCTCCATGTGGGGTCATCCCGACCAGAGTGAGGGTCCCCTCGCCTTTGCTGAGAAGCGAGCACCGAACTGGCTCGCGCCCGAACCCGGGTAAGCGAAATGGCCGCCCAGACCATCCCGGCGGTGATGCGAGAGGCGGCCGATCGCTTCGGTGACCTCGAAGCGATCGTCGACGGCGAGCGGAGGATGACCTTCGCTGGAGTGCTCGAGGCGGTGAGCGAAATTGAGCGCGCCCTCATCGGCTCGGGAGTGGGCCCCGGCGATCGGGTGGCCCTGTGGGCCCCGAATGGCCTCGAATGGGTGATCATCTCGTTCGCCGTCTACGGGGTGGGTGCTGTGCTCGTGCCGATCAATACCCGGTACAAGGGGAACGAGGCGGCGCACCTCCTCGAGACCGCCGGTGCCAGGCTGCTCTTCACAGTGACAGATTTCCTCGGCGTCGACTATGTGCAGCTGCTGGCGATGGCTGTCCCGGAGGGGAGGCGCCCGCAGACGATCGTGGTGAGTGGGCCCGTCAGCCACGGCTCCGTTCCGTGGGCGGCCTTTCTCGAACGGGGGAACGACGTCGGTGCCGAGGAAACGGCGGACCGAGCGAGCGGCGTCCAGGTCCACAACCCGAGCGACATCATCTTTACCTCAGGAACGACCGGCCTTCCCAAGGGAGCCGTCCTCCGCCAGGGCGCCAGCGTAGAAACCTACCGTCAATGGTCTCGTGGGGTTGGCCTGACCCGGGGGGACCGCATGCTTGTCGTCTACCCCTTCTTCCATACCGCAGGCCTCAAGTCCTGCATCCTCGCCTCCTTCCTCGTTGGCTGCACACTCGTGACACACCCGGTATTCGACGTAACCTCTGTGGTGGCACGGGTCGAAGAAGAGCGGATCACCGTCCTACCCGGTCCGCCCTCGGTATTCCAGTCGATCCTGGCTCATCCGGACTTCGCGTCGTTTCCCCTCCAAACCCTTCGGCTGGCCGTGACAGGAGCCTCGGTGGTGCCCGTCGAGCTCATCGCCCAGATGCGCACGCGGCTGGGCTTCGAGTCCGTCGTCACCGCGTATGGGCTTACGGAAACCCATGGCACCGCGACGATCTGCGAACAGAGCGACCCGATCGAGCTGATTGCGGCAACGGTCGGGCATCCACTGCAGGGCCTGGAACTACGCATAGTGGACGATGGCGGTGCCGTGCAGCCGGCGGAGTCGGCGGGTGAGGTCCTCGTCCGTGGTTTCAACGTGATGACCGAGTATTTCGACGACCCTGAAGGAACCCGACTGGCCATTGATCCAGAGGGCTGGCTGCATACCGGTGACGTCGGATTCCTGGGTACGGACGGCTACCTGCGCATCATCGATCGCAAGAAGGACATCGTCATCGTCGGCGGCTTCAACGTCTCGTCGGCTGAGGTCGAGGCCATGCTCTTGCAGCACGAAGACATCGCTCAAGCGGCCGTGGTGGCCATGCCGGACACGCGGCTCGGAGAGGTGACGGCCGCATTCGTCGTTGCCCGGGCCGAACGCCAGCCCGACCCGGCGCAGGTAATGCGGTGGTGCCGGGATCGAATGGCCAACTTCAAGGTTCCTCGTCACGTTGAGATCGTTACCGCCCTCCCACTCAACGCCAGCGGCAAGGTGCTCAAACGAGAGCTCCGTCAACGGCTCACCGCGCCGCCCAAGGAAGGAAGTTGACGTTCGCATCATGACCGACCCTCGTCCGCCGCGGCGCGGGCCGACCGCTGCGCCACCTGCCGCAAGTCTTCGACGAAACGGGCGAACTCGCTCCGTCGTTGGTCGGGCTCGGTGATGCGCAGGATTGACGAGGGGTGCACCATGGCGATCACGTCGCATCCCCCGGGCCCGGGGTGGACGGCTGACCACGGTCAGTGTGGGAGCTGTCTGGCGTCAGGAGACGACGAGATCCTCGCCGAAATAGGGTCGGATGGATTCGCGTGGGCCATCTCCGGCTTCTCGAGGGGTACTGGGATCGCGAAGCCACCTCCACGTCTCTCGAACATCGAAGGGCATATTTGCCGAGGAACGTCCGAACTCATTCGTGAAGTAGTTGTGCGCGCGTGTGTCCCGCCAGACCTTCGTGACCTCGACCTGGTCGAGTTCGTTGTTGTAACGCCAGTAGGCATCCTCGGTGACGTCGATCGAGCTCTTGTCCTCCGTTATCAGATGACCGATACATCCCAGCGCGAAGCGCGTCACCACCTCTTCCATGTCCACAACCTGGAGCCCTCCGTACGGATTGGTGTTGGGCCCGTAGATCATGAAGAAATTCGGGAAGCCCGGGAGCAGGGTGCCGAGATACGCACGGGCGCCATCCTTACTCCAGAGTTCCGCGACTCCCTGCCCGCCACGACCACGTATTTCCATCGGGAAGAGAAAATCGTTGGATTTGAAGCCGGTGGCGAAGACAATGACGTCAACGTCGTAGGTGGAGCCATCGGTCGTCTCTATCCCGTCCGGGGTTATCCGGAGAATGCCGTCCGTGACAAGCGAAACATTTTCTTCCAGCAATGCGTCATACACGCTCCGGTTCGGATCCACCAAGATGGGACGTGCCGACATCGGCGGCGCATCGGGAAGCATCCTTTCCAGCAGGTCGGGACGGGTGGCGAATTTTGATCGCATGAACTCGATCCTCTGGTCGCGGATCTTCTTGTTTATCGGGCTCAGGGTGTGTGGGTCCTGAAAGTCAGGATCGATCGTGAAGGTGGCCTGAAGGTTCGTAGGGCCATACATCCAGCTCGTCCGGAAACGCACGAAATTCGTAAAAAAGGGAAGGTTGCGATCCAACCAGGTCACTTGTTGGGGAAACGGATCAAGGTAGCCCGGGGTGTCGAAGACCCAATTCGGCGTGCGTTGAAAGGCGTACGTATGGCCGGCCACCTGCGCCACTTCCGGGATCATTTGATAGCCGGTGCACCCACTGCCGATGACGGCAACGCGCGTGCCCTCCAGGTCGAGATCCGCTGGCCAGCGAGCTGAGTGAAACAGCCGGCCCGCGAAATCCTCCATGCCGACGATGGGGGGAATGTTCGGGCGAGCCAGAAAGCCGACGCAGCTGATCACCGCGTTCACCCTCCACACCCGAGGGCCATCGGGATGTTCTGCTCGGATCTCCCAGGTGCTGGTCTCCTCATCCCAAAGAGCTGACGTGACCTCGGTGTCGAAGTGGATGTCCTTACGGATGTCGAAGGTGTCCGCCACCCAGTTGAAGTACTTCTCGTTCTCGCTCTGTGGGCAAAAAGGGTTCGGGAACGGAAAGTCCACTCCATAGGTGTGCGTATACGTGCGGCTCGGGGAGTCGACCCTCGCTCCGGGATAGCGATTCTCGTACCACGTTCCCCCGACGCCGGAATTCTTTTCGAGCACCGTGAAGGGAATTCCTGCATGCCGTAACTGCACGGCCGCATTCAGGCCGCCCATTCCCGCACCGATCACGGCCACAGAGAACCCTTCGAGCACCGGAGCGGGCGGTTCCGCTGACCACGTGAAACCCCGGGCCCATGGGTCCATCGCCAGCGTTTCCAGCCACATTTCAAATTCGGCATCGCGTATGTCTTCGCCCGCGCAGAGGCCAAGGCTGCGTTGCAGACGATCCGCGGGCCCGATACCGATGTCGCCGGCGCCCCCGTCTCGGTACGCTTTGAGGAACTCGGCAGCCTTTGCCTGCAGCAGCGCCACCTCGGTGGGGTCGGTGAGCGTTTTGAACTCGAAGTACCCCGCCACCGCCGCTCCGACTGCGGTCGATCCGATACTCTCGTCGCCGGTCAGTTGATACAGCAGACCCCGAAGGACCATTGGATCGGCATATTTCACAGCACCTTCGATCGTGACGTCAGAGGCACTGAGCAGTTCGAATCGTTCGTTCATGTCGCTTGGTTCCTCCAGACGAGGGGAGGCGTGTGACCCTCCGATTGGACCATTTCGCAATGAGCCTCCTCCTTGTGGAGACTGAGACCCCCTCATTGCTATCGAGACTGAGAGTTTCGAGACTGAGACCTTTAATTGCTTAATTTACTAAACATTGCAAGAGGTCGTCAATCGAGCGGCTTCACCCAGGACGCGGTCGATCAGGCCCTGGCCGAACCCTGCGCTCGAGGCCGGCTCGCCGGCGCGGACATCGTGAGATTGGGCATGCGGACCTCCCGTCGACGTGGTGCATCAGTGCTGGGAGCGGCACTTTGCATTGGCATGGGCATTGTGGTGGCATCCTGCGTCGGTGGGCCTGTGTCAACTCTCTCCTCCCCTCCCACCACCAATCCCTCGTTCAGCTTGACCATTCAGCATTCTCCCGCCGGACCGATTCTTGCCACGGGCACCGGCGCCACGCTCTATGACTTCGTGCCTGACACGCCGACCCACAGCGCATGCCTGAACGTCGGATGTGTCTACCAGTGGCCGCCCCTCCTCGTCTCACATGCATCCCAGGTTGGGCCAGGCGTCACTGGCTCCCTCGTGGGCACCCTGACGAGGCCCGACGGGTCAACCCAGCTCTCCTACAACGGTCACCCGCTCTACCTCTACATCCGCGACGTGAAACCGGGCGAAGTAACGGGTCAGGCCATCGACCAAGACGGCGGACTGTGGTACGTCCTCAGCCCATCGGGCAAGGAGATCCATACGCCCTTCACCGTGAACGGTTGAGCGAGCTGCGATCGGGTGATCGCACCACCGAATGGACCTCATCCAAGCGACACGCCGGTTGACCAGCTATCCTCCCGTCGCAGAACCCCTACGAACTGATCGAGGTGTGCTCATGGCTTCGATAGCGTGCCCCAATTGCCAGACAGTTGCAGCTGAAGGCACCGCGAGTTGTCCGAGTTGTGGAAACCCTCTCTCAGGGGTCACGCACACTGCGTCGACTCCGCCCCCACCAACGCCGCCGCCATCCCCACCGACCTTTTCGACAGGTTCGACCAAGCCGCAAATCAAGTTCGACCTGAAATCGGTAGGCCGCGTCGATCGCCTCGTTGCTGGCGGAAGCCTCGTCCTCTTCATCGGGCTCTTTCTGCCCTGGTTCAAGGTCGACATCGCCTTTATTACGGTCACTGCGAGCGGGCTCACCGCCCATGGCTACCTGTACATCACGCTCATCCTGGCGCTGGCCATCGTGGCGTTCGTCGCCGCCGAGACGTTGGGCTTGTGGAAGTTACCGGCGACGTCACAGCTCAGTCGTGATCAGCTGCTCCTCGTCGCGACCGTCATCAACTTCATACTCGTGTTGATCGCCTTCCTGTTCAAGCCAGGTGGCCGTGGGGTCGGATGGGATTGGGGCGCGTTCGTGGCGCTGGCGGGCGCCGTCGTGGCGGTGTTCCCGCTGGGCTGGCCGATCATTCAGGCCCGCCGGGGCAAGTAGC
>OBLU010001370.1_pt1 | contig 22765 bp, 25 predicted proteins | sample 1518681 | NCBI WGS metagenome assembly OBLU01 (sample SAMEA3539304, study PRJEB22396) | soil metagenome | biome: tundra; feature: field; material: soil | place: USA | collected 2010-05 | depth 0.15 m
GAGAGAAAGAACAGGAGGGACAATGTCTGAGGAGCCATATGACTAAAGATTCGCTTGAACCTGTTCAAACGAATCTTTTGCCTCCCAGCAGTGACATAATGTCTGCACTCTTGTCATAAGCAAATGTGTTCAGAGTCTTGTGGTTGTCTGACCCGCTATTTTTCCAGCAGGTCACTAGTGTCCCCGTCTCTATTCCGATTACGACGCAGACAGCAACTTTCGGGCGGCCGAATCCGTGTCTGATGACTGCTCGCATTTCGCCAGCTTCATCGTGCAGCTCGACCGCATGCCCGTACTTCAAGCAAATTTCAATCTCTTTACTTGTGACAATTTTCTGATTCATCCGGTCCGCTGCGTGTGAGCTGATGACCACTTCAGCGATCTCGCGAACACGAACCGCGATGGCTTCTTTCTCTGCGCCGCTCATGTCTTTTTCATGCTTTTTCATAGTCCCAGAATAGCACAGCTCTAGGACATAGCAATATCACGAAAGTAACATTCTGGTGGTTACTATATTCCGGCAGGAAATGGCAGTTCAGAAAGTGAACTGCTCGGCTGTAGGGACGGCTCAGAGCTGAGCACTACGATATGAAAGCAAGCTTTTTCTTCTTCGACAATCACGCGCCCGAGCTGCTGCAAATACCAGAGATGCACTTCTAACCATGTCCGCTGTGCTCTGCTCAGCCCGTTACGCTGCAAGTCAAAAGCAATGCCGGCAGGGTGAACCGATGCCGTCGGACCGGTCACAGGGGCGGCAGAGCGGTTCCATCGTCTGAGTCTCTTCTGGACATCTAGCGGGCGAACAGCACTGTCAACACGTATAGGCCGGTGGGCTACCGCGTAGTAGTCTTCTGATATGCTCCGCAGTGCTTCCACCGTTCCTGGACGAGCGTAGGCGCGCCAAGGCGGTACCTGGGATACTATTGCAGTGCAGTTCGGCAGTGGAACCAGCTCACCATCAGAAATCAGCTCTTGGAGCATTGACCGGTTTTTGATGCGCTCTAGGCCGAGCCGGTCTACTTCTGCATTCTGTGCTAACAGGGACCCGGCCGTAGGGAAGAGTGCAGACACAGGCTTATGCACTTTCACTTTATGAACAGTCCGGTGGTGGTGCAGAGCAAAGCACGGAGAGGCGAACAGAAAAAAGCACAGCACAATGAGAAGTCGTCTCATTATGCTATGCTAACAGTTCTATATAAAAAGGTCAAGATTTTTTTGATTCGTGAAAGATGCGGTGGCGCTCAAGCATTGCTGGAATCTTTGACGCAACTTTCGCCATGACTTTTGAGAGCACTCCGCGTGACGCCTCAGTGACAGGCCTATCGTCGATGAGGTTACCGGTCTCTTGAGCGTCAAGCAAGATGCCCAAGCAAGCCCTAGCGTGCCCGAGATGATGACAACCGGAGTCATCGGCAGATTCTTCACCTTCAAACCACAGGTCAAGATGGCGTTTGCAAGCAGCAATGTATATGCTCGCGATGACTTTATTTGCTCGCCAGTTGTAGACGCCATACTTTCCGGCGCCGTCCATCATTGCGAGTGCTTCATGAATGAGAGCGACTGCTGGGATTTTGGTTGTGTCCGGCTTCTTGCAGCCCAACAAATCTTTGGGGTTCGAGCCGAGCGCTTTCGACTTAGGAGATACGACTTCATTTTCAGACACTTTACTTTCCGCCTCCGAGTACAATTTCTGCAAACTCATTGAAACCGCCAATGCGCTGAATACCGTCAATACACAACCACGATCTATTGTGACTTGAATCCTTCAAGAATACTTTGCAATCCGGAAGTGCTTTCTTGATGTCTTCGCAGTTTCTAGGGCGGTCGTCGATGAAGAAGTCATACTTCAAAGCACGAGCCATCGGACCCTTTTCCATGCACACAAAAACAGCCGGAAACTGAATGTCAAAGTGCTTGCTGATCACGCGAGCACACTGCTTCGGCACAGAACGTCCGACACAAGCAGCGCGTGCGGTCGGAAAGTAAACAGTGTGGAGTGCATCAAGAGCTGTGAGCAGCCCGCGGTTGACGCCAGTCTCTACGCTGAGGCTCTCCCAGAAATTTGTAGTCATGTGAATATCGTTCCAAATATCCGTGATCTCGTCTTTCGTCAATCCGAAGTTTGACCATGCCCAGTCGAGCGGCGCAGTGCCGAGTGCCGGTCTGCCATACTTTTTATGGGACATTGTTGTAAAGCGCCCAATAAAATCGAACAACACATCATCAAGATCAATCCCGATTACAGCCATGCATTCTACTCCTCTAGTGTGATCGTCTCATCAGGGAACACAACGCTGACACGCAGCTGGTTGTATGCTTTCATCAACAGTTCCGCCAACTCTAGTGCTCTTCTCCGTATTGCTATCGGATGGCAGGGGAACCGTGGATAATTTATCAGCCCTACCGCCATGCCGTTTTCTGAACCAAGCTTGTAAATGAAGCGAGCTGGAGTCAAAGTAACACACAAGCCGATGCTGTCAACATACTCCTGACAGATTTTCTCACCGACACTCCACGGAAATTCAATACCGTCATACCCTGGCTTGAAACCAACATAGATCGTTGCTGTAAAAGTCTTCTCAGGCAGTTGGCGCATTTCTACTCCTCTTGTGCCGGCATAACTTTCAAACGTGTTTCACTGAAAATCTTTTGTGCGAATTCAGGGTTCGCGGTGAGGAAAGCAACTGCTTGCTCAAGCCCCTGCCCACATCTTTCACCCTTGTAGCTGTACCAGCTCCCCGATTTTTCTACGACACCATTCTCTGCCGCTAATTTCAATAAATCATGAATCTGAGAGTATCCGTGTCCATATATTAGCGGGCACTCGGCTTCACAAAACGGAGCCGCGACCTTGTTCTTGACGACCTTCAGCTTGTTCATTGAGCCGTAGACGACATCGCCATCTTTCATCGCAGGTCCCTTGCGGACTTCAATGCGCATTGACGAGTAGAACTTCAGTGCTCTGCCGCCTGTAGTCACTTCCGGATTGCCGAACATGACACCGATCTTCTCACGCACTTGGTTGATGAAGATAAGAGAAGTTCGCGACCGTGACGTTGCTCCAGTAAGCTTGCGCATTGCTTGTGACATCAGTCGCGCCTGCAAGCCCATCTGCGCGTCACCGAACTCACCATCAAGCTCTGCTTTCGGCACAAGAGCTGCAACGGAGTCAACTACGATCACGTCAAAGGCATTCGTTCGAATCAGTCCCTCAGTAATCTCTAGCGCCTGCTCACCGTTGTCCGGCTGAGAAATGATAAGGTCATCTACGTTCACGCCAAGAGCGCGGGCATACTTAGGGTCGAGTGCGTGCTCTGCATCAATGAAAGCTGCATCGCCGCCAACAGCATTCGCCTGTGCGATGATTTGCAGCGCGAGTGTAGTCTTGCCACCGGATTCTGGCCCGAAGACTTCAATGATGCGTCCTCGAGGAACTCCGCCGACACCAAGCGCAGCATCAAAGCTAAGAATGCCAGTCGGGATGACAGCAACTTTCATCGCTTTCGCTTTTCCGAGACGCATGAGGCAACCCTTGCCATGAACTCTCTCAAGGTTCGCGATAGCAGCATCAATTGCTTTCTTGTTTTCAGCAGCGGTCACGATTAGCCTTTCACCGGCATACCTGTTATGAAAGTTTCACCATCAAAAGACTGTGCTTTGATTCTAGAATCTGGAACAATGCCCTCACAAATCATTGCAGCAGATTCAGCAAGTGAACGCACACGATTGAATTGTTCCGCAGATGGCAGAGCGGCAAGCCGCTCACAGAGCGGTGTGTCTTGAGCTACTCCGATTTCTCTGTTGATGTGCCTTGTCAGTCGGTCAATCCGCGCTTCTTGCTCTTTGCGCATGATGAGGAGCCATGTGATGAGCGAAGTTTGAGCAACGCTCATCGCAGACAGAACGAGCAGTGTAAAAATCGGCATTTTTATTTCCCCCTGAATTTTAGATGTTGAACTGAGCGTAATGCTTTTCAGCTTCCGGACAGTCTCAGACCAGCATCTCAAATTCATTATACAACAAATTACTACTCACTTGCAAGCGGAGCACCAGCGTGCCATTTCCCGCCGCGGAGAGTTACGACTGTGCGCTGGCCATTCGGATAAAGGACTACGTGTGAGTGCGTCCAAGCAGACGGACCAATCGTATATCCCCAGTCAGCGGTCAACTTTGTTGATGTGCCGGCAACATACAGCCCGTGATAGATTCCAGCCACGTGAGTGTGCCCTGTAGTTGCTTTCGTGCCGATCTTGCTCAAGTTTCCAGGAGCACCATACGCACCATTCGGACCGAGGTTTCCGTGCATACCACATTCAACTTCGCAGACAGTGAACGTCTCATCAGGTAACAGGAACTTTGCTGCACCTGGCTTCATGCCGCCATCAACTTCAAAAATGTACTGCATCAAGTTGACATTCTTCGGCAACTTGCCGCTACGCATTTCTGCATACATGAAAGCTTGCAGCCGCAAAAAGAATTCTGCGTTGCCTGGATCCTTGCGATAGTCGAAGTCTTGCAGCCATTGCCTGAACCATCTGCGGTCGTGATTTGCGTCCGGCAGGATAGTCTGGCACCACTCACGCAAGTAAGACTCAAGCACAGCTTTCGTGCGCTTGACTTCCTCGGTGACTTTCTGCAAGCCGTTCAGCCATGTTTCGAACTGCTCGTGATTGTCTTTGTGCTTGCGTGTGTGTGGATTGATTGACGCACCCTCCATCGCATCGTGCAGAAACTGAAACTTAGGGTGCAGAGTGTCGAGCATGTCAAGAGAGGAGGCAGTGCACACAGGATCAATCTTTGTTGCGTGCAAGTCTCCCCAAGTGATAGCTTCAACTGACTCTTTCTTCGAGACAACTTTGCCGTTCTCTATGAGCACATTCAAGTCCTGAATGCTCTGCCCGTTCTTGCGAGCTGCTACTTGCCGCACCCACCAGTTGCCTTTGCTGTCAACTTCTGCGACAAGGCAAGCGTACCGATGATGATGCTCAGCTTTCAAGCCGGCTTTCTTCTGAACGTAATTCATGAGAGTGACGCAGCCCGTCGTGTACAGCAGCTTAACAGGAGTGTCGGCAGTCGTCGCAACGGAGCGCATCTCAACTTTTGTGTGCGGAAAAATCACACTCGACGGACCGACATAGGTTTCAAGTCCGGAAAGAGGATTCTGTTCAGTCGGCTGAATGTTCATCTCACCGCACCATGTAAGTCCGGGTGCAAGTTCGACGCGGCTGTCATTTATGTACGGCTCTAGTTGTGGATCAAACCACAGATCATGTTCTGTCGGCTTTTCTTTTCCGGCCTTAACAGCCAGCTTGCCGTAGTGATTCTGATTGTAGGAGAATGTGCCGACCATGATCTTTGCTTCGTAGAACTCAGCAAGGGCAAGCACATTTTCCCAGAAGTCATCATGCACCAGCGTATTGTTCTGCGCCGCTGTCAGAATGTATCGCTTAATATTCTCGCCGCGCGGAAGTGATAACCTGTTTTCTTTTGTGCCGCTGATCTTGCCGCCGGCCAGTGGCTTCTTTCCAGCTCCAGCATTCCTCAAATGATGGCGAATTGTGCTCCTCTGCAAGTTGAGTTCGTTAGCTACAGCAGATATATTTCCGCCGTGCTTCTCGAAACATGAAACAACTTTCTTTTGCTGCTCAACGCCGTGCAACTTTTGTTCAGCGCTAGCCATGTGATGATTGCCTTTCTTAGAAAAGTTACAAACCGAGAGCGTGTGCATACAGACCGCCGAGAAAGCCGACGATGAATCCGCGCTTGAACCACTTGAAATTATTCTTCTTGGCGTCTGCTTTGACTTGATTCAGGTCCGCAGTGCACTTTGCACTGTCGGCGGCGTGCACAGCATTCAAATCTGTGATGACGCCATCTACTTGAGAGATAATGCTGTTTGCATTGTCGAGTGAGGTTTGTGTGTTTTGAGCAATCGTAGTCTCATCTTTCAGATTAGCCTGAAGCACAGGCACGAGTTCAAGAGTCTGCGCAACGGAGACAGAAGCATTGCGGCCAAGGCGTACAGCGTCACCATCAATAGTGACTTCTGCTGGCGGAGCACCGGAGAGCGTTGCGATCTTCTGCGCGAGAGCTGTCGGAGGCAGCGTTGCATCAGTCTTCTGCTGCACGATAACAGTTGTTTGGCGCGAAGAGATTGCCGATGCTAGAGCTGCATTCTCTTGTGCGAGAAGCGCATTCGTTGCATTCTTCTCTGCAAGAGCTTGCTGGAGAATAGCCACGCTCTGAGCTGCCGTCTTGTCTACGTCAGCAGCATGAGCATCGGCAATCGCTGCCCGTGTGTCTGCTGCCGCTGCCGCGTGATTATCCCACTTCTGTAATCCCCATGCGCTGAGAGCAATGACCATCGCAACAATGACAATCCGCTCATGTGCGCGAAGCCATGCCCATCCTTCAGAAGCTGTTGCGATCTTTGTTAATGTTACGACTGTAGCAGCCGGCTGCGGTGTTGCGGTAGTGCTCATGATTTTTTCCTCTGCTTCATTCTACATCAAGCACGCTCATGCTGTCAAATAAGGCGCGTAAGGATGAGAAGAAAGCTGACTATGGCTACTATGATGACCGCGGGAATCACGAAGTCCATTATAACCACTTCCTGTGCTGAACAAATCCTCAATCGCGTGACGCACAGAACCGCGCGACCGAAGCTGCGAAGAATGCTCTTCACAGTTGTTACAACAGGCGGAATGATGTAAATGAGAAGAGCAGCTGACAGCAAAAACACAAGCAAATTAAGGAAGCATGTCTTCACTGCCACCTTGTCTTTTTCTTCATGGAGCACAACAACAACCGGATCGGTAGTCGGACCGTAAACAAATGTACCATGACCCTCTGCCTGTGCAAGCTGTTCCGGAGTAAAAGTGATCGGATACACACCGGCAAACATGCCATAGTAAATGCCGTATGTCAGCACACCACAGAGCCTGCCGTCTTCACCATAGATTCCGCTTCCAGAGTCACCACCGACAACCGGACCGGACAACATAACGAACGGAGAGAAAACGTCGATCTTTTGTGTCTGATCAACAGGAATGACTTCTCCTGTTACATAACCCTCGCGGTACTGATCGGCGATCAGCCCCGGGTTTCCCCACAAATAATAGTGCTCACCGCCGTGCAGTGACTTGACGGAAAGGTCAAGCTTGACAAAATTCTTGAATGTGACGCCAGGAATCACGAGAAGCATGTGGTCCTGATGGTCCACAATCTTTTCAGAAACTGTGAGCGGGTGAACAAAAGGGTGTAGAGTTTGATCCAAGTACAGAACTCCGCCTGCAATATCACAGTGCGTCGCTGTCAGCAGAACGTGTTCGCCAACAGCTGTAGCTGAGCAGCCTGCTCCTTTAGAATCTTTCTGGTTGATCATTATGATCGTGTGTGCTGCTTTGTGCTGCGCAGTCTTCAGCGGCGTGAACTGAGCAAAAAGCGGAAGGGCAGAGAGAAATAGCAGCGCTGCGAGAACCATCTTCATGACTTTTTCCTGCCGCGTATTCAGAGCGTTCCGCGGTTAGATTTTCCGGTGCGCTCTCGCGCCCCTCTGCTCCGGTCAAAGTGTTGTGAGAATCTGAAGTGCTTGCTCAACGGACTCGACAATATAGACGGATCCGCTCCATGAATTATGCCACTTCTCTTCATCTTTTGTCAAGCGCCGTTTACTAGGTGGCTTATTCCCGTCCTTGATTTCAAAAACTGTCGTCACTTTGCGGATGCCAACAAGCAAGTCTGGGCACCCTTCGCCGACTCTTGCAAGCTTCGGCTCAACAGAAGCACCAGCGGCGCGGAGAGCATCGACAATCTCAGCCTGATTTGAGTCAACGTGAGCGGCTCTGCGCATTATGAGGAACGGTCCTTCAGAATCTCGAGGTTGGTCAGAATTGCTTGCTGAACCTTCGCATCCATTTCGGAGTGGGAGTGCATGAAGGAGCCGAGCCCCTGGAATGAAAGCGCCTGCTCTTCGAAGCCAGCGCGCATGACGCTCGCCGTCTCGGCAGTGTTCTGCTCGATGTGGCGGAGGTGGTTATTGAGCAGTTTATCCACCCAGCCCGTTACCATCCTCTTGCCTGTGTTCCAGCCCTTTATGACCAAGCCGAAGGCAGAGATTATCGGCAGCCACCACTTCACTATTTCATACGGAGTATATGCCATCTTGCCCTCTTATGAAGCACCGCTTTCCCCGGGTAGAGAGTGAAAGCTTGCGCCTGAATATCAATTCTGGTCAATATATCATGAATCTGTGACGGGCCTACTCTGCCGTCTTCACCTTCAGCTTGTTGAAAAAGTCTTTTGCTGTCTCGCGCTTGTGATACTGTCTTTTCACGTGCGCGTGCCTGCTGTCCAGCCATGCTTGCAGGTCTGCCTCTGTGTGCTCTCCACTCACTTCAAAAGTGTGCACCGAGTCTGTGCTCTCATCTCCGCAGCACCGCAGCGTCACAGCAACTAGCGTGTTGGCGAGGTGTTCGACTTTTATAACTTCAACAGTAATTTCCATAAAGCCTCCGTTAATTTAATTTCCTGCCGCCGCCACCACCACCACCACCGCCAGAACCACCGGTGCCGGATACTGTGAATGCTGCTCCGTTGCTGACATAGCCGCCGACTGTCACAACAATGCTGCCGGTTGCAGCAGTAACAGGCACGAGCACAACAATTGAATTTGCGGACCATGAGCTGTATGTTGCTACTGCAACACCACCGATGGCAACTGTGCTTGTGCTCTGTGTTGCTCCAAAGTTTGTGCCGGTAATTGTCACAGACGTTCCTGATACACCAGTAACAGGTGATACACTTGAAATCGCCGGAGCAGATATTCCCGACGCCACTATTTGAATGGATCCGAAATAAAGTCTGCCATCATTCGAGTAAATGTCTAACGGGTTTGTTGTTGCAACGTAAGTCACTGCGCCGCCGGCAAAAGTCGGGTCATCTGCATACACGTAGTGCAAACCGTAATTTGCAGGCGTCACCGTGCCGGCAGAGTACGTTACTGAGTTGCTGCCGAAGACAATCGTGCTTGCTGCAACGTTTATCGTCTTGCTCGTGCTGCTCTGTGTCAGTGGATTTGCGCCAGTGAATGCTCCAGTTGCGGAAATCTGGTTGCTCTTCAACTGTGAAGCAAGCTGTCCGTTGGAATTCAGCGGAGTGTTCGGCAACGACTGATTCGTCAAGTCAACAGTTGCACTGCCTGTCGGATACCACAACGATTTTGTCCCATTCCACCATGAAGCACTCAATGTTCCGGTGACTGGTCCGTAGCTGTCCGACAGAAAATCTTGGAAGATGACTTGTGTCGGTTCATTAAACGGTGTCCAGAGCAACTGAAGCTCGTATGGTGAGCCTGTCGAATTCTGCCACTCAATGATGATCGGATAAATCACGCCAGCTGTCAGAAGGATGATGTCAGCATTCACGTATGCTGTTCCGGTGTTAGCAGTATGATTGCTTGCAAGATCGGAAATGATCTGGCGTGGTCCGACATAAAGATTGCAGCCGCCAGAGTAGTTGCAGCCAATCGTGTACTTGCCGGTCACTTGCGGGATGAGATAGCCTGTCGCTCTGAAATAGAAATATGTAGCATTCACGGCTGACGGCATCAAACTTGAGCCAGCGACTGCTGTGCCGATGTTAATGCCGCCGAATTTCTGCACAAGAACAAAGCCGACCGCACTCTGCACACTAACACCGAGCGGCGTAGCGCTACAGTCAGCAGTAGCATACGGTGCATGGACTGAACTGGAGGCACTGACGCCCGCAGGGGCAGCAGAGCCAGCATTCGCGGCTGTTGCAGACGCTGCACCAACGCTGCTTGTTGCACTGACACCGGCAGGAGCAGCTTGACTGGATGCTGTAGTCGTCGGTGTATGCACTGAGCTGGTTGCAGTGACTCCGGCAGGAGATGCACTTGCGCCGCTGCTTGATGATGCAAGAAAGTCACACGCTGCCGCTCCACCAATAACGTTAGCGCCAGCGAAAGTTGTGGCAACGGCACTGCTTTGTGCAACGTTCAGTGCATACTGCTCTTTTGCTACAGCGCCTGAGGTGAACCCTGCGCCTGTCGTCGAGTTACTTTCAGAAACACAAGCAGCGATGACTAAGGCAATCCCAGCAGTGTTAAGGGTTCCAGCATTGAGCGGAGCAGAAGTGTTGTTATTTACGTTGGCATATGTGTCAAACGGTGAAGATGTCTGAACACCAGAAAACTCATAAGCAGAAAAAGAAACACCGACGCTAGAAGCACCACTGCGCGTGGCAGTCACTGAAGTGCTCAGTGTAGATGCCATCGCACTAGCATTAGCAATGTAATAGATTGAGCAGCGCTCTGCCTGTTGGTTTGTTGCGTCAGTGTAGTCTGCACTAACTGCATTCGTCCAAGTAAACCCAGCAGTGGAAGGAGTATTGATTGTTGGTGCTAGGCTACCACCAGAGGACCAGTCAGCGAGCACTCTAACTATGAGAACAAGAAGGTTTCCAGCACCGGTAGTTGAGGCGTAGGCGTAGCCAGTCGCTGTGGCTGAGGTTGCCCCCGACCCAGTTGCAACCTGCTTAGATTGTACCTTTGCTATCGCCATAAAACTTCTTTCTTACGCGATAGAAATGGTCCGCGCACCCGATGTAGTAGGCAGTACGAGCGTGAACGTGCCGTTGCTGGTAGACGTAGAAGAAAAAGTCAGCACAGCAATAGCCTTGTTCGAGCGGCTAGAGTTATAAATCAGCGCCGCCACAACACCTGTCAGAGTGCTGCTTGCCCACGTCGGATTGGTAAACGTCATGTACGCAGTATCACTATCAATGCCGACAGTGAAGCCAGCCAGAGTTGCTCCGCCAGCTGTGTATGCGCTGCCTGCGCTGTTAGTGATTTCATTGGACGAAGAATACGCCGTCGTTGTCTTGTCCATTGCGGCTGATGCAGTGTAGAGAGCCACTTTGTAGGTATCCCCAGGCTGATGCACCCCATTTAAAAAATCTTGCTTCGCTTGGTCTGTAAAGGCTGCGGTAGATGCCATGATTAGTTACTCCTTCATTATGTCTGAAATCTGTTACATCGTTGTAATGACCGGAGCCCAGCCAAGAGGCCCAGCACCGAGATCAAAATTGTTTGCGAGTACAAGTCCACTTGATGCATCAATCGTTCCGGGATTTTTCCCCGGAACTATGAACTCCACAGCGGTCAGTGTGCTCAAGTCTTGCGCCGTGTTCCCGAAGCGGTTCGCTGCTTGGAACTTGAAGTACAGTGTCTGCCCTGCAAAGTTCGGATCATACGTCCATTTGAAAATTGAATCGTCAAGGCGCAAGAACAATGTGCCAGAAGTATGAGAACCTATCGTGCTGCCCATCTGGCCGCGCCTTATGTACCCTGCAACTGACGGCGCTCCGAGATTCATTGTGTACTGATTCTGCCCGCTGATTGCGCAAGAAGAGTATGCAATGATTTCACCATCAACAAAGCACATTGTTACGTTAGAATCTGCATCAGCAGTAGCGCCAGCATCAAGCGATGCGCTATTCCCTGCCATGTCTACAACAAGCGCATTGTCCAAATCTGGGTCAGAGCCTGCTCCGAATTCTGTATCAAGTGTTCCGAGTCTAGCAGCTTGCTTGATCTCTCCGATCTGAAGGTACTTAGTTCCGTCTTGCGAGACCCAAACATTCGTGCTGCCATAGTCAGCAGAAGTACCGCGAGCACCGATCCATATTTGGTTGCCGGCTTGCCCAGTCAGACGGCTTGTGGCTTCAAACATAACAACTTCAGAGCTTCCAGGCTGTGCGTACACATCAATGATGTTCACACCTGCTGATAAATCTTTATTGAAGAGTGACGGGAGAGCAGCATAAAACAGGCTGTCTTCCGCCTCGATTTCAAGGCCGGTAATCGGATCGTCTACAATCTTTGTGATGCGAACTGCTAAGTTCGTTATGCCGAGATTCACATTGTTCAGACCTGCCGCCCAAGCGGATGACGTTGTGATGTTAACCAAGTCCATCGGCTCAAGGTAGCTGTAAGTAAAAGGCAATGTGAACTTGTAAGTGTTGCGAATGTTCATGCCGCGTTTCAGCCGCATGTTAGCAGCAAAGACGGCAGCCGACTGTGTGCAGACGAAATCCAAAGCTTGCGAGCTCTCTGTTCTCTGCCCCCAGCGGTTGATGCTCGCCTGATCAGACTCTTGAATCAGTTCGTTGCTGTACTGTGCAAGGCGATTGTTGAAATCAACCTGGACCTGATTCCAACCATCTTGGTAATCACTGCGAGAAATCTTTACTGGATCCTCGCCATCTTTTTTCACGTAACAGGTGTCATCAAGAGATGTGACAACAGATGTTGGAGCGGTCCAAGTGCATCCATTTGCAGCGGCGCTCTGTGTTCCGAGAGCTACGAGTTTGAGCAGACCCTCAGACATGAAGGTTTTGCACTGGCCAGCTTCAAGCCACTTTCCGATCAGTGACGCTGCTGTGTCTTGCGAGTCAATGACAGGACTGATAAAAAAGTTGTTAGCAGCAAACCAGTTCCATGCTGTCGATCCAACATTGCGTGTCCCAGGCGTTCCTACAGCGCCTCCCCATGTGCCGGAAGCTCCGTTATCTAGTGCTGAGAGCGGAAACGGAACAGGTCCAGTACCGAGTCCCCAAACATTGTTCGTGAGAACCTGAAGGATGCACTGAACAGGATTACAGTCTACTATATTGCCGCCGAACGCATCTGCCGTAAGAACTTCGACGTTGATGTCAGGAATTTGGCCTTCCAAGCCGAGCGACAGCGGACCATAAGCCAAGTATGCCGTGTTGCTGTACCCTAGCGCCTCTCCAGGAAAAGCTGGTTCATACGGTGCCTGACCACCATCATTTGTTCCGATAGTAACTGCGCCGCCGGAAAGTATATACGGCCAGATGCTCTGCCCCAAACCTCCTCCGAAGAGTTCAAACTTGAGAAGATTTGGAACATTTTTTGAAACGAAGTTCTTGTTTTCTTGCTTGTAAGTCAACAACACTTCCTTGTTAACGTCGGCAGAGTTGAAGTGATATGCTCCGCCACCATGAGCTGTGTCATGTGAGCCCTCAATGAACTGGTATTGTCCGGGTCCTGGAGAGCCGCTAACAGCTGTGAGCGCTTGCAGATTGTAAACAGGAGGCGTTCCGCTTGTGTCATACCAAATTACGCCTTGGTCTGTAGTCGGATAGAATCCGGGGCCGACTGTGAGTACAAGCCCTGGCGGGATAACATCAGTCTCTTGCTGCCGGTACTCTTCCACTGACAGCTGATAATTTATCTGGGCGGTCTTCCCGACATCAGCGGCAGCGAAATGATATGTGTTTCCTGTCTCAACCGCGGTCGCAGTTGCAGACTGAGAAACACCGTTTGCATTACTCAGCGTCACACTCGCGGCGCCTGAAGCAGTGCAGAGAAACGTTCCGTTATTCAACGGGTTTGCAAAGCCGCCAACGACGAACCTGAAATTCACATAACCGTTTGATACGCCGGAAGTATACGGAGCAGTTCCTCCGGTGAAAGTGCCAGTATAGACGGTGCTGCCGGCGGAAGCATTGCCGCAAGCTGTTACTGCAAACGTTCCGATAGATGCTGGATTTACGCTGTATTCTCCAGTCGTTAGAGTGGTTCCATACGGCACAAGAGTCAGCGGAGCATAATCAGTGCCGCTCAGCACAGTTGCCGCCGGTGCACCATAGTCTGTGTAACTGCCGCTGTAGGTTGTTGCAAAAGATACACCGTTGTCAGCCACAAGCGCAGCCGCGCTTGCCGGTGCATACACCTGGGCGACAGAGACGGAATCATTGTTGGAGTTTGCGCTCAACCATGTTTGTCCGTCCCACACACTCCCGATAGACTTTATCGAGCCGCCGTTACACAGTGCCGCAATAACATCAGTCGCGTATATATACTCAGCACCGGTCTTGCCACCGCCCTTGCCGCCATCAAACTGCCAGCTAACAAGTCCGTCCATCCACAGCAGACTTTGATGCACTCGCCCGCAGCCCATGACAACCGGAACACATCGGCCTTGTGAAGATGCCGTGACGCGAATGTTAGAAAGCCTCGACGGACCATGACTTTGTTGTGAGCTAAATATTCCCATAATTAACGTCCGCTCTCAAGAGTAAAAAAGCGTGCAGGCTTGCCAGCAAGCAGCGGTGACTTCTTTGCATCTGCTAGTTTTACGCCGCCGTGTGCCATGCTGTGCAAGATCAGTGGCCATTTCACAACAACGGCCGAGTGTGAATACGCCAGAGCAATCTTAAACATGACTACATCGCCTGGCCGAACTTCACTTTCTGAAATCTCTTCCATGAATTTAAGAATGCCGTCAACGTACTCCGTCGTTGCTTCATGCTGGCCGTGCTGTAAGCTGTAGCTCTTCGGGATCGCGGCCTCTGCTTCTGCATCTGTTATATGGCCGGTGTTGACAAAGACGCCAGCAACAAAGCCGATGCAGTCAGCACCGAATTGCTTCATCCGGCTCCATCCGCGGTACGGAGTGTTCATCCACTCCATCGCCTCTTTGACAATCTCTTCGCGCTGTTTCGTATAGAGCATTAAAATGCACTCGTCGGCGGAGGAATGAACGGGAACCCGCCGAAATACAAAGAATTATCAACAGAAGCTCCGGCAGCAGTCTTGCGTGACATGCAAGCACTGATTTGTTTAGAGCATCCTGCAATGACACTGAACGTATCGCCGGCAGTCACCGGCAGCAGCCACGGGTTCATCATTTGAAGATTGCCGGAGCCGTCATGTAGCACGACTGTCTGGCTCAACCCGACGTTAGCGCCGCCAGTGCACTTGACCACACCCTGTGTTGCCCATCCGGCAGCCTGCGTGAAAGCAGTAACAGGCGTGAGAGTCACCTGTGTGCTCCCGGTCTTTGCGGTAAAATTCGCGGTGTACGTTGCCGGATTCAGTGTACAGTTGGCATCGCAGAAGCCCCACGGACAGTTGCTTTGAAACAAGCGCGCAGGAACTTTCTGATTCAAAAAGTACATTGCGTCGGCACATTCAAACTCTGCGCTTATCCTGTTGATGTCCGCCAAGCTCTTGATAGTTCCACTAAACTTTGTCTCAATGCCTTTTGTAGTATCTCCGTAAGTCGGCATGTAAGCGGTGTACACAACCACAAGTGCAGCGTCAAACAGGCCGTTAAATGCGGCATTCAAAATTCCGATTGTTGCGCCCGGATAGGCAACAGGCTGCTGAGCAATGCACATCATGGACATTGTGTTTGCTGAGCAACCGAAAGAAGCCTCTGAAGTGACAGCACCGCGAGACCATCGGCCGTAAGCCGACGATTTGAATGTGGTCATCGCACCCGTCCATCCAGGAGTGCCGAGTCCGGTAGACGGATTGTAAGCAGTCAGTGTGATGTCCCACTGTCCAGACGTTGCATAGAACACCGTGCCTGTCGGCAGAGTGATCATGAACAAGTCGGCGCGCTCGCAGCCTGGATTAGTCTGCAAGTACGACACGAGCGATGATGGCATTAAACGCTTCATTAAATGAACTCGGAGGTGAATTTTATTGCACTCACATCCCAAATATCTTTGCCTGAATTCTGCGTGTAGACGCGCGTGCAGTCGAGCGTATCTTCATCGAAGCGCACGTAAAAATAAAAACTGCCGGTCCATGTTAGAAGAGCATTGCTCGCGGGCGCGCTGGTGAAAGTGATTACGCCTGTAGAGGAAATCGAGAAGGCAACAGTCACACTGCCGTTGACATAAACTACTGGCGTGCCAACAACGTTCTGGATGATGTCATACCCTATGCCGCCGATGACCCTGGCAAGCTGAAACTGCGTGCTTACACCGTCACCTTTCAGTCCCATCGGTGCAGCAGCTCCGACGGTGACGTTGAGCATTGCACTTGTGCCCTGAGTTACTGTGCTGTCCTGAGGGTCAAGGAACAGAAACGGAAATGTGCGACCATTAGAAGCAATGTGAAGCCCCATGAAGGTTGCAATCGTAGAGGAAACAGTGGCCTCGTTGCCGGTAATGCAGTCAGCATCGAATTCAAATGACCATGTCGGATACGGTTGAAGACTGGCAGCTGCAACACCCTTACCAGCCGCGGGGCGCTGTACAACAGAATTGGAGATCGGATTCTTTTTCAGCCCCTTGCTCATCGCGATAGGGAAATTTGATAGAATAGGTATGCTCATGTTATCCTCGCCCAATTCGTGTGTTCATCTTTCGCATGGTCTGCACAGCGTGCCTCTGGAACTCTGCATCATGCTGCTTCAGCATCCCGCGCACGCCGCTGGCATCAATCATGCTGACGTGATAAGTAGGGTTGTGCTGAATTGTGCTCCCCTGACTTCCTCCGCCTTGAGACTGCTCAACTTGCTGAGTTAGAGCTTTGCTCACGACTGTTTCACCAGGCATCAGCATCGCATTTACGCTGTCAGTGTTACCAGAGCCGGGGACCTTGCCACCTTGAGCAAAGGCCAGACAGTTAGCCATCGCCAGCATGCCGACGATGTTAGCGACGATAGGACCCGAGCCAGATGCCCACTCATATGCCTTAGACCCCGCGGTCCGCGCGGCATCCATCTTTTCCGTGTTATGAATAATTATAGCCTTGGCGACGTTCTGCATCAGCGTTAGAAGCATCTCTTCGCCTGTTTCTTTAAAAGCAGTGGCCAAACTTTTATGGGCGAAGATAGACTTCATTGTGTTTTTACTTGCTTCATCAGCCATCTTCTCTTCGCACTGACGTGTGACTTTCTCGCTCTCTTCCTCAGCCTTCTGGACAATTCGCAGATGTTCTGCTTGGAACTTCCTTTCTTCCGCTAACTCTTTTCCATCAGCTTTCTTTTTATCTGCTATCCACTTATCGGCTTGCTTTTGTTTGTCGGCGAATATCGCGTCCATCTGCGCCTGACCCGCCTTGAGTGATGAGATTTTAGTTGCCAGTGCCTCTTCTTCCGCTCTTTCCGATTCTTTGTCTAAGTTTTTCTGCTCATTATCGAGCCACGTGTCTTCATCCCACTCTGCTTTAACCTTCGCCTGGTACGCGGCGGACGCGGCTTTATCAGCGGCTTCTGCTCGGCCAGCTGCATCTTTGCGGTCGTTGAGCGCGTCCGCTTCTGCGCGTAACCGGATGTTCTTAATCTGGTCTTGTTTATCATGTTCGGCTTGGACAGACACGACCACACCATTCTTTAGCTGACCAATCAACTCTTGGTCGGGGTCTGGCATGTTTTCAGCGGCTGTTTTAGCCGTGGTAAGATACTTGGCTTGTTGTTCGTAAGCCGCCGACAACGCGTTTGCGTCAGCAATTTGACCATCGGCCAAGTAAGACTTAGGCTTCATTTCGAGGGCGCGGATGTGGTCCGCCTGATGGGACACCGCTGCTAGTTGCGCCCCTAAATCTGCTGCTGCGTCACTGCCCTTACTCCACTTCTCTGCCATGTCAGCAAAAGAAGATGCGCCTAATATCGCGCCTGCATCCCGCAGACTCTGCATGAACACAACCATCGGACCTTGAGCGGAGTTGACTGCTTTGTCAATAGACTTGAAATCAGTCTCAAACTCTTTCGAGAGGGTACTAGCCTCTTTCGCGGTCTCAAGCAATGACTCTTTGAGTCTGTTAGTGCCGGGTCGGCCTTCTAACTTGGCAATCTGGTCTTCAAGTTTTAGGTTAGCCAGTTCCATTGAATGGGACTGGTCTTCCTCTTTCATCGCTAGTTCGCCCGCTGCCAAGGCGGTGTCTCTAATTTTCTGGGCCGCCTCTTCGTGCTTTGTGATCAGCTTCTCAAGGATTTCAACGGCAAGAACGGCACCGATGATCGGCAGCATAGTAGCGAATGCAGCACCGACGCCGGGGATCTGAGCGATCAAACGGTTGAGATGTCGAGGTAGAGGCACACCGAGAACGTGCTCGGCCATCATCAGGCCGCCGGTAGCTTCGCGCATAGAAGTGTTAACTACTTTGCCGGCTTTCTCGCCATTCTGGCCGAACTCAACGAGCAGCGTGTTCGATTTTCCAAGGGAGTCTGTAAACTCCGCTGTCATTGCTTTGAGATTGACTACAAGTTCACCGATCACGGCCGTATAGATACCCTGCTCTCTTTTACTCTTTGAATCTTTCAACTAAATTCTGTCCTGCCTCGACGAATGCTGCGAGACAGGCATCTTTACTGCTCATCCATGCTTGGTACAAAAAGTGCTTTGCTGGGATGTTATCCAGCATGTGCTGTGCCTCTGTCTTACGCTTGTGCGAGCGCCCCATTCCAGTAATGTTTTTCCCCAGTCGCGTATTCGCTCCGAATTCCAAAAAGAATGCGATGATGTCAGCAGCCTTGCCCTTCGGATAGGGAGCAGTTCCGGGGCCGATCTTCATTATCAGCTGCTCACCGTCAGCAGAAGAGCGCCACCTGCTCTTGCTGCCGATAGTGCTAGCCATGAACCCTGTTCCTTTTCCAGACTCATTTGGAACAGCAGCTTTCATCGCTTCAATAACTGGAGCAGCAGCCACCTTCTCAATCGCAGTAAGATAGCGCTTCGTAGTTCTACGTAACCTATCTTCTGAGAGCAATTCTTTCAGCTCTTCAAGCCCTGTGATTTCGATTGCACCATCGCCCACTTTGTTCACTCTTTCAGTGACGGCCAGCAACTCTCAAATACCTTATTGCTGTCTGTACGGCCGCGAGCATTAAGGCTTTTGATCACGTTCGCTTTCATCTTCAGCAGCTGCTCTCGCGATGTTCCAGAAGGTGCAGCAGAGATCGCAGTCTTGATAATTTTCTTGATCTCTTCCAACTCTTCTTGCTCGCGCGTTTTCTCTACAACAAAATCTACCGGTTGAATCACCGGTGAATCTTTTGAGCGATTCACATTGTAGACTGCTGATGCTGTGATCGCATGTGCGAGCCGCTCGTACTTATAGCGGATCCTCTTGCGTTCACAAAGTGCATGAAACATTCCTGGCGTCAATTCTTCAAATTCAGAATATGACAAGCCAAGATCGTATCGTGCAGTCGCCCACAAGTCTAACCATGTCTCTGGCGGCGGCTCTAGCTGTTCAGAGTCGCCTTCTGAGGGTTTTCAGCACCGCTTTCTGCTTCCGCAGCTTTTGCAAGCGCTTCCCTCATTCCGGGGAACATGTAATAAAAAATCTCGTCTGACAGAGCTGTCTGCGCCATCGGGTTCAGCACGTCGAGCACTTCATCAAGTGTAACTTCAGGATTATAGCGGTTCAGTCCTGCATGGACAATCGCTGGGAAGTCTTTTCCAGAACTTATGTCCTTCCACGCCGCAATCTTTTTGATGTCGCGCCCTATTGCTGCTTCTGCTTTGGCGATAGCTCGATAATCGAAAACTAATCTCCATGTCTTTCTGACCTCATTACCAGATGCATCTTCCGTCACAACTACCAGCCTGATCTCCGGCGTAACCGTAGATTGAATATCAGTCGTATGCATAGCTCAAATCCCCCGCTTTCCGCACGTCTGACCGGTCATGTCAATAAGCACACGTCTGCCATTGCTTTCCATAATGTTTTCCTTTGACAACTTTTGATGTCAAGATAAACATTATCACAAACTCTTCACGAAGTCAAATCAGTCATGAAGTGTTTGAAAACAAAAGACTATCCATTAGAATATAGGATAGGGCCGGTAACTTTCACTTTTATGTCCAACGGGCAAACTTTTGCCAGCGGAAGTCCGCGGGTCACGTTCTCGACGATGCCCAAAAAGGACGCCGTCCCGAGCGCGAGCGGATAGATCACTTGACACTGAACAGCGAAGCCGGCATTCTTGACCGATTCAATCGCGATCTGCGATGCATCACCGGGGTAATAAAACCCCTTGATGTCCACAGTTCCAGGCTCTTTCGTAGCGCCAATGTAAGTGTCGACGCCGTTAGTTGTCAACATCGTAGTCGTCTTGTCAGTTGCGACCTTGTCGCCGCTGAAAGTGACAGACTCGACACCAGCAAGACTGATCAGAACAGATGGGTTGCCTGTTGCTTCGAATTCGAACGTCGTCCCTACAAGATTGTTACTACCCTTTCGGGCGGGGAAACCTCTTCGGATTTCCCTCTGCAAGTTCTTATTCCTTGCAGTTCAGACTATCGCATCACTTTTCAGTGTTCTCTCGCTTAGTCGTTCACGGTGTCTTTCGACTTCCGCCCTGTTAGCATCACAGCTTCCAAGTCAATCAGAGAGAATTTTAATAGGTCAAGGATTGTTTAACCTACAAATGGCCCCGGCATGGTAAAGCTCCTTTGTACTGCGATTTATGTGGCTGATTTAGAGCAGGAAGGTGCGTGCAACTGCTTGCGCTTCGCCGTGACACTTTCCTTAATCTACAGCAACCACATTTGAATCTACTGCTAAACTTGGTGAAACTGAAGCTCACTATGTCCGTGTTCTGTGACGGGCATTAGGCTGTCTCGTTGAAGATTATGAGAAAGCTGACGTGAACGCCGTACATCGTCCCTTTCCCGACTGATATTGACTCGTCAGACTCTCTTCGCAACCACACACCCTGTGTGCTAGGAAGAGTGGTAGGCGATGCGGCTAGCATGACAGTCTTCACAGCCATAGCCAACTTCTTAGCGCTCTTGTAGGTGCTTCCGTAACAGGACAACATCCAGTGGGCTTGTCTCAGCAGCGGTGTTCCCGTCATGTTCTCGGCGATAGGTTCACCATCACTTTGTGAAAACGCGATGTATGGCATTGTCAGAGCAGGTCCATCCATAGCTTCAACTGGAAAAATCCCGTTCGTGCTGTCTGAGCGCGAAGAGGTCGTCCCCAGCAGAGCCGTAACGGCGGCAGAGGTTGAGAGAAACGTCTGTAGATTTTCAACTAACATAATCAACATCCCAGAGGACTGTGACAGCTCTACCGTCTGCCAGTGCGTTGTCCCCACTTGTCCAGCCGATACCTTTTCCGTTGACTGCCAGCGAGGATGACGAATGCTATGCAGATGAACAAAAACCAATTCTGCATCAGGCGGCTTTGAAGCACGTCACTTAGTTCCCCAAATACTCTACTACGAGTGAACGACACACAGGTTGTCGCCGTTTCGGTACACGTCGCCCAGTGCCAGACCAGCGGTGACTGCAGCTGCGTTGCTGGCATAGTTGGCAGGACCACAGGCACTGCCGTTGCCGATGTTCAGAACGCCCGAAGCTCTAAGCTGCATACCGGGAGTTGCTGGCGATCCTGTGGCTGTTCCATTGGTTATGTTGAAACGAAAACCACCGGCAATCGTGGAACCTGCGCGGGCTTCCTTGACGAATTCAAGGCTGGCCATCTCGGTCTGAACGTAAGCACCGTCCACGGACTGCCCGCTTACCTTGACGTTTGAACCGGCGTTATAGCCGTAGTTGACGACCACTAGTGGCGTAGTGGGCGAGGATGGTCCGTAGCCCATGTACTGCACGGTGCAGTTAATTTGACTTCCCGCCGATGAGCCGAACTGGACTAACTTGTCCACGTTCTGCCCTGCTACGACTGCCCCACCCTTTGTGCCGGTCCCAGATATTGGAGTCACCTGAAACCACGGTACATCATCGGCGTAATCTTGGATGAGGAAGTGTCGGGAGTTCTGTTGAATGAAGTTTCCGTCACCCCACCAAGATGCACCCGCGCTCAGCTGAAACCCGATGATGCCGTCATAGTTCATGAGACTCTGGCCAGACGGGATAGCGATAGTACCACCGCTCGTGATTGTAGTTGCCGAGCCTGCGAGCCCGCCCGAACCGTTGTTGTATTGAATGTCTCCAGACGAACCACCCGGAGAACCTCCGCTGCTCGGAGCGACCCAGCTCGTGTTCCCCGAACCATCTGTTTGAAGGACGTACAGGTTGGTACCTGCTGTTGTTGGAAGTGTAAGTGTCCAGTCTGAGCCTGTAGCCCCGCTGTTGATAGTTGTGTTCTTAGTTCCAGTGAGCTTCAATCCTGGGGTGACAACAGAGGTTCCAAAGTATCCTGTGCGTGGCCGGGTAGCAGCCGAAGCGCCGATGTCGTAGGTGTTGTCTGTGAAGAGTAGAGCGCCGGTGAGCGTTCCTCCGGTGAGCGCAAGATAAGAGCCCGCCGCGCTTGCTGTTTGCGCGACCCAGCTTGTATTACCAGAGCCGTCCGTCTGTAGAACATACGTATTTATACCCGCCGTTGTAGGCAGCGTAAGTGTCCAGTTCGCGGACGCAGCGGTCGCAATAGCGGTATGATAAGTAGCCCCCGTGATAGTTAAGTCTCCACTGGAGATATTTACAACTCCAGGGAAAGTTGTGGGGTTGGGAAGAGAGAGAGTCCATGACCCCGTCCCGGTGATAGGACTTGCACCCGTGACGGTGATCTCGTTGGTTGTACCAACTAAACCTACGCTTACGACAGTACCAGATGTGGCCGGTGCAGCCCATATCGGATAACCAGATGCGTTTATAGAAAGAACATTCCCAACAGAGCCCGCAGCACCGGATGCATCTTTCAGTCCCGCTGCACTGGCCTCAAGGGTCAGTACCCCTGTCATAGTTCCGCCAGCAAGCGGAAGAAAAGCTAATGACGGCTTATTAGAAATCTGAGCAACACCGCTCGAAGCGTTCCAATCGCTGTTTACCTGTGCCGCAGGGATAGACGGCTTACTGGACAGATCAGCGTAAGAACCAGATGTTGCTACTGTGGCAAGAGATGGCTTGTTGAGTAGAACACCGATACCGCTCGAAGCGTTCCAATCGGTTTGCACCTGTGCCGCAGGGATAGACGGCTTACTGGACAGATCAGTATAGGAGCCGGAAGTGG
>OBLU010001372.1_pt1 | contig 22747 bp, 26 predicted proteins | sample 1518681 | NCBI WGS metagenome assembly OBLU01 (sample SAMEA3539304, study PRJEB22396) | soil metagenome | biome: tundra; feature: field; material: soil | place: USA | collected 2010-05 | depth 0.15 m
GCACATCGATACCGGTGTCCTCTTTGACATCCTCCTCCAGACCTTCCAGCGTATCCTTTAGTGCGGGCCCGGGTAGACCGAGGTTGTTGCCGATCTTATGCACCTTGCCGATGATCTCATTGTCATACTTCTGGCCGTAACCGATGGAATCGAGGATTTCGCGGGCCGCCATGGTGACCTCGGCGGTGTCGATGCCGTATGGACAAAACACCGAGCAACGGCGGCATTCGGAACATTGGTGAAAGTAGTTGTGCCATTCGTCCAGCACTTCGCGGGTCAAATCTCGGGCACCCACCAATTTGGGGAATATCTTGCCCGGCAGTGTGAAATAACGGCGGTATACGCTGCGCATCAGATCTTGCCGCGCAACCGGCATGTTTTTCGGATCCTGCGTGCCGATGAAATAATGACATTTATCCGAGCATGCTCCGCAATGTACGCAGCTATCCATGTACACCGCGAGCGAGCGGTATTTGCCGAGCAATTCACCCATCTTGGCTATCGCCTGATCATGCCAGTCGTCAACCAGCTGGCCGGGAAATCCCAGCGCCCCCTGAATCTTGTCGTTGGCGACATACGGCCCACTACCTTCCATGGCCCCCGGCTTCAAAGCCGGAATAATCGGAATGATGCGATATGGGGGTGCTGTGATCGTAGCGCTCATTTGGACTCCAATTTTTTGGCCCAGCCGGAGATGTGTCGCTTGTCACGCGGGTTATCTGCCTGGTTGCGGCCAGGCGAAAAAAACAATCCGGGAGCATGTAACAGCTTGCTGATAGGAAAGATCATCAATAGCACCGCGACCAGAGATAGATGTACATAAAGACCAATGCTGGAAGGCAAAGGCTGCAAGTCGAAATTCATCAGCCCGAGCATGAATCCCTTTACAGCTATCACATCGCCATGTACCACAAACCTCATCGCCAGGCCGGATACCCCGATCGCCAGGAACAGTGCCAGCATCAGATGATCAGAGGGAGTGGATATATAGCGGATGCGTTCGACAAAAATGCGCCGCGCCCACAGTCCCGCCACACCTAGCACCATGGTGATGCCGGCATACATTCCGAACGGCTGAATGAACGCCACCCAAGCCCAGACAGGCTCGGTGAAGTAGCGCAAGTGGCGCAACAGAACAAGGGCCAGGCTGGCATGAAACAACCACCCCAAGCCCCACGTCCATAGATTCGCTTTGAACAGGCTCTCAAACAGGAACACTTCGCGCATCATGCGCAACACTACCCCGCCGGTGGTAATGGGTGCCGGCGTGGTGGGTATTTTAAGCGGGGCGGGGGTACGGGTATAAACGCTGATACGGTAGAGCGTACCCACGACAAACACCAGGGTGGCAAAGTAAAACAGGATTGCGAATAAGGTGCTCATCGTGGGTCTGTTGCAGAAGTTCCACTAAAATATCCGGATCAGACGCAACCGGTTGGCTTCGGCAATCCAGCGATCTTGCAAGCTTGCTTGCCCGGACCGTATGGGAACAGGCCATACAGATATTCGCTGTTGCCTTTGTCGGCACCCAGTTTTTTGCCTATCGCTTTGGTCAGCACACGAACTGCCGGCGCGATTTGATATTCTTCAAAATATTCACGCAGAAAATTGATGACCTCCCAATGCTGATCCGTCATGTCGACGCTTTCAGTTTTGGCGATGTAGTTGGCGATATCCTTATTCCAGTCAGCCAGATTGACAAGGTAGCCCTCTTCGTCGGTTTCATAAGATTTTCCGTCGACTTCGATGTTGGACATGGTAATTCTCCTTATATGATAAAAGTTAGAGCCAGGATTGGCAGTTTTTATTGGTCGTAGTGAGATCGACAAAGCCGCCGTAATCCACAGGTAATACTCCTGCGATGATGCGATCGGCAAATCCGCGCGCTTCAAGATCGGGCTTCAAAACATATATCTTGAAACGCCCCATCGCCTCGCGTATTTTACCCTCGAATGCATTGCCGAATGTGGCAGCGTAGACCGCATCTTCGATAAGCAAAATATCCCCAGATTGAGCAACACGCAAACAACTGTCGAGCGAGCTATTCGTCAGTGGAGATTTGTTGATAATGTGCAGCATTTAGCGATTCTCCATTAGAAACTCAAGACCACGTCTTGCTGATCCATCAACTCACCCAATTCCTTGCAGCCAAGCACGATGACATCAACCAGCAGGTCTGCTTCTGTCAAGCCGCGAGCTTCAAGAGACTCCTTTTCGACATAGAGTTTCTCGACATCGTATCCATCCAGTGCGCGGTAGGCAGGCGAGAAGTTTTTGGTCTCTATGCCTTTGGTCTGTTGCGCCTTCTTCAATTGATAAACGCCGTCATCGAGAAATACCAGTGACACGTCCTGGTCAAAGGCTGCGGTGATCAGCACGACTTCCAGAGCCTCGAGCGCGTAAATCGTGCCATAAGGCGCCTTGCGATTGACGAACATGAATTTCTTGATGTTGTTTCCCTCGCTCATGCCGGCTACCCTTAATCGCCAAACACGACGGTACGCTCGGTCTGGATGCCGGCTTCAACCAGTTGGCCCAACCCGGAAATCCTGAAACCTTTCGCCAGATTTTCTTCCCTGATGCCACGTCGCAAAGCTGCTGCAACGCAAACCACCAGATCCACACCATGCTCTTCGTTGAGCGTGCTCCAGCGATTCACAATATTACGGTCGTCCTGCGGCGGCTCGGTCAACTTTGAGGCGTTATTCACACCGTCGTGATAAAAAAACACGCGCCAGACTTGATGGCCTTTTGCAATCGCCGCCTTGCAGAACAAGTAGGCCGAATCGCTGGATTGATGTTGATAAGGTCCCTCATTAACGACAATTCCAAATTTCATGCGGCCGCTCCCGGTTAAAAGCGAATATGTGTGGAAGCATTGAACGTGGAACGTGAACCACGCCAATCGTCGATCAGATATTTGGTGAACGGCAATTCAGTCTTTTCAAAGAAGCGCGGCCAGCCGATACGCTCGATCCAATCAGCCATACGCTCCCATGGACGGGCATCATCCTTGTACACATGCAATATCCTTTTAACCACCTCGTTGACTTCCGGCCATCTCGGCGGATTGTTGGGCAGGCCGGACGCGACCATCTTCATGAAAGTCGGCTTGCCGCGTGCATTGGAGTTTTTGCCGCCTACCCAGATCGCCAGCTTGGAATATTCCGGGTCATTGATCTGCATCGGCGGGCAAGGTGGATAGCACGCACCGCAACACATGCACTTGGACTCATCGATTTCCAGTGAAGGTTTGCCATTCACCATGGCCGGGCGTATCGCCGCGACCGGGCAACGCGCAACTACCGTCGGACGCTCGCATACGTTGGCGACCAGATCGTGATTGATCACAGGCGGCTTGGTATGTTGCACGATGATCGCAAGATCAGCCTGACCGCCACAGTTTATCTCGCAGCACGATGTGGACAGATGCACGCGGTTGGGCATTTCCTCGCGCTTGAATTCAACGATCAGATCATCCATCAATGCCTTGACCACTCCTGATGCATCCGTACCCGGAATGTCACAGTGCAACCAGCCTTGCGTATGGGCGATCATCGAAATGGAGTTGCCGGTACCGCCCACAGGAAAGCCGTGTTTTTCCAGTTCGGCGATCAGCGGATCGACCTTCTCAGCCTTGGAGACCATGTACTCGATGTTGGAACGGATAGTGAAACGGACGTGACCTTCAGCGTACTTGTCGGCGATATCGCATAGCAATCGGATGGTTCCCACATCCATTTGCCGCTGCGTGCCGGCACGCACCGTCCAGATCTGGTCGCCACTATGTGCAACGTGACGCAGTACTCCGGGGCGTGGGCGGTCATGATATTTCCACTTGCCGTAGTTCTTTATCATCAGCGGATGCAGATACTTCTTGTTGTCCGGCACCCCGGTTTCTTTTGGCTTGCGCTTTTGGGCTGGCTTCTCTTGAACTGCTTGATTCATTTTATGTCTCCTCAGGCGGCTTGTTGCTTTTTGATTTTCTGGGCATTGATCTTGGCAACTTCCTCATCCCAACCATCAGTACGGACATAAGGATTGGTGCGGGGAGTGGAGACCATGTTCGGATCAACTTCGACCTCTACACCTTCCAGGAAATTGATCAAACCGATACGTTCGATCATCTCGCCGGTACGTTCGTGTTCAAGCGCGTTTTCCGCGAAAAAGTCTATGGTGCGTTGTGCCAAGTCAACCAGTTTCTGCACATCCTCTTCTGTTTCAAGTTTCATGAAAGGAATAATGACCGAGCCCATCAAGCCACCAATCTTCAATGTGCTCTTGCCCCCGACCAACACGCTTGCACCCTTGTCTTTACCAGGAGCCAATGCACCGGTCATCACATTGATGCAGTGCATGCAACGCACGCAATCGTGGTTATCGATCTCTATCGCGTGAGTGTCATTGATCGCAACGCTGGTGATACTGGCGCCTTTCTTGACATTCTTGATCTGCTTGAGTTGGAAGGTCTTGGTCGGGCAACGAGCCACAACGTCGTTCACCAATTCGTCCATGCCATGTTTGGCGAACCATTTCTTGGCCAACTCTTCATCGGTACGGATGTTGTCGCGCCAGGTCCCGATCACTGCCATGTCGGCACGCTGCACGGAATTCATGCAGTCATTCGGGCAGCCGGAGAATTTGAATTTGAACTTGTACGGCAAGGAAGGGCGGTGTATATCATCCAGAAAAGTGTTAAGCACGCTGCGTTGTGTACTGGCTTCGTCGTAACAAGACTGTTCGCAACGCGCCGCGCCCACGCAAGACATCGAGGTACGCACTGCCGGGCCCGCGCCACCGAGGTCAAAGCCCATCTCGTTGATCTCGTCGAAGGCCTTCTGCACGTTCTCAGTGGTCGCGCCCTGGAACATGATGTCGCCGGACTGGCCATGAAATGCAATCAGGCCGGAGCCATGTTTCTCCCAGATGTCGCAAAATTTGCGCAGAGTATCGGTATCGTAGTGCATACCGGGAGGCGGCATCACGCGCAAGGTATGAAATTCAGTGCAATCCTTGTAAATCGGATTGCCGGCTTCATCCTTTAGTTCGGTAAAGCGAGGGATAATCCCGCCACCATAACCGAACACGCCGACCGTGCCACCCTTCCAGTATCCTTTTTTGGTCCTGTACGAAGTCTCGAGTTGCCCGAGCAGGTCGACCACATAATCCTTATTTTTCGCCAATTCTTTCAAGCCAGTCACAAAACTGGGCCATGGGCCATCCTCGAGTTGATCAAGGTTTGGGGTATCATGCATCTTCTTAGCCATAATATTTATCCTTTCAGTCGCGTTGCCTGGAGATTACTGCTGGCAATCGATTAAATGACCCGGCAGAGGCGGGAACGTGTAATCTGTACGGTCTGTGCCCTTTCAAACTCAGGCCAGCCCATATTTCTCTGTGTATCAGGATACTACGATATGTCACCTCTTGTATTCCATCACCCTTAGCGGCTATCTTCTATAACCCTTAAGGGTAGTGTTCCACCTTCCCCTAGTAGTATTTCAATATCAAGTCTATTAGCGATAGACTTAATGTATCTATAAAGTCTTGTTCAGAATATCCTCGTGGTCGTTTCGATCTATCTGGGCAAGGGGAAATCATAATGGCGAAAATCAGCGAATTAACAAAAATCAAAGTTCCCTTGGGGGGCCAGGAGATTGAACTGCAACAGATAGATCACGTCGAAGGCGGGATGAGTTTATTGCGCATCCGTATACGCGAGGGCAAACGTTTTACGATTTTCGACATCGACCCGGCTACAGCAGAACAGTGGGCAACTGCTATGCAACACTGGGCAAACTCACAGAAATAACCGGCCAATGAATAATAATACTCCAGAGATGATCGACATGGTGTTCGATCTTGATGGCGGCATACTTCCCGCCGCTTATCCCTTTGCGCTTTGGCAGGCGTTGATATACCGTGTTCCACAGCTTGCTGAAGAAATATCTATCGGAGTTTTGCCATTGCGCGGAACAGACAACAAGGAAGGACTACTACTGCCCAAGCGCGCCAAGATGGTAATGCGCTTGCCAACAACGCTCGCAGAACATACTGCGGCACGCCTGACAGGACAACAGTTCGATATAGCCGGACGAACCGTACGCTTGGGGGCTGCGAAAACGCGCCCCATTCACCCCTTCCCCACCATACACGCACAGTTGGTAACGGGCACAAGCGACGAAGTGCTTTTCGTGGAACATATCAATGCACAGCTTGGTGAAATGGGGATCAAAGGCAAATTGATCTGCGGCAAACGTCGCACCATCAGTGATGATAGTCAAACGATGCAGGGTTATAGCCTGGTTGTGCATGATCTAAAACCGGAAGCATCGCTACATCTGCAATTTATTGGACTCGGCGAAGGTCGTCAATTTGGTTGTGGCATTTTTGTGCCCTCTAAAGTCATTTCCGGTTTGAGTGAAGATTGAGTTTTTTATAACGGAGGTCAGTCATGGGATACATGGTTGCAGGTAACGAGCTTGAAACTGATGCAGATGGCTATTTGTTGGAACCGAACTACAGCGATGAGGTAGTAACCGTCATTGCAGCGGCAGAAAATATCGAGTTAACACCCAAACATTGGGAAGTCGTCAAATACATGCGCGATCAGTTCCGAGAACACGGCCACACACCGAATTTCCGCAATATGCTCAAGGGCGTTAATGAATTTTGGCCGGAGGCAGACAGCAAAGCCCTGTATGATTTATTCCCGACCGGCCCGGCCAAACAAGGTGCAAAAGTTGCCGGCCTGCCGCAACCCTATGGGAAGGGCGGATATTGAAATGGGAATATTTAGAGGCTCCCAAATGCCAACGGTTAAAAAACCAACAGGACATCTAAAATGAGCACTCAAGACTTGCACGCCAATGTAACGCTCGATATGCGCGGCCTCACCTGCCCCGCACCGCTGCTCGGTGCCAAGCGCGTGGTCGACGATCTGAAAAATGAGCAAATACTGTTGTTGATCTCAGACTGCCCGGGCACCAAGGACGATCTTTTCGCATGGGCGGAACAGACCCGCAACAAAGTATTAAAAACCGAAGCGATGCCGGATGGCGGCACGGGCTACTACGTCATGAAGGGCAAAGGAGAATCGCACAAGGCGAATGTCATTCTCGATATTCGCGGTGTGCTTTGCCCGGGACCAATCGTAGAAGCCAAGAAGCTGTTGAACGGCATGAATTCAGGCGAAATTCTCAAACTTGTCAGCAACTGTCCCGGCATACGTTCCGACATCGTTGGCTGGGCGACTACGACTGGGGTAAAAATCATCAGCACTGTCGAGGCGAGCCCTGGCGAGTATGAATTTTTCCTGCAAAAGGGCTGGCGCTAACTTTCGGCTCACCTGACATGCGCATCAAAAGCCAATGGTTCAAAAGTGATCGCGAAAAAACTCCCCAAGAGATTGCGGGAGCAATGGCGTTTACCGTCTGGCGTATCGCCGACAACGCGCTGAAGAATACCCGCAGGGCGAATTTCGAGATCGCCATCGGCCCGCAATACTTTTCGTTTCTCACTGAATTTCTGGTGTTCCTGATCCAGGTCGCAGACCGTATCGCCCATCGCCAATTATCCGCCGAAGTTCGTTTTGCATTTACCAGCGCATTGGCAAACCACGTGGCGGAAACCCTGGCTGAAAATCAAAGCCGATTGATGGGTAACAGCATCGCTGAACACAAGCAGTACTTCATCGACAAACTCAACCAACGCGCGGGAGAATATGCCGACTTCAACTATGGGATCGATGGCCCGGAATTCGCCTTTACCCGTTACCTGGCCTTCTGTACGCGCGAAGTCATGGATGAAAAAGATGTCGAATGGGTAATCGATCAGATGATGAGTATCGAAGCACCGGAGGCCGTGGATATGGTGGAGAAAACCATGAAAAACCTGTTCGAAGCAGAACCGAAACAAACACGCATCCGAAAAGTCACCAGCGGCGATTGAGCTGCGCAGATTCACACTGATCAGCCGATGCAAAATCCATTCGATCTCGACAACACTGCTGCTTACCTGCGCTGGCGCGATCACAAGCTGGCGCATGCCATCACCGATACCAACGAGCTCATCGTCGAAATCAACGATCCGCGTTCACTGACTAAAGCTGAACACGCTGCACTCTTGGAGCGCTGCCAACGCAGCAACATGGTGATTTACGCCACTGCTGCCGAACCTGCTGATGAAGACATGGTGCGTCAATTCGGACTGCAGTTCGGGCTGGATAGTCTGGACGCGAACTGGCTGGCGGGTGAACAAGGCATCACGCGCGTCACCGTATGCGCTGACGATGGACAGCGGCAGGCTTACATCCCCTATACCGACCGCGCCATCAAATGGCATACCGACGGCTATTACAATCCCCCTGAACGGCAGGTGCGCGGCATGATATTGCATTGCGTGCACAGTGCAGGGCAAGGCGGCGAGAACCGCCTGCTGGATCATGAGATCGTTTACCTGATGTTGCGCGGCAGCAATGTCGATTTCATCCGTGCCCTGTCGGCACCGGATGCGATGACCATTCCGGAGCGCACCGATGAATACGGCGTGGCGCGCGCCGCACAGACCGGCCCGGTGTTTTCGGTCGATCCGGCAAGCGCTCGGTTGCACATGCGCTATACCGCACGCACCCGCAGCATAGTATGGAAGCAAGACTCGACCACGCTGGCGGCTGTCGCCGCTTTGGAAAAACTGCTCGCCTCGGAACTGCCGCACATCCACAACACACGGCTGGAGCCCGGCATGGGGCTGTTGTGCAACAACGTGCTGCATGATCGGGCAGCGTTCAACGATACACTCGACAGCCCGCGCCTGCTGTATCGGGCGCGCTATCACGAGCGGATCGCGGCAAGCTGATCGCCGCGATCGGAAAACGGTTTCGGCAACCATTAAAAAACCCGCCATGGTGCGATGGCGGGCTTCTGTATTGCAACAGTCGGATGCTTACTATTACCAGCCGTAAGAAATGCCGATCGAGTCCTCGTGCATCGTCAGGTTGGCATTGCCGCCCCCCAATTGCGGTGGGATGGATCCGGAACCATTTACTGCATTACTGAATGCGTGAACATAAGCTACCGACACTTCAGACTTGTCCGCCAGCATCCAGGTCGCCCCCAGCGACAAGTGGTTTTGCACCACCGCCGGAGCCAGGATATTCAACAGTGTCTGGCTGTCCGGTATCGGCTGGTCGCAATGATTCAGGCCGGCACGCAGCGTCAGCGAAGAATCATAAGCATAACTCACCCCGAGTTTGTAACTATTGATGTTCTGCCAGCCGAAGCCAGGTCCGCCCGATGCGCCAAGGTAAGGGCCTGTGCCACCAAAAGTTGGGGGCAACGATGTAAATGGGTTGCTAACGGAGGAAACGTCCGAATAATTGGTGCGCTGCACGTCGAACGCGACCGTGGTCGCCGGCGTGGCTTTGACCGCGATGCCCACCCCATAGCTGGACGGGATATCGAAACTGCCCTGGTCGGCAAACAGGCCGCTATAATTGCTGAACTTACCCATCTTAGACTTGCTCTGGTAGGTCGCGCCCAGCGTCACCATGGGCGTGACTTCCCCGGTCCAGCCTATCTTTACTCCGTAGCCTGTGGATGTATCCGTGCCATTATCGGTCACTGCGGAAGGGTTGCTAGATGCATTGCCGGGCGCAGGTCCTGCAAATGGTCCTAAACCGGTTGCGCTGAACATCTGGTAGGCCAGGTTCAGCGAGACGCCGACCGCATTGGTCGGGTTGATCTTCATCGCCCAGGTCGGTGCGACGAACAGTTGTTCCAGGTTGATGCCGAGGTTGCCGCCGGCCCCCAAGGCGCCGAGCGGGTTGGTGTTGTACTGGGTGTTCATACCGCCGTTGCCGTAGACAGAGACGCCCAGCGAGGTGTTCGCGTTGATCATCTTGTTGTAACCAAAGTCGGGAATGAAGAAATTGCTCCTGCCATTGCCGCTGTAAGTGCCATCCATCGAGCAACCTGCTCCGCAAACATTACCCGTGATCTCGGTGCTGCGATTCGGCCTGAACAGGGTCAGGGCGATATCGAGACGGTCGCCCACCATCACCATTCCTGCCGGGTTGTTGGCGGCCGCGAGGGAATCCAATGGCAGCGCGATGCTCGCTCCACCCATCGCTTCATTTTTTACGCCGTAGCCGGTCGGAAAATAACCGTTGGTGGCATGCGCCAGCGGCGATGCCATGACGCCGGCAGCCAACAACGAAACAACCATTTTATTCATTTTCATAACAACACTCCCAAGTTGATTGATATAACAAACCCCGTTACTGCCCGATCACTACAACTTAAACAAACAGACAAATGTCGGTGTCTCCTGCAAACCCCAAAAACATTGCAGCACCGCCATACTCAATATTATCAATAAATTCGCTCTTGTCGAATTCGAACAGATCGACTGTCATCTGACAAGCAATAAATTTCACCTCAGCCTCCAGACACAAATCGCGCAGCTCTTGCAGAGAGGCAACGCCATGCTTCTTGAGCTTTTGCTTCATCATCATGGTAGCCATGGATTCCATGCCGGGCAACATTTGCACCATCACCGGCATCGGCACAGGCATCGGCATGGCAGGATTGGCCAGTGGACTGATCATCACAGTGGACAAGTCCTTGCGCAGCAACTGCAATCCGTAGAAGGTGAAGAACACTTGCACTTCATAACCCAGAGCAGCGGCGGTCGAGGCAAGGATGAATGGCGGGTAGGCCATATCCAGCGTGCCTTTGGTGGCGATGATCGCCATTTTCTTGGTAGTCATTTTTTTACCTCAAGTATGGTTTTGGTTTGAAGCAGATAACTTACTTTTTCTTCATATAAAAAGTGTATGCGCCATTTGCTTCTTCTGTGGCAAGCAAGGTGTTGCCGGTTTGATCGGCGAAGGCCTGCATATCCTTGACTGCGCCGCTATCAGTCGCAACCAGCTTGAGCACCTGGCCTGAGGCCATATCGGTGAGCGCTTTTTTGGTCTTCAAGATAGGCAAAGGGCAGGACAAACCACTCGCATCAAATTCTTTGTCAAAGTTCATAATTCCATCTCCTGCAAGTTATTAAAATTATCGCCAAAACCGGATTCGGTATCGCACGGAAACTAACGATACGTTATGCATTATAGGAATAACCAGCTTATCAGCGTCCATACCCACTAAGTGTAAATGGGATAACCCGTTAGGGTTATTTTTAAGTTTATCACTTCCTTGGTTACGCAGACGCCGGCTCAGGGCGCGAACCTGCACTTTGAAACAAATTTCCATGCCAAAAGGATTTATTCAGTATCAGTGTAATCCATAGCCATAATTTTGGGCGCTCGGTCGATGCGGTATAAAACCACTAGCAGGCCTATGGTCGCAACGAGCATAAAATGCGGGCCGAATAGCCAGAATACCAGCGGCACCAAAAAATAATAGGCACGCATACCCAAGCTGTAGAAGTGGCCAGCGCGATTAAGATGGGTCGCCACATGCGCAGGCGTGATCATCTTGTGATTCAACCCGAGCGGAACATTGATCATATAGCCCACGTGGTTGAACACCCGGATTGCCATGGAAAAGCTGAAGAAAGCGACAAATAGATCAAGCAGCAACAATATCAGCTTCACCATCCAAAGCATCGGATTTATTGCCCCCACCATATTGAGCGCATGCCAGGTTGCTTCGAGCTTGTCTCCCTGCTCGCTTAGGGTTAGCACGCCGATGATCATGAGTACCGCAGTGGAAGCGAGAAAAGTGGCCGCCATGGTGGAGTTGCGCAGTGTCTGCACAGCCAGCACGGCATTTTTATCATCCTGCATGATGGTCTCTACCCATGCCGTCCGTGCAATCCGGTTGATAGCCTGTACCGTGTATGCGGGGTCATTTTTGATTTTGTGGCGGAGAAAGAGGTGATATGCGGCGACAAGCAACGCACTCACCAGAAAGCTGGCAAGATCGTTTGTTAATGATTTTAGTAACGTGAGCGTGTCCATGGATATGCAAACCAAAAGTCTGATGGGCTAAATTGATGTACCAGCGATGCGGCCTGGAGATCGCATGTTATGTAATTTTATTTTATATGCAAGCAAGAAATTTTTTACGCAACGCAGCATAACCAGCCACTTGGTTGCCGTTTTTTGGCAACTTAGTGGAATGGCTAGTAGTTTCATCAGTTGGGATGAAATGTGGATTTTTAAAGATCCCAATTAGACCTTATCGAGGAGTGGCAGGACATACTCATCAAATACGTCACGGTTCATCAGGCCGCGATGGACATATGTCACTCGCCCATCTCGATCAATCACTACAGTGTAAGGGAGAACGCCGCTACTGTTGCCCCATAGTTTCATCAGACCACTATTGTCAACTGGATCGGCAACCAGCACGGGATAATTTATCTCCAGAGTGCGCTGCACATTGCGCAGTTTCTTTTCATCATCCAGCCCCAACCCGATTATTTGAAGCCCCCGCGCTTTGTACTGTTCCTGATAGGTAACAAAATCACGAATTTCGTACAGACACGGGGTGCACCAAGTGGCCCAGAAATTGAGTATGACCACCTTCCCCTTCCAGTCTGCCAGGCTGTGCCTAACCCCATCCAATCCCGTCAAAGAGAACGGTTTCATTTCCCACTCATTATTTGCCTTAGGTGGCGACGTGTTCGCAGATATCACTGCTGTGGCATCCTCAGGCGCAACAGCTACCGCGCTGCCCGTGCCGACCTGACTAAAATAGTCTCCGGCAAAAGCCGCTTTCGCCATAACAACAGCTGCAAGCATGAAGAGAATGTTTCTATAAATTATCACAGCGCTTGCTTTATTGGTTGCTTGGGGTCCTTCTCATCGCGCGTTTGGATCACCTTCCATGTCACCTTATAGCGCCGTTCCAATTCGCCCAGATAGGGCGGTAGCTTTTCGTTGATAATCATCTGTCTGATACGGTTGCGTACATCCGAGTATGTTTTTTTACCTCCAGGTTCCCTCTCAAGAATCGTCAACAGATGAAACCCCGCCTTTGTTTCGATCACTTCGCTGAGCTGGTCATCTTTCAGCTTGGACAGGGCGTTATCAAGCTCGGGCATTCCACGTCCTTCGACAAACCAGCCCATGTCACCATTCTGTTTACGCCCAACTGGGTCGATACTGAGTTCGCCAGCCAGGGTAAAAAGGCTTTCACCTTTAATGATACGTGCTCGCAGGCCTTCAGCTTCTTTACGTGTGCCAACCACTAACTGACCAACATGGCGACGCTCTGGAACCGTGGCGACTTCGGGGTGCTTGGCAAACCATTCACGCAGGGTCTTTTCACCCGGGATCCATTCCTTTGTTTTGGTTTCCAGCATGACAGCCGGAAGACGTTCGCTCTGGTATTGTTTTAACTTGTCGGAGACATCGACGCCTTCCTTGTCAGCAGCTTTTGCAACCAATAGCAATTCGCCGCGCTTGTAGAGCTGTTCCTTCACCCAATCAGGATTCGGCTGCGCAGCATGTTTTTTGAGATCAACAATGTCAGCGTATCTGATCCGAAAACTTTTCCCCTCCATCAGCACGGTATCCGCTTTGACCCCTGCTTTTATGCGATCCTCATGTAACTTGGTGTTGTCGTGTTGCAGCAGGTTTTGCAGGGTGGCCAGTTTCAAGGTTCGATACTGATCAGCCTCATATGCCGCCTTTGCCGCAGTCATACCTTCCGAGTCCCCCTTAAACTGCTGCTTTATTGCAGTCAAGGTGTCCGCCGGAATTACGATGCGTTCACGCAATTTATCCATGTAGAAACGATAAAGCAGACCTTGGCGGAAATTTTCAATGTCTTGTTGATAAGCCTTGGTTTTATCCAAATCCAGCCTTTGTGCTTCAAGAGCCAATAGCCGTGCGGCAACCAATCGCCGCAACATATCTCCACGCAGACCGGCCTGATCATCCTCATCCATCGAAGTAGCCTGTGTGGCAAAAGGTGAGCTGGCCATAGCAGTATTCAGCTCGTCGGAGCTGACCTGCATGGAGCCAATCGTGACCAGTACCTGTGGCTCGGCATTTACCGAGAGTGATGAGGTTGCGAAAAATGTGACCAATACCAGAATCTTAAGCAGATGTGTATCAATCTTCATTGCGCTCTTTCCTTTCTTCATTAAGGCAAATGTTGATCCTTAGGCAAGTATTTGAACCGCTGAGGCTCAAAGATGCAGAGAGAAATCACAAAGTTGAAAACATATGCAGCCACCCTAACGGTAACCACTAAATCTTCCCAAAAGTCGGCATGCAAACAAATCGGGGGCATCTGCCCCCGATCAGCTTAAGTCACCACTGATTTATTCTAACCAGCTTAACGTACCCGGTTAATTCCTGGGGATAGCGCCACCAAGGTCAGGTGCATTACTGTGCATCCAGCTTACCGCATCAGTGTAATTGTGCAGGACTGGCTTGCCATTCCACACATGTTCTTTCTTGTCTGCAATGTTAGGTACACCTTCTTTGTTTGTTTCATGGCAGGCGGCACACTTGATCGGCCCATGCGATCCATCCGGGTTGTACTGTAATGGCTGTTTATAGGTAGTGGTATCCGTACCAGGGGTTACTGGATATAGACCATGGATAGATTGGTGACAGGATTGGCAAGACAAACCTGCATGGCCCTTGGAATAACGCATGCTACTGTACTTGCCCGGCTGGTTGATTGGGAAGGCAACACCCCCTTGGCCTTCGACATAAGGCGCAGCATGGCAATCCGCGCAATGCGGAACACCTGGCGACAACCAATAGTCACGCCCATCAGTTGCGGCATCGTACGGTACGGCAGCCGCACCGGTGGCACCTGCCGGCAGCTTCAGCGACTTGACATCAACCGCTGGATTTGCAGACAGTATCGTTACATTGATGTCACCATCCTCGTCCTTGCTTACCATCGGGCCATTGTCCTTCAGTGCAATAACTGCAATGTCAGGAACAAGGCGGTTCACCGCCCATGTCTGCAGGATGCCGGACTTGCCTGGGGTATCTTCACCCTTGCTGTTGAGTACAACCTTAGGATCAAGGTACTTGGTCTTCAACTCGTCGGTAGTGATACCAATGGCAGCAGCAATTTCATCCAGCGATTTATTACGGATGGTCGTGCCTGTTTGTTTAAAGGCATTGGTCAGGTTGTCACGCTGATAGAGTTCGCGAGACAACTGGTTGTGGCAGTTGGTGCACCACAGACCCTTGCCGCCCTTATCGTTGGCGATATTGGATACATTGGTTTGTATCCATTGCCCGATGGAATTTAGATGCGGTAAGAGGGTCACTATGCCGTCCTTGTAACAGCCGCGATTGGAATGGACATCGCGACCAACAAAACAACCGCCTGCCGCATCGCGATTATCGCCATTGGCAAAGTTATTTTTACCATCCAGTGTAATCGGATACTTATCCATGCTTCTATCCTGACGGTGGGCAGGATGACAACCCTGACAGCTGGCAGTGCGGCCCTGTGAGTCTGGCAATGGTTCATTGGTCTGATGGACGGTATGGATCGCTTGAGTCAATGCTTGAATTTTACCTTCCTTGCCCGTCTTTTTATCTTTGTAAGTTTTGGACTGCAACACACCTATAACGTTGTCGGCATGGCACGTTTGGCATAGTACGGGGTCACGGCCAAGGCGGTTATCGAGCGTCCGGCCGCTAGGGTTGTAATTTTTCAAGAAATCTGTGCCTGTACGATCATCATGCATTTCCAGAATGGAAACAGAAGTCGCCTTCAGGTTGGCTATCCAATCACTGGCACCTAGGCCCTTCCAGAACTCACGCTCCTGCTTGTAGAGGACAAATTTGTCACCATTGGCAGTTTTGTTGCTGTGGCAATTTGCGCAATTGGGAATATCAATAGGATTGGTTCCGACAAATCGAATCGGTTTACCCGAATGGGAATCAATGACCGGTGCACCGCTTTTTGCATCGACCATACTCACCCAAGCTTCCTGGTAGGGTTGTATATCCGATTCGGTCAGGGTCAACATATCCTGCGCTGCATCACGATCGTTGAAAGGAGTCAAGGGCAGGCCCAAGGCATCCCAGATACCGGGGTTTGTCAACACGATGGGCACATTATCCAAAACCGGTGATTTGGTAAAGACGATGGTTCCCTTATCACCGGTATAGTGGAGGTTTCCGCCCTTCATCGGGCTGGGTACCGCAGCACCAGCAGGACCGTTATCACGCGGGATCGGAATCTGAATACCGACAAACAGTTTTTCCTTGTCGGCACTGGTTCCCTTAGGGTTGGTACCTTTCAGATCCTTATAAACATACAGATGTCTGAAATAGGCATTGGCCACATTTTCATCTTTTCCATATTTACCGTCGCCATTAATGTCGTAAGGCACATCCCAATATTTGAGCTTATTACCTTCCGAGTAGTTGTTATCAACATGGCCATAGGTCAGTTTGAAGCGTTTCTTGCCATCGACCAACACTGCAGGATCTGCGCTGTCGGCCTCTAGCAGCTCCGGAAATTTGCGTGGGCCAGTAGCGTTTTTCACGACCTGGCTTTGAATCGAATTATAGGGTGGAAGTACGCAGCAGTAGGTAAAATCAAACCCGGTGCAGTGCATACCTAATTCATAGTTGATGGTTATGTTGTAATCATTTATCGGCTTATACGCCGTAGCCTTCATACTTTTGTCAGCCGATTGAAGTTCACTGGCATTCACATAGCCGACTGCCAACGTACCCAACAGCACTCCCATAGCTATAGCTTTGATATTCACGGAAGACCTCCCCTTATTTATTAACATAAATAAAACCTATTACCAAAACCCACCAAGAAAGCCCTAATCAAAAACTGGTTGAGGTAATAATGATCCTGCACTATCGCCAACGCCTTGCGCCTGCTTACAAACCGCTTTCAATCCTCTTTAAAGCCTACTATGGTGATAATACGCCAATAAAATATGCCAGAGTCAAGAATCAATACCCGCCATGTGGGTAGCATTAGGTAGGATTAAGTATTAAGTGTCTATAACCAACATAGCTAATATGGGTATAGCTCATTAGGGTTACTTTTAACCTTATTATTATTTACTTATATCGCGTCTAATAGCGACCGCAACCCACATGACTCACTGTCTACGCCAAATTAACTATCCCCCTCATGGATTCGAGGCAGTTTATGAGCTATTCCTTTATGGCAATCAATGCAAGTCTTTCCGGACTCTGCCAATGCGGCCTGAGTATGCTTATTCTTTGCGAGCTTATCTTGTGCATCCATATCCATTCCCTCAAAGCTGTGGCAGTTGCGACATCCGATCGAATCCGACTCCTTCATTCGCGCCCATTCCCGTTTTGCCATTGCCAACCGATTGGCATCGAATTTTTCCCGTGTATCGATAGTTCCCATTAGTTCTGCCCAAACATCACGGCTCGCCTCGGTCTTGCGATACATTTCGCTGAACCAATTCTTCTTTGGAACATGGCAGTCAGAGCAGACAGCACGCACACCGGAACGATTGGAATAGTGTATGGTTTTTTTATACTCCTCAAAGTTATAACTCATATCATGGCAGGAAGTGCAAAACCCAATTGAGTTAGTCGCCTCCAATGATGTAGTGAAGCCTCCAATGAGGCCCCCTAATACCAACAAACCCAGCAGCGTAAGCAGTGAACAACGACAGAACGGGTTACGCAATACCCGCCAGAACCTACCTGAACCTTTTGTTTGCGTTGGTTCTGACATATCCTTGCACCCCCTCCGAATTTATTCGTTTGGCTCAAAACTTAGGCACAAAGAGTATGCCAGTTCTATTGCAAGGTCTATTGAAAGCTAGCGTAGTAATTAATAAGCGCCTCAATATCACCCTTTTCGAGTTCGTCCATTTTAAGCTTCATTTTTTTAGCGATTGGGCGCTTGCCGGAATTGAATTCATCGAAGGCCTGCTTAAGGTAGGGCATCCACTGACCCGCAGGCATTCCAGCGTCGTCTTTAGAAACGGTACCGCCTTCAGAGTGGCATTTTTCGCAGTACATATCGTGTACTTCCTTGCCTTTCTTTGCCAATGCCGGATCAAATTTCTGTTTGGCGCGGACAAACTTCCGCTTGGCAAAAAACTGGGCGATCTGCTTTATGTCATTGTCATTTAGGTCCTTGACCATTTGGCACATGTCGGTTTTTGTTCCCTTCTTGCTCCCCGCCCGGTATTTGGTCTCGGGGCAATCTCTTTCTTTATTATTGTATGCCGTCAAATTGTTGATCAGGAATTCCGCAGAATACCCGCCAATGATTGGTATATCTGATTCGGTACTCGCACCATCTTTGCCATGACAGTTCGCACAGGTCTCGGTCAGTTTGTCCACATCAATCGCCCAAGCACCGCTCATTAGAGAAAAGCTGAATAGAGCTGCACAAACCAACAATGTATATTCGATATATTTTTTTGTCATGATGTTGTTATCTCAGTTGTGGTTACCGTCGAGTATCTTCAACAAGCTATTTAAATCAAGATCAAATCAAAATTTTGAATCGTACGGGAAAGATAATACTGAGTGCATTAGAGGACGATCCGCTTACAAGCGTCTATACCCATAGTGGGCAAGTGGAATAACCCGTTAGAGTTATTTTTCAAATTTATCACTTCCTTGTTATGCAGACGCCGGCTCAGGGGAGGGTTTTGAAAACTCCAGCTTCTGTAAATTCAGGAGCTTGCTTCCGCTTCGAGCCGCTCTTTAATATCTTTCAAAGCGTTCCGTTCGGACGGGAAAATATTTTTCTCCTGAATGTCATTTTGCAGTCCGGTGCGTTGCATCACTTCTAACACGGGTAACTTGATGTTGTAAAAAACCAGTGAAATCCCATTCCCGCTCAGCCGTGTTACAAGTTCGCGCAGCATTGCCACACCCGAGGCATCAAGTCCATTGATACCTCGGGCATCCACCAGTACATACCTGATATCCGCGTCGTTACTGATCAGGTAGAGGATGGATTCCTCAAAATAATTCACGTTGGCAAAATAAAGTTGCCCATCGAAACGGATTGCCACCACTTTGGGATTGAATTGCGGCAGACTGTATCTTTCTGCATTCTGCAGCTCGCCGTTCTCGTCCAGTCCCAACAGAACAATACGCGGCTTCATGGTGCGAAACAAAAACAGCACGAGCGCAAGAATCATCCCGACCAGTATCCCGTACTGAATGTTGGGCGCGAACAGCAGGGTGGCAATAAAGGTCGTCGCAGCCGCAATTCCATCCCGCCGACTTGCGCTCCATGCCTCGCGGAAAACCTTGAAGTTGAGCAGAGAAATCACCGCCAGAATGATCACAGCGGCGAGCGTGGGCTTGGGTAGTTGATGCAGCAGTGGAGTCAGCACCAGTAACGTGAGTAACACCGCTATGGCGGTGAAGATCGAGGACAGCCCAGTTTTTGCACCAGTGGCAAGATTCAGAGCCGAGCGCGAGAATGAGCCGCTCACTGGCATGGTGTGATTAAAGGATGCGGCGATTTTCGCCAGCCCCTGACCGATCAGCTCCTGATTTTCATCCCATGCTGTGCGGGTCTTGATGGCGATGATTTTGCAACTTGACATGGCTTCCATGAAACTTACCAGCGCAATCACAACAGCCATGGGGAGCAGTTCCACGCTCGTCTTCCAGTCCAGTGCCGGCAAGCTGAAGCCGGGCAGACCCTGCGGCACCTCGCCGACAACCCTGCCCCCCATGGCCTCGAAGCCAACCAAATAACTCGCAGCCGTGGCCAGTGTCACGGCGATCAGTACGCCCGGAAGTTTCGGCGCGAAACGCTTCAAGGCCAGCATGATCACCAGGGAAGACAAACCAAACATTAGCGAGGCCAGGTGCATTTGATCCATATTGACCAGGATATGGGCGATGTCCACGAGGAAGTGTTCGCTGTTCCGTAACGACAGTCCGACCAATGGAGCGAGTTGCGACAGTCCGATGATGATGGCCGCAGCGTTGATGAATCCCATCAATACCGGATGCGACAGGAAGTTGAGCAGCACCCCCATGCGTGCCAGACCAAGGGCAATCTGCACTGCGCCGGAGAGGAACGCCATCAGCACAACGGTAGTGTAAAACTGTTCAGTCCCCCAGTGAGCGAACGGGATGACGCTCGCAGCCGTCAGCAATGAGGTCATTGCCACCGGCCCGGTAGAAAGCAATCGGGATGAGCCAAACAACGCGCCGATGAGGGAAGGAACGAGTATCGCATACAAGCCGAAATAGGCCGGGACACCTGCCAGTTGCGCATAGGCCAGCGACTGCGGGATAGCGACAAGGGCAACCGTGATTCCTGCTGTCAGGTCGGCCTTGAGCGTGTCGCGATTGATTTCGCGCCGCCAAGACAAAAATGGGAACAGCTTGTTAAGCCAGACTTTGCGGCCAGCTGTATCTTTCAACAAAATAATATTCCCGCTACCGTTTCTCCAACTGCCCACACGATATTTATGAACATCACGACACCCCTTGATAATAGAGATTCTGCGGGTGATTCGCCTCGGCAAAGAAATACCAGCGTTCCGCCAGCAAGCCGACATATTGCGCTACAAATGCGACACCTGGCAACAGTATGGATGGATAGGACAAATTGACGACCAACAATAACACCGGGACGACAAATGTCAGCAGAGAAAAGGCCGTTTTCATCGTGCTCAGAAACGCCTCGCTCTTGCCATGGAAAAACTCCCGCGTGTTGAATGATCCACCCATCGCGCCCTGCGCCGTCTGCACGATGCGCGGATGCTTGATGCCGATCGCCGTTTGCAGTGATGATTTTGGTTTGAGACGCGCATTGCGCCACAACGACGAGCTGCGACCGAGCAAGCCAAGCAAAGTAATGATGATCGCCCAGCCATCGAGAAAATTAGTTTGCGTGGGCGCAAACAGGGCGGCGTACAACGTCGCCAGCGTGAAGCCGGATGCGCCACCGAGCAGGATAAAATTGATTACCGTCAGGGGTGAATGCCATTCGCGCAGAAAGCGCAAGCAGGCGTAGATCATGGCGGTACTCACGAACAGGACGAATGCCAGTATCGTACCCAAACTGCCCAATACGACCGTGACATCGATGATCACGCCGCTAGGCAGTGTCACCAGTACCGGATTGAATCCGCTCAAATGGGACATCGCATAAAGAAACAGCATTCCCATGAACGCGGGCAGGACGATGACTTCGCGGGAAAGCCATGAGGTACGCCACTGGGTCGCCGAACGCCAGGCACGCTTCGGTCGACCCAAGTGGAAAAATGATGCGATCAGTCCTGCCATCGTGAAGGCCAGCGCCAACAGGCCGCCCCAACCATAAAAACGGGCATCCTGTTGCGGCAGCAAGCCAAACAGCGCATAAGACTGCTGGGTGAACAGCGCCAGAAAAAGACCTTGGCCAACGCCAATCAAGGTAGTAAGAAAGATAACTGAGAGTGCCGGATTCATAAGGTTCCCATAATATTTTCCTCAGTGATTACCATGAGGTAACATCGTCGAGCGTAGGATCGGACTTGTTGGGCTTGGGCAGCTTGCCGTCGACCTTGAGCGGGTTATCGGCACGTTCGAGTTCGTCTTCGTGTATCTTGAGATTGGTCTTGCGTCGCGGCAGATAATGGTTGGCCGGATGGGTGCCCCATTCTGGCATCAAAGCGTAGCCCGCGCTTTCGCGTATCGCCTTCGACACCACCGATTCGGCATCATGCACATCCCCGAACAATCGCGCGCTGGTCGGACAGGCCATGACGCAAGCCGGTTTGCGGTCACTTTCCGGCAATGCAGTATCGTAGATGCGGTCTACACAGAGGGTGCATTTCTTCATCACCTTCTGCTTTTCGTCTATCTCGCGTGCACCGTAAGGACATGCCCAAGCGCAATACTTGCAGCCGATACATTTGTCGTAATCCACCAGAACGATGCCGTCTTCCTTGCGCTTGTAGGAAGCGCCCGTCGGACAGACGGGCACGCACGGAGGATCCTCGCAATGCAGACAGGATTTTGGGAAATGCACAGTCTCGGTGTTGGGATATTGTCCGACCTCGAAAGTCTGCACGCGATTGAAAAACGTGCCGGTCGGATCAGCACCATAAGGATTCTCGTCATACAGCGGCCCGGCCGCTCCGGAAGTATTCCATTCCTTGCAGCTGGTCACGCAGGCATGACAACCCACGCAAACATTGAGATCGATGACTAACGCGAGCTGAGTCATTTTTTACCGCCCTTCTTGCCGCCGCCAAAGTAAGCCAACCAACTGGGGCGACTGGCCATACCCGGCACTGCCTCCATCGGTGTGAACTGCGGCGAGGTTTGTTGCGGTTCATCGGCTCCTGCCGGATAGATGCGCACCCGCACGTCATACCAGGCGGCCTGTCCGGTGATCGGATCCGAATTGGAATAGCGCGAGCCGTCCGGATTGGCCGGCAACTCCTCGGAGATCAGGTGATTGAGCAGAAAACCTTTCTGCGATTCGTTCGAGTCGGGAGAAAGATTCCAGGCACCTGCCGCCTTGCCGATGGCGTTCCAGGTCCACACCGTGCCCGGCTCGACCGCCTCGGAATAACGACACATGCAGCGCACCTTGCCCCACTGCGATTCCACCCACATCCAGCCGCCGTCCGCAATGTCGGCAGCCTGTGCGGTCAGCGGATTCACAAACAGATAGTTATGCGCATGGATCTGGCGTAGCCACGCATTTTGCGAATCCCACGAGTGGTACATGGCCATCGGCCGCTGGGTCACTGCCGCAAGCGGATACTTGTTTTTGTCGCTGGACTGGGTTTCCAGCGGCTCGTAGAAAAATGGCAG
>OBLU010001374.1_pt1 | contig 22708 bp, 19 predicted proteins | sample 1518681 | NCBI WGS metagenome assembly OBLU01 (sample SAMEA3539304, study PRJEB22396) | soil metagenome | biome: tundra; feature: field; material: soil | place: USA | collected 2010-05 | depth 0.15 m
GGACGGGAAAATTCGCCGGGCGGGATGTCGTCATCAAAGCAGCAAAGGCCTTGGGGGTTTCCGTGGAAAAGTTGTTGCGGGCAAAGAAGTAGATACTTGCCAGATTTGGCATGTTTGACCCCCCTTGCAAGAAGATTGGCAAGAGGCATGCCCGGCACAGGTTCCTCGGAAAATGGAGCAGGTGCTACTTCCTTCGTGGGCGGGTCTTCAACGAGATCATCGATAGCACCCTCACTATGAGCGCAAAAGAAAAGCCCCTCTCGTCAAGGAGAGGGGCCGGTGGCGACCAACGTCATCTGACCGAGGCAGGGCAGCAGTCAATCCCCATCCCGAAACGCGGCGGATGGGGACATCTGCTGGCGTCGGCGTAGGCGAGACCGATGCCCCAGCCGAGAGCGCGGCGACAAGCCGCGATGGTCGTGCCGGTGGTGATTACGTTGTCCACGAAATACAGCGGCAGGAGCTGGATGGGGCCGCCTGTGCGAAAGATGGCGTGTTGTTCCACTGTGGGACCGGGAAGACCGCGCATACGGCGCCCGGAGGATGATTCGACTGGGTAGGCGCGGCCGATGGCACATTTGACGCGGGCGCCGAGAACCAGCTCGGCGATGGCGCGGGCTAGTGCAAGATTGGCGATGAGGCTCCCGTTGCTTGCGGGGACCGGCACCAGCCAACACGGACCGTCAATGAGCGCTGCCATTTCAGGGGCAGCGATTTGGACGGCTGCCGCAGTCGGGATTTTCAAGTCCCGGGCGGTGCGGCGCGCAATGATCTCCTCGGGACTCGGCGGGCGGCAACCGATGGGGATATACTTTGCGGCGTAGGTATCGGTATTCATGGTGAAGGGCAAGAAGGAGCACCTCTGTGCGGGTTTGGGCCAGGGAGGCCCAGCGGATGGAGGGGATCTGCGATGGAACAAATACAAGGGCTGGCGGTTATGGTTAATCGCCAGCCCTTGAGGTTAGCGTTTTGGCTGTCGGGGCTGGTTACCAATCCACTCGAAAGCCCGTGCGGCGATCAGGCTCACAACCAAGAGGTTGTTGCGGCCAAAACTGGTGGAATTCTTCCAGGTGTCTCCGTCCTTGTAGGACCGCTGGAAGGTGACGTTGAACAGGGGACCTTTGTCGGTCTCCTGGCGCCAGATGCTCGCGCTGACGGCGCCGTGGCGGATTTTGTGGACGGGTTGGCTGTTTGATGTACTGGTCGGTGTTTGATTTTTCATGATGTTTTTGTTTTGTTGGTTTAATGGTGAGGAGGGAAAGTGTTGGTGGCGCCTGCTGGCACCGGCACAGGCCAGCGGGAATCCGCAAGTTTTCAAAGTGCTGTTAATCGCAGACCGCTCCGGCGCTCTAGTGCGAAGAAGGAGCTGGCTGAAGGACTACACGGCTAGAAGGTCGCGGGAGCCTTTGTCCAAATCTCTTCGGGAAGACAAATGAGCATGGCCAAGAAAGATCGGCCTGCACATGGGGCAGCGGGCGTCTGCACCTCTACGTCCAGGGTATGGGATGCCGACCAGGCAAGAAAGAGGTCAAAGTTTGCGTTCTGCGGCAACTTTACGTGTGTCTCTTATGTCCTCGTTCTTGGCCAGTCGTTTTGGAACCCTCAAGATAACCTCCTTTGAGGTCCGCAAGTGTGTGGTGGAACGTCGGCGAAGCCGCATTTCATAAGCCGCGTAGCGGGAAACGCATCGTTTGCGCTACGTCCAAAATTGGCTTTATTTCCGAACGGGCTTCGTTACGATCTTTCCATCGCTGGCATTAATAAGTGGCGAGCGGACACGCCAGGATGACAGGTTATCAGCGTCCCCCAAGTGCCTGTCATCCCCTTCTGAGCGCAGCGGTGGCCTGCGTTCTGTCCGTAGCCACCAATACCCGCGTAATCCGTTCCCATAACCGGTTAAAAAGTAAAAACCAGTATGAGCGAGTCTTTGCGAGCGGGCAGGGGTTTCCTCCTTTTGAAAGCCCGTGCCGACTCGCTCGCTCACCTCAAGCCAAAGTCTTGGGATGTTTTGGGCCGAAAGGGGCTTGCCCCGGCAGGCTTAAAACTCGCAAATCTTTGGCGTCCCCGCGAAGCGGTTTCTCATACGGGTTCGGATCCTTCCGTTAGACATTTTCTTGACATAATTAATGAATCACGCAGGATGTTGCGCAGAGATAAGTGGAGGCAAAAAATGGCGAGAAATCCGAACGCGAATGTCAGACTTATGAAAGGATTGATTTTAGTCGTTTGTTTTAGTGCTGCATTTTTAACCGCAGCTAAAGCTCAAGAACGTATATCACCTCCAGTTGTTGCTCCGCCTGTCGTTGTCGCACCGCCAGTGATTATCACCCAGCCGATTGTCATTACACCAACGCCTGTGGTTATTGCTCCTCAACCAATCATCAAGAATCCAACACCGATTGCCGTTACCACAACACCATATATTATCACAGAACCGCCAACAAATAATGTCGAGGGAATCCACGCTCACGGCCACAAGCCAGAGGATGCTGGCACAAATCAGCCTGTTGTCTCATATAAAAATCAATCTACTCAAATACCGCCCACATTGGAAGAGCGTGTTCAAGAATCAGAGAAAAGTCTGGTCGAGTTCGTGCCACAATTCCAACCCGCCAAGTCCGATGCATTTTTGGATGAGCAAATCTCGACAATTGAAGACCGTTTGGCGGCACTGGGGTTTTCCGTCCCTTTGGAAGACCCATTGTCACATCATTGGTTCTCCCTGGAAGAAAGGGTTGAACGAATTGAAGCCGCAATCGTGACTCTGTCGCAGCGCGGACAATTACTGCGGAAGTAATTCGTCGCCCTTTTCTTGCCCTGCTGCGCTTCGCTACGTTAGCCACGCAATGTTAGCAACATGGATGGCGTATTGGCTCGTCCGCTAATTCCAAGCCGAAGTCTTGGGATGTTTCGAGCTTGGAGGGCTCCCGCCGAAGGGGGGGTGGGGGTGAGGCGGGATTCCCGAACAAGCGATGAAAGCTCACAAGTCTTTGGTGGCTTGTCCAGATTGAGGCCGTTTCCAAGAGTGCTGACTATATCTCCCCGATGTTCGCCCACAACGGCTCAAGATCAGGGTCGTCCAGCGCCATAAGCTTAAGCTGTTTTGAATCGCCGATGTCGAACGCCTGTTCAAGCCACCGCCAGGCCTCCTCCAAATTTTCAAGCTGGCAGGCGTAGCAGGCAAGATTGTAGCGCATGAGGTATTCTTTGGGGAACTTGTCCACGACCGGAATGAGAACATCCCAAGCTTCCTTGGTGCGCTTTAATTCGTGAAGGCTGTAAGCCAAATGGATCCAGCCGTGCGGACGCGCCGGGGCGAGCTTGGTTAAGGCTCGCGCAATGTCCACGCATGGTTCCCACTGGCCGTCCTTGGCGTAAATCTGCCAGCGAAGTTCCAACACGTCGGGATGAACACGAAGCTGCGGCGAAATCTTTTCCAATTCCTCGTTCGTCTCGATGTGGTTGCCAAGCTCGAGCCAGCCTTCGGCGGCTTTCAGGTGGATGCTGTCGGGCGGCTCCAGCGGTTTGATGTGCTTTTCCACGATCAAGGAGTCGGCGAGATGTATTTCGGGTAAACCGCAACCCAGTTCGTCGCGATCTCGTGCTGGAACTCCTTCAGCAGCTTCGTTGCGGCGGCAGGCCCGTTCGTTTTCAACTCGTGTCGCACTAACGCGGCCATGCGGTCTTCAAGCTTGTCTTTGACGCGCGCGTTGTAAGGGATGGTCAGGTAGCTTTCCGGCCAGAGATTCTTGGGGTCATTGCTGCCGCCCAATTCCAAGCTGATCAGGTGGTCAACCTCGTAATTGCCCGTCTTGTCGGGAACCTTTCCGAAATACGCCTTGAAAACCTTCCACTTGACCGAGCGGGGAACGTAGCGAACGCCGTGTCCGCTGTTCGACACGTCTGAGCCGTTGGCGTAGCCCGGCGTGCAGATTTGCTCGACCGTCACGTTAGTAAAAACGGTGCCCGGCGTGAGCTTTGGATCGGGCAGAATCGGGTCGGCGGCCTTTAGGAAGAGAGCGAATGTTAGAACAGCTACGACGAGGACTGTTTTTGCTTTCATGGAGCGTAATATTTACTCCCCACCGACTTTCGGCAAGGCTGGATATTTTGAAGCCGCTGCCGGAATGCCCTTTGATGAGGGCGACTTCGTGGGGTAGAAATGGCAAGAGGGATCACTCTGAATCCGATTTGCCTATGTATGGGGTCACTCATTATGGGCGGGTGACATGCAGCCGGATGAAGCCGCGGGTTGACGAGACAACCGGGGTGTTGTCGTGGCCCTGAAAGAGGGTCGGGGTGTTTTGATCAATAGTGGTTCCATTAGTCGTAAAAGGTATTGTCAGGTCGCCGGTCACTTCGACAAGGAAGGTTACGTCAGTTGCGTCCGGGTTCTTGGGCGAAGTCAGCCGTAGGTATCCTGTGCTGATGTCGCCGACGACAGGGTTGGCAGCGGGAACAAGCGGGTCCAAGCCGAGAGCGTATTTAAGCAGGTTGGGCATGCCGTCGCTGGTTGCGACAGCGGTGTCGGCTGCCGCGCCGGTGTTGCCGGTGATCCCGAACCATTGCAACCGCCAGAGTTGGATGGGGGTGAGGGCGATGACGGTGGTTGGGTCGCTGGCGGCATCGTTGGCTGTGTTGATTTCGCCGCCTCCAGAGACATTCACGGTGTTGGTGAGGTTGGCGGTAGCGTTGGTAGAAACATCCACAATGACGGTAATGGGAGGATAACCGGCACCTGCGGCCAGGCTTTCAGAGCGGGTGCAGGTGAGCGAGCCAAGATCGGCCGTCCAGCCGGCACCGCTGATGGCCGTGGCGGTAAGCCCGGCTGGAAGCGCGTCAACGACACTAACCGCGTCGACGGTGGCTGCGGTGCCGTTGTTCGTTACGGTGATTGTATAAGCGTCACCGGTGTCGCCCTGTGTAAAACTGCCCGCATGGGTCTTGGAAATTACGAGGTCGGGAGAATTGGTTGACGAAACAGTGCCTTGGACTACAAGGTCAGGAGCCGTGCTGTTCGCCACGTCGAAAACATACCAGGTGCCGCTTGAGCCGCCGCCGTAATTAACGATGCGGAAGGTGACGTTGGTGCCAGCGCCGACGTTTTGCAAAGCGGAGATTCCAGTCAGGTTGATCGGATTCAAGGATCCCCCGCTGCTGGAGGTTGACGGGTAGGATAATGAAGTGATGTCGGTAAATGCTCCCGACCCGATCTGATACTGCAACACGCCACTGGCCGGGCCTGAGGGGGAGCGCCGGTAATCGAATTTGCTGATTGAGGCATAGGATACCCGATAACCGGGCTGGGCTGTGACCGTGAAAGTGGCAAATTGGTTGGCGGCGATGGCCGCTGCGGCATCGGAACCTGTAAAGGCGTTGCCGCCCCAAGCACGCCCCGCGCCAGTGCCGCCGATGCCGACGCCTGAACCGCGCGTCAGCCCGACAATCGTGAGGTTGAGGGCGTTGGTCGTGGGTGACAGGGGTGAGGGGCCGTAGTTACCTGTGCCCCCCGGAAGCCCGCTTACGTCCCAGCCAACCAGAGTGATGGCGTTGCCGCCGCCGGCGGATGCGTTAATGGTCGTGGCGTCACTGGCGGTGTTGTTGGCCGGGTTCGCATCAGCCCCGCCGGATACCGTGGCGGTATTGGTGACGCTGGCGGGGGCACTGGAAGAGACATTTACGGTGACGACGATGGGTGGATAGCTCGCGCCCGCGAACAATGTGTTCGAGCGCGTGCAGGTGAGCGTGCTCAAATTCGCAGTCCAGCCGGCACCGATGATCCCAGTGACGGTAAGGCCAGTGGGGAGTGCATCGGTAACGATGATCGTGCCGGTCGAGGCCAAGTTGCCAATGTTGGCGACGATGATGGTATAGGTATCGCCGGTGTCGCCTTGAGAGAAGTTGCCGAAATGGGTTTTCGTGATGGCCAGATCAACGGTTGAACCAGTCACTGTGAAACTGTTGGAACTGAGCGCGGTGCCGGTGGGGGTCGTGACGCTGATTGGGCCGGGGGTAGCATTGGTGGGCACCGTGGCGGTGATCTGGGTGGCGGAATTCACGGTGAAGGTCCCACTGACGCCATTGAACGTCACAGCCGAGGCGGAAGCGAAGTTCGTGCCGGTGATGACGACGGGGTCGTTGACCGCGCCGCTGGTTGGCGAGAAACCGGTGATGACCGGCGGGGGATTGGCCTGACCGTCCACTTTGTTGAGGAGGGCCGAAGCAACGTCTGACGGCAGGGCGCTGAAGAACGTAAAGCCGGTATCAACTTCGATCTGACGGGCAGAAGTGACGTAATTCTGCCAAGAGCTGCTCACCCCATTGCTGTTGGGAATTTTCAGCGAGATCACTCGCGTAGCGGCGTCAATCCGGCTCAACGCAGTGCCGCCACCCGGAGGAACCACCACGACTATCTTCCAAGTGTATGCGGGAATGAAGACCGTCTGGCCGGGCTGGATGAGCGAACCGTTGAAGCCGCTCGGCCCGCAAATGATCAGCAATTCATCGCCGGATTGCGCGAGTGAGCGGCAATAGTCCTCGAAGGTTGACCACACACCCTCGTTGTTGTTCGGTGCCTGCGGAATGATGTTCGACATGAAGAACACCGGCTTGTTGTCGCTCGTGTTGTCAGTACGATCCGCCGAGGGGCACATGTGGCCGCGATCATAGCCTGAACCGCTGTAATCGCCTGTTGATACGTGATAGAAGTTCGCCGGGAGATTCGTGTCGGTATAAAACGAACTGTTTCGTCCGCTTGAGCCAAGGTCGCTGGCCGTCAGATCCCAACTCGCCCAATTCGGCTCGCCAAAATTATCACTGTAATCAATCGCTTCCACTGTCCGCTGAATCAAATAATGGTCGTGGTTGTTGGTATTGGCGCTGGCATTGCTGGGATTGCCCAACTGCATTTGCAGAGCAATGTCGATGCTGGCATTAGCTTGCAGAACGGTGAAAAACAGAGCCAGTGTGCTCGCAACGAACAAGATTCGTTTCATGTCCTCGGTCTAACAGAACGCGCTACAGATTGCGAGAAAGAACCTGTCACGACGAATGCCGCCCGTGGCGGTAAAGGGCTCCCCCCTTCATTTTTAAATGATCTAGGACTATCTTTTCTCTTTACCAAGAATGTAGCCGGCTATGGCGCCAAACAATCCAACAATAGGGGTTAATTGTCCTTCTCCATATCCGACGATCATGAGAAACGCTGAAACGCAAACGATGAGCGTGATGCCAAAAACCTTTATGACGATCATCCCGTCAGTGGTATCTCTGCCGCGCAACATATAGGCAGCAATGCCAAGAGCGATGAGGCAAAAAACAAGGATGCTTGTCCCTAAAAATTCGATCAGCGGCGGGCTCCACGGTTGAGACGCGGCCGACGTGGTTGTTTGCCATGCAGCAATTTTATTGCTGATTGATTGTTCGAGCTCAGTTTCATTCATGGTTTTATCCCCTTTCGGCAAGCATCAAGTTCTGCCTTCAGTTGTTCATTTTGCTTTTGCAAGTCTTGTTTATCCTTTTTCAAGAGCGTTATCAGCTCCACTTGCTGATTGATTATCTCGTATAGTGGTGAATCGTTGGTGATTGGGGGAATTGGTGAAATTGGCTGTGGTCGCGACTGGATTAGGCTTGAAGGTACTTGTGCCGGGGCCTGTTTGAGATTCATCACCGCAGGGACATTTTGTTGGGTGAATGCGACTGCGGCGGTCAGGCATCCAATCGCAGCCACACAAATAAAAAACAGGATTTTAGTTTTCATATAGAATGAGGGTGAAGATTTTTTCACGATTATTTGGGGTTTTTCGGCGGTTCTGTCAGACAGGCAGAAGTTGAAACACTTCGGGCCCCGGGCTTCGATTCAGGATAACATCCACCAAGACCGGTTCGTTGGGGAAAATATATTGCCGATTCGCAGACGAAAAGATCCCGATCCCTTTTGGCGGGTTTTGGTATCCGACTCGCGCGGAAATGTTCGCCGCCGTGAGACTCATGTCCACTTCAGCGTTTGAATTCTGGAGGTAGGCGTTCAAATCGTCGGTGTCGAACAGGAAACTCCGATAACTGCTGTCCGTGGAATTCGTGGTTACTTTCTTCAAGATTTCGCCGTGGATTGTCTCAAAAACCTTGTCCTGGTTGTCGTTTTCCTCTTGATAGAATTCCACGACGTAATCGCTCACCGGATGGCCAAACTGATCTTTCACCCGAAATGCAACATGCTGGTATTGGTGATACCAAGCCGGATTGGCTGAAGTGAGACCCGCAGCAAACGTGACGGCGGATATTTTAGCGCAGTCAATTGTATGTTTTGCGTAGTCGCCGGGTTCAAGGGACAGGGACCGCAAAACGATTGCTTTCCAATCTGCGGCCTGACGCGGGTCGGCTGGATCATGAATCGCCGTGTGATCGCGGTCGAAGACGGCAAAGGCTAATTGCGGACAATTCCGTGAGACAATCTTTAGGTCGGGTTGGTCGGGGTTTTCAAAACTCAACCGTAAGAGATGAGCGTTCAAATTGGCCGTGGACGCCCGCACCGTGCCGTCCGATCCGTTTTCGTGCACGGTTCTGCGCAAGGCGTTGTCATAGGCGGCTGTGCCGCCCAAAACAGTGACCATCACATTGCTTGGGTCAAAGATGTTGAAAGCGGGATTGAACAAATCAGCCTCGGCGAGAGCCCAGCTATACGGGGAGGCCAATTCCAAAGCGTTCAAAATCTGCTGGCCGGTCTGCCATAGATGGTCCCAGCCCCAACCTTTAATCAAACGGCCAAGAACGGATTTACCCATAACAGCAAGCGGGGAGCCGAAATTGGCTGGGGACAACATGAGCAAATGGCGAACCGGAGCATTGGCCGGATTTCCGTTGCATACCTGCCGCAGATATTCTCTGACGACCAAGCCGCCGGTGCTGTGAACGATTACATCGAAGCTCTTTGGTTTTTGCGGAATTTTTTTGGCGTTCAAAGCGCGAACAAATGCCAAACCTAAATCGTACAGCGTGAGCTCATCGTTCATGGACAAATAGTTGCCTAAATAAATGTCCACGACCTGAAAGCCGTTGGCCGTCAGCCATTGTCCAAGCGGAATGAATGATTCGTAATCATCACTCCATCCGTGCAATATGATAACCGGATCGCTCATAAACCCCAGCATTTGGAAACCGTCACTGCGAAGCCCCTTGAAAGCAACTTTTCGATCCCCATTTAAATCAGTGCCTTTCTTGGTTGGTTGGATTAAATCCTCTTGTTTGAGTTATTGCTCACCAATCACGTTCCATTCGGTCTTAAGCGTCCATTTTGGCGCTTGCTCCTCAATCCAACTTCGAATGGCGCCCGCCTTCAAACGAAGTTGAATTTCGCGTTCGATGGCCGCACGGTCAATGCCGGCGTCGAACTTCTCGGTTGTTATTACGGTGGCTGGCATAGTTGCCTTTCGTTTTGGGTTTATTGCACAGATTTCACCGCCGCTTCCCAGGCAGCCAACTCTTGTTCGTTTCTTTTTCCGCTGAGAACCGCTCGCATCTTGAGCATCTGCCTTGCGACGTCGCCTTTCTCGAATCGCTGGTTGGTTGGGTCGCGTCGAGCAACCACGTCGTCAATCTTGGGGTCCTTAACCGGCGGGTTTTTCTCAAGTTCAATAGCGGCGGCATCCGGCAATTTCCCGATTTTATCGAGCAAGACATCAATCCGACTTTGGATGTTCGTGGTCGCAAATGCCACATTCCGAATTTGGCTAATGCTAATTTCCGCCTTATTCTCTTTCACTCCCGCATCCGCCTGCATGGCCTGTAACGCGCCGACAAATGTTCCGGCAAAATAATACGCGTCCAAATCGGACAAAGCCTGGGCCAGCGGATATTCATCGGTGCTCCTGCCAATGCCCGTCATAATCGGCAGCAACACTTGCTTGCGTTGGGCGTTCATGCTCGAAACGAGGACAGGAACGCTCTTTTCAAAGAAAAAGTTTTTGTCTATGGCCAGTTTGCTTCCCGTCACGCCCGCAGAAACAGCGCCCAGAACTGTCTTGGTGGTGGCGCCGCCCACGGCCGTCGTGGCCAGATTCAAACCCAATTCAGTGATGTCGGCCGTGGTATCAAGCGTTTGTTTGGTCACCGAAAACTGGCTCACGAATTGGTTATAATGGAGATTCATCAAGCTGAGCCGACCATTAATAATTTTATCGCGGATAGCCCTCCTGTCAGGTTCGTTTGTTGCAGCGTAATATTTATCAACCAGACTCGGGGGATACTCGTTCTCCAATTGTTTGATCAACTTTTTCTCGTCGTAGGATTGCCGGGGAAAGCCGGGTTTGCGCATCGTGCTGCATCCGGCCAAGACCACCAAAAGGAATAAAATGAAAACGCAGCGGAATTGCCTCTTCATATTCGAGGGTTTGGCGGTGGGTTGGGTTGGGACAAATCATGCATACCGCAATTACGGATGCACACGGCTGTTCTTTCAAACATTCTTCACTGCTACCCTTGTTCGGACAGGTATGGCATTTACGTGACAACGAAATATTAGCTTTTTGCAGAAATCGGCAAATTTTCACTCCTTCAAATGAAACTCCCCGGACTCTGTCGGGAGAGTTTCATTCAGGATTTACTGTCTGAACGCAGGCAGATCAGACTTGGGCGCGCGGGCGTAATTCGGGCCGGGGCCGCGGCGCGCCATCCGCGGCGGTGAAGGGATTACCATTCGCCGTTTGCGCCGTTTGCCAGGCGCGCGCAACGCGGCGCAAGATGCGGAGGGTTTTCAGTGCCATACGACTTTGTTCCTTAGGCTTTAACGGATAAGACGGCGGGTTGTTACCCGATGCAATCCACTGATCGTAGGAAATGTCTTGTCCTTCGGGATGCGCGCATGCCGTATCGATCTGGCCAAGCAACTTTTCGAGCGATGCCATCATGGAGCGCATTCGCAGCCAGCGATGATTATCCCAGGTCATCACAGGATGTCGCGGCGGATTGTCAAAGTGATCGAGCAACTTCTCGCCAGCCTTTTCGCCTCGAATAGTTAGTCCGGTAATCAGTGTATCGGGCATGTTGAGATTGAGGCCGCCTTCGTTGGAGGTCAGGGGGACATGGACGATGCGGTCCCGGAAACCGGGCAAGCGTGATTGCGTGTTATCGGTCCAATTTTGCATGGTCTTGATTAGTGAACCGACAAAGCCTCCGATTTTATTAAGTCCGGATTTTTCGCGGGCGACTAGTGTTCCCGCTTCAACCGTTTCCTCGACCTCGAAGCGATTCCAACGTTCCTGGCTACCGCCCTGATTGTTTTCCACCATCTCTGGAGCGAGTTCGTTGTCAGGGGTTCCGTTCGGCTTTTCCGAGAGGTTAATGCTCAACGTCGGGCGGCGAGGTAGTGCAGAGTCAAAGAAGTGAAGTGGAAAATTACTGCAAACTCCGCCGTCCGAAAACCAGCATCGCTCTGGATTCTTGCCCTCGGGGTCGCGTCGGCGCTCGATCGCGTATAGCGGAACAGCACTCAACAAGATGGGAAAGCTCAGACTCATCCTTACGGCGACAACCAAAGGCAAATCAGCCGGCGCCGGCATGGGGTGAATGCCACGTTCGGCGAGTTCGTTCCGGTGGGCAACCGCTTCCGCCCGCTCTTTTTCAGTCTTTCCGCCAACCTCGCGTGGCCGGGCCAGCAACCAATTCACGACGCGCTTCGGAAACAGCCGCTCAAATTCCTTACGGCAAAAATAGAATTGGTTCTCATTCAAGTCCTCATCATCTCGAAACGGCAACCGGTATGGACGTCCGTGAGTCACGCAGGTGGTCATCATTTCAAGGTTGATTTGACGGTCTGGACCGGCGCCCCAGAGGTCGCCAAACGTTAGTAACGGATCCTGTGCTTTACGCCCTGCAGTTTCATTCAGATATTCCATGAGCCAGAAGGTCAGCGGTTTACCCTGCGTGGGTGGCGGGGCCTTGTCGGTATCGAAAAAAGCCTCGGTCAGGCCGGTGCAGAGTCCGTAGAAGTTGTTGGGCAGTACCGATGAAATACGTATGGCCACAGCCACGACCAAACCGGCCAGCACTCCGACGGCAAGCAAAGCAACAGACGCCAACAGACAGACAAAGAAGAACACGCCGCTTGCAGAGAGCCATGCACCGACAAACAAACATAATGCGGGCAGTGAACCGAGGAGGACTGCCAGTGGAAACTCCATCAAGCCGGTTCCAAGGATGCGCAAGATGGCGGTGGAACCGCCGCCCAGCGCAGACACGGCTACATTGAACAGTGCTCGAGTCTCTGGCTGCGGCTGAAAGAACGCGAACAGGTTTGTGTTTTTGCCATCGGGCGATAGACCACTCAGAAAACTTGGGAGTTCTTTCAACCGATCGAAACCGCCAGCACTACGCCCCAGTTCGGCCGCGGCGGCTGCCGCCGCCGCGATTGCTCCAGCGGACGTCCCGCCGATGTTCTTGAGCTTGAAGCGTTCGGCCAGTCGCGCCACAGCAAGCGGATAAACCACGCCGCTGGTGATGCCGCCCTTCATAACGACATCACAAAATCGATCCGGTGGTGGTGTGTTAACAGGTTTCATGATTTAATATGGGTTTGTCACTTTGTTGCGCTACCCGTCGTCCTCGCGCCTGCATTCACCCAATGCATCCAAATGGCGACCATGGCGGCGGTATCGAGCTTGCAATATTGGAGCAACAGCTTCCGGTAATTCTCTCTCACGCTGGCGTCTAGTCTGGCCCGGCCAAACATCATTTCCTGGTACACGCGCATCGCGCCAGTCCCTTCCTTCACTACCTCTTCCTCATTGCCAATCGGCAGCGATGGGAGAGTCGCATAAGGGTTGAGAAGATTCCCTTGTTCGTCACTACGAACGTACCCTTGAAGCAACGGGTTAGACCGCACATTTGCATCCGTTTTCCACACGGCGGGCAATACATATTTAATGGATAGGCTCCCCTTCATCGCGGGGTGGAAGTAGTGGTCTTTCGCAAGAGCGCAAAGATCAACGATTCTAGGATTTCCGTCTGCAATCATTGCGTCGAGCCACTTCGCCAAGTCAGGCTCTTCCTTTCCATATTTTGCCATCTGCTCTCTGATTTCGCGCAAGATCGCGACTTCGTAGTGTGACCAGATGTAAACGGTTCCTTCGTTTCCAATCCGGTTTTTTAGCGTGCGGGCGAATTCAAAGTTTGGGAATGCATCGTCTGTGTTCAACCACTCCGAATGTTCAATCTCTGCACCGGGTGCCCGGATCGTATGGCAACTCCATTGGAAAGACGCCTGCTCATACGGATGCATACCTTCATGATACGGAATGGCAAGGCGTGAGCCTTCGAAATCAATGAATTGAAGTGGATAGGGATGACTAGAGAGCAAGTTTTTCAGACCGGGGTCGACCTGTTCCCGCCCCGCTGCCGTGCATTTGAGTTGGAGATGTTGGCGAACAGCCGAAACGCCCGAGAGAAGCTCAAGCGGCATGTCAGCCAATCGTGCAAGTCCTTTCGCTGCCAACTCGGCTACAGCATCGCGATTCTTGCCGCCGACCAAATCCACACGGTAGAGATCAAGTGCATGCGGTTCGGGATCAGCCAGTGTGCCCCAACATTCGCGAAACCCGTTCTTCACTGTTATTTCTTGCGGCAGGCGATATTCGCAACTCTTGCACTTTTTCCCAATCTCGGGGACGATCTTGTCGATGGGATTAGATTGGAGCGTGGCAGCAAATTTGTCTGCGGCAATCTCGACTTCGGCTTTAAGTTCCTCAACTTCGCCGGAAACGTCCACTATAACGAGAACGTGTTCTTTGCGAAGTTTCTCAACGTCCCCGAGGTATTCAACCGAGGTTCTCCAGTCATCTGCTCGTCGCAGCCGGAACTTGTCAAAGGTAACGTTTGCCGTTGCTGATTTCGCCTTGTCGACCACACACAGGAATGGAACAACTTTGAACTGAGGAAAGGCGCGGCGCAGAACGATTGTCTGAAACGTCACGTCTTCGAGATATGGCAGCCACTCTGAGGAGATGCCACCTTTCTTACCACGAAACGGATTCAAACCATCCGTATCGGAGTAGATGGAACTTGACTTCACCTCAATCAATTTCAACGTGTCGCTCTCACGACAGAGGATGTCAATACGAGCCAAGAGGGTTTTGTGGAGAACAGTAGCTTCAAAAAGCGTACCGTCGCCAGTCTTTAATGCGAGACCAGTTTCCTTGAATGCCTGCTCGGAGTTTTCCCAATCCTTTAGCTCCCTCCCGTCCGGGAAAAGAAGTTTGGCCATCTTTTCCACCATATAGCCACCGTCCGCGAGAAACTCCAAATATGGATTGTCGTCGTTTAGAGATGGATATCGAAGCTTCTTGTAGTAGAGCTTGGTTGGACAGGTTCTCGCAACTTTAAAATCACTCTTGGTTAGATTCATGGAAGTAGGTTTTTATTATGATCTTCCTCTTTTACATCTACGCATGTCGCCGCCGCCCCAGTCACTCATGTTGAATGGCGGGTTGGCCAGGATGTAGTCGGCCTTGGGTTCTTTGTATAGGTCGGACCAGAAGGCATTGGCGTGTTTGAGGCCGAAGACAATGGTGAAATTTCCCCTTATCCGGCCTGCGGCCACTTTCTCCAATGGGATGGGCGAAGAGGATTTTTCGTTGGCTCGTAAAATGGAAACCAATTCTTTCACCCGTGCAAATGCTGGCCCAAAGATTACCCGCATGACAACTACGTACGTTAGCAGGAAGGCGGGAAAGGACAAGCGCAGAATAGGTGAAAAATTACGACGAAAACGCCGTTGAAAACTTGCCGTATTCGGCAATTCTTAACGTCTTGGTCGGGTCGCTCTCGGTTCTTATTCTGTGCGTATATGGAAAACACACACAACAAAACCAAGCAGAATCGTTCCTTCCGCAGATTGGTCAGGCAATTTTTTACCAGTTGGACCAAACGCCAAAACTGTAATTGTTTGGACGAGATTCAAAAGGTTATCGAGATGCTTCGGGAAATTGAGGACTCAATCGAAATCATTGCGCGTCAAATCGCCCGTCAGGCTAGGCAGGGCGAGTAAATGTTCCGTTGTTCTCCAAACCGGCTATTATCTCTTTAGGAACAACCGGGGAATGCTTTCCACCGGCGTGAGTGATATGCGTCCTCCCGTCAATGCATATTTCGCAATTATGCTTTTAACATAGGCATCTGGTTCCATTGGCGATAATGGTATCGCTTTCCAAACCTTTTGCAACTTGCCTCCTCCGGCAAATTCACCCTCCTTTTTTCAATTCCACATATCGTCGATACTGCTGGAATGATATAACAAAAACCAATCGGACAAGGTGAACGGGGGGGACATACAGACGCTTTGAAAGAAGTGGTAGACTGCCTTGACTAAATATTCATTTCTATGTTGTAATGCTCTAACATCGTCCAGTCCTCCCATAGCTGATGCCGGTGTTCAGGCTTTGCAACCAACTTCGATTAGTTTTTCGTTTCCAAGAGTCGTTTGTTCAGAGAATATTTTTAGCATTGACGTTTTAATCGCACCAAGAAAATCTTCTCTTTTCTGCTCATCCATTTCAGCAAGGTATAAATACGGGCACAAGTTCTCAATTTCTGTTAGCAGAAGGCTGCCATCTTTAGTGCGTATGGAATCAATACGCTGAGTTCCATATGACAGATCAGTCCATTGCACAAAATCCGCAGCGAACTTGAGATCGTTGGAAGTGGGATCATACGAATTCACGTCATCAAATAATAGCCGATGTTTTTCCCATATCGCATGGTGAAACTGATTATCGATAAAAAAGAATGATGGTTCGTATTCGAATTCCATAAAAGGCTGGATGATGTACCCCTTTGGATCCTTCTGCAAAAGCGCATCGCGGGTCAGTTTTTCGGCACCGATGCCATCACATGAATTTTTGGGTTTGATCCAATAATATTCGGCAGATGGAAGCTTTTCCAAATCGTTCACCCTGTCTATGGATGGAATCACCGGATACCCTTTATTGTAGAGAACAACAAGATAGTCCTTTCCCTCAACATCACCCTTGAACATGAGTGGATTGTAAACGGGCAAATCACTGTCGCGGATGTATTTTTTTACAGCATCCCAGCCTTCCTGATATTCGTGCGTCGGCCAGATGTTCCGGATTATAACACCCTTGACGGTATGAAGATGGGATAGGCAATCGAGTGGATGAGAGACAACCAAATCAAAATAATTATTTAGAAAAGTGACAAGTAATTTGTCCTCTTCAGGTGCGTTATTCTGCTCATTAGTCAGAAAAAGGATTTTTGGTTTCACTATATGATTATATCAAATCGTTAGCACCTAAAGTATGGATAACTAGAAATTATCCTTTATGGGTGCTGATGGAAAACTGCCTGTTCCAGCGTTGAGCAATGATTTATCCCGGTTTGACGGAGGCCAGATTAATTTATCAAGAACGCCAGCAGACGCCGTTTTTAACAAGGAGCTCCGCCGGGTCTGTTTACGAGGCCAACTTGCTAACTATGTGGTTCCGGATCGATGCAATCTGATTGAAAGCCAGCTAATCAATTTTGAGACAATTGGGGTTGATTTTTCGCGATGCGATTTCAAGGACAACACCATCATTAACAGTCGCTTCTCCAAGACCAAATTTGTAGGCACCGGGTTTGTGCTAAACACGCTGACGAAGAGCCGCTTCGAAGCCTGCAACTTTTACGACACAGTCATCCAGAATTGTGAATTTTATGATGTTGAATTCCACGATTGTGACTTCACCAGCCTGGTAATCAAAGATTGTGTGTTCGCCCACTGCAGCTTCACGCGTTGCAAAACGTCCAACAAATTGCTTGAGATGTCACTCCTCAAGGGCTGTCGCTTCGAAGAAACGCAGTTGCAATTGCAAACGATCACCGAGAATTTCGGGCTGCGGGCGTATGAAGTCACCGGCGCGTTGCGAAGCGACCGGGTTGATCACACTCATAAGGAAATGGATCTGGCTGCGCTCGAGAGCGAGCTTGCCGGCGAGATCCGTCCGTTAGCCCGCTTGGCATTGTTTTATTTTCTGGACGGAAACCTGCTCGACGGCTCAGAGCATCTCGACGCGGCTTTGGACGTGAACTATTGGATTAAAACCCAATCCACAATAGGAAGTTTTTCAATCGTTCTCACAAGACTGTGTGAATTTTTGCTGGACCTCCATGAACGCAACGAACTCGCTTATTTGCCGTTACTACAGCTGCATTTGATAACGGGCGAGCTTGCATCTGCCGTCCCAGCCGACGCCCGCATGCGGCAAGCGGAATTCGCCGTTTACGGCACGCATCTGAGCATCGCTCGGCAAATTGACGATTTTGGGGTGATTATATGCAAATTCGCCAAAAGCCGCCGCTGCAATTGGACATTTCTTGTCGATGGGAAACACTCAAAAACATTTTACAGAACGGAACTCTCAGAACTTTTCAAACGCGGACGGCCACGCATTCTTTCATTAGTACCGCATAATTCACCTTGGGAAATGATGCTCGCTTTTCCCTCAAGCGCAGCAGTCGGCACATTTCTGGCTCTTTTTTTCGCAACACGTACCCGTATAGAGCTCCGTCGACTGCTCGATACCACAGAAGATACAGCTCCGGGACGCCAGAAGCGCTCTAAGCGTGCTTCCGTCCAGGTTGCTCAGCTTGTCTTGGGTGCGGCGGGAACAACCGAAGCAAGGTCACTCGTTCACTTTACGACACAGCTATCGCCGACGCTTGCAGCTGATTTCCAACTTTCTGTCAGCACCCGATGTATCGGGCGAGTCCGTCGAGTTATGCTCACCTGGATCAAGTAGTCCCGGCAGTGATTTCTGCAAGCACGGCCACGCTCCGGAGGATATGTTCACGCCTACTGAAAAAATTAAGCCGCACGGCTTCGTTTGGCGGATCGCTTGCAAAGTGCATACTAGGGCCAATGATAACCGGCATGCCGTGCCGCTTGCATTTCGATAGGAATTTGTGTCGGCGGGCAGCCTGATCGCGCCCTAATTTGCTCAGATTGACGATCGCACTGCCGAGATAGCCGTTGACGAGTGGATTGATTATCACTCCTGAATTCAAAGCAATTTTTTCAGCCACAGCACGTAATGTGACCACCTGCTGATTCGCGACCTGCATCATTGTCCGGAAATATTGGGAATCCTGGGCCACGGCACATGCGGCCTCCAAGCTATGCACATCGATGCCTCCTGCAAATGTTTCCAAACAATCCACCATGTCTGTGCGGTGTTCAGCCGCGTGCAAGATAAAGGCTAACCGATAGCCGTTCAATCCAAGCGGTTTCCCAAAACCTTTGAGGCGAATCACTTTGCGTTTGAAATCGGTTTGGTGAAATCGTCCGAACTGCGACGGGAAAGATTGGTCAAGTGCTTCATCAATGACCACGAAATCTCTGGGATTCAAGTTTTGCACCAACGTTCGCATCGTCTCGATTTCCTGATTGAAACCCAAAGTTACGCGTGGGTGGGTAAGCCACCATACAGAAGGTTTCCCTCGGATGGGTTTTTCGTATTTGGCCGGCCGCCGGTAACTGTCACGCCAATAGGTGGGAATCAAGACGACCTCGAAACCAAGCCACTCGGCCTGTAAGATTGCAGCGAAATAGCATGGCGTTTCAAAAATGATCCTTCTCACTCCCTTGCGGCGCAACACAGCCATCGTCAGCAAAGATGCGATCCCAACAGAGGGACACGCAGTAAAGCACGTTGGCTCCAAAGTCACACCCTCCCACATTTCAAGAAGATGGTGCAGGCTTGATCTTACGTCTCCTAGCGCGTCGCCTTCGTCCATATAATATCGCCCCAAAGGCAGCGTGCAGGATGGCGGCAATACGATGTTTACTGCCTCCGATAGGGTTTCAATCCAACCAGAAGGGTCTATTTCAACGTGTCCGCTTCGACGCAAACCTGCGAAATAGCGCCTGTTGATTAATGTGTACTCGTCTGGCTCGAAAAAAGGGTGTTCTTGCTCTTCCCCGGCATTCACGGATAATTTCTAGTTATCCACGATAATTGCAGCTTGGCCTTCGGACAGCAACTTTTTTGTGCCTTGAAATTTACAGGCATCAAATCGTGCTCTTTCGAATAAAATCTCTTTCCCGATGGTGCGGCTAGACACTCATTTTGTTGCGTGGGTGTCGTCGAGTAAGCACCTGGCGTTGGCTGCGATCGCTCACATGGACATAAATTGTGGTCGTTGTAATCGAGCTGTGGCCGAGCAAGCGCTGAATGTGGCGCAAATCCACGCCATCCTCCAAAAGCAGTGTGGCCACAGTGTGTCGCAGCATGTGAGGGGTAATACGTCTTGTGCCAATTTGGGCTGCGTGCCGACGTAAAACCGATCGAACTGTCTGATCGGACATGCGGGATCTCCGACGATTTACAAATAAGGGTGCATCTGACATCCCACCTTCTGTGCATCTCTCGGCGAGGTGCTGTGATAATGCCTCCCGGAACGCATCGCACACAATTGGTATTTCACGCTCACGGTTACCTTTACCTTTCACTGAAATCACCAAACGCTCCATGTCAACGTGTATTATGTTTAAGGAAACGACCTCACTCACACGCATGCCTGTTGAAAACAGTGTTTCGATAAGCGCCGTCTCTTGAATTTTGCGGCGCGTTGCGGTGGCGCTCGTTGCCGCTTGTCTGCGTGGAGAACGAAGCAATGATCTCACCGTGGCACGAGCTATGGTGCGCGGCAGGCTAACGCCTATTTTCACCTCGCTACGCAATCCGGCCAACGGACTGGTGATTGTTTTGCCGGATCGCTCCAGGCCAGAAAACATGGACTTCAATGATGCTAATCGACGACGAATGGTGCGCGGTTTTACCGCTTTCATGCTCCCCAGCCAGCGCTGAACGTGGTTTCGGTCAATTGACAGAATTGGAACATCAGCTAGGGGTTCTGACGCAAAAGCATGAAAGTGTGTGAGGTCGTGTCGGTAAGCTTTGAGTGTGTGCGCACTGAGTTTTCGGTGATTCGCACAATGCTCAAGAAACCATTCGATTGCAGAGTTAAGTGTATCCATATCGGCACAAAGTATATGCTTATCGTGCTGGTGGAGGCCATACTGATAGGCGAACAATCCGAAACTCCTATGGGCGACTGGTTTGCAGGGAAAAGAGCGCGGCGATTTTCGCTGTAACGACTGCCGTGGTATCTGGCTGTCTAAAATTTTTGAGACGGAGTCCCGTTAGCAACTAGTCGAAAAGATGTCGTTTTCAAGCACAGTTTTGCGTAATTCACTTCCCCAAAATTGAAACAACATTTTTATTGCATCAGTCCCTTGATTCAGTTAAATCCAACCAGTTGGTTATATGACCGAAAAGCGCAAATTGCAGGGCATAATTTCCTTGTCATCGGCAACGATGGCTTTGCTTCAGAGCACGGTTTCTGCGAACGGCGAACAATCGGATAAATCATCCATTGATCTCAACAATGCGCTTAAAGAACGAGTTGCGGCAAAGACCGACCAATTGACACTCGCGCCAGTACATCACGAAGAGTTGATTCAACTTTATGCGGGCCACTCGTCTCACGCTTCCCACAGTTCCCATGTTTCTGGAACTTCTGGGGCATATGATTCGACTCCTTCGGTTCCTGTCGCTCCAGTAGTCACTCAGCCAACTTACGTACAGCCACAATATACGAACGAAACGCCCCTAACACCGGAACAAATTGAGGCGGCAAACGCGAAAGCTGCTGCCGATAAGAAAGCCAGCGGAGAAAAGGCTCTCAAATATAACCAAAAATTGGCTGACGAAGGCGATCCTTACGGTTTGCTCCGCATGGGCGAACGCTACCGCGATGGCGATGGCGTGTCAAAAGATTTAGCTCAAGCCCACGATTATTTTACCAAAGCTGTTGCGGCTGGTTCACCAACTGCCGCCGATGAGCTTTCACAATTAGGCCAACCTGTGATTCCAAAGCCGAAAACGAATTCGGTAACACAGGCAGAATCGTCAAAAAGTTTGATAAATCGGGCAAATGCCTTGAATTCGACGAGTGCGGTTGCCGGAGAAGGAACAGAGACAAATGATACCGGAATAGTTGCTTTTCTGAAAAAGCGTGCTGCCGAAGGCTCTGCGGATGCTCAATTTGCGTTGGCAGACTATTACATAAAAGGACGCGACGGCGTAAAGCAGGACGTGGAAAAGGCAAAATTGCTTTTAGAGATGTCGGCAAGCCAGGGAAACACGTATGCCAAAGAACGCCTCGAAGAATTGCAAAAGGGGTCAAATAATACCGGGAAAAGCGATAAGTGATTGTCGCGTTGCGGGTGCTTTTTCTGAGCAGTTCTTGGATTCTCTCCATCCTTCATTCCTGAAAATGCGCCCATTCAATCGTGGAATGGTTTTATATGGGCGCTGTATCGAAGTTTGGAAGAACTGAAAAATCCACCACACTCGATCTTTCGTGCGCATCCCCCGCATTCCGGCATGTATTCGTTCTTCCAATCTGAAATGCTCCGGCGGTTGAACGGCACAAGTTCCGGATCAAGGACGCAAAGCTGGTGGTTGTAAATCGAGACAAACATCCTTGCTCCGTTCAGCAACCTGACGGCTTCTCTCAATTGAGGCTGATAGTCCTTCGGGTCCATCCACAACTTGTCCATGTTCGATCGCGTAAAGCCCGTCAATTCGAGTCCCATTAACGCAACATGGTCGCAGAAAATCAGGTTCCGCCTGATGAACCGCGACAGATCAGGAAGCCGCTCGTATGTCAATTTGTGGATGACGGTTCGGATTTCCACCCGGACTCCAACGCTCTTTAGATTGATGATTCCGCGGATGGTGTCATCAAAAGCACCATCAGCCTGGACGACATAATCATGGATTGAAGAAATGTCGGAATACAGCGGTATCCCGATCATCAAATCCGCGTGAGAAATGTCGGCAACCGCCTTGGCGTAATCCCATTCTTTAAAGGCGCAGCCGTTGGAAAGAATATGAATCGTGGTGGACGGGAGATTGTCCTTCAAACAGCGGATAATTCCGAGAAGGTCTTGGCCAAGCAAGGTCGGTTCCCCGCCGGTGATTCCGATGGCCTTGGTTTCAGGAGACATTAGCGGGATCGTCTGTAAAACGTCTCCGATGATATATGAATCGTCAGCGTCTCTCGGCGGTTGCGAGCACATCAAGCAAAGATGGTTGCAACGTTCAGTCACGAGCAGTGAATTATGGGTTGAGATTTTGCGGTACAATGTCCGCAACATATTGTGTACCGGGTATATTTTTACAATGTCCCCGGCTCCGAGATAGGAAAGGGCCGGCTCAATCAAAAAAGAGTTTACAGGAACATTTCCGTTGGGCTTCTCAAAGAAAAAGTAGCCAGCAAAACCTGAAGGAATAGGGACGTTCACATTTCGGACAATGAAATAATCCTGCGTGCGGAATGCTGGGGCGTAGTCGGCCTCATCCGTGATTCGACGCACAATGGCGTCGGATTCGGTGATCTTGCCGAGTGGGACTACAGTTTTCGACAGTAATTTTAACATGGCACTACCATTGCACCCAATTTTCCAATATCCGTTTGGCTTCCGGATCGTCCTCCATTTTTTGGATGATATAGCGGAAGACCCCCATGTTTTTCTTGCAAAACCCGCTAAGGGCCTTGTGCCCCACAAAATCATGCTGGGTCGCATAGTGATAATCGGGGTCGGAACCGCAATACGGCAGAAAGGCGCATTCTTCGCACATGGGAGCGGTTT
>OBLU010001375.1_pt1 | contig 22695 bp, 12 predicted proteins | sample 1518681 | NCBI WGS metagenome assembly OBLU01 (sample SAMEA3539304, study PRJEB22396) | soil metagenome | biome: tundra; feature: field; material: soil | place: USA | collected 2010-05 | depth 0.15 m
ATATCGATAACTCGACCGCCGCAAATAGAGCGGTCAACATTCCTGAATTTGTGAATATTCCCGCTGACGGGATCGAAAGCATTGATTCTCCAGCATCCGACCTTTATCGCCTCATTGACGAAGCGATGGATTTACAAGCAAGAGGGGACAATGCTTCAGCGTTGCCCAAATGGCAGAAGGCCCTTGAAATGGATCCAGCAGACGCCAGGGCAAACAACGGGATGGGGATAGTCCTGGGGCTGCTCGGAAGAGGAGACGACTCTGTTCCCTATTTCAAGAAAGCCGCGCAGTCGGATGGCAATTTCTTTGAGGCCTACTACAACCTGGGGGTTGTGCTCACCAAGGCGAACCGGATGGATGATGCCATCGATGCGTGGAAAAATGCGGTTCGGCTTCGACCCGATTTCTCCCAGGGACATGAGAATCTTGGTTACGCGTTGTATTCGCAGGGCAGGTTCGCTGAATCGCTCAGTGAGTTGCATTCGGCCATGACGGAAGAGCCAAATCGACTCTTCTCGCTCAATCTTGCCGCGAGCCTGCTTGCCACTTGCCCTGACGCCTCTGTCCGCAATGGCGAAGAGGCTTTGAAGCTGGCTGAGCGCGCAAGACAATTGAGTGGCGGGAAAGACCCGCGAATTCTCGACACCCTCTCTACGGCATATGCGGAAAGCGGAAAATTCGCTCAGGCAATCGAAGTGGAGCAGCAGGCGTTCGCCCTTGCAACGCAACAAGGCGATGCATCCCTTGCGACCCGGCTGAAGGCTCATTTGACGCTCTACGAATCAGGTGTCCCCATTCGTCAATCGCCCAGCCAGTCGACAATTTAGCAGAAGAACATTTCGTCCAGTGCGGGGCAGGCTTCTCCGAACACGAGCGCAGGCTGGCGTCGCCTTTACTCCACGCTCTCCATGGTCAAAAGCAGTTCTGAACCCGTACCCAGTCGGACGCTGCTATCCGTGCTCGTGATTCTGGCGCTACATCCCGGCCCTCCTGCAGGCTCCAGTTTCACCTTGGGCATTCGCACAACAATGCCTGCATGCACGGTGTGCGGAGGCCCCCCGGGGTTGAGGTCATCGTCGAAGAGCCAACCGGTATCCATACCTGCCACCGTGTCGCTTATCTGTCTGCCCCCACCGGCTACCTCCGTTGGCATCACCTCATGGATGTGCTTCGACTCGTCGGGAGGCGCCACAAGGCCGATAAGACGTAGCTTCAATTGCTTCTTTCCGCGACCTGTACAATCCGCGTGGTCGAATACCACTGACAACTCCGATGAGTTGGGGCTCTTTGACGAGTTGGCAGCGATCACGTGTCCGTAGAGAGTCGCTTTCTCATCCAGCGTGCAACCCGGATGCTCCCAGGGATGGACGGCCTGCACCCACACCTCTTTGCCTGGTTTCAGGTGCGCTGAGTCCAGGGTCCCTGCAACTCTTGCTTCGATTGTCGAACCAAGCGGACGATCCCGATCGTCGCCTGGCTGACACTCAAGATTGCCGGTCTCGTTGTTGTTTCCGGCCGTCATGGTTCCCTTCGCCCTGCCAGGAGAGAACTCTGTTTCGGTGGTTTCAAACTTTACCAGTCCATCCCGGTAATCGAGGTGCAACGTCAGCGAATGCAAAATGTCGAGCCCCAGCATGCCCGCAACCTGGAACCCGGAATTGTGCTCGATGGCGGAAGGGTCGAATTCAAGAACGTGGCCCTGATGAATCTGCGGCAAGCTCCCCATCTGCATGTCGAAGATTTCGCGATAGAACTGGACCCTTCCTCCCGACGTGGTTTGCTCGGAGTTGGTGAAATTCATCGTGATCTTCGAGACAGAGTGCGCCGCCTCTGGAGTCATGGCACTGTAGCGCATTCCCGTGGCCAGTATAAACAGCTTCTGCGATTTGTCCTTGAATGCAATGGGCACCAATAGATATTGCCGTCGGTGATACACCGGCATAAAGTCAGCAAGCTCCCGAGGTGTTACGCGATCTCCCGGCAATAGGCTGGCCAGCTTGGGCAGCGGCGCGAGCGTCATTTTGTCCAAACGGTAATCGAGCGTAATCAGCCAGGAAGAGAAGATGTCCGTGCCGATGAATCCGTCGCCAGCGAAAGGCGTTTGGCTCACTCCGACCGTACAATCGCGAAACTCGAGCGGACCGACTTTCAGGCTATCGACGTGGACCGTTCCTTCCGGCCCGTCGGCACTCGGCTTGAATCCGTTCTGATCTGCGAGCGCCTTGCTGATAAAGAGGCCGGACGCCGCCGTATCCACGAGCAACTTGGCCTTGCTTTGCGGCAATTGCACTTCGAGCTTGTAGCCGTCGATCTGCTTGGGGTCCAGTTTCGAAGGCTGCAATGGGAACTCGGCAGACGCAATGGACGGCACGACCTTGCAGGTCTGCGAGTTTTCATAGAGCAGCGGCATCATCGAATGGATCGACGCCTCCGCCTTTTGCCGGGTTTCCGCATCGAGATCCTTCATCGACGCAAGCCCCCGGTCGATGCCCTCGATCTCATGAGCCGGTGAAACAATGCCTTGCCACGTGCGCTGAATATCGGGATCTGCCGGATCGATGTCATAAGCGCGTTGAATCTCCGCGCGCTCCGAGGTGTACATGGAGTTGATGCGCAGCACGCGGCTTCGAATCAGATGGCTGCGCGCATAGCATGCGTCCGCGGCCGTCGCTTGATCGAGGGATTGCATGGCGAGCCATGGCTGGCCCTGGCGCAGTTCAACCTCGGCCACCGCCGTAAGCGCGATCGCCGAGCGCGGATTCGCCTGCAGCATGTCGTTCGCCTGAGTGGACGCCTCGGAAACCTTGCCTTCATGAAGCAAAGTGTGTACCAGCGCCGCGGACAATTCGACATCCTGTGGCTTTTGCGCGAGCGCCTGCGCATACAGGCCCTCTGCGTCCGTATAGCGGCCATCGCCGTAGGCATTGTTGGCGGAAGTATCGGGGCGCTCCGCGGCGGTTGGGCAAGCTGCACCCTGAGCGAGAGCTGCGACAGGAAGGCCGATTAGAGAAATTCCGATGAATACAATCAAGCGCGTCCGGCTAAGAAGATAAATCGAGACAGGCATAAGGCACTCTCGAAAGAATGTTTCTAAGAACATCGGGAGTATACTCCGTGGAGCCGCTGCTGTTTTCGTCTTGTGTTGATGGTTGCGGGCCAATCCCTCCCGGGTTTCTCTGCTGCGGTTCGGATTACGCTTCCGGCTCCATCTCAAAGCTCGTCTGGACCGACAAAGAACGCATTCATTGCGATACACTTCAAGCCGCGGAGGGCACTCGTTGTTCCATGTTCGTGGTCTGCGTACCGGCGGCCTGATTGCCGCGCTTCTAGTTCCCTGTGTTTGCCGGGCACAGACGGTATCCGAAGAGCCGGCGCCCCAGCAGATGCAACAAGGCATGGCCACCGGCACCGCGCAAGGGGCCAGATACGACGCCCAGCATCGCCCCATTACCGCGGGCGGTTATGTCAAAACCGGTCCAGCGGTCTTTCAGAATGTGGCTGCCCCGGCAGGACTGACAACCTGGCGCAACGTCACTGGCACTCCAGAGAAACGCGTCATCATCGAGGCCAAGGGTTCCGGCGTCTGTCTCATTGATTACGACCGCGACGGTTGGCTCGACATTTATCTCGTCAACGGGTCGACCGTGGATTCGCTCTCCGGAAAGACCACGCCGCCGCATGCGGCGCTTTTTCGCAATAATCACGACGGCACCTTTACCGACGTGACACAGAAAGCCGGAGTCGCTAACGACCGATGGGGACTTGGGTGCGCGGTGGGCGACTATGACAACGACGGCTGGCCTGACCTCTACGTCACCAATCTCGGCAAGAACCGCCTCTACCACAACAACCACGACGGCGCTTTTACAGATGTGGCGGAAAAGGCGGGCGTAGCGCTGGACGAGAGCTCGGGCAGTATCGTCGTCGATCACACTGGCGCAACCTTTGGCGACTACGACGGCGACGGCCGGCTTGATCTGTTTGTAGCCGGATACATCCACTACGACTTCCAGAACCCGCCGCTCGCGGGCACCAAAGCTGTCAATTTTTCCCGCTGCCAGTACCGCGGACAGAACATCATGTGCGGTCCTCGTGGCCTTCAGGGCGCCGGAGATCACCTGTTCCACAACAATGGAGACGGCACCTTCACCGATGTCACCACGAAGGCGGGCGTCAGCGATCCCAATGGCTATTACGGTCTCGGCGCGCTCTTTGTGGACGTAAATGGAGACGGCAGACCCGACCTCGTCGTGGCCAACGACTCTACGCCGAATTACCTTTACATCAACAAGGGCAATGGAACCTTCGACGACCAGAGCTATATGAGCGGCTTCGCGCTCAACGGAGAAGGCCGCGAAGTATCCAATATGGGCATCGCCGCCGGAGACTACGAGAACAACGGCCACATCGACCTGGTGAGCACCGTTTTCTCCGACGATTCAAACGTCGTCTTCCACGACGATGGCAGCGGGAACTTTGAGGATTACAGTAGCCGCACTGGCCTGGGGCCGCCAACCGTGCCGTTCGTTGGCTTCGGCGACGGTTTTCTTGACTACGACAATGACGGCTGGAAGGATCTGCTGGTCGCCAACGGCCACGTCTATCCACAGGTTGATCAGCACCCCGACTGGGGCATGAGCTACGCACAGCGCCCCCTCCTCTTCCACAACATGAAGAACGGAACCTTTGAGCTGGTTCCCGCCGTCGAGGGTTCCGGTCTCGCCCAAGTCTGCGTGGGGCGCGGCGCCGCCTTCGGGGACCTGTTCAACGATGGCAAAATCGACGTGGTGATCAATAACCTCGATGGCGTTCCGCTCCTGCTGCGTAATGTCAACCCCGACCATAACCATTGGGTGAGCCTGTCGCTCGTCGGAGGCCCGAAGAGCCCGCGCGATGCGGTGGGAGCCACGGTCTATCTGACCGCCGGGGGCATCCGCCAGCGCGGAGACGTCCTCAGCGGCGGCAGCTATCTCTCTTCGAACGACATGCGCGTCCACTTTGGTTTGGGCGAAGCGTCAAAGGTCGATGCGGTGGAGATCCGTTGGCCATCCGGCAAGAAAGAGACCGTGAAGCTGCCCGCGGTTGACCGCATCTACGCCATCACAGAAGGCAAAGGAATTACGAGCGCGTTGTGCAGCGGCGAGCCTTGTGGAACAAGAGCCATGGTTCCCGCAAAGTAACAGCAACCGGATCCCTCGCATGAAGGAACCGCTGGTCGCAGCGCCAGCGACGTCAAAAGCTGTGCTTGAGCTACTGTGACTTCGCGGAGTTGAGCCCTTTGGTCCGTGAAGCTAGCCAAACGGCCACTGCGATAGACTCAAGCGGTGGAGGATCCCTGTTGCCGCAGTTCGGCCGCCTTGTTCGTTGTGCGTTGATTCCATCGCTGCTTGCCTGCGTCGCGTCCGCATCGCTTCTTCCGGCGCAGGAAGGGCCCAAGAAAGTATCCAGCATGGGCAGCAATTCGGGAGAGGGTGAGCGGCCCATTTATGATGCGCAAAAGCGTCCCATCACCGCGGGCGGCTTTGTGGATTCAGGCCCGGTGGTCTTTCAGGATGTGACCAAAGCAGCTGGCCTTTCCGGTTGGACCCACACGATGGGCGCGGCGGACAAGAGACTGATCATCGACACCAACGGATCGGGCGTGGGGCTCATTGACTACGACAACGACGGCTGGCTCGACATCTACCTGGTCAACGGTTCCACCTTCAATGCGCTGGACGGCAAGCTAGAACCGCCGCATGCTGCGCTGTTCCACAACAACCACGACGGCACCTTTACTGACGTGGCAGCCAAAGCGGGCGTAACCAACGACCGTTGGGGCTTTGGTGTGGCCATTGCCGACTACGACAATGACGGCTGGCCCGACATCTTTGTGACCAACTACGGCAAGAATCGCCTGTACCACAACAACCACGACGGCACTTTTACAGATATGGCGGAAAAGGCGGGAGTCACGCTGGGCAATTGGTCTCACGGCGCTACCTGGGGAGACTACGACGGCGATGGGCGGCTTGATTTGTTCGTCGCCGGCTATGTTCACTTTGACCGCAACAACCTTCCCTATGAAAAGACCAAGGCCACGGGCTACTCCTACTGCGAGTTTCGCGGAGAACCCGTCATGTGTGGACCGCGCAACCTTGAGGGCGAGCCGGACCATCTGTTTCACAACAATGGGGATGGGACTTTCACCGACGTCAGCGAGAAAGCAGGCGTTTCGGACAATGTGAATCGCTATTACGGAATCACCCCCCTCTTTGTGGACGTCAACGGCGATGGCAAACCCGACCTGCTTGTGGCCAATGATTCGACGCTGAGCTACCTCTATCTAAATCGCGGGGACGGAACCTTTGAAGACGCAAGCTATGCGTCGGGGTTTGGGTTGAATGAGGACGGGCGCGAGGTAGCCGCCATGGGCATCGCTGTTGGCGACTACATGAACAACGGCCTGCTCGACTTTGCCATCGGCGATTTCTCAAGCGAGGCAAAACTCCTGTTTCGCGATGAAGGCGGCGCCAACTTCAATGACGTCGCGATGGCGGCGGGCATCGGCAAAGTGTCCATTCCATTCCTTTCATGGGGGACAGGCTTTCTGGACTACGACAATGACGGCTGGCTGGATCTGATGTTCGTGAACGGCCATATTTATCCCGCCGCAGACCGGCTGGATTGGGGCACCTCCTATGCTCAGCGTCCGCTGCTGTTTCATAACATGCACGATGGAAAGTTCGAAGTGGTGCCGCCCGTAAAAGGTACCGGGCTGGCTGCCGTCACCTCGGGGCGCGGCGCCGCATTCGGCGACATTTTCAACGACGGCAAGATCGATGTGATCATCAACCCGATCGACGGTCCGCCAGTGCTTTTGAGGAATGTGAACCCCGACCACCACCACTGGATAGAGTTAAAGCTCGTAGGCGGCGCGAAAAGCCCCCGAGACGCCGTCGGCGCCAGCGTTTTCCTGACGGCCAACGGCATCCGCCAGCGCCAGGATGTTCTGAGCGGCGGAAGCTTTGTCTCAACCAACGATCCGCGCCTTCATTTCGGGCTGGGAGATGCGACCGACGCCGGGACGGCGGAAATTCGCTGGCCTTCCGGCGCGAAGGAAACGGTCAAAATCCCGGCAGTTGACCGCATCTACACTGTCACGGAGGGCGTGGGCATCACCGGCGCTCTGTGCGCCGGTCATCCCTGCCCGGTTCCGGCGGAGCGTGATTTGGTAAAGAGCAACCCATGAGGCCGGTACCTGTGCGCCTCGCAGTGCTGGTGCTTGGAGTTTGCTGCCTGGGCATCTGTTCAATCGAAACTGCGCCTTCCCAATCTCCCGTATCGGGCTCGCAGGCTTCAACGCCGTCCGCGCCGGAATCCGAGGTTCCCGGCCGCTTCATCGATGTCACGGAGAAGTCTGGAGTCCACTTTCAGCACTACGCGCTGCACACCTCGCGCAAGTATCTGCTCGAAACCATGGGTTCGGGCGTGGCGCTCTTCGACTGCGACAACGATGGCCGGTTGGATCTCTATCTTGTCAACGGCGCACCCTACAGCGATCCCACTCCCAAGGGTTTCATTCCGCAAAAGACCGGACCGGAGTACTGGAATCGCATGTACCACCAGAAGGCCGACGGAACCTTTGAGGACATCACAGAAAAATCGGGACTCAAAGGGGTCGGCTACGGGATGGGCGTTGCTGTCGCCGATTATGACAACGATGGATACGAGGATGTCTTCGTTACCGGCTATGGAGGCAATCGACTTTACCACAACAACGGCGACTGCACCTTCACCGACGTCACCGAGAAGGCAGGCGTGGGCAGCGGAGGATGGTCCAGCTCTGCCACCTGGGTCGATTTGGATAATGACGGCCTGCTCGACCTGGTGGTGGCTCGCTATGTCACCTGGGATTGGAACGATGTCTGGTGCGGGGAGCACCGCGAGGGATACCGGGGCATTTGCCACCCCGATGTCTTCCCGCCCATCACGATGCTGGTGTATCACAATGACGGCAATGGCCATTTCACCGAAGTGGCGCATAAGCTCGGGCTCGACAAACCGGCCAAGGCGCTGGGTATAGCCATTGGGGACTACGACCGCGACGGGCGCATCGACCTCTTTGTTGCCAACGACTCGATGCCGGAGTTCCTCTTCCATCAAAAACCCGATGGAACCTTCGAGGAAGTCGGCCTGGAGTCCGAGGTTGCGGTGAATTCCGAAGGGCAGACCTACGCCGGCATGGGGGTCGACTTCGCCGATTATGACAACGACGGCTGGCCGGATTTGGTGGTGGACGACCTGGCCCAGCAGATCTATGCCTTGTATCACAACAACCATGACGGAACCTTCGACTACGCTTCCTTTACGGCAGGACTGGGCAACGCCTCGCGGCTTCACTCAGGCTGGAGCCTGCGCTTCCTGGATTACGACAATGATGGCTGGAAGGACCTTCTTATCGCACAGGGGCACGATATGGACAACATCGAGGTGGTTTCGCCGATGCTCCACTATCGTGAGCCCATGGCGCTGATACGTAATACCGGCAAGAAGTTCGTCGACGTCTCGTCAATCTCGGGCAACATTTTTAATGAGGCCTGGGTAGGCCGCGGTATGGCCATTGGCGACATCGACAACGACGGCAGCATCGATGCGGTAGTCACCACCAACGGCGGCCCGGCCCACATCCTGCTCAACAAGACGGTCACGTCAAACCACTGGATCACCCTCCACCTCACGGGTCACAAGAGCAACCGCGATGGTATCGGCGCCTTGGTCAAACTGACCACGGCCCAGGGTTCACAATGGGTTACTGCCACGACCTCGAGTGGATACCTCTCCGCGAGCGATCCCCGGGTGCACTTTGGACTGGGCGACAGCCCGGTGGCGACCAGCATCGAGATTCGCTGGCCAAGCGGAATCGTGCAGACCCTCATCAACGTCAAGGGCGACCAGCAAATCCAGGTCGACGAGCCAACCGCAGCAATTGCGAATTAGCCACCCCCCAAGAGCCACCAACAGGGGGGGGCCGTCGCTGCTGACTTTGGAAAGCGAACCGGTATTCAAACTGGTCTTGAAGGTTGACGCCTGACCCACGAAGACCGGTTCGGAAGATTGCCGACAAACTACGTGTTTTCAACAACTCATGCCCGACCAACCGTTCTCCGGATGGGTTGCCATTCTGGCCGTCTTGGTGTGTTTCTCCGTCTTTGCGGCGATCGTAATGGTGCGATTCTATGTCTTTACGTAGAATCGTAGAAATCCCGCTAACTCTAACAAAAATATCCTTGACAGTTGAATAGCACAAGAAGTACATTTGGCCGCTATCGAATCGTTACCAGCCCAAATGGTATCGATCCCACAGCCAAAACGAAAAACAAGCTGGACAACATCGACGCCTTGGCTATTCAGACTTATGGCTGTCAAGGTGCTGGAACAACATGAAGGAGACCCAGTGAGATGCAAAGTTACATTTCTGGAAAGTCCTAGGCGGCGTTCGTCAATCCCAGTCCCTTGGGTTGCGTTCGCAATTGCATTCACAATCGTATCGTTGATGTCGTTGGCCCCGCGGAACGCTTTCGCGCAGGCCAGCGCCGGCATCACTGGTACAATCACAGACGCCAGCGGCGCCGTAATTACAAATGCCCACGTCACCATCACAGCGGAAGACACTGGGATCGCCAGTCGTACCGTAACCAGCAGCGCAGGTACCTACTCCGTTAAGGGTCTTACACCGGCCCGTTACACGGTGTCGGTCGATGCATCCGGATTCAAGAAGGACCTGAAAAAGGGCGTGACGATCGAGGTCAGTACGACCGCGACCGTCGACTTTACCCTTATCCCCGGTGCGGCCAACGAGACCGTCCAGGTCACAACCGATCAGATTGCGCTGAACACAACCGCACCCGAGCTGGGCAGCACCATTGAACCGGTCGTCGTCGCAGCACTGCCTGAAGAAGTCTCGGGCCGCGGCCGCCAGGTCGATTCACTCCAGTTCCTGGCGCCTGGAACTACCGGCAACACTTTCTCCCACCGCGTCAGCGGCGGCGTCGACTTTGAACAGGAAATCATCTACAACGGCATTCCTGCCCCGCAGCCTGAAACCGAAGGCTATACAGTTAACTTCAACCCGCCTTATGAGCTCGTGCAGGAATACCGCGTTGAGCGTTCAACGTTCTCCGCGCAGTACGGGTTGGGTCAGGGCGCTTTGACCTATCAGATGAAGTCGGGCACAAACCATTACCACGGCGATTTGTTTGAAATCAACCGCAACAGCTTCTTTGACTCCGTGGGTTTCTTCAACGGCCCGGCATGGAATAAATCCAACACCCGCAACGTGGCCACTCCTGACCACGAAAACAACTACGGCTTCTCGATTGGGGGCCCGATCCGGATTCCTCACGTCTATGACGGCCGCGACAAGACCTTCGGCCATTACAGCCAGGAATGGTACAAGCAAAACAGCGAAGATACCGATACTTCGACCGTGCCGACAGCGCTGGAGAAGACCGGCGACTTCACTGACTTTGTCAATAGCAGCACGGGCGCTTTGATTCCCATCTACGACCCGACCACCGGGGCGCAGTTCCAATGCAATGGCGTGCTCAACGTCATTTGCCCTGGCCGCATCAGTCCAACGTCTGCTCTGTTGATTCCGTTCATTCCCAACCCTGACCGCACGGGTAGCGGCATCGGCGGGTTAGACAGCAACAAGAGCTTCACACCCTTCATCAACCCCCATATCCAGCACAACTGGGGATTCGTTGTTGACCAGACGCTGACGCCCACTCAGAGCCTCCACTACAGCGAGTGGCGCAACACCTTCAGCAACTACTCCTTCGACAATGCTCCGCTGGCCATCGCTCCTAATCCGCTCAACAGCCAGAAGTATGAGCCGGCCATGGGCAGCGTGTTCCTGCTGAACTACAACAACGCCATCTCGTCTCACTTGGTGATGACCGCTGGATTTGGCTGGATTGGCGAAATCAATAACCAATACAACCAGACGAAGTATGCCTTCCCGGCCATTTCGGGTGGCGTCATTCCGCCCTATATTGTTTGGGACGGACAGCACAGCTTAACCAAATGGGGAACGCAGGGATCATGGTTGCAGTCCATCAACCGGAAGCTCGGTATCGCCATCGAGAACAACTGGCTATGGACGACGGGGCGCAATACCTTCAACATCGGTATGGATATCCGCCGCGCATACCAGGATGACAATGAGGAACAGACTGAAGGCGGACAGTTCAGCTTCAGCCAGCGCACCACATCGGTGCACAACACAAACGACCCCAATTTTGGAACCTATGGCAGCGCTTTTGCCAGCTTCATGTTGGGCATTGCGGACCAGGCGAATCGGAGTAACTCTCAGGAACTGCGCCTGCGCAACCTGTCCCTTTCACCCTATGTCCAGGACGATATCAAGCTGACGCCTAGACTCACACTCAACCTGGGCCTTCGATGGGATATCCAATACCCGTTCACCGAAAACCACAACCTGATCGTCTTCTTCGACCCCACCCGGACAGATCCGGCAGCCAGCGGTATCCCCGGTGGTGCTAACCAATTCGGCAACTGCACCGGCTGCGCCGGATTCACTCGCGGCGATATTCACTGGGGACATTTTGGGCCGCGCTTCGGCTTTGCCTACAAACTGAACGACAAGACCGTTATCCAGGGTGGTCTGAACGTCGCGTTCCTCGATGGTGGCGCCTATGAGTACGGCACCAACAAGGTTGCGGTCAATGACTCGAACCTGCTGACTGGTTCCTTTTCCCAGAGCAGCACAGGCAGCTTCAATTCCTCCTATGGCAGTTGGGACACCCACATCATGCCCAACCCCACACCGACACCCTTCAGCGTAGGGCTCGGTGGCGGCCTCCAGATTGAAGCCTTCGATAAAAAGAAGGACGGCTACGCTCCTTATAGCCAACAGTGGAATGTCAACGTGCAGCGTGAGCTGCCTTACAACATGCTCATGACCGCTGCTTTCGTCGGAAACCGTGTGATCCATCTGCCTAGCCAGAATAACGAAATCGACCAGATGAATCCATCCTTCGATGCTCAGTACGGGAATGTGATGAGTTCGTGCAACCCGGGAAGTTCCGTGTTGAGCGATACATTCGGTCCAGGCGGATGTGCCGTGGCGGACGGGTTCAGCCTACCCTATGCCAACTTCGTGCATGACTTTGGAGGGTCGGCGACCGTAGCCCAGTCGCTTGTACCCTACCCGCAGTACACGAAAATCTTCAACAACTTTGAAGGTTCCGGCACCACCTACTACAACAGCGCCCAGATCGAAATTGAAAAGCGCTTCAGCAACGGCTTGTCCTTCCTCGCGGGTTACACACTTTCCCGCCTGGAGGATAACACCAGCAGCGGTTTCTCCAGCTTCACCTCTGGCGGAATCAACAAGTACAACCAGAAACCGGAATGGGCAGTCTCCAACTCAGATGAACCGCAAACTTTCAAGGGCAGCGGAACGTACGAGTTGCCGATCGGCCCCGGAAAGAAGTATCTCAACAATCACACCACCGGCAACATTCTTGGCGGCTGGCAGGTTGGTTGGATTCTGGACTATGAAAATGGCGGCGATTTCGGCGTTGGTGAGGCCGGTTCGCCCTTCCCGAACGGTTTCGAGCGCCCCGACCGGGCTACCGGCGTCAGCCTCGGCACCGCTTCCTATACCCGTGAGAAGAACTTCTGGCTCTCCGGTGGAAAAGGCACACCGCCGCAAATCTTCAACCCCGCGGCCTTCACAAAGACTGCATCGCAGTATGTCCTCGGCAATGCCCAAAGGGCTTATAGCGAGCTCAGAAACCCGGGTATTGCAAACGAAAACCTGAATGCCAGAAAGCACTTCTACATGGGGGAAAGGTTCCAGGGCATTCTCCAGGTGGATTACTTCAACGCCTTCAACCGGACCCAGTTCAACGGTCCCGACACCAGCATCAACGATGGCACCTTTGGCGAGGCAGATTCGCAAGGTTCAAATATCTCGAATCGACAGGGCCAGGTCAGCTTCCGATTGGAATTCTGATTTCTGCGGTGCGAGCCGAATCATAGCTCGCACTGCATGTTTCACTCCCACCTACGCCGGGCTGCTCAATGCAGCCCGGTTTCTTTTTGAGAGACTCCAGAATGAGCCTGCATTGTTCAATGCCTGGGGGGCCGCGCGCATCGATACGATGCGGGCAAATAAGATTCCCTTTTGGCTTTGCAGATAATTAGGACTGATGGGTGCACGATAAATACAGGCAGGATTCCGAGCACCAGGAAAGATAGTCGGTCCGTACCACCGAAATTAGGTACCCCCTACCCCCTCCTAATTTTGCGGTTATCCACAAAAGGCTTGCAGATAATTACCCGCTCTTGTGAAACGAACGAAGACGCGTCCGCAAGAATCCCATGCCGGAACCGGTGGGGAACGCGGCCTGAAGGCCTCAAAATCTGCGGGAATTCTGGACTAACTGTAACTAACGATCTGTGTCCATCTCGAAGAGTTCGGGGCAATAGGAATAAGTTATAATCGCTTATCATGAAGATGGGCCGGTCCACTGCATGGTCTTGCCGGGCGTTGCGATTGCTGGTGTTGGGAATGCTCGTCTTTCAAGTAACATTCGTCAAAGCCCAACAGGGAGATGACGAGGTTACGCCCGAGGTGCAGAGGTTGTACGCGCAAGCCAAAGCTGCTCAGCAGAGTGGTGACAGCGCGACAGCGGTGGATAAGTACCGGGCCATGATCAAACTCGCACCGCATCTTGCCGCGGCCTACAACAACCTGGGCATGCTTTACTTCAACGAGCATGACTACTCTCACGCGGCAGAAGTCCTTGAGCATGGATTGAAAATTAATCCCAACATGCCCACCGCGTCCGCCCTGCTGGGCATGAGCTACTTTCAGCTCGGTGTGAATGACAAAGCGGAGCCTTTGCTTCGAACGGCCTTGCACGCCAACCCCTCCGATAACCACATCCAAATGATATTGGTGCATATCCTCATCAACGCCAAGAAATTTGGCGAAGCGACATCGCTTCTGAATAACTTTCTGGAACGGAATCCGAAAGACCAGGAAGCATGGTATTTGCTTGGCAAGGCATACCTGCAGATGTCGGAAGACGCCCTTAAAAAGATCAACGAGATCGATCCGAACTCTGTTGTTGCCCATGAGATTTCCGGCGAGATCGACTCAAGTATGCACAATTACGACCTTGCCCTTGTCGAATACAAGAAGGCCATCGACTTGGCTCCGCAAATGCCCGGGACGCACATGCACATGGGAGATGCGTACTGGTATATCGGCAAATGGCAGTCGGCGGAAACGGAGTTCAAGGCAGAATTAGCCAACGACCCAAACAACTGTCTTGCGCATTGGAAGCTGGCCAACTCGATTCTGGAGGCCAACGATCCCACTGAAGACGCGTTGCCTGAGTTGAATCGCTCTATTGAGCAATGCCCCACGCTCATGCAGGCACGTGCGGATCGCGCGAGAGCCCTGATCCGGCTGGGTAAGCAAGTTGACGCGTTGCCCGATCTCCTGATGGCGGAAAAGGATTCTCCACGAGAACCTTCCATTCACTTCCTTCTCGCCGCGGTCTACAGGGCACAAGGCAAGAGTACTGAAGCGCAGCAGGAAATGCGCACCTATGGAACGCTGCAAAGAGAGGCCAGCGCCGCCGTTGCGCAACAAGCAGATGATGCCAATACCATCAAGAGTACAGAGCATTAGCGCAGTCAAATTTCTCCCCATGACAGCAGTCTGGCTTTTGCTGCCGGCCGTGCTTCTTTCTCCGCTCGCGGCCGCATCCCAGGCCACCCCTGTGCGTGAGGCCGACGCAAAATGCGCACAGTGTCATGGAGACATTTTTCGTAGGTACCTCACTACACCCATGGCAAATGCCAGCGGTCTCGCCACGGAAAAACTGCGGACCGGCACATTTGTGCACAAGGCATCCGGTGTGGAGTACAAGATCTCCGCCATTGATGGAATAGCCATCCTCGAATATCACACGCCAAGGGACTCGAGCAAACAGCCCTTGAGTTACTTCCTCGGCTCCGGTCACCTTGGAGCTACCTACCTCTATTCCATCGGCAATTATTTGTTCGAATCTCCTGTTGCATGGTATGCCGCGTCGCAGGGTTATGACATGAAACCGGGTCTGGCAGAGATGCGGAAGATGCCCCCCCCGCTTCCAATGGAAAGCTCTTGTCTGCGGTGTCACATGAGTTCCGTGCAAGACAGCGCCCCTGGAACTATCAATCGCTTTCAGGGACTTCCCTTTCTGCACACGGGAATTACCTGCGAGGCCTGTCACGGAGATTCGCAGCAGCATGTACTCGCGCATGGCAAAGCGCCAATTGTGAATCCCGCACGTTTGGATGCGGACCGGCGAGATTCGATCTGTATCAGTTGTCATCTGGAGGGCGATGTTTCAGTGGAACGTGCCGGACACTCCGCGTTGAACTATCGCCCGGGAGAATCGATTTCCACTTACACGGCATATTATGTGCGCGCCGGAGCCAATCTTACTGTGCGCGGTGTGAGTGAGGTGGAGCAGCTTAGTCAAAGCACTTGCAAGCGCATAAGTGGCGATAGAATGTCCTGTACGAACTGCCACGATCCGCATTACTCTCCGGATGCGCAGCATCGCGTGGCGTTTTACCGCAGTAAGTGCCTTGCCTGCCATAGTCAACCGGAGTTTGCTGCGACACATCACCCTGACAACCAGGACTGTACAAGTTGTCACATGCCGCGCACCGGCGCGATGAATATTCTCCACGTGGCCTGGACGGATCACCGCATACTTAAACTTCCAGAAGAACGGAAAACCGAATCAGATCAGGGCAGCGGGAACGTACTCGTACCCATCTTTTCCCCGGGAGCGACCAAGCGTGATCGTGCCATGGCCTGCTACCAGGCGCTCCTCGAAGGCGATCGTTCATTCGAAACGGCTGCATGGGAGCAGCTGAAGGAACAACGTGATTCGATCGCGAACGACAAAAGCGCATTGGACGCGTTGGGAAATCTAAGTGCTGAGCGGGGTGATCAGCAAACGGCAGAGCAAGCCTTCCGCAGAGTTCTCGAGATCGATCCGGCGGATCTCACTGCATTATCGAATCTCGGCACACTTCTGGCAAAGCAGGGAAAGCTTACGGATTCGATTCCGATGTTACGCACGGCGTTCGAGCATAACCAGGATATTCCAGGCCTCGCTATGAATCTGGCGCGAGTGGAATGCATGGCCGGCGATGGCGCTGCGGCGCGCAGCACCCTTGAGACTGCTCTCATTTATTCTCCAAACCTTGAGGATGTGCAACGATTGCTGACGCAGATGACCGGATGCGGCAGAACAGACGGCAGGTAGTCATCGATGGGAATAATGCGTCTCCAGATAGGCAAGTGCGTTGTCGCTCTTGTTGTCCTGTGGACCGTGCCGGCCGTTTGCCAGCAACCCGCAGATGCCCTCGGTGACGCGCGTTCGCTCTTGGGAGCCGGCAAACTTGCAGAGTCGGAATCGACTCTCCGAAATTATCTAAATGCAAATCCATCATCGGCTGACGCTCATTTTCTGCTTGGCTATGTTCTGTTTCGCGAAAAGAACGCAAAAGAATCATTAGGAGAATTCACAGCAGGCGCGAGATTTCGGCATCCGCTTGCCGATGAGTTGAAGATTGTCGCGTCCGATTATGTCATTTTGGGAGACTATGGAGACGCCGATAGATGGTTTTCAGAAGTCGTGTCCGAGAAACCATTCGATGCGGATGCCTGGTATCTGTTAGGACGCACAAAATACAACGAGAATGACTTCGCAGCAGCTAAATCCAGTTTCGAGCGCGCGCTAGCCTTGCATCCGAAATATGTTGAGGCGGAGAACAACATCGGGTTGTCATGGCAGGAGTTGAATAATTCCGAGATGGCTCAAGCGGCGTTCCAAACCGCAATCGACTGGCAGGGAGATGCACCTGTCGATGCGCAGCCGTTCTTGAATCTCGGCACGTTGCTTGTTGATCGTAAAGAATTCAGTAAGGCAATTCCCTACCTCGCAAAAGCCGAGGTACTGTCGCCGGACAATCCTAAGATCCACGAGGAACTTGGCCAGGTATTTACGGCGCAACAAGACTTACCGAAAGCGCAAGCTGAGTTGGAAAAGGCCATCGCGCTCGCGCCGGATACCTCGGCTCTGCATTTCAAGCTTGGCCAAATTTACCGCAAGGAAGGACGGCACGACCTCGCTCAACATGAGTTTGACATATGCTCAAAACTCAGCAGCACTCATTCATCGACTAACACCCCAAACCCTCCAGATTTAGACGGCTCCAAGCCTCGTTAGGCCACCTTTTCGATATGTGGCACCATGCGAAAAGTCATCTTCAATGCTTTATCGGCGCATTTAGTAATGACAGATGGGGATCATTTCTGCCCCCTGCTGTGATCCACCAGTTGGACAGACGCGGCCGGATTTGGTGATGAGCCGCGCTTGTCCGCAGCGGTGGTAAACCGATCCGGGATTGACAAGAGGCGCATCGGGGGTTATTCTTCGCTGATCATGGGATCGTTACCATTCTCCATTTCTCTCACCCTTTCCACGTCTCCCTGGAGCAACTCTATGCTGCGCCGTATCGCGCTCGTGTCCCCGGTTTTCCTCCTGTTTACCACCTTGCTGAGCACCGCCAAAGCGCAAAGCGCGCAAGCGCCGGACCTCTCAAGCCAGCCCACGCTTTACGTCGTCGGCTATGCTCACCTCGATACTGAGTGGAGATGGGAGTATCCGCAAGTGATCGACGAATACCTCAAGAAGACGATGGAGGATAACTTCGCGCTGTTTCCGAAATATCCGCACTACATTTTCAACTTCTCCGGCGCGAACCGGTACCGGATGATGAAGGAGTATTACCCGGCGGATTTCGAGAAAGTGAAGCACTATGTGGCGACAGGACAGTGGTACCCCGCCGGTTCTTCCGCAGAGGAGGGCGACGTGAATGCGCCGAGCGCCGAAGCCATTATCCGGCAAATCCTGTACGGGAATGAATGGTTCCGCAAGGAATTCGGCAAGGCCAGCGCGGAATACATGTTGCCGGATTGTTTCGGGTTTCCGGCATCGCTGCCGACAATCCTCGCGCACGCCGGAGTGAAAGGATTCTCGACGCAAAAGCTGACCTGGGGATCCTCAGCTCCACAGGGCGGTCCGGACTACCCTGAGAAAACGCCTGAGGGCACGCCGTTCAACGTAGGGGTCTGGGTGGGTCCTGATGGCGAGAGCGTGCTGGCAGGTCTGAATCCGGGAAGCTATTCCGGCGGGATCGATACCGACCTGAGCAAGCCGCTGCCCACCGATCCGCCCAACGCCGCGCTCGCTGACGCCAAAAACGAGATGCATGAGCTCTATTCCCGCGGGGAAAAAGCCTACATGGCCGGCGACGAGTTGCAGCAGAAGGACATCAAGGAGTATGTCGGCCTGCAGCGGCAAGTCCACGCGCTCTCGAAGATCCAACAGGACGAGGAACAGCAGCGGTTCCAGGGCGACTGGGCAGCGCGCGTGCAAAACAACGGGAAGGTGACCGGAGTCTACACGGATTATCACTACTTCGGCACGGGGGACGTGGGTGGCGCACCCGACGAGGATTCGGTAAAGCGGCTTGAAGCCATCGTGACCAAGGGACAGGCCGGCCTGCCTCCTCCCGGGTTTATCGCCATCGGCCGGCAGTCGCATAGGGATTGGCCGCTCACGTCGGTGGGCGACGGGCCGGTGCACGTGGTTTCTGCGACCGCGGACCAGATGTTCCTGAACATCACACCGACCGATGCCGCACGCTTGCCACAGTACACGGGCGAGATGGAGCTGACCAACCATTCCGCTGGATCGCTGACTTCGCAGGCTTACCAGAAACGCTGGATACGCAAGGAAGAGCTGCTAGCCGATGCCGCGGAGAAATCGTCTGTGGCGGCGCAGTGGCTGGGTGCGCGCACCTATCCGCTGGGTCGGCTGAACGATGCATGGATGCTGGCGATGGGTGGACATTTCCATGACCTGGCGGCAGGAACCGCGACGCCCAAGTCCTATGAGTTTGCATGGAATGACGACGTCATTGCCATGAACCAGTTTGCAGATGTGCTGGCCGACGCGAGCAGGGCGGTCTCGGCGGCGCTGAATACGGCCACCGAGGGAACGCCGATCGTGGTGTTCAATCCGTTGAACATCGCGCGCGAGGACGTGGTGCAGGCGGACGTAAAATTCCCGGGCAGCACACCGGAAGTGGTGTCGGTGACCGGACCCGATGGACGCGAAGTGCCCGCGCAGGTTTCTGACGGCAAGGTGGTGTTTCTGGCCAAGGCTCCTTCAGTGGGATATGCGGTCTATAGCGTGCGCGCGGCTAGCACCAAGGCCGCAGAGCCATCGACATTGCACATCTCAGAGCACTCGCTCGAGAATGCTTACTATCACGTCACGCTGAACAAAGACGGCGATATTGCGAGCGTCTTCGACAAGAAAATAGGCAAGGAACTGCTGACAGCACCGATACGCCTGGCGATTTCGAACGACAACCCCGAACAGTGGCCGGCCTGGAACATGGACTGGGACCAGGAGCAGACGCCGCCCAAGGAATACGTCCACGGACCCGCGACCATGCGCATCGTCGAAAATGGACCTGCGCGCGTGGCTTTGCAGGTAAGTCGCGAGACGGATGGCTCGAAGTTTGTACAGACCATTCAGCTTTCGGCCGGCGACTCGGGCAAGCGGGTGGAAATCGTGAACGCCATTGATTGGAATACGCGCGAATCGAATTTGAAAGCCGTATTCCCGCTGACGGCCTCGAATCGTATGGCGAGCTACAACATGGGCATTGGAACCCTTCAGCGCCCGAATGCGCAGCCCAAAGAATTTGAAGTGCTTTCGCATCAGTGGATCGATCTGACCGACACGAGCGACGGGTGGGGCACGACGATTCTGACCGACTGTAAAAACGGATCCGACAAGCCTAACGACAACACCATCCGCCTGACGCTGATCCGGACGCCGGGTGTCCGGGGCGGATACCGTGACCAGGCAACGCAGGACCTGGGTCATCACGAGTTCGTTTACGGATTGGCTGGACACGCTGACGGCTGGCGCGACAGCGAAACCGATTGGCAAGGGCAGCGGCTAAATGATCCGCTGATCGCCTTCGAGACCACAAAGCATCCCGGGACGCTGGGGCACGAGTTTTCCTTGGTCAAGGTGAGCAACCCGCGCATTCGCATCATGGCGCTGAAACGGGCGGAGCTCAGTAATGAAGTCATCGTGCGGCTCGTGGAATTGGACGGCAAACCGCAGCCCGACGTGCGCGTCTCGTTTGCGGCGCCGATCAAATCGGCCCGCGAAATGAACGGGCAGGAGCAGCCGGTCGGTCCGGCAAAGGTGACAGCAGATGCACTGGTCACGTCGTTTACGGCATATCAGCCGCGGACCTTTGCCGTAACACTCGATTCCGCTTCGTCGCGGGTTGCCCGGGTACATTCGCGGCCCGTGAAGCTGGAATACGACCTGGCAACGGCCAGCAACGATGGCGGGCAAGTGACCGGTGGGATGGACGGAAAAGGCGATGCATTGCCCGCCGAGATGCTGCCGGCCAGCCTCGACTTCAACGGTATCGAGTTCCAGCTTGGCCCGGCCAAAACCGGTGCGGCCAATGCGCTGGTCGCCAACGGGCAGACGATACATTTGCCCGAAGGCGCCTATAACTGCGTTTATGTACTGGCCGCCGCAGTCAATGGCGACCAGGATGCAACGTTCAAGATCGGAAACCAGGAGCACACACTCAAAGTGGAAGACTGGGGCGGATTCATCGGTCAATGGGATGACCGCCAGTGGAAATCGAAGCAGGAGACGGTTCCCGCGCGACTGGGGAGGCCCGCCCGCACCGAAGTGAATGATTACGCAGAGATGACCGGGATCCAGCCCGGCTATATCAAGCGCGCGACCCTGGCCTGGTATAGCGATCATCACCATGACGGGACCGGCAAAAACGTCGCGTATTCATATTCTTACCTGTTCGCGTATCCGATCGAACTGCCACGCGGCGCGAATACCATCACGCTGCCGAGCAATAACAACGTTCGGATTCTGGCAATCTCCGTGGCTGACGAGAATCCACAGGCATCACCGACGCAGCCGTTATATGACACGCTGGGGCGGCAAGAGCCTGATACCGTCGCCCAACGGTGAACTGTGCATTGCGCCGGGGGCTGATTCGTCGAAACGCGCAGCGGCCTGCTGGCGCGTCTCTTTCCGCATTCTTAAGGAAACTCAGGAGTCAGCCCGCTCCGTCTCCCACTGGTCCGGGGTGCCGTGATCGAACCGGTCCTCGCGATCCTCTCGTTCTTCCTGCTCGCGGCGCCTCTCGCGTTCTTCGCGCTCCTCGCGACCATCGCTCATAGCTTTTTCCTCCCTCAGTTTAAGAGGATCAAGCTCAAATTGCCCCACCGGGTTGGCCGCGATTTCTCACGGAGAGTAGGCGAGGAGTAACGGTAGAGAGAAGAAATAAGTGTCAAAAGGCCGCTGTTTTCAGGCATAACTACGTTGTCGAGACCAATCTTTCAGCGAACGCCCATGGCAATGGCTATGCCGATCCGAACATCTACGTTTCTACCGCCTTGGGTAGTGTGCAGACCGACGGCGGAACTTTCAACGTTCTAGAAGGCAATCACGCACTGAACATAGCCAAGGGCTGCGCCCTTGAAATCCCGGGAGAAAGAATCTCAACGCAGAGAGAGTGTGTGCGGTTGATTCCACCGGTCGCCAGGACAGATGATTTTGGTTGTCCGACCAGAACATCCGAGGAGGCGGCCGATGGAAATCGTTCTGTCCTTGCGATCTATAACCCAACCGATTTCGCCCAACTCCTGAGGCTGGCGTTGGACGTAGTAGAGCGTTCCTTCCCGAATCGTTCTGATGATCAGTTCCCACGTGGCAAAGGCTTGCAGAAATAGCTGATTCGGCATCGCCCGAACCGCTTCGCCGAGCTCATGCAAATGCGGAATAGGACCGGGATGGTGTTCACGGGTAATATTCGCTGTCACGCCGTCCGCCTGTCTGTTCTTGAAAACTTCAACCACAGGAGCGGGATGCGTGTTGGCATCTAGCGCGATGAACTGGACGAGCGTGTCGTATCTCAGGACGAGACTGATAAGTTGGGTAGCTTGCGATTCGTCCAGACTGCTGCCCTTAATCTCGAGGTTCTGGTTCGGCCAAGTGCCTCGAAGGCGCAAGAATTCGTCGAACAAGTCCTTTTCGATTGCGGTTGGAATGAACAGGGCGAGGACAAGCGAGAATAACGAGCGTGGTGGGTTCGGTGGTACAAAGGGTCCGGCTTCATCGATGTAAATTCGCATGTGCAACCTAGGCTTCTGGAAGTATCACATGTTCCTCTCGACGGCCAGTGAAGTTTGTCATGTGGCGTCGATTGTAGCGCCCGGCTCTTTTGAACTCGGGTGGCGAAACATCGCCATTTCACTCACCTCGGTCGGGCTTTTTAAGCAATTCTTCGTGTATTGTCGCCCAACCGTCAATGTCGTTAGCAAGTGGAAATGTCCGCTTTTGAGAACAAATGAAGTGTCCGGTTTCATAAGTTAGCCAGTAGAAGCAGAGGCGGTGGGAAAGTGCGAATCCCGCGTAGTGTGCGGGATTTGCAAGTTGAGAGGGAAAGTCTGTTTTGGGACTTTTCCTCTCAACG